>Ga0182024_10010187_pt1 | contig 19231 bp, 19 predicted proteins | sample P32metaG_FD_120480 | JGI IMG/M metagenome (GOLD analysis project Ga0182024, IMG submission 120480) | Permafrost microbial communities from Stordalen Mire, Sweden - P3-2 metaG (Illumina Assembly) | ecosystem: Environmental > Terrestrial > Soil > Wetlands > Permafrost | place: Sweden: Stordalen... | reverse complement strand
TCCTTGAGCACCGCATCGGTGTGCTCGCCGAGCTCCGGCGGCCGCACCGCAAGCCGCGACGGCGTGCGCGACAGCGTGACGGGCTGAGCGACCAGACCCATCTTGCTTTTGTCCTTCTTGGTCACGCTCGCCGCCATGCCGAGATGGCGTACCTGCGGGTCGGCGAACATCTGGTCGATCGCGTAGATCGGCCCGCACGGCACGCCGGCCGCGTTGAATGCCTCGACCCATTCGGCGCTGGTGCGGCCGCCGAGATAACTGTCGATTTCGACGGTGAGCGCATCGCGATTTTTCGAGCGCGCCGCGGCGTTTTCAAATTCCGGCTTTTGCATCAGCGCGATTGCGCCCGCGGTCTCGCAAAACCGCTGCCAGATGCGCTGCCCGGTGGTGGCGATATTGATGTGACCGTCTTTGGTCTTGAACACGCCGGTCGGGATGCTGGTCGGATGATTGTTGCCGGCCTGCTTCGCCACCTCGCCTTGGACCAGATAGCGCGCGGCCTGAAAGTCGAGCATGAAAATCTGCGCTTGCAGGAGCGACGTCGCGACGTGCTGGCCCTTCCTGGATTTCTCGCGCTCCAGCAGAGCGACGAGAATGCCGACCGAAGCGAATATGCCGGCGCTGAGATCGGCCACCGGGATGCCGACGCGCAGCGGTCCCTGCCCCGGCTTGCCGGTAATCGACATCAGGCCGCCCATGCCCTGCGCGATCTGGTCGAAGCCGGGCCGGTTGGCATAGGGCCCGTCCTGGCCGAAGCCGGAAATACTCGCATAGACGATGCGCGGATTGATTTTCGCGAGCGTCTTGTAATCGATCTTGAGGCGGCGCTTCACGTCGGGCCGGAAATTCTCCACCACGACGTCGGCTTTCTTGACCATGCGTCCGAAGGCGGCGAGCCCTTCCGGCGTTTTCAGGTTCAGCGTCATGCTGCGCTTGTTGCGATGGAGATTCTGAAAATCGCCACCCTCGCGCGGGCCGCCCATCGGCTCTTCCACGCCCGGCGGCGTCTCGATCTTGATGACGTTGGCGCCCCAATCGGCGAGCTGGCGCACGCAGGTCGGCCCCGACCGCACGCGCGTGAGATCGAGCACGGTGAAGCGCGCAAGAGCTTTCGAAGCGTGGGGAATAGGCATTACTGGCGTCTCCAAGGCCGGTTTATCGCCGGCTAAATTTTTGCCGGCGGTAGGCCGGAAGGGCCTGAACTTTGCCGATCTCGTAGTTGTTGTCTACCGGCCGCCAACCGCTGCGGGGCCAGTCGTCGGTATGCCGGCGATCCTATAGAGTATTGCCGGGAACGGCCATCTTTCCGGCACTTTTGAGAGGCGATCATGAATGAGGATGCATTCAATTTGAGCGTGCGCAAATTCCTGAAAAAGGTCGGCATCACCTCGCAGCGCGAGATCGAGCAGGCGGTGCGGGCAGCCGTCGCCGCCGGCCGGCTGAAAGGAAACGAGGCATTGCCGGCCAAAGTCATGCTGACGATCGCAGGCGTCGGCCTTGCGGTCGAAATCGATGGCGCGGTCGAGCTCGAGTGAAAGTACCCACCGCCAAATTCCGGGAAACAATATGATTGATCTTCGCCGTCCGCTTGTTGCTTTCATGCTCGTCGCCTTGGCGAGCGTCGCCGCCGCGCAGGATCATCCCGGCCGCGACGGCGGCGAGCGGCCCAATCGCCAGGACGACGGACAACAGGGCGGCCCCGGGCGCGGGCAACAGACCGGTCCCGGCGTTCTCTCGCTGCTGCCGGGCGACGCCGTCACCGAGCACAGCGTCGATCTCGCGTCCGGTAAGCTCGCTTATACCGCGACCGCCGGGACGTTCTCGCTGTTCGATCAATCGGGCGAGCGTTCGGCCGCGATCTTCTACACCGCCTATACGGCGAAATCGGCCAATCCGGCGGGACGGCCGGTGACTTTCGTGTTCAACGGCGGGCCCGGCGCCGCATCGGCATTCCTCAATCTCGGCCTGGTCGGCCCGCGCATTGCCGAATTCGGCATGGGCGGCCGCGACGGCGCCAACGTCCATCTCGTCGACAATCCGCAAACCTGGCTCGCCTTCACCGATCTCGTTTTGATCGATCCGATCGGCACCGGCTGGAGCCGGCCGGCCAAGCCCGATGGCGGCAACGCCTTCTGGAACGTGCACCGCGACGCCGAGTCGATGGCGAAAGTCATCGCGCTCTATGTCGCGAAAAACGGACGCATGATCTCGCCGAAATTCATTCTGGGCGAAAGCTATGGCGGCTTTCGTGCCGCCAAGGTCGCGCGCGTGTTGCAGAGCGATCAGGGCATCGTGCTTTCCGGCATCCTGATGCTGTCCCCGATGCTGGAGGGCGCGTTCACGTTCGGCGGCGACCGCTTTGCGCTCGGCGCCGCGTTGCAACTGCCATCCCTCGCCGCGGCCGAGCTCGAACGCAAAGGCGCGTTCAGCCAGGATGCGCTGGCGCAAGCGGAGCATTTCGCGCTCACGGACTATCTCTCGACGCTTGCCGGTCCGCCACTGCAAGGCGAGGCGGCAAAGAATTTCTACGCGCGTATCGCGGCGATGACGGGATTGTCGGTCGACGCCGTCGCCGAATCCCGCGGCTTCATCCGCGACGCCTATATCAAAAGACTCCAATCGGGCGACCACAAGATCGTCAGCCGCTACGACGCGACCTTTGCCGCCGACGATCCCTATCCTGAAACACCGGTGGCGCGCGGTCCCGATCCGATCCTCGATGGCGTCATACGCTCCTTCGGCGGCGCATTTGCCGGCTATGCGCGTGACGAGCTCGGCTTCAAGACCGACATGACCTACAACCTGCTTGCCTCGGATATTTCCGGCAAGTGGGACTGGGACGCCGGCCATGGCCAGCCGAGTGTCGCCGACGATCTGCGCGTGCTGCTCGCGCTGACGCCGTCATTCCGGCTGATGATCGCCCACGGCTATAGCGACATGGTCACGCCGTACGCGGATTCGCGCTATGTGCTCGAACATCTTCCCGCCTTCGAAGGCGAAGAACGCGCCGAGCTAAAACTCTACCGCGGCGGACACATGTTTTATCTCGATCCGAATTCCCGCAAAGCCTTCACCGCGGACGCCCGCGCGATATACGCATCGCCGTGATGGCAATCTGAAATCATGCCGCATATGCTGGCTGCGCGATACGGCGTAGGGTGGCGTCATGACTTTGCTTCAGGTTGAGAACGTCTCGAAGCATTTCGGCAGTCTCGTCGCCGTCAACGATGTGTCGATGACGGTCGAACCGGGTGAATTGCGGGCGGTCATCGGACCGAACGGCGCCGGCAAGACGACGTTCTTCAACCTGATCAGCGGATTCCTGACGCCAAGCGGGGGCCGCATCGTTTTCGACGGCGACGACATCACCGGCCTCCTGCCGGCGCGGCGGGTATGGCGCGGCATCGCCCGCACCTTCCAGATCACCGAAGTCTTTCCCGAGCTGACGATTCGCGAAAACCTGCGCATCGCGGTCGAGGTCGCCAGCGGCTATCGCCTGCGCGTGTGGCAGCCACGGGATGCCGAGGGCGAGGTCAAGGCGCGGGTCGTCGATCTCCTGGAAATGAGCGGCCTGGGCGAAAAGGCCGACCGGCTGGTCGGCGAGCTCGCGCACGGCGACCAGCGCTCCGCCGAGATTATGATGGCGCTCGCGCTCAAGCCGCGGCTCCTGCTGCTGGACGAGCCGACCGCCGGCATGGGCGATCAGGAAACCTACGACATTACCCAATTGATCCGGAAGCTGCATCGCGAGCAGAAGCTCACGATCGTGCTGATCGAGCACGATATGCGCGTGGTGTTTCATCTCGCCGATCGCATCATGGTGCTCGATCAGGGCAAGTTTCTCGCCGAAGGCACGCCGCAGGAAATCGCCGCCAACGAAGCGGTGCAAGCGGCCTATTTGGGGAAGGTGGCAGCGTGAGCGGCGTCGTGCTCGAGGCGGAAGGCCTCCATACCTATTACGGCAAGAGCCACATCCTGCATGGCGTGGGGCTCGAAGTGCGCGAGAGCGAGATCGTCACGCTGCTTGGCCGCAATGGCGCGGGCAAGACGACGACGCTACGCAGCCTCATGGGCCTGACGCAGGCGCGCGAAGGCGCGGTGCGGATTTTTGGCCATGCGACCACCGACTGGCCGCCGTTCCGCGTCGCCGCTCTCGGTGTCGGCTACGTCCCGGAGGGGCGCCGCATCTTTCCCAATCTGACGGTCGAGGAAAATCTCAGAGTGCCGCTCGAGCGCCCGGGACCCTGGACGATCGAGCGCATCTACGAATTGTTCCCGCGGCTGGCGCAGCGCAAGGGCAATAAGGGCCGGCAATTGTCCGGCGGCGAACAGGAAATGCTGGCCATCGCCCGCGCGCTGCTGCTGAACCCCAAGCTGCTGCTGCTGGACGAGCCAAGCCAGGGGCTTGCTCCCTTGATCGTCCAGGACGTGTTCAAGGTCGTCATCTCGGCGCGATCGCAGGGTATTTCAGTGCTGCTGGTGGAGCAGAACGTGCGTGCCGCGGTCGAAATCGCCGACCGCGCTTATGTGCTGGATGACGGCCATGTGGTCTATTCCGGCCCCGCTTCGGAATTCGCCAAGGACGAAGAACGGGTGCGCGCGCTGGCCGGCGCCAGCGCCGAAGAGTGGAAAGCGCGCGGCTGACTTCAGCTGGCCTTGCTGGGATCGAGGCCGTACTTCGCGCACATCTTGGTGACGATCGCGAAGTCTTTGCCGCCGGCAATGAGACCCATGACCGCCGCGGCGACGTGTCCACCCACCATATGGGCCTCTATAATATAGGCTTGGTGGCCATTGTAGGCGGGATAGGGACTTCCGGCGTCGACCGTCGCGCAATAATTGACCGAATCCTCGGTCACGACCGTTGGAAACTTCGCCCATCTGTATTTCGCCGCCGCCGCATTCCGCAGCGACGGCGCAACCGCGTCGACAATCGCTTTCTTCTCTTCCGGCGTGAGCTCGCGCTGCTGAACTCCGGCAGCACTCGTCGTCGACGCATTGCTGGCGAGCATGTCCTGCGGCGAAGTCGTTGCGCATGCCGCAAGTGCAAGACTGACCGCCAGCGCGGCCGTCATTCGGCATCGTGTCACCGGCGAGACCAGTGCGTTATCGGAGCGATGATGCGGACGCAGAGATCGGCTCTGCAATTCAGTTCGATGCACGAACGGCACCGATAGTGACCTTGGGAGCCGCTGTTGGCGCGGCCGGCGCGGTCGAGGGCGTGCCGTCGGCGCGAATCGTGTGGACACCGCTATTGATCATCGCCCGGCCGTCACGCGTCGGATTATTCATTTCCTTGACGTTGTCGCTGGTGAGCTGGTCGGCGGCTTCCGGGTGCCCGGTATTGATCTTGCGAAGGTTGGTCACGAAAATCTTCGGATAGATCAGCGTCGAAGACGGCACCTTCAGTCCCATATGATTGGCGATGTCCGCCACGAAGGCGTTGCAGTTGTAGAGCTCCGCGCTCCACGTGTGCGAACGGCCCTGCAGGTCTTTGACATAGGTCATGACCCGGTCGTACTCGTCCTTGCTCATCAGGACGCGATAGCGTGCGGAGACGTACTTGTCCTCGAGGTCGCCGTCGGTCCATCCGGTTTCGGCAGGCACCGGGACATAATGCCCGATCACCCAAGCCGTCGCGTCGTCACCGACCGGCGATAGGCCGGCGACACTGTCCTTGGTGGGCGCCACGCCGACACGGCCATGAACGATATAGGTGTGGCCGTAGTCCCAGGCATAGCGCGACCGAAACTCGATGTAGTACTGGCCGGCGCCGCTGGTAACCACGGCGGTGTTTGCACTGGCGGGTCTGACAATCTGCGGCTTCGCGCTATCCTGCGCGTTCGCTGCGGGGAGCCCGAGCCCCGTCAGAACGGTCAATGCGATTAAGCCCGACAGCCAGGCAGGATGTTTCCCGCCGCTCAGCTTGCCTTGCATGATGCCCTCCGAGTGACCGCAACGAGCCATCGAGGTAACCGTTTGGGTGACCAGCACTGGCCGGCCGCGTCTGCCCGAAGCGATTCGGGGGCCAGCCAACACGTCCACGGCTCCGATGGTAGCAATAATCGGCCTTTGCCCGGTGGCAAATGTTCGGCAGGCCACGTGGATTTTTCGCGGTGCGTCATATTTGCAACGCCCTGCGGGGCCGATCCGTCACCAAAAGATTAAAGCGGGAAGGGCCCGTGCGGTCTTACTTTCTTCCAGCCGGCTACGAAAGGCCGGGGGAGCCTCCCGCAGCGACCGCGAGAGCGGGCACCCCTGCAAAACCCCAGTGGGACCGCGCTCGGAACCGCTCGGCAGTGCATTCTAATCGGGAGTGTGTCTTTTCAGCACTAGAGAGCCGCTAGCGTCGCCTGTATGGTTAATCGTGTCATGACAAGGGGGAGTACTTCATGAAAAAGCTCGCTCTAGCAACAGCCGCGGTGTTAGCTCTCCTGAGCATCGCCGGCTGCGCGAACACCGGCAAGGGCAAGGCCCCGCCGCCGGTCGTCACTAAGGGGTAATGCTGTACAGTAATTGTATGGGGGAATGGGCCGACCTTGTGTCGGCCCTTTTCTTTTGGGGGTATGGCCGTTTGCGCCCCGGCCGCCGCATCCGGCGCGCCTATTCGGCCGCGCGTTTATGCGCCAGCGCCGCAGCCGTCTTGTCGTAGCTCTCCTCGCGCGCCAGCAGCTCCTTGAGGCCGACCAGCTCGTAATAGTCGTCGAGCGGCAGGAGATGCTCGAACGTCGGGGTCAGTGAATTTTCGCGCTTGAGGATCCGCAGGACGTTGCGCACGGCATGCGCGGCGGCAAATAGCGCGATCGAAGGAAACGTCGCCGCGACCACGCCGGCCGCCTCGAGTTCCTCGAGGCTGCGTTTCTTCAGCCCGGCCGCCTGCGACAGCGTCGCCATGTGCGGTCCGCCCACTTCGCGCATGACGCGCTTGATATCCTCGATGGCGTCGACCCCCATGGGTTTCACCATGTCGGCGCCGGCATCCATGAAGAGCTGGCAGCGCCCGATCGCCGCATTGAGGCCTTCGACGCCGGCGGCGTCGGTGCGGGCGGCGATGTAGAAATCGGCGTCGCGGCGCGCGTCGAGCGCCGCCTTGATCTTGGCCAGCATCTGCTCGACCGGGATCACCTGCTTGCCCGGCAGATAGCCGCAGCGGTTGGGAAAAACCTGGTCGCTCAAAAATAGGCCCGTCACGCCGGCGGCTTCGAAGGCGCGCACCATCTGCCGCACATTGTTGACGCCGCCAAAGCCGGTATCGGCGTCGACATAGACCGGCACCTCTACGGCCGCGGCGATACGCCCATAATGATCGGCGTAGTCGCGCATGTTCGACTGGCCCATATCGGGTTGCGCGAGCATCGAGCCGATTGCGGCGTAGCCGCCGGCGCAGATCGCCTCAAAACCCTCCGCCTCCATGATGCGCGCCGACAACGCATCATAGGCACCGGGCATGAGGACGAGCCGCTTGCCGGCCATGATCGCCCGGAATTTTTTTCGCACGCTCATCGCGGCCTCCATGTTGTCAGCGGCTGTCGTGGGTCTCTTGCAGCCATGGCTGCGCCTTCGCCGCGCGCTCCTCCCAGCTCACGATCTCGTCCATATGCTTGAGGGTCAGGCCGATATCGTCGAGGCCCTCGAGCAGGCGCGTGCGCTCGGCGCCGGCAATGTCAAACGCGACGTCCGCGCCACCCGGCCCACTGATGCGCTGCGTCACGAGATCGATCGTGAACGGTGCGGCGCCATTGACGGCGACGACCCGGGCGGTGAAGGCGTCGGCTTCCTCGGCGGCGAGCACAATCGGCAACAAGCCGTTCTGCAGGCAATTCTCGCGATAGATATCGGCGAAGCTCTTCGCGACGATGACGCGGATATTGTTGGCCAGCATGCTCCACACCGCCGACTCGCGCGAGGAGCCGGCGCCGAAATTGTTTCCGGTGACCAAAATACCGGCGTCGCGAAATTGCGGCTTGTTGAGCACGAAATCGGGATCTTCGCTGCCGTCCTCGCGCTGGCGCGCGCGGTTGAACAGCATCGCCTTGTAATCTTCCTTGAGGCCGCGCGAATGCAGGGCCGGCGCGATCTGGTCGGTATTGATGTCATCCTTGAGGAGCGGGACGGCGATGCCGGTATGGCTCGTAAACGGCTGCATCACGCGGCTCCCGACAGCAATTGCCGGACATCGGCAATGCGACCGGCGATAGCGGTGGCCGCGGCGGTCGCCGGCGAGGCAAGGTGGGTGCGCACTTTCGGCCCCTGGCGATTTTCAAAATTGCGATTGGTCGTCGATACGCAGCGCTCGCCGGGTTGGCCGCGATCGCCATTTCCTCCCGCGCACATCGAGCAACCGGATTCGCCCCAGAAGAAGCCGGCGTCGCGAAACACGCGGTCAAGCCCGGCCGCCTCGGCCTCGCGCTTCACGCTCGATGAGCCGGGCACGACCATCGCCACGACGCCCTCGGCGACGCGCCGGCCGCGCACCACAGCGGCGGCCACCTGCAAATCCGGCAGCCGGCTGTTGGTGCACGAGCCGATGAAGACACGATCGACCGGCAACCCAGCGAGCGGCGTTCCCGGCGTCAGTCCCATGTAAGCGAATGCGCTTTCCGCGGCCGCGCGCCGGTTTGGCTCGACCGCGGCGGGCGCGGGCACGTGGCCGGAAATGCCGACAACCTGGCTCGGATCGGTGCCCCAGGTGATCTGCGGCTCAAGCGCGCCGCAGTCGAGAAGGACCTCGGTATCAAACGCGGCATCCTCATCGCTCGAAAGCGTTCGCCAATGAGCAAGCGCGCGATCCCACATCGCACCCTGCGGCACATAAGGGCGACCCTTGAGCCACGTGAAGGCCGCGTCGTCGGGGGCGACGAAGCCCGACCGGCCGCCCATCTCGATATTGAGATTGCATAGCGTCATGCGCTGCTCGATCGGCATCGCGCGCACAGCCTCGCCGGCATATTCGACGGCATAGCCGCGCGCACCGGCGACGCCGAGCTCGGCGATGAGCCGTAATGCGACGTCCTTGGCGCTGACGTGAGCGCCGAGCCGGCCGTCGAGCCGCACCCGCATGCGCTTCGGCCGCTTCAGCGCCATCACCTGCGTGGCGAGAATGTGCGCGAGCTCGCTGGTGCCGCATCCAAACGCCAGCGCGCCGACGCCGCCCACCGTGCTGGCGTGGCTGTCGGGGACCGCGTGCGTCGCGCCCGGCAGTACGATGCCGAGTTCCGGCGCCACGACATGCGAGATTCCCTGCTCGGGATCGTCGACGTCGAAGAGCCTTATGCCGGTCTTGCGGCAGCCTTCGCGCATTGCCTGGATGAAGGCGGTTCCCGATGGATTGGTGGCGTCGTCGCGGCCGGGCTTGGTGGCAACCGTATGATCCTGCACGGCGAAGGTCAGCCCGGGCCGATGCACCGGGCGGTGCTGCTTCTCCAGCTGCGCGAAGGCGTGGTGGGCATGGAGTTCGTGCAGCACATGGCGGTCGATATAGATGAGGTCGCGGCCGTCGGCGCGCTGCCCGACGCGATGAAAATCCCAGATTTTGTCGAACAAAGTGCGCGCCATGGCGTTTCCCACCGGTATTTACCGCTCTAGCCCGGATTGAGCAAAGCGAAATCCGGGATCACACTAGAGGCCCTACCGATCGGACGATCCCATGCCTCGCGTCGTCGGCATTGACCATCTGGTTTTGAGCGTCGGCGATTTCGTGCGGTCGAAGGAATTTTACGGCAAGCTCTTAAAATTTCTCGGCTTCACGCTCAAACACGAATACGAGGACATGGCCGGCTGGAGTAACGGCAAGACGCTGTTGTGGATCGCGGCCGCGGACACCGAAGGCAAGAAGCGGAAATACCGCAAGGGCGATATCGGCTTCCATCACTACGCCTTCGAGCTTGCCAGCCGCAAAGACGTCGATGCGCTCGGCGATTTTCTCGATGCGAACGCGATGACGGTCGTCGACCCGCCGGGCGAGTATTACGGCCGCAACTACTATGCCGTCTATTTCACCGATCCGGACGGCATGAAGCTCGAAGGCATGATCTGGGCGCCGCCGGCAAAAAACCGCCAGCCGGCGTCACGGCGGAAAACCAGGCGGAAGCGGAAGAATTAGAGCGCCGCCGGACGCGGTCACGAGGCCGCGCGCAGCACCGTGGCGACATGCGCGACCACAGTGTTGCGGCCGCGCCGCTTGGCGTCATAGAGCGCGCCGTCGGCGGCCTCGACGAGATCGGCGGCCGTTTGGAACTTCTCCGGCACCATCGCCTCGACACCGATGCTGACGGTGACATGGCCCAGCGGCGATTCGGAATGATTGATAGCCAAGTCTTCGATTGCCTTGCGTGCCTCGTCGGCGAGCGCGGCGGCGCGCTCGATGTCGATACCGGGCAGCAGCAGCGCGAATTCCTCGCCGCCATAGCGGGCGACCAGCACGGCCTCCTCCAGCGTGACCAGCGACAATGTCTCGCCCACCGCGCGCAGGCAGGTGTCGCCGGCAACATGGCCGTAACGGTCGTTGAACAACTTGAAATGATCGATATCGATCATCATCAGCGCGAGCGGCTTGCGGCGCTCGGAAGCGCACCTCCATTCGCGCTCGATCTCGCGGTCGAAGCCGCGCCGGTTGGCTAGCCCGCTGAGGCCATCGAGGCTTGCCAGCTCTTCGAGGTGCTGGTTGGCGATCTTCAGCTCTTCCTCGCGCTCGGCAAGCTTGGTGGCCATGTCGTCAAGCGCCGCCGCGAGCGGCTCGAATTCCGCGACCCAGGATTCCTGTGTCGCCCGCACGTGGAGATCGCCACGGCCGAAACGCACCGCCGTGCGCACCAGCGACCTGATCGGCCGTACGATGAGCTGTTCGCCACCGAACCATGCCAAGAGCAGAACGAACAAGCCGAACAAGACAAGCTGCAAATAAGCGATGTCGATCTTGCGGTCGATGCCGCTGTGCACGGCGTGCTCATCGAGGCCGACGGCAAGCCGCGCCTGGGTCCAAGGCACGCGGACATAGGCGTAGATTCGCCGGACACCGTCGAAACCGGGAACCGTTATCGTGCCTTCGTCGCTTGCGAGCATGTCTTGCGCCAGGGCATGGCCGGTGAACTTCTTACCGATCAGCGCTTCCTGATCGGCCGAGCCGGCCATGACCGTACCGCTGCTGTCGATCAGCACCACCGAGGCGCCTGAGCGCTGCGCGGCGGTTGCCGCGAGTTCGTTGATCCATTGCAGATTGATCACCGCGAGGACGACGCCGTTCAAGGAGCCATCCTGCTGGATGACGGGATACGTCGCGACGAGGCTCGGCACTTGATGAATGCGATTGATCAGATAGTCGCTGAGCGCAAAATCGCGGGAGTGCAGCGCGCTCTGGAAATGGGGGCGGTCGGAGACGTTGAGACCGACGGCGGGCGGGTCGTTCGAACACTTGATGCGACCATCGGTTCCGGCGACGGAAAGCGAGCGGATCCAGGGAATATTGGTCGTCAGGTCGGCCAGGTATTGATTGCAGTTCGACGGATCGAGCGGCATTGTGGCGTAGACTCGCGCCTCCACTTGAAGAAGAGCGCGAACTGACGCGATGATTTCGCGCTGCGCATCCGCGCCACGCCGTGCGAGATCGACCACGTCGGCATTGGCGCGTTGCGTGCGGTCGGCGCGCGCCGATTCGAGGCCGTGCATTCGCTCGAGCATCAGCGGCGCGATGGCCAGGAGAGCAAGAACGATCAGCCGGACGCGAATGCTGAAAATCGGCGTTTTCCGCCGCAATGATTTGTGAAATTTGACTTGGCCGTCGGCCATCGTGCACTCCCCGCCCCGGTTCCGTAAACTAGGGGGCATACGTAAAAATCGGCTATGTGCGGTCGATAAATTTGAATCTTTCGCGCAGGCATTGACCAAATGGAAAGCATGACTCGAGCGGATGGCCTTGCGGCGGTGCGCGAGGAAATTGCGCGGGCGTGCCGCGATGCCGGCCGCGATCCGTCAAGTGTGGCGCTGGTGGCGATTTCGAAGACGTTCGGCGCCGAGGCGATCGAGCCGGTCATCGCCGCCGGGCAGCGCGTGTTCGGGGAGAACCGCGTGCAGGAGGCCAAGGCCAAATGGCCGCCGCTGATCGAACGCCAAAAAGGGCGCCAAAAAGGACGCGACGACGGCCTCGAACTACACCTCGTCGGCCCTTTGCAATCGAACAAGGCCCGGGAGGCCGTAGCGCTGTTCGATGCCATCCATTCGGTCGATCGGCCGAGTCTCGCCGAGGCGCTGGCCAAGGAGATCGTCTCGCAGGGCCGCCGGCCCGTGCTGTTCGTGGAGATCAATACCGGCGCGGAGCCGCAAAAGGCTGGCATACCCCCGCCGGAGGCCGATGCTTTCCTGAGCGCCTGCCGTGAGCGCTATGGGCTCGGAATTTCGGGGCTGATGTGCATCCCGCCGCAACACGAAGCACCGGCGCCGCACTTCGCGCTGACCGCCAAGATCGCGAGCCGCAACGGGCTCAAGCTGCTGTCGATGGGCATGAGCGCGGACTTCCCGATAGCGATCGCCTTTGGCGCCACGCATGTGCGGGTCGGCACGGCGATTTTCGGCACGCGCGCGATCAGCCGCTAGAAGTGAATTTCAATTCTTGTCTTTCGGCTAAGGCGGCGCAGGAGTGCCAAAATATCGTGCTGCCGCAAGGTGATACAGCCGGCCGTGGGCGCCAGAGCCTCGCGGGCAATATGGATGAAGACTGCGCTGCCGCGCCCCGCAATACGCGGCCGCGTGTTGTGGTCGATTTCGATGATGATGTCGTAGAGACCGTCGTCGCGGCGCAGCCGGTCGCCTGGTTCATTGGCCGACCGGGTAAAGGCACGATTATAGCGGCGATCCGTGGGGTCCTCGCACCAGGCATCGCCGGGCCGGATCCGGCGAACCGGTAATGAGGTTCGCGGCCGCGGCACGCGATCGGCCCGCCACCACAGCCGCACCGGGTGAAACCGGCCGGCCGGCGTGCCGCCGTCACCTTCGCGCTTGTCGGCCCTGATGCCGGCGCGGCCGAGCGCAACGGGTAAGGAGTTTTGGCCTGCAAACAGCCAGCCTTGCGACCGGCGGCCTGGCCGGCCGCTCACGCGAATCAAGCGCAGCGAAGTCCGTCGCATGCCGTGACCGTCCCGATTCCCAATCGCCGCCTGCTCTTGTATCCTGTTCTACTTCGCGCCAAACGGCGCGGTAAAGCGGCGGCGGGGACCTGGCTTAATGCCGAATACGCGCAAGATTCTCATTGTCGATGACGACCCCGAACTGCGCGACGCGCTGACCGAGCAGTTGTCGTTGCACGAGGAGTTCGAGGCCGAAGCCGTCGAGAACGGCAGCAAGGGCGTGCAGGCCGCCAAGACCGGACAGATCGATCTCGTCATCATGGATGTGGGCCTGCCCGACATCGACGGCCGCGAGGCCGTGCGCATCCTGCGCAAAAACGGCTTCAAGGCGCCGATCATCATGCTCACCGGCCACGATACCGATTCCGACACCATCCTCGGCCTCGAATCGGGCGCCAACGATTACGTCACCAAGCCGTTCCGCTTTGCCGTGCTGCTGGCGCGCATCCGTGCGCAACTGCGCCAGCATGAGGCGAGCGAAGACGCCGTATTCACCATCGGCCCGTACACGTTCCGGCCGAGCTCGAAGCTGTTGCTCAATCCCAAAGGCAGCAAGGTCCGCCTGACCGAGAAGGAGACGTCGATCCTGCGCTACCTCTACCGCGCCGGCCAGCGCCCAGTATCGCGCGAGACCCTGTTGCAGGAAGTCTGGGGCTACAATTCGGGGGTTACCACGCACACGCTCGAGACCCACATCTACCGATTGCGGCAGAAGATCGAGAAGGACGCAGCTATTCCCGCAATCCTGGTGACCGAAGCCGGCGGCTATAAACTGGTGCCGTGATCGCGGATGGCCATTGAAAACGACATCGCGTTCCTCGAGCAGGTGGCAAGTCTCCGCCGCCTCGGCGCGGGCGCTTTGCGTATCCTCGCCATCGGCGCCGAGAGCTACGCGGTCGAAGCCGGTCAATTGCTGTTCGCGGCCGGCGAGCCGGCCGACTGCGCCTATGTCATCCAGCAAGGATCCTTCACTCTCAAGCCGGAATTGCCCGGCGAAAGCGAAGTCATCGCCGAGCCGGGTACTTTGCTCGGCGAATCGGCGCTGCTTTTAGAAACGCGGCGGCCCGCGAGCGCCACGGCGCGCGAGGACTCCATGGTGCTCCGCATTTCGCGCACAATGTTCCTCAAGATGCTCGAAAGCTTTCCGGATGCGGCGCAGCGGCTGCGCGAAATGATGGCGTCGCGCGCCGACCAGTGGAACCGCGAGGTCGAGAACGTCCGCGCCGCGCTGACGCGCGGCACCGGGCCGCGCTAGCCTCCATGCTTTTCGGATAGCGTCTCGGGCCTTTTTCAATCGCTCTTGGATTTCCGGCGCTGCTCGATCTGAAGACTGACAAGCCGCGCCAGAAGCGTCGCCGGGTAGAGCTGGCCGATCACCGCTTCGAGGTTGGCAAGATTGCGCGCCAACGGATGCAGCGGCGTAATGTCGCCGTAACCGACTGTGGTCAGCGTGCTGAAGCTGAAATAAAGCAGCGCCGCACCGGAGCCGAATTCCTTACCGCTCTGCGGCAGGCCCGCAAAGGCGTCCGGCGCCAGGAAGTCTATGAGCCGATAGATGGTGAAGAAGAATAGCGCAAAGTTCAGGTAGAGCACGACCGCGCCCTGCACGCGATGCACCGTCACCCGTCCGGGTCCAAATACCGCCTTCGCAATTACAATGCTCAATGCCGCGATCGCGAGCAGGCGACCGCCCGCGCTCAGCCACTGCGTGAGCACCGAGGGATGTTCGGCGTGAACAAATGCGCCGAACGGGCTGAGCGCGACCGCAATGAGCACGACGCCGGCTGCAGCGTGACTGCGCGACGTCACCACGAGGATGGCGATCACCAATATCCCGAACATCGCCGGCAAAACCATTTCCGGCATCACCCCCATTCCGATGAGCGGTATGGCGAGGAAAATCAGCGATGCTTCGATGATCAGAAGCGCCGTGAGACCAGGCTCGCGCGAATGCTCCTGAAACGTTTTGAACCATGTGCGGAGAGCTTTTATCAGCGCGGGCATCGGCAGGCTCAACGTGAACGTGGCAACTATCCTAGCCCGGGCCGCACCGGCTGCAAACGTTCTAAAACTCCAGCGTCGCCGTCACCGGCACATGATCGGAAGGCCGCGCGGCGCCGCGATAATCCTTGGCGATCTTGATAGCCGAGACGCGGTCGGCCAGCATCGGCGAGGTCCAGACGTGGTCGAGCCGGCGCCCGCGGTCGGCGGCTCGCCAGTCGGCCGCGCGGTAGCTCCACCAGGTGTAGAGCTTGGCCGGCTCCGGCGTCAGCTTGCGCATGCTGTCGACCCAGCCGCCGGCGTTCCGCGCGGCGCTGAATTTCTCGCACTCGATCGGCGTGTGCGATACCACGCGAAGCATTTGTTTGTGACTCCAGACGTCATGTTCGAGCGGCGCCACGTTGAGATCGCCGACCAGGATCGCGCGCTCGGACCGCGCCGGCCGCAGCGGCGCGCAATCGCGCATCTCATCGAGGAAGGCGAGCTTGTGGGCGAATTTCGGATTGACCGCTGGATCGGGAATATCGCCGCCCGCGGGGACATAGAAATTATGCACCGTGATGGGATCGCGGAGCCCGGCGCGCTCGCCGAAGACCGCGGAGACATGGCGGCAGTCGGATTTGCCGCAAAAAGTCCGGATATTGAAACTCTCGAACGGCAGCCGCGAAAGCACGACCACGCCGTGATAGCCCTTCTGGCCGTTGAGCGCGGCGTTCTCGTAGCCGAGCCGCTTGAAGCGCTTGATCGGGAATTTGTCGTCCGGACATTTAGTTTCTTGCAGGCACAGGATGTCGGGCCGAACCGCCTTGATGAAGCGGGCGACGAGATCAATGCGCAGGCGCACCGAATTGATGTTCCAGGTCGTCAGGGTGAGTTTCACGGGAATCGGGAATCAGAAGTTCAGGAATCGGGCGGTCAGGACGTAAATAAAGGTTCGACGCTGAAAGCGCCAGTTCCCGACGTCTGATTACTGGTTGCTGATGCCGCCCTGGTCGCGCTGGTAATTGATGACGAACAGGTTCGGATCGGGCTTTTTCGCGGTGTCGAGATTATAGACCGCGACAGTCGTGTCGAAACCCTGGGGATCGGTGACAGTCCACTGCTTGAGCTGGAGATCCTTGGCGTCGAACATGAGCATCAGCCGCGTGGTGCCAAGCACCAGCTGCTTTTCCTCGATGACGGCGGTGACGAAAGTATCGTCGGCCGTGACGCTGACGACATCGGTATCGTGCAAAAGATCGATGCGGTCGGCGAGCAGGTAACGCAACGGCGTCTGCGACAGCAAATAGAGATCTTGCGTCGAAAGCTTGCGGTCGCGCACCACGACGGAGGAGCCGTCGGCGATGATGTCGATCGGGCTCGGGGCGTTGTACTGGAATCGCACCTTGCCGGGTTTCTGAATGTAGAAATTGCCCTCGGTGCGCCCGCCGTCGGGGCCGATCTGTATGAAATTTCCGACCATGGTCTGCACGCTCGAGAGATACATGCTGATCCGGTCGAGCAGCGCGCGCTGTTTGGCGTCAAAGGCGGTCGCTTGCGGCGACGCAGCTTTGTCGGACGGCAAGGAGAAGGGGAAGAAACCGTTGGTCTGGTGTTGCGCGGTGGGCGCGGAATTATTCGCGGCCGGCGGTGGCGGCGCGGAGCCGGATTTCGGCAGCGGCGCAGGCGTCGGCAGCGGCACGTTCTCGGCAAAAGCGGATGCGCTCACGAGTACGCTGCATGAGGCGCCTAAGAAAATCGCAATCGCCGCGGCCCGTCCCGCCATATCCCTCTCCGCCTCCGTCCGCGTGCACGCCCGTACTCAAGACATCCGCTAAACGCACGTTATGGCGAATTCGCGGCTGCCGGGTTTGGCTTAAAGACCAATAGGGCGATTCTCAATAGCGATCGTCTTCGGCGCCTTCGACCAGGATTTCCCGTTTACCGGCGTGGTTGGGCTGTCCGACGATGCCTTCCTGTTCCATCCGCTCGATCAGCGAGGCGGCGCGGTTGTAGCCGATCTGCAGCCGGCGCTGGATGTAGCTGGTTGAAGCCTTGCGGTCGCGCGTCACGATCTGCACCGCCTGCTGGTAGAGATCGCCGCCTTCGGCGCCGCCCATGCCGGTCGCGTCGAAGATCGGATTGCCGTTCTCGTCCTCCGGATCCTCGGCGGTAACGGCTTCGAGGTATTCCGGAACGCCTTGCGATTTGAGGTGCCGCACCACCTGCTCGACTTCCTCGTCGGAAACGAAAGGTCCGTGCACGCGACTGATGCGGCCGCCGCCGGCCATGTAGAGCATGTCGCCCTGACCGAGCAATTGCTCGGCGCCCTGCTCGCCCAAAATGGTGCGGCTGTCGATTTTCGAGGTGACCTGGAAGGAAATGCGGGTCGGAAAATTGGCCTTGATCGTGCCGGTGATGACGTCGACCGACGGCCGCTGCGTCGCCAGGATCACGTGCAGTCCCGCCGCGCGTGCCATCTGCGCGAGCCGCTGCACCGCGCCCTCGATGTCCTTGCCGGCGACCATCATCAGGTCCGCCATCTCGTCGACAATGACGACGATAAAGGGCAACGGCTCGAGGTCGAGCTCCTCGTTTTCGTAGATGGCCTCGCCGGTTTCGCGATTGTAGCCGGTGTGGACGGTGCGGCTGAGCTTCTCGCCTTTCCTCTTCGCCTCGGCAACGCGCATGTTGTAGCCGTCGATGTTGCGCACGCCGAGCTTCGACATCTTCTTGTAGCGTTCCTCCATTTCGCGCACCGCCCATTTCAGCGCGACCACCGCCTTTTTCGGATCGGTGACCACGGGGGTGAGCAAATGCGGGATGCCGTCATAGACGGACAGCTCGAGCATTTTGGGATCGACCATGATCAGCCGGCACTGGTCCGGCTGCAGCCGATAAACCAGGCTCAGGATCATGGTGTTGATGGCGACCGATTTGCCCGAGCCGGTGGTGCCGGCGATGAGCAGATGCGGCATGCGCGAAAGATCGACCAGCACCGCTTCGCCGCCGATCGCCTTGCCGAGGCAGAGCGGCAGCCGGGCGGAACTATCGCCGTACTCGTCCGAGGCAAGCAGCTCGCGCAGATAGACCTTCTCGCGCGTCGGATTAGGCAGCTCGATGCCGATGACGTTGCGGCCCGAGACTACGGCGACGCGCGCCGACAGCGCGCTCATCGAGCGCGCGATGTCGTCGGCGAGACTGATCACACGCGAAGACTTTATGCCCGGCGCCGGCTCAAGCTCATAGAGCGTCACCACCGGTCCCGGCCGCGCATTGATGATCTCGCCGCGCACGCCGAAATCGCCGAGCACGCCTTCGAGCGCCGTCGCGTTTTCCTGCAATGTTTCCGCGCTGACGGTGGTGCGGCTGATTTTGCTCGGCTGCGTGAGGAGTTCGAGCGGGGGCAACACGTAGCCGCCGCTGGAGCGCCGCGGCGCCCTTGGCGCGCGCGGCTTGCGTGCCGCGCGGCGCACGGAATCGGTTGAGCCGTCATCGGAATCATCTTCGGCGTAGCGCTCCGCCGCATTGTCGAAGCGCGGCTCTAACCGGCGCCGCGGCATCGCGATTTCGTCGCGCGACGGCATCGGCGTGCGCCGATGGCGGCCGAACAGGCGAGCGAGCCGGGCGCGCAAGCTCAGGAGCGAATGCGCCAAAAAGCCCAGTGAAATCCATCCGCTTTCGTCGTCGTCCCGGCTCGGCTCGACGACCTTGTCATCGTCGTCCGCGGCGTCGCGCCAGATGACGCCCGCGGCGACGGCAAAGGCCAGGAGCGCCGCGACGCCGAGCACAATGGCGGCGGCGAGCCGGCCCATGCCCGTGAGCGGCGCGTGGAAAGCCGATACCGGCAGCCGCAACAGGGCGTCGCCGATGACGCCGCCGAGCCCGGACGGCAGCGGCCAATGCGGGCTGCGCGGCACGCAGGAGGCAAACGCGGCGGTCAGCACGGCGCCGATCAGCCAAAGCAGCACGCGCAGGCGCTCATGACTCAGCCGCCGGTGGCCGAGCAGCCGATAGCCCCACACCGCGATCGGCAACAGCAGCGCCAGCGAGCCTAGACCCAGGAGCTGCATCAAGAGATCGGCGGCGACCGCGCCGGGCAGTCCGAGCAGATTGTGCACCGGCGCATCGGT
>Ga0182024_10010186_pt1 | contig 19235 bp, 15 predicted proteins | sample P32metaG_FD_120480 | JGI IMG/M metagenome (GOLD analysis project Ga0182024, IMG submission 120480) | Permafrost microbial communities from Stordalen Mire, Sweden - P3-2 metaG (Illumina Assembly) | ecosystem: Environmental > Terrestrial > Soil > Wetlands > Permafrost | place: Sweden: Stordalen... | reverse complement strand
GGCCGATCTCGCTGAGCTCGTCGCGCAAGTCGTTGATCGCCAGTTCGATATCCGGTTTGCGCAGCGTCTCAATCTGGGCGGTAATTTTGCGCAGTTGGTCTTCCAGGCCCGACAGGTCCTGCGTCGGCGGCGGTGAGGGCGCGACGGAAGCGGCCGCTTGCGGCTGTGCTCGGGGTACGGGCGCCGAGGCGGTGATGACAGTGGCCTCCTGCGGCTTTTGCTGTGATGCGGCCGGCGGGGCGGCAATGGACTCTGGCGGCTGTTGCCGCGGTGCCGGCGCGGCCTTGCCGTTCAGCACGCGTTGGCGCGCCACGATCTCTGCGACGGCGCGCTCGAGACTGGGCGGTAACCGCACGCTCGGCATTTCCGGATGCCGCGGCGCCGGGGGCGGCAATTCGGCGGCCGGCGGATCATCGGATTCTTCGCGGCTGCGTTTTTTTGGCGCATAGGCTGCGGGCCCCGTGCGCGTGAGTTGCTCGAAGCGCTGCGTAAGATCGTCAAGCCGGTGGTTTACCGCGGCAATATCGTCATCCCGAAGATGGTCATCGGCCGGGGCAGGCGATTGCACGCCTGCCAGCTCGGCTTGGTGGATGATCATGGCGTTGAGCCAATCTTCCAGCGACATGCCCGCGCGACGCGCCGCTTGTTCGGCGGTTTCGCGCGTTTCCGGACGGATCTCTTTGGGACCCCACGGGACGCCAAATTTCATTGCTCGCACCCACGTTCAAGGCGGAGGTGAATGAGCCTCAGGGCTCGCCGTGGAACCGCCACGCCTTAACAACGAATGGATAACGGCGCGGTCCGCAGTCCTCTCCCCGACTTTTTGCTGGTCAGGGTAAATACCGGGTTAACGATCGGACCGAAGTGTCGGAATTTGCCCGCGGTTTTGGGCGCTGCGGCCGCGGGCGGTGGCTTAACGCCACTGTAATCCGGATGCGCGATGGTTTCGCCGCCGCTTGCGCGCTTGGGGAGAGCCGCGGCCATTCTTGAACTGGTCGCAATCGCCCAATAGTTAATGATTCGTTAACCGCGCGGTCTGGACGCCGGGAGGGACGGATGCCGACCTATAAGGTCCCTGTGGACGAGACGCTGTTCCTGTTGAATGACGTCTTTCATCTGGACCGGTATGGCAATCTCCCTGGTTTCGGCGACGCCTCGGCGGATGTCGTGGAGGCGGTGCTGCGCGAGGCGGCCAAGTTCAGCGAAGAAGTCCTCACCCCGCTCAACCGGGTCGGCGACAAAGAAGGCTGCAAGCGTAGCGCCGACGGCAGCGTCAGTACACCGGCCGGCTTCAAGGAAGCCTTTACGCAACTGGTCGAGGGCGGCTGGATCGGCATTTCGGCCCCGGCCGAGTTCGGCGGCCAGGACCTGCCGGCGACGCTCACCGTCGCGGTGAACGAAATGTTCTGTTCGGCCAACATGGCCTTCGCCATGTATCCGGGGCTCACGCAAGGCGCCATCGCCGCGCTGCTCGCGCATGCCGCGCCCGAGCTGAAGACGAAATACCTGCCGAAAATGGTCGCCGGGCAATGGACCGGCACCATGGATCTGACCGAGCCGCATTGCGGCACCGATCTCGGCCTGTTGCGCACCAAGGCGGCCAAGCAGACCGACGGCAGCTACAAGATCACCGGCACCAAGATATTCATCTCGGCCGGCGAGCACGATCTTTCCGACAACATCGTGCATCTGGTGCTGGCGCGCATCGAAGGCGCGCCGGCCGGCACCAAAGGCATCTCGCTGTTCGTGGTGCCCAAGATGACGGTCGAGGACGACGGCTCACTCGGCGCGAGCAACGGCGTCACCTGCGGCTCGATCGAAGAGAAGATGGGCATCCACGCCAATTCGACCTGCGTGATGAATTACGACGGCGCCACCGGGTGGCTGGTGGGCGAGGAGAATCGTGGCCTGCCGGCGATGTTCACGATGATGAACGAGGCTCGTCTCGGCGTCGGCGTGCAAGGCCTGGCGCTGTCGGAGGTCGCCTACCAGAACGCCGCGATTTACGCCAAAGAGCGCCTGCAAGGCCGCGCGCTGTCGGGCGCCAAGTACCCCGACAAACCGGCCGATCCGATCATCGTGCATCCGGACGTGCGCCGCACGCTGATGACGATCCGCGCCTTCAACGAAGCGGGCCGCGCGCTGGTGCTGTGGACCGCGCTCAAGGGCGACGTCGCCCGCCGCTCGCAGGACGACAAGGAGCGCCAGAGCGCCGACGATTTCATGGGTCTGCTCACGCCGGTGGTCAAAGGCGTACTGACCGATCAGGGCTTCGCCAACACGGTGATGGCGCAGCAGATGTTCGGCGGCCACGGCTACATCGCCGAGCACGGCATGGAGCAGTTCGTGCGCGATGCCCGCATCGCCATGATCTACGAGGGCGCCAACGGCATCCAGGCGCTCGATCTGGTCGGCCGCAAAATCGGCAAGGACGGCGGCCGCGCACTGATGGCGTTCCTCAATGAGGTCGGCGGCTTCATCAAGGACAAAAGTGCGGACGATGGCATGAAGCCGTTGGTCGCGCCGCTCGGCGTTTCGCTCGGCCATCTACAGCAGGCTTCGATGTGGTTTATGCAGAACGCCATGGCCAAGCCGGACAATGCCGGTGCCGGCGCCACCGACTACATGCACATGTTCGGGCTGGTCGCGCTCGGCTACATGTGGTGCCGGATCGCCGAAGCCGTGCTTGCGAAACCGGCCAATGGCGCCGCGCCTGGCATGAAAAGCAAGCTCGTCACCGCGCGCTTCTTCATGGAGCGCATGCTACCGGAAACGGCCACGCACTTCACCCGCATCCAGTCGGGCGCAGACGCCATCATGGAATTGCCCGACGAGGCGTTCTAGCGTTTAGCGCATGATCCCGAAAAGTGGGAACCGGTTTTCGGAAAAGATCATGCGCAAACAAAAAAGACTAAGTCAGCGCCGCCGGCTCGATGGTTGCCGACATGCGTAGCGTCGGCGGCGCGGCCGGCGATTTCATCAGCGCGTTGCCGTCGAAAGCGCCGTCGGGGCAGACAAATTCAAACGCGGCCAGAATGCGGTCGATGGTGTGTCCGTCGCTCGTGTAGGGCAGCAACAGCCGCTCGTAATAGACCAGCCGGCCGTTGCGGTCGGTGACGTCATGGATGGTGTAGACCGGACTGCCGGTCTCCAGCGCCCGATGATAGGGCGCCAGGCCCTCGGCGTGGCGCGCCGCCGGAATGATCTGGTCGAGATATTTCCCGTGACAATCGGATGAGCCGTAAACTTGGCCGATGGTTACGCCGTGAAACAGGACCCGGAACCGCGCCGTGCCGTCGCCGCCGCTCACCTCCAGAAAGCTCAGATTGGCGGCGACGCGGGACAAGTCCTCGGCTTCCACAACCAAACCTTGGAACGCGATGCGGCCCTTGATTTCGTTTCCAGGATTTCAGAAGCCAGCGTTGATTGATCGCGCGGACGACGTCCGGCCGCGCCACAGAAAACTGCATCAAAGAATCCCCCGTTTATTCCGGCGGCGCAGACTTTTTCCGTTTGCCATCAAATGTCAACTAGCGGCAAGCCGCTTTATCCCGTACGTGGCAAGGCACTCCCATTCGGTCCATGCTTTGATTTTTCAGGCGCCTTGCGCGAGCAAAGGCCGGCCGCGCGAACGCAGGAGCAGGAAGGTCGCGATCGAAACGTTGAGTAGGTTCCAGGCCAGCCCGTTGAGGAAGGCGGCCTGATAAGAGCCGGTAAGATCGAAAATCGCGCCCGACATCCAGCCGCCCAGCGCCATACCGAGCACGGTCGCCATGATCACCAGGCCGACGCGCGTGCTTGCCTGTTCCGACGGGAAATATTCACGCACGATGATGGCGTAGCTCGGCACGATGCCGCCCTGGAACAGGCCGAACAGCGCCGAGATGACATAGAGCGACGCCAGGCCGTCGAAGAACAAATAGAAGAACAGCGCCGTTCCCTGCAACACCGAGCCGAGCAGCAGCGTGCGCACGCCGCCGATGCGGTCGGCGATGAAGCCGGACGCGACCCGGCTGACGATGCCGAAGCCGAGCATCAATGACAGCATGTCGGCGCCGCGCGCCACGCCATAACCGAGATCGCCGCAATAGGCGACGATGTGAACCTGCGGCATCGACATCGCCACGCAGCATGACAGGCCGGCGATGAACAGGAGAATTTGCAATGCTCGCGGCGACAACGGCAAGTCCGCCTGCCGGCGCGCCGCCTCGGCGCTGGCGGCCGCGGCGTGCTGGCCGCCGATCCGCCGCCGCAATGCCAGCGACAGCGGAAGCATGGTGGCGAGGCAGAACAAGCCGATGCCAATGTAAGTCGCGCGCCAGCCGTCGCTGGCGATGAAATGCTGCACCACCGGCGGCCAGATCGTGCCGGCGAGATAATTGCCGGCGGCGGCAATGGCGACCGCGATGCCGCGGCGGCGCGTGAACCAGTGCGAGATATCCGCCATCAAAGGTCCGAAGGTGGCCGAGCAACCGAAACCGATCAGCAACCCGTGAGCAATCGCCACTTGCCAAAGGGTGGCGGCGTTACCGACCGCGATATAGCCAGCGCCGAGCGCCAGCGTGCTGACGATGATCGGCACGGTGATGCCGAAACGGTCGGCGAGTCGGCCCATGACGACGCCGCCAGCGGCAAAGCCGAGCATGGTCAGCGTATAGGGCATCGATGCTGCGGCGCGATCGACGCCGAATTCCGCCTGGATCGCGGGCAGGGCGACCACCACCGACCACATGCCGACGCCACCGATGGTGCTGAGCACGACGGCCGCCGTCAGCCGCAACCAGGCTGCGGTGGAGTCGGTCGGGTCCGGCTCGGCTCTACCTGCGGCTGCACGTGTTCGGATCACGGTGAGGACATGCCCGGCTACGGATGCCAGGCGCTCCTAGCATCCCGGCGCTGGCGCGGCCAGCCGAAAGCCGCCGGCTGCTTCCTTATAATCATTCTAAGCTACTGAAATGATTTGTCTATTTACTTGATTTAGGTCATGGCTCCGGCCAGATGAGAGTGGCAATGATAATTATATGCAGGAAGCAGTCATGAGCGGGAACGGTCCGGTGGCGCCCTTAGGATTGGCCCGGAAGGGATTCCGCGGCCGCATCGACACCATTGCCGCGGCCGATACCGCTTCCAATCACAAGGCGGTGGAACTTGAGCGGCGTTTGCTCGAACTGGGATTCGTCGAGGGTGCCCAGGTCGAGATTCTGCATGAAGGCCCGCTCGGCCGCGATCCGATCGCGGTGCGGGTCAACGACACCACAATCGCGCTCCGGCGCCGCGAAGCGATGGCCGTTCTGGTGGCCTGACGGGACCGACATCGTGACGACTGCGAGCGAAACAACCGCGTGGCGATTTGCCCTGGTGGGGACGCCGAACAGCGGTAAGACCGCGCTGTTTAACGCGCTTACTGGCAGCCGGCAGAAGGTCGCGAACTATCCCGGCGTCACCGTCGAACGCAAGGCCGGCATTATCCACACGCCGGGCGGCCATCGCGTCGATCTGATCGATCTGCCCGGAACCTATTCGTTGCGCGGGCGCAGCCCCGACGAAGAGATCACGCGCGACACCGTGCTCGGCCGGCTCGCCAGCGAGGCCGCGCCCGACCTTTTGCTTTGCGTCGCCGATGCCACCAACCTGCGCGTCGCGCTGCGGCTGGTGATCGAGCTCAAGCAGGTCGGCCGCCCGCTGATGCTCGTGCTCAACATGATCGACATCGCCCGCCGGCGCGGCATCGAAATCGATCTCTTCAAGCTGTCGAAAGAACTCGGCGCGCCGGTCGTCACCTCGACCGCCGTGCGTCGCGGTGGCACCGAGGATTTGATGCGGCGCATCGACGCGATGGCTGCGGGCGCCTCCGAGACAAGCATCCCGAACACGTGGAAACCGCCATCGGCGTCGGACCTGCGCGCCGCCCAGCGCGAGGCCGATCGCATCATCCAAGTCGCCGTCGGCCAGCCGTCGCGGCCGGAGACGCTGACCGGACGGGTAGACGCCGTGCTGCTGCATCCGGTCGCCGGGCTGATCACGCTGCTGGTGCTTCTGTTCATCCTGTTTCAGGCGGTGTTCACCGGCGCCAAGCCACTGATGGATTTGATCTCGGCCGGTTTCGACGCGCTCGGCGCCATGGCGCACGACGCGCTGCCGGCCGGCCTGCTGCAAAGCTTCATCCAGAACGGCGTGATTTCCGGCGTCGGCAGCGTGCTCGTTTTCCTGCCGCAGATTCTGATCCTGTTCCTGTTCATCCTGCTGCTCGAAGATCTCGGCTACATGGCGCGCGCGGCGTTCCTGATGGACCGCATCATGGGCGGCGCCGGATTGCATGGCCGCGCCTTCATTCCGCTGCTGTCGAGTTTCGCCTGCGCCATCCCCGGCATCATGGCGACGCGGGTAATCGACAATCGGCGCGACCGCTTGACGACGATTTTGGTGGCGCCGCTGATGACCTGCTCGGCGCGCATTCCGGTCTACACGCTGATCATTTCCGCCTTCATCCCTGAAAAGCAAGTCTTCGGTTGGGTCGGCCTGCAGGGACTGGTGATGTTCGGACTCTATGCCGCCGGAATTTTCAGCGCGCTCGCGGTGTCGTTCGTGGCCAATCGTTTCTTCTGGCGCGAGAACGCCACCCCGCCGTTCATGATCGAACTGCCGGACTACAAGATGCCGCGCCTGCCCAATGTCGCGATGGGCCTCTACATGCGGGCGATGATGTTCCTCAAGCGCGCCGGCACCACGATTTTCTCGATGATGGTGCTGATCTGGTTCCTGGCGTCGTTTCCGCGTCCGCCGGCCGGCGCAGCAGAACCGGCGATCAATTTCAGCCTGGCGGCGATGATCGGCCGTTGGATCGAGCCGCTGCTGGCCCCGGTCGGCTTCAATTGGCAGATCAGCGTCGCCTTGGTCCCCGGCATGGCCGCGCGGGAAGTTGCCGTGGCCTCGCTCGGCACGGTCTACGCTATCGAGGGCGGCAAGGACGTCGCGGCCCAGATCGGCCAGACCTTGGCCGGCCAGTGGAGCCTCGCTACTGCGCTGTCGCTTCTGGTCTGGTACATTTTCGCGCCGCAATGCGCGTCGACGCTGGCGGTCATCAAGCGCGAGACCGGCGGTTGGCGCTGGATGGTGATCACCTTCGCCTACATGCTGGGGCTGGCCTATGCCGCCTCGTTCATCACCTACAACGTAGCGGTGGCGCTGGGCGCCGGCTGAAATCAACCGCCCAGGTTTTTTGGCCCTCGCGCGAATACTTTGCTGGCCCTATGGTGGGCGCGCCAGGTGATTCCAATGGATGCCCTCAATCTTCCGCGGCCGGGGTGGATGACCGAGGATCTCGTCCTGCTCGAGGAGCAGGCGCGCCGCTTCATCACGCAAGAATTCGCCCCCCATATCGACCGCTGGCACGAAGCCGGCATGTATGACCGCGATGTCTGGACCAAGGCCGGCGGCGCCGGCCTACTTTGCGCGTCGATGCCGGAAGAATATGGCGGCTCGGGTGGCAGCTTCGCGCATGAGGCGGTGATCAATCGCGAACTCTCTCTCGGCGGTTTCGACACCTTCGGCGCGCCGCTGCATTCCGGCATCGTCGCGCCCTACATCCTGCATTACGGCACCGAGGAGCAGAAGAGACGCTGGCTGCCCAAGCTCGCCACGGGCGAATTGGTCGGCGCCATCGCCATGACCGAGCCCGGCACCGGAAGCGACCTGCAAGGTGTGCGCGCCACCGCCAAGAAATCCGGCAACGGCTACGTGCTCAACGGCTCCAAGACCTTCATCACCAACGGTCAGCACGCCAATCTGATCATCGTGGTCGCCAAGACCGATCCGAAGGCCGGCGCCAAGGGCACCTCGCTCCTTGTGGTGGAGACCGACGACGCCCCGGGCTTCCGCCGCGGCCGCAAGCTCAAGAAGCTCGGCATGGATTCCGCCGACACCTCGGAACTTTTCTTCGAGGACGTGAAGCTGCCGGCCGAGAGCCTGCTCGGCACCGAGGAGGGCCAAGGCTTCTACCAACTCATGAAGGAACTGCCGCAGGAGCGGTTGATCGTTGCCGTGCATGCGGTGGCGATGATGGAGCGCGCGCTCGCGCTCACCGTCGATTACGTCAAGCAGCGCAAGGCCTTCGGCAAGGCCATCATCGAATTCCAGAACACCCAGTTCGAGCTGGCCGAGTGCAAGACCGATACCACCATCGCCAAGGTTTTCCTCGATCACTGCATCGGCCAGCATGTCGAGGGCAAGCTCGACACCGTCACCGCCTCGATGGCCAAATACCGCCTCACCGACACCCAGGCCGATGTGATCGACCGCTGCCTACAAATGTTCGGCGGTTATGGCTATATGGACGAATACCCGATCTCGCGCCTGTATCGCGATGCGCGGGTGCTGCGCATTTATGCCGGCACCAACGAGATTATGAAGCTGCTGATCGCGCGCAGTCTATAGAACCTGCGCAGGAGAACGCCGATGCCGGATGCATTCATTTACGACCACGTGCGCACGCCGCGCGGCCGCGGTAAGGCCGACGGGGCCTTGCACGAGGTGACGGCGCTCAATCTAGCGGCGCAGACGCTGGCCGCCGTCAAGGACCGCAACAAGCTCGATCCGAAGATGATCGACGACGTGGTGCTGGGCTGCGTCGATCCGGTCGGGGAGGCGGGCGGCGATATCGCGCGCGCCGCAGTCTTGGTGGCGGGCTTCGGCGACGGCGTGCCGGGCATCCAGATCAACCGCTTCTGCGCCTCGGGACTCGATGCGGTGAATTTCGCCGCCGCCGAGATCATGTCGGGCCAACACCAGATGACGATCGGCGGCGGCGCCGAATCCATGAGCCGCGTCGGCATCGGCGCCTCCGGCGGCGCGTGGCCGGTCGATCCGTCGATCGCGGTCGCAACCTATTTCCTGCCGCAGGGCATTTCCGCCGATCTGATCGCCACCAAATACGGCTTCTCGCGCGACGACGTCGACGCTTACGCGGTCGAGAGCCAGAAGCGAACCGCCAAGTCCTGGGACGAGGGCCGCTTCAAGAATTCCGTGATCGCCGTGAAGGACTGCAACGGGCTCACCATCCTGGCGAAGGACGAGCACATGCGTCCGTCGACCACCATGCAGACGCTCGCGGCGCTGGCGCCGTCCTTCGTGCAGATGGGCGAGATGGGCGGCTTCGATGCTGTCGCCGTGCAGCGTTACCCGGAAGTCGAGACCATCAATCATGTGCATACGCCGGGCAATTCCTCTGGCATCGTCGATGGCGCCGCCGCGGTGCTGATCGGCAGCAAGGAGGCGGGTCAGGCGGCGGGTTTGAAACCGCGCGCGCGCATCCGGGCCTTCGCCAATGTCGGATCCGAGCCGGCGATCATGCTCACCGGGCCGATCCCTGTGACCGAGAAGGTACTCAAGAAAGCCGGCATGGCGATCGGCGACGTCGATCTGTTCGAACTCAACGAGGCCTTCGCCTCGGTGGTGTTACGCTATATGCAGGCGTTCGACATTCCGCACGACAAGATGAACGTCAACGGCGGCGCCATCGCCATGGGCCATCCGTTGGGGGCCACCGGCGCCATGATCCTCGGCACCGTGCTCGACGAGTTGGAGCGGCGCGGTCTGTCGACCGCGCTGGTCACTCTTTGCATCGGCATCGGCATGGGTACGGCCACCATCATCGAACGCGTTTAAGCGGGGCGGGCAATGCCAAAGGTCGATATCGCCAAAGTGCCGGTGAAAAGCGGCACGTTCTATCCGGCGCAATTCCAGGCCGAGTGCAAAGGCCGCCACAAGCAGGCGCTGGGCGATGCGATCGGCTTGACGCAGTTCGGCGTCAACATCACGCGCATCGAGCCGGGGCAGACCTCCGCGCTGCGGCATTGGCACGAGCAGGAAGACGAATTCATCTACATGCTGCAAGGCGAACTGGTGCTGGCCGAGAATGACGGCGAGGTCGTGCTCAAGGCCGGCGACGCCGCCGGCTTCAAGGCCGGCAGCGGCGTCGCGCATCGCCTGATCAACCGCAGCAATCGCGACGCGGTCTATTTCGAGGTCGGCACCCGCGCCAAAACCGAACGCGTGCATTATCCGGACGTCGATCTGGAGCTTGTGCGCGATGAAAAAGGCCGCCGCTATCAGCGCCGCAACGGCGAGCCATATCCGCCATAGGAATCTAAGGCCATGAGCAACTTCAAACTCGACGTCGACGCCGACGGCATCGCGCTGGTCACCTGGGACATGGCCGACCGCTCGATGAACGTCATCACGATGGATGCGATCGCCGAGCTTGGTGAAATCGTCGAGAAGGTTTCGACCGACGCCGCCATCAAGAGCGCGGTCATCACCTCCGGCAAGGATGCTTTCTGCGGCGGCGCCGATCTCACCATGCTGGAGCGCATGGGCTCGATCTACGCCGACTTGGTGAAGACCAAAGGCGCGGAGGCCGCCGCCGCTTACGTGTTCGACGAGAGCCGCAAGCTGTCGCAGCTTTATCGCCGCATCGAGACCGGCGGCAAGCCGTGGGTCTGCGCGCTCAACGGCACGGCGATGGGCGGCGGCTTTGAACTCGCGCTCGCCTGCCATCAGCGCATCGCCGCCGACAATCCGAAGACGCGGCTCGGCCTGCCCGAGATCAAGATCGGATTGTTTCCGGGTGCCGGTGGCACCCAGCGCATCGCGCGCATGCTGCCGCCCGCCGACGCGCTGCAATATTTGCTCAAGGGTGACCAGCTCAAGCTCGACCGCGCCAAGGCGATGAAGCTGGTCGACAACGTCGTGCCGCAAGCCGACCTCATCAAGACCGCGAAGGACTGGATCAAGGCGGGCGGCAAGCCGCAAGCGCCGTGGGACGTGAAAGGTTTCAAGCTGCCGGGCGGGCCGGTCTATTCCAAGGCCGGCATGATGACCTTCATGCCAGCCAACGCGATCTACCGCCGCGAGACCTACGACAATTATCCGGCCGCGCGCGCGATTCTGCAGGTGGTCTATGAAGGTCTGCAATTGGATATGGACACCGCGCTGCGCGTGGAGTCGCGCTGGTTCGCCAAAATCCTGCGCTCGCCGGAAGCGGCTGCCATGATCCGCTCGCTGTTCGTCTCCATGCAGGAGCTGAACAAGGGCGCGCGCCGTCCGGCCAATGTGCCGGCGGCGGCCCTGAAGAAGATCGGCGTGGTCGGCGCCGGCTTCATGGGCGCCGGCATCGCGCAGGTGAGTGCGGCGGCGGGCTTGGCTGTGGTGCTGATCGACCGCGACCAGGAGACCGCCGACAAGGGCAAGGCGAACTTGCATAAGGCGCTCAGCGACCGCGTCAACAAAGGCCGCATGAAATCGGCCGAGCGCGACGGGCTGCTCGCGCTGATCACGCCGACGCCGGACTACAGCGCGCTAAAGGATTGCGATCTGGTCATCGAGGCGGTGTTCGAGGATCGCAAAGTAAAGTCCGAGGTGATCGCAAAGATTCAGGCCGTGATCGGCGCCGGCACGGTGTTCGCCTCCAACACCTCGACCCTTCCGATCACCTCGCTCGCCGCCGAGTTCAAAGACCCGCCGCGGTTCATCGGCATCCACTTTTTCTCGCCGGTCGACCGCATGATGCTGGTCGAGCTCATTCTCGGCAAAGAGACCAGCGATAAAGCGCTTGCCGTGGCGCTCGATTACGTGCGCGCGATCCGCAAAACGCCGATCGTAGTCAATGACTCGCGCGGTTTCTACACCTCGCGCGTCGTCGGCACCTACATCCGTGAAGGCCATCTGATGCTGGCGGAAGGCGTGCCGGCCGCGATGATTGAGAATGTCGGCCGGATGGCCGGCATGCCGGTCGGGCCGCTCTCGCTCAACGACGAGGTGGCGGTCGATCTGGCCTGGAAAATTCTCAAGGCCACGGAAGCCGATCTTGGGCCCGCGGCCATCGATCCGCGCCAGAAGGCGCTGCTGGAGGAAATGGTCGAGAATCGCGGCCGCTTCGGACGCAAGAACGGCAAGGGCTTCTATGACTATGCGCCCGGCGCGCCGAAAAAACTCTGGCCGGGGCTCGCGGAGTTGCAGGGAAAGAAGCTCGATCCCGATACCATCGACATTGAGGAATTAAAACTGCGTCTGCTCGGCATTCAGGCGCTGGAGACCGCGCGTTGCTTCGAGGAGAAGGTGCTAACCGACGTGCGCGAGGCCGACGTGGGCTCGATCCTCGGCTTCGGTTTCGCGCCGTTCTCCGGCGGCACGCTGTCATGGATCGACAGGATGGGGACGAAGAAATTCGTCGCGCTCTGCCGCAGACTGGAGAAGAAATACGGCGCGCGTTTTGCGCCCTCGAAGCTGCTCATCGAGATGGCGGATAAGGACGAGAGCTTCTACGGCCGCTTCGTGCCGGGCAAGCGTAAGGAAGCGGCGTAACGGCTATATTCCCCTTGTCTACATCACCACTGTCAGCTTCTTCGCTGCCCGCGTCACGCCCGTGTAAAGCCAGCGCTCGCGGCTGTCCGGGAACGCGAAGCTTTCGTCGAACAGCACCACGTCGTCCCATTGCGAGCCTTGCGCCTTGTGCACGGTAAGCACATAGCCGTAGTCGAACTCGTCGTAGGGCTTGCGGCGCGGCCAGTCGATCTGCTCGATGCCGCCGGAAAAACATTCCGGCCGCACCGATACCTTTACGCCGCGCAGGCCGCTGTCGTCGTCCAGCAGAAGCCGCATCGTCATGATGCCGGTGCGCCGCGCGCCGCGCTCCTTCACCGACCAAAGCGAGCCGTTGAAAAGCCCCTTCTTGCGGTTGTTGCGCAGGCAAACGAGCTTGTCGCCGGCCGAGGGCATCTTGTCCTCGAAGCCGCGGCGCTCGCGCATCCGGATGTTGTAGGCGCGCCGCGTGGCGTTGCGCCCAACCAACACCTGGTCGGCCTCCAGCACGCGCTGCGGATCGAGATCGGCCTTGGCGATCACTTCGGTCTCGCCGTAGCGGCCGGGCTCGAGATACTCGCCGGCGCGAATATCCATCGACAGGCGGATGATCGGGTTGTCTGCGGCCTGGCGGTGGACTTCGGTCAGCATGACGTCGGGCTCGGCCTCGGTGAAAAAGCCGCCGCCTTGGACCGGCGGCAGTTGCGCCGGATCGCCCAGCACCAAGAGTGGCACGCCGAACGACAGCAGGTCGCGGCCGAGTTCGGCGTCCACCATCGAGCATTCGTCGATGATGATCAGCGCCGCCTTGGATGCCGGCGCCTCGTCCCACAGGTCGAAGTTGGGAATTTCCTCGCCGCTCGCGCGCGCCCGGTAGATCAGGCTGTGGATGGTGGAGGCGCCCTTGCAGCCTTTGCCGCGCATCACCGAGGCCGCCTTGCCGGTGAAGGCGGCAAATTTCACCTCGCCGTCGGCCTGCTCGGCGAGATGGCGGGCGAGGGTGGTTTTGCCGGTGCCGGCATAGCCGAACAGGCGGAACACCTGCGGCGTGCCATTGGCGCCCGGCTTGGCCTTGAGCCAGGCGGCGACCGCATTGAGCGCGGCATCCTGATGGGGCGAAAAACTCGGCATACCCGTTGGGTTGGCAAATCCGATGGCTGGATTTTGAGGTAGAGAACGAAACTAGAACAATGTCAACGTGGGCCCTCGCCAGCGCGCACGCGAAGGCGCCAGGCCGGCGAAAAAATCGCGTGAATGCAATTGCATGGCTCCCGCGCGGTCAAGGATTCCGTGCATTGCCCTTTCCACCTTGCCATGTTTAAGGTCGCGGCCTTTTTCACGCATGATCCCGAAAAGTGGGTACCGGTTTTCGGAAAAGAACATGCGCAAACGAAAACTAGCCGGAAGCTTGCATGGCTCGTGACCAGATCGACATGACCCCGATCGAGACGCGCGACGAACTCGTCGCCTGGCTCGCAGCGGGCTGCAAGCCGAAGTCGCAATTCCGCGTCGGCACCGAGCACGAGAAATTTGCCTTTACCGAACAGGACCACCGGCCGGTGCCCTATGCCGGCCCGCGCAGCATCCGTGCGCTGCTCGAAGGGCTGCACGACATTCTCGGCTGGGAACCGATCATGGAGGGCGACAACATCATCGGCATGTTCGACGTCACCCACGGCGGCGCCATTTCGCTGGAGCCGGGCGGTCAGTTCGAGCTGTCCGGCGCGCCGGTGCAAAATGTGCATCAGACCGCCTCCGAGCTGATGGCGCATCTGGCGCAGGTGCGCGAGGTAGCCAAGCCCTTAGGGATAGGTTTCCTCGGCCTGGGCATGACGCCGAACTGGACGCGCGCCGATATGCCGATGATGCCGAAGGGCCGCTACCGCATCATGACGAATTACATGCCGAAGGTAGGCCACTTCGGCCTCGACATGATGTATCGCACCTGCACGGTGCAGGCGAACCTCGACTTCTCCTCGGAAGCCGACATGGTGAAGAAGCTGCGCGTGTCGCTGGCGCTGCAGCCGGTGGCGACCGCGCTGTTCGCCAATTCGCCGTTCACCGAAGGCAAGCCGAACGGCTTTCTCTCGTTCCGCTCGCAGATATGGACCGACACCGACGCCGACCGCTCCGGCATGTTACCCTGGGCGTTCGAAGACGGCATGGGTTTCGAGCGCTGGGTCGATTACGCGCTCGGCGTGCCGATGTATTTCGTCAAGCGCGGCGACAAATATATCGACGTCGCCGGCAGGTCGTTCCGCGATTTCTTTGCCGGCAAGCTGGCCGAGCTGCCGGGCGAGCGGCCGACCATTTCCGACTGGGCCAATCATCTGAGCACGATCTTTCCGGAGGTGCGGCTCAAGCGCTACCTGGAAATGCGCGGCGCCGACGGCGGGCCGTGGCGGCGTCTGCCGTCGCTTGCCGCCTTTTGGGTTGGGCTGCTCTACGACGAGGATTCGCTATCGGCCTGCTGGGACCTGGTGAAAGGCTGGAGCGCGGCCGAGCGGCAGAAGTTGCGCGACGATGTGCCCAAGCTCGGCTTTGCCGCCGAGATTCGCGGCCGCAACGTGCTCACGGTGGCGCAGGATACACTGCGCTTTGCCGCGCGCGGGCTGGCGCGCCGCAAATTTCTCGACCGCAATGGCCGCGACGAGACGCGCTATTTGCGTCCGCTCGAGGAATCGATCGCCCGCGGCACGACGCCGGCGGAGGAATTGCTGGAAAAATTCCACGGTCGCTGGAAGGGCTCGGTCGAGCCGATTTTCGACGAGTACGCGTATTGAGTTTTCTCTCTCCCCGCATTGCGGGGAGAGGGAAAGTCACTCCGCCGCTTGCGCTTCCGACAAGTTATCGAGCGAGGAGATGATGTGCTCGGCCAGCGCGTCGGCCAGCGTCGAGCTTTCATGCGCGCTGCGCACCAGGCCGATGCGGCAGCTCGGCAATTCGGGAAATCCCTCTGCGGCGGTGAGCACGCGCATGCCGGGGCGCAGGCCGGACTCCGGCAGCACCGACACCGCAAGCCCGGCGAGCACGGCGGCCGCCACCGCGCCGGCATTCGAACTCGAATAGAGCACGCGATAGGGGCGGCCGAGTTTTTCGATCCGCTCGATCGCGATGCGCCGCCACGAGCAAGTCGGCCGGCCGAGCGCCAGCGGCAGGCGTTCCTCGAGATGGGTCGGATGCCGGTTTGAGGTCACCCACAGCAGCCGCTCGCGCCGAAACGTTTCCGAGGCGCGCTTGGTCTCGCAATTGGTGACGATGGCGAGGTCGATCTCGTTCGCGTCGATGCGCTCAAGCAGATCGACGCTCGGCTCGCAGATCACGGTCAGCTCGACGCCCGGATAGACGCGCGAGAAGCGCGCCATGATCTCGGGCAGATAACGGTCGGCGTAATCGTCGGGCACGCCCAGCCGCACCCGACCGGACAATTCGGCGTCGGAGAAAGCGGCCAGCGTCTCGACGTTGAGCTTGACGATGCGGCGGGCATAGTCGAGCAGGCGCTGCCCGTCCTCGGTGAGCTTGGAGGCGCGGCCGTCGCGCGCGAAAATCGGCCGCTCCAACCGCTCCTCGAGGCGCTTCATCTGCATGGAGACCGCCGACTGGCTTTTGTTCACCACCTCGGCCGCCTTGGTGAAGCTGCCGGTCTCGGCAATGGCGATGAAAGTGCGCAATTGGTCGACGTCGATTAGCGCGGTCATGGGCTCGGTCCTTGCTAAGGCCGGCAATTTGGGCCGGGCGGACTATATAACCAATCCTGATTGGTCAGATTAAAAACATTCGTTTCACTAATCAATCTTTTAGGAGCAATGTGACTGCGCTTCCAGAGGAATCGGGTGGGGGATTCGGGTGGTTCCGGCGCATGGCCGGGACGAATTTGGAGTCTCTGCTAGGCCTCGATGGAGATTGAAAATGAATGCAAATATCCCCGTTTTACCCATTGCCGGCGGTGCCTTGGTGCGCGCTTTGCTCGTGCTGGTGGCGCTGGTGACCTCATGGCTCAAACAGGTCTCGCGCGCCCGCCGGCACCGGCGCGACGCCGTTGTGCTCTCCGGCCTCGACCGCAACATGCTGGCCGATATCGGGCTTACCCGCGCCGATCTGAACGACGCCTTGTCCGGCGCGTTCTGGGAAGACCCGACCGCGCTGCTGCGCGAACGCGCGATCGAGCGCCGTCTGTACCGCGTCAGGCCCGCGCAGCCGCTGCCGGATGTGGAGAACGGTTTCCACCGTCCGCCGACCGGCCGCCCGGCGCGCCAGGCGATCTGAAAACCCAAACGGCCGAGCCCTCTCGTCGGCCGCTCGATCCGGGGTCCGCGATCCTCCCCTCTCGCGGCCGGATCCAAGCGCCCGCCGGCCCCTCCGGCGGGCGCATTCTTTTTAGCGAAGAATTTCTGCGCGAAGACGCCGGCAAGTGCGCTAGCATGCCGCCGGGGCTGGACGTCACGGCAATTCCAAAGCCGAGCGGGCGCGCATGCGGTTTAGAGTCATTCTCCTGGGCGCAATGTGGGCCATTGCGGCAGCCGGCGCGGCGCAGGCGCAGACCGGCTACGACCGCCGCGGCGGCGACTACCTGAGCTTCCAGATCCGCAACGGCGACCCGGCGGTCTGCGCTTCCCGTTGCGAACGCGACGCGCGCTGCCGCGCCTGGAGCTTCTCCTATCCGCGCACGGCCAATGTGCTCGCCACCTGCTGGCTGAAGAACAAGGTGATGCCGCGCAATGAAGACAAATGCTGCGTGTCGGGCGTGCGCGGAGCCGGCGTGATCGAGCCGCGGCGCGGCCCGATCGAATACTCGATCGACCGCACCGGCGGCGACTATCGCAATTTAGACATCGCGCCCGATCCCGAGGGCGCTCCGTGCAAGGCGGCCTGCGACGGCGAGAGCCGCTGCCGCGCCTGGACCTATGTGCGGCCCGGCTATATCGGGCCGTCCGCGCGCTGCTATCTCAAGGACAAGATCACGCGGCCGCACCACAAGCCGTGTTGCATTTCCGGCGTGGTGCGGTAGCGCAACTTTTATTGAACAGCGCTGAAGAAGCGCGACAGCCGCAAGCCTTGCGGCCAGGTCCAGACCGGCCGGCTTTTCATGCCGAGGTCCCAGGACCCGACGATGCCGTCCACGCGGCCGACCAGATTTTCAACCGGCAGCTGGCCGACGCCGCCCTCGCGCAGCGGCACGCGGCTGTCGGCGGAGTTGTCGCGGTTGTCGCCCATGACGAACAGGTGATCGGGCGCAACGACAATCTCCGCCATGTTGTCGAGCGGCTCGTAAGGCGTGAGTTTGAAGACGGTGTGCTTGCGGCCGCCCGGCAGCGTCTCGATCAAACGCGCAGCCGGCGCCAGGGTGCCATCCTCGTTTTCCGCGTGGCCGGTGCCATCCGGTTGCAGCGCGGCGGCTTGGCCGTTGATCCACACCTGACCATTGCGCAACGCGATCCGGTCGCCGGGCAGGCCGATGACGCGCTTGACCCAAACTTGCGAACGATCGCCAGGCCAACGGAACACGACCACGTCGCCGCGCTTGGGTAGCGCCGAAAATACGTGCGCGGTATCCGGCAGCACGAGGAACGCCGGCAACGACGCCGTGCCATAGCCGTAAGGGTATTTCGTCGCCAGCAATTCGTCGCCAATCAGCAGCGTCGGCTCCATCGAGCCGGACGGCACATAGAACGGCTCGGCAATCGCGGCTTTCGCCACGAACACGGCCAGCACGATGCCGGCCAGTTCGACGATCGATCGCAGCAGGCTGTTCTTGCGGGCCGGGCGTTGTGCCGTGGATGACATTTTTGCGCGCCTCAAGGTTGGCGTAAGTTTCAGCCGGTTCCGCCCACGGTGATGCGGTCCATGCGCAGACTGGGCTGGCCGACGCCGACCGGCACGCCTTGGCCGTTCTTGCCGCAGGTGCCGATGCCGGGATCGAGCGCAAAGTCATTGCCGATCATCGTGATGCGATGCAGGTCGGTCGGCCCGTTGCCGATCAGCATGGCGCCTTTCACCGGCGCCGTGACTTTGCCATTCTCGATCTTGTAGGCCTCGGTGCATTGGAACACGTATTTGCCGGATGTAATGTCGACCTGGCCGCCGCCGAAGCTGACCGCGTAGAGGCCGTTCTTCACCGACGCGATGATCTCGGCCGGCTCGTGCATGCCGGCGAGCATGTAAGTGTTGGTCATGCGCGGCATCGGGACATGGGCGTGGCTTTCGCGCCGGCCGTTGCCGGTCGGCTTCACGCCCATCAACCGTGCGTTCTGGCGGTCCTGCATGTAGCCGACCAGGATGCCGTCCTCGATCAATACGGTGCGGTTGGTCGGCGTGCCTTCGTCGTCGATCGACAAGGAGCCGCGGCGGTCCTGCATGGTGCCATCGTCGACCACGGTGACGCCCTTGGCGGCGACCTGCTGGCCCATCAGCCCGGCGAAGGCCGACGTCTTCTTGCGGTTGAAGTCACCTTCCAGCCCGTGGCCGACCGCTTCGTGCAGCATCACGCCCGGCCAGCCGGAGCCCATGACCACGTCCATCTCACCGGCCGGCGCCGCCACCGCGTCGAGATTGACCAGCGCCTGACGCACGGCTTCGTCTACCGCGCTCTGCCAGGCATGCGTCTCGATGAAGCGCTGATAGCCTTCGCGGCCGCCGACGCCGTAACTGCCCGACTCTTGCCGGTCGCCGTCGCCGACCACCGCGGACACGTTCAGCCGCACCAGCGGACGGATGTCGCGATAGGTCTCGCCGTCGGCGCGCAAAATTTCTACCACCTGCCAGGTGGCGGCGACGGAAGCGGTCACTTGGCGCACGCGCGGGTCCTTGGCGCGGGCATAGGCGTCGATGCTCTCCAGCAGCTTCACCTTGGCGTCGAAGGCCGGCTCGCCGAGCGGGTT
>Ga0182024_10010185_pt1 | contig 19235 bp, 15 predicted proteins | sample P32metaG_FD_120480 | JGI IMG/M metagenome (GOLD analysis project Ga0182024, IMG submission 120480) | Permafrost microbial communities from Stordalen Mire, Sweden - P3-2 metaG (Illumina Assembly) | ecosystem: Environmental > Terrestrial > Soil > Wetlands > Permafrost | place: Sweden: Stordalen... | reverse complement strand
TCTTGCCTACAGCGCATCGAGTGTTCCCGTACTTCAGTTGGCCCTTTCCGGGCAAAATCTATCCGAGCAAGAACTCAACGACTATGCTCTGAATTTCATCCGGACGCAGCTCATCACAGTGCCCGGGGCTTCCGTGCCCTATCCCTATGGCGGCAAGCAGCGTCAGGTGCAAGTTGATCTCAATACAACTGCCCTGCAGTCGAAGGGGCTGTCCGCATTGGACGTGGTCAATGCGATCAGCCTGCAAAACCTGATCCTGCCCACAGGGACGTCTAAGATCGGCTCCAGGGAATACGACGTTTCCATTCCCAATGCAGCCCCGCAGACGATCGCGGACCTGAACCGTATTCCAATCAAAACAATTGGTAGTACGACCATTTACATGAAAGACGTCGCCTGGGTGCGCGACGGCTTTCCCCCACAAACCAACATTGTACGGGTAAACGGCCAGCGTTCAGTCTTGCTGACGATCCAAAAGGCGGGAGATGCATCAACGCTAGACGTGATCGCAGGCATCAAGGCTCTTCTGCCTCAAATTGCCACGACAGTTCCAGCACAATTGAAAATGACCCCTCTGGCAGATCAGTCGATTTTTGTTCGTGGTGCGATCAGCGGAGTGGTCAGGGAAACGTTGATTGCCGCTTGCCTGACCGCTTTCATGATCCTTACTTTTCTGGGCAGTTGGCGAAGCACCGTAATCATCGCGACCTCGATCCCTCTGGCGATCTTGACCTCGATCATTGCGTTCAGTGCGATTGGGGAAACCATCAACATCATGACCCTCGGAGGGCTCGCCTTGGCGGTCGGCATTCTCGTCGACGACGCCACGGTTGAGGTAGAGAACATCAATCGTAATCGCGAGGCAGAACCGGACAAGGACATGGACGAGGTGGTGTTGGATAGTGCATCGCAGATCGCGGCACCCGCCTTCGTGTCCACACTCGCAATTTGTATCGTGTTTGCCCCGATGTTCCTGCTATCCGGAGTGGCTCGTTACCTCTTTGTACCGCTCGCCGAAGCGGTGGTTTTCGCGATGCTGGCGTCTTATTTTCTCTCCAGGACCATTGTCCCGACGATGGCCAAGTACCTCTTAAGGGGAGAAAAAGAGGAGGCGGGACATGCCGCTAGCCGCAATCCGCTGGTGCGGCTTCAGAAACGCTTTGAAGGGGCCTTTGAAAGCTTTCGTCTGAGCTATCGCAGCCTGCTGGAGATTTCTCTTCATTACCGGCGTGCTTTCCTGATCACGTTCTTTGCATTCTGTCTTGGCTCCCTCGCGATTCTGATTCCTTGGCTGGGTCGCGACTTTTTCCCCGCCGTTGACAGCGGGACTTTCAAGCTCCATATGCGCGCTCCCACGGGAATGCGCATCGAAGAGACCGCCAACCTTTGTGACCTGGTCGAGCAGTCAATTCGACAGCAGATTCCGGCAGCCGAAGTCCAGAGCGTCATCGATAACATCGGCCTGCCTTATAGCGGCATCAATCTTTCTTACAGCAATTCGGCCCCGGTTGGCACCTCGGACGCCGACATTCTCGTGACTCTCTCCGCCAAGCACCATCCCACCGACAATTACATTCAGCACCTTCGTCTGACGCTGCCCAAACAGTTCCCTGGTGTTTCATTCGCTTTCTTGCCCGCTGACATGGTCGGGCAGATTCTCAATTTTGGATTGCCCGCACCTATCGATGTACAAGTTGTAGGGAACGACCTGGAAGGAAACCGGATCTACGCAGACGAACTACTCGCGAAAATGAGATATATTTCCGGAGCGGCTGATCTACGGATTCAGCAACCCTTCGATGAGCCCTACTTGCGGTACAGGGTGGAACGTACGAAGGCACAAGAGCTTGGATTTTCAGCCCAAACTATTGCGCAGAATCTCCTGGTCTCCCTGAGCGGCAGCTTCCAAACGTCACCTACATTTTGGGTCGACCCAAAGAATCACGTCAGCTATCAAATTGCAACGCAGACACCGCAATACCGCGCAGACACATTGCAGGGCCTGGCGAATCTTCCGATCACGGGTGCAGACCCGAACGCTCCTCCGTCGCTCATGGCGAGCCTCGTATCGATGCAGCGAGGGACCGGAATGGCAGTAGTTTCTCATTACAACGTAGCGCCAGTGATTGACATCTTTGGCACCGTTGCGGGACGTGACTTGGGTGGCGTGGCCACCGATATTAACAAGGCCATTGATGCCACGCGACCACAATTACCGCGCGGTTCTCAAGTCATTGTCCGCGGGCAGGTTCAGACGATGCGCGCATCCTATATCGGTCTGCTCGGTGGGCTGGCGTTCTCGATTGTCCTTGTCTACCTACTGATCGTGGTGAACTTCCAATCCTGGCTCGATCCTTTCATCATGATTTCGGCACTGCCCGCGGCTCTCGCTGGGATCGCTTGGTTCCTGTTCATTACGCACACGACTCTGAGTGTGCCGGCACTGATGGGAGCCATCATGTGCATGGGTGTCGCAACCTCAAACAGCATCCTGGTGGTGAGTTTTGCCACGGAAAAAATGGCGGAAGGAATGGATTCCCTTGGAGCCGCGATGGAAGCAGGATTCACCCGTTTTCGCCCCGTGCTGATGACTGCGTTGGCCATGATCATCGGCATGGTACCCATGGCGCTCGGACTAGGCGACGGCGGTGAGCAAAACGCTCCTTTGGGCCGGGCGGTCATTGGTGGCCTGCTCTTCGCCACGGTTTCGACGTTGTTCTTTGTCCCGGCATTTTTCAGCGTACTGCAAGGCTCACCCCGGCACCCGGCCCAGGACAAGGGTCGTTAGGCAACAGGCGTTATGGAGTTACTTATGTTGACTCAAACTGAAGACAGGCAGATCGACGGTCAGACAGTTCCAAGGAGTGCGGAAATGGCGCAGCATTCATACAAACGCTGGTTGGGCGCGGGGATTGCCCTCATCTTGGTCGCCGCACTCCTGATATCCGGCATCAGGTCCCGAGTCAAGGCGCGCACCGCGCTAGACACGGAGACAACTCAAGCTGCTCTGACGGCGGTGTCGGTGGTGTCGCCAAAACAAACTACTCCCGCTGAGGAAATCATCCTTCCCGGAAATGTGCAACCATACATCAGTTCGCCCATATATGCTCGCACAAATGGTTATCTGAAGAAGTGGTATTTCGATATCGGCTCGCACGTGAAGCAGGGAGAGCTGCTCGCTATGATCGAAACGCCAGAGGTCGATCAGCAACTGGAGCAAGCCCGCAGCAACCTGCTAACCGCTCAAGCTAATCTCGAGTTGGCTTCCATCACCAAAGCGCGGTATCAGGGGCTTCTGAAAAGCCACGCCGTGGCTCAACAGGACGTCGATAACGCGGTCGGCACCTACAACGCCAATAACGCTATCGTTGAAGCCGATAAGGCGGCCGTACAGCAGTACTCGGCGCTGGTCTCTTTCGAAAAGGTCTACGCCCCTTTCGACGGCGTGATCACCGCGCGCAACACCGACATAGGCGACCTCATCAATTCTGGCAGCAACAGCGCTGCGAAGACCGATCTGTTCCACATCGCTCAACCGGGGAAATTGCGCGTTTACGTGAACGTTCCAGAGGAATACTCGCGCGGGATCAAAGTCGGTATGACAGCGGATCTCAGTCTCGCTGAGTTCCCGGATCGCAAATTTCAAGGGAAACTGGTGCGCACCGCCGAGGACATCAACCTGACGACGCGTACTCTGCTCGTAGAAATCGATGTGAACAATCCGACCGGCACACTGCTCACGGGTTCCTATGCACAAGTCCACTTGGCGGTTCCGACGCAGGCTTCCACCTTCTTGATTCCGGTCAATACTCTGCTATTCCGCACCGAAGGGTTGCGCGTAGGAATTGTGAAAGACGGGAAGGTCGTGCTGGCTGCCGTCACTCCCGGACACGATTTCGGCAACCAGATGGAGATCGTCTCCGGCCTCAAGTTGGATGACCAGGTCATTATCAATCCGCCCGACTCGATTGTTTCCGGCCAGGAAGTCCAAATTGTTCAGGCAACATTGCCGGGAGATCCCAAGTGAGACTACCTCGAAAACCGATTCTCAGGAGCTCAGGGAAAGCTGCGGGACGTATTGTGGTAGCGATAGCGGCGCTGCAGTTAACAGGGTGCGTGGTTGGCCCAAAGTACCACGCGCCCGCGGCACCGGCTCCTCCGGCCTATAAAGAGGTAGGGGACTGGAAGCCCGCCCAGCCGAACGACCAGAATCTTGGCGGAACGTGGTGGACGATATTCCAGGATCCTCAGCTTGATGCCCTGGAACTGCAGGTCAACGTATCGAATCAGAATCTGAAGGCTGCGGAAGCCCAGTTCCAGCAAGCGCGCGCCGTCCTGCGCTACTATCGGGCAGATTACTACCCAACCGTGACGGCGGGGCCCTCGGCTACTCGGACGCTCGTTTCTGCGAACAGCCCTACTACCCAACTCTTAGCTGGCGCTACCTATAACGATTTCGTACTGCCCTTCGACGTGTCCTACCAAGCTGACGTCTGGGGGCGCGTTCGAAAAAATGTGGAGTCCTACCGTGAACAAGCACAAGCCAGTGCTGCGGACCTGGCGACGGTCAATCTGAGCATGCATGCGGATCTGGCAGTTGATTACTTTCAAGCTCGCAGCCTTGACGCCGAGGAGCAACTCCTGAACTCTACTGTTAAGGATTACGAGCAGGCCTTGGAATTAAATGAGAACCGCTTCCAGGGAGGAATCGCTTCGGAGGTGGACGTCGAGCAGGCCAAGACTCAACTGCAAACGACGCGGGCGGCGGCAATTGATGTGGGCGTGTTGCGCGCGCAGTACGAACACGCTGTTGCGATTCTTATCGGGAAGCCTCCCGCTGAGTTCAGCCTTCCCCCACTGCCCCTCACCGCACCACCTCCGCACGTTCCTATTAGTTTGCCGTCGGAACTGCTGGAGAGACGCCCTGATATCGCGGCTGCGGAGAGGCGAGTGGCATCCGCCAACGCCCAGATCGGAGTTGCAAAGTCAGCCTATTACCCACTGATCAGCTTAGGCGCTTCAGGAGGGTTTGAAAGCTCCGCCATCTCGACCCTCATCAACGGTCCGAGCGGCTTATGGTCTGTTGGATTATCTGCCGTCGGAACAATCTTCGATGCAGGAAGACGCCGTTCTCTTAACGACCAGGCGCGTGCGGCTTATGACTATCAAGTCGCAGCCTATCGGGAGAATGTGCTGACCGGATTCCAACAGGTGGAAGACAATCTGGCGGCTGTAAGGATTCTGGAGGACGAGGCGAAGGTCCAGGATGAAGCAGTCGTCGCCGCGCAGCGTTCGCTCGATCTTTCAATCACGCGCTACAAGGGCGGCGTTACGAGCTACCTCGAGGTGACCACCGCGCAAAGTGCCGCCCTCGGGGATGAAGTCACGGCGGTCAATATCTTAGGACGGCGAATGGCGAATACGGTGTTGCTGATCCAGGCTCTCGGCGGCGGATGGGACCGCTCAAGCCTGCCAGACAGGCCCGAATGCTGCGGCAGGCTGGCGAGCAGCACAGGTTCAAAGTGAACCTCTGTCGCAACGATCGTTCACAAGTATTCTGCAAACCCTTAGCCGCTCCATTCCTCATGCTTGTGCGAGTCATGACTCACACATAGCGAAACAGCATCATGAAACCGAAATCCATGTGGGTCTGCTGGTGACAGTGAAACAGCGTCGCGCCCGGGTTTGTAGCGACGAAGTCGATCTCCGCTTCGCTATTTGCCTTCACCACCACTACGTCCTTGCGCAGCCCAGAGAGCGGCTTGCCGTCCAGGCTGGTGACCTCGAAAGTATGGCGATGCAAGTGAATGGGATGATCGTCGCTGCTCTTATTCCTCATCGCCAATCTGTAATGCTTGCCTTCTTTCAGCGGAATTGCGTCCGTCTTCGGATACGACTTGCCATTGATCGTCCAATAGTCGAAGTCCCCGTGCCCGTGAAACTTCGATTCAAACACTAAAGGAATTCGTTCGTCCGGCTCAGCCACCGTGGGCGCCGGTTTTGCGAACAGCATGTAGTCCCACAGTGTCTCTGGCGGATCTATCCACTTGGCTTCGCCCTGTTGATCGGCATACTCCACGACAATCCCCATTCCTGTCTTACGAATCTCTGCCCGCGTCTCGCCTAGCACCCACACCCCCGGACGATTCATTTCGACCAACACATCAACGCGCTCCGCCGGGGCCAGTCGTACCGCTCGGACCTTCGCCTGTTGCGGCACCTCATTCCCGTCCATGCCTACGACCGTGAATTCATGCCCGGCCAATGCCAGCCAATGGGTTGCCGTTGCACTGGCGTTCAGCAAATGAAAGAGCACTCTTTGCCCTTCGCGAACCTTAACTGGATCGCCATGCCCGAGCATGCGGTCATTGATCGTCGCATAATCATAAAAAGCGTCCATGGACGCATCCCCGCCGCCTCCCATGTACGCGTTCCAGTCGTGCAGCGTGAGGAAGATCTCCTGATCATACGCACCGGGTGCTTGTTTCGGATCAATGTAGAAACATCCGAACTGACCGGTATACCCGCCCCGCTTCAAATCACGCCCAGCAAATGCGTGGGTATGGTACCAGCGGAAACCCGCCGGCCGCGGCGTAAAGTTGTAACGCCGTTGCCCCGCTGGCGCAATCATGGGCGAACCCTCTTCCGCAGCGCCATCTTCTTCTGACGGAATCCACAATCCATGCCAGTGCACAATCTCGGGCACATCCGTAAGGTTTACAACATCAATCGTGATTGGCTTGCCTTCCGGCCAGCGGATCAGAGGCCCCGGAACGCGACCGTTATAGGCAACTGTGTGAATCACTTTGCCCGGCGCAATCTCCAGCTTGAGTGGCGCAATCTCAAGCCGCACATCTGCCGGCGCTGGCTTCTCGGCCCACAACTTTGTCTTCGTCGCGGTACCCAGCAACGCGAGACTCGTTTCGATAAGAAAATCACGACGATCCATTTGCATGCAGGTCCTATTGAGTGCTCCTGGAACTGCCCGCCCGATGATGCGTCCAGTCGAACCGTCGCCCAAGAATCCCCTTCACAATCAGATGATCGGTACTGGCCGTTGCCCCAACTCCAACCCCAAAATTAATCTCCCAGTCCGGGGACACATTCAGATCAATCGTCGGAAAAAACTGCTGCTCCTGATTGTGCAACGAAGACACATCGGTGATCGATCCGTAAGCAGCGTAGTACTCCAGACCACCAGAAATGTATTTATTGAAGTCGTAGCTGAATTTCGCACTTGGCGAAAACCCGACGCCTTCCGAAACGCTGGGCCCGTGGAAAGAGCGCTCCAGAGCCGGATTCACTGAGAAATACCACCTTCCCATCTGCTTATCGATGATCGGCCGCAGCTCCATCGTCCAGGTGTCCTTTGAAAACAACGCCCGCTGATAGCCAAATTCCATGGACAGGCTTACGCCCACGGGCCAGTGCCAGCTATCGGGTGCCCTCGCCCGCGGGCGAATATGGTCGCCTACCCATTGCCAGCCGTCTCGATTGCGGGCGCTGGTGAAGATATAAAAGCCAATCTCCGACCAGCTATTCACTCCCTGAGTTATCTCAACGGTTTCGTGCTCGGCATGGTTTGTTGGATAAACCCCATCCAAAGTGAACCGTGAACCGGGTGCCGGAAAACTGCCCTCCGCGGTGAAGTTGCTATGCAGCTCCAGCATCGTGGTTTTCGGTGCGACGGTATCCGAACCGTAGACCTGAATTTCGTAGTTGTCCTGCGCCTTCGCCAGTGTTAGGTCGCCAAAAGCAAGGACTACCAAAATGAACACACAATGCTTGGCGATCGCCTTCTCTGTCATCGGGGTATTGTCTCCCAAACAACAGGGTCTTGCATGGTTGGGATAATTGCATTTGGCCTGCAGAAGATCTACAGAGTTTTCTCAATCTCTACTTTGGCTTGAAAGTGAAATCGGCAGTTCCGGGTTTTCCGGCCGCAACCGTCACTTTTTGCGTTTGGGTGCCGTAGTCTTCCTGCCACGCAGTCACAGTGTAGTTTCCGGGCGGCACGTTTTCGATCGTGTAGTTGCCGTTACTGTCAGTGGTTGCGTAAGGCCCTTTGACCACAACGAGCCAACCGTGCATCCAGGGATGGATGTTGCACTGTACTGGAATCGCGACTTCCTCAGCCTTCCAACTCTTCTCGATCGGCGGCGCTCCAGGCGGCTGAGACAGATTCCACGGAATATTGCCGGTCATCGGATTGGGATTCGGGTGAATGTTGTGAGATGTCTGATCGCTGTTCGCCACCTTGAAATTCTGGTTGACGTCCATGGCCAACACGTGCGGCGAATACACACATCCTTTCTGGTCGAATACCGGCACTGATGTAGGTACCTGCGTCAGCGCACTCCCGGCAAGTCCCTCGGAGATGTAGAGAACCACATTCTCCAAGCCTCCGCCCTGACCGACCACCACGTTTTCCAGACGCGCGGGATCGTTGGCGTGGGCCTTCGCGCAGAAGTCGTCTTTCGACATGTCGATGCCCCTCATGTGCGGAGCGGTGCCGACAAGTTTGACGGTTCCGGTAATCTTGCCTTCTCCAGCGGCGTTCACTTTTTGGTTCAAGGTCAACGCCGCACAGCAGAGTAGAACAACTGCGGACAGTACAACCGCGAGATTGTATCGATTCGTCATAAGCTATCTCTCCTTAAAGAACAAATATGTGATTTACGCATCCGTCGAGCCATCGGCGTGGATCCGCCAGCGTTTGAGATAAGGCAAGGGGAGTGCCAAGAAGTCATGGCGAGCGATTTCCGCAGTAAAGTGCTTCGCCGAGTGCAGGTTGCGAGATATGAAGTAGAGGACAGCCCCTCTGCAAGGGCTCGTCCAGCGTCGACAAGCTGGCACGGCTGACCAGATATCGACACTACGGCCGCTAACTACGCATGCAAAGGCTGGAGATTTTCAGGCCCCTCAAAATTGCCAGAAGCACGACTCTAAGTGCACGCCGCGGGTCAAGGCCGTCGAACGCTGGACGGGGCGTCCATCCGCAGACACTTCCTTGATTCTCAATCGACTGAAATTCGGGATGATTTGAAAGTTGCTTGTATTGAAGTACTTCGCTGAGCGGCGGCGCATCGTGACGTGGCAACGAGGGTGCGAATGCGTATAAGACGTGGTTTGGGCGATCACGCTCAGCCGGCACCAGAGCGATCTGCGACTGCAGGGTCGGAGACCGAATTAGCACTCTGTGTAGAAGCAGGCCATCAAAGGCTGCCAGGGAGACAAGATATGGAACTAGGTATTTACAGCTTTGGGGATGTCCAATGGGACTCGATTAGCGGCGCCCTCGGATCGACAGCCGAAGCCATGCGCAATCTGCGGGAGGCCATCGCCCTGGCCGATGCCGTGGGGCTCGACTACTTCGGTGTCGGCGAACACCACACAGACGAGATGCTGGCCTCCGCGGGCGCGGTGATTTTTGCGTCTGCCGCGTCGATTACGAAGAGGATCAAACTCGGCAGTGCGGTCACCGTGTTGAGCACGGACGACCCGGTACGGGTCTATCAGCAGTTCGCGACTCTGGACGCAACGAATTCGGTGTTGAGCGAAAGAATTGACTGGCTCTCGTTTGTCGTGATTCACATAGCAGCTGGCACAGTAGCCGGATTCGTGGTTTCCCACAGTGAACGTATACGGACCTGGCAGCACCTTCCGTTCTTGAATCGAGCTGGCATTGAACAGGATAAGTTGATCGATAGGTCTGGGGGGTCCAATGCCTAAGACTTCCTGGTTGCGGCGAAAAACAATCCTGTTTGCTGGCATCGTGATGATGTTCCTGGGGGGCTGCTCACAAGAACATTCACGCTGGCAGGTGACGGGATTCACGCAGGCTGACGTTAAGCATGGCGAATATGAAGCCGAAGTCTTTGCCTGCCAGGACTGCCACACAGTTCGCCAAGCTGACGGTCGTCATCTGGACCAGGAACTTCTTTTCGCCGGTGGCTTACCCATCCCGGGCCTGGAAGGAAGCCTTGCTTCGACGGCCGACGGTTATGAAGGAGTTCTCGATCAGTATCTGCGACCCAGATTCGGTAAGAAGCTACTCGATGAAATCAGGCGCGACGATATCAAATCTCTAATCAACCACCTGCTCGGCCAGGAGCTTTCGCGCAACGCGATACGCAACGCGCTGTGCGTCGTCCGAGGACTGTTCAATTACGCCATCGAGGAAGGGCTCATTGAGTCCAACCCTGCGGCCCGATTAGGTCGCTTTACGCGCTTAGCAAAGACAACCGAGACTAAGAGCGTCGCTCTCACGGCGAAGGAAGTTCAGCAGTTCTTGCAGGCCGCCAAGGAGATTTGCCCCTACTACCATCCGCTCTTACTTACCGCATTGCGGACGGGCTTGCGTCGCGGAGAACTCGTGGCCTTGCAATGGGGCGATGTCCAACTCGGTGCCGATGACATCGATTCCGACCGCTTTATCCTCGTGCAGCACAATTACGTGCGCCGCGAACACACAACTACGAAAAGCAAGAAATCCCGGCGGGTGGACTTGTCCCGCGAACTCCGACGTGTCCTGGCCGAGCTTCGAGACAAGCGGCTGTTGGAGGCTTATCTTAAGGGCAAGAATGACATCTCCGACGAGCTTGTTTTCCAGACTCCCCAGGGGACCATTCTCGACCCTGACAACCTCTACCATCGGGTCTTCCTCCCCGTCCTGGCAGAGGCCGAAATCCGCAAGATCCGACTTCACCATCTGCGCCACACCTTCGGTTCACTGCTCCTGCAAAACGGAGCTTCGATCGTTTACGTGAAAGAGCAAATGGGGCACAGCTCGATTCAGGTCACGGTGGACATCTACGGCCACCTGATTCCCGGGGCCAACTTGTCATTCGTCGATCGACTCGACGAGATCGTGCCGGAGCAGCCAGAAACAACTCCGCAACAATCCGCAACCCCAGCGCAACAAGGGGAAATGGAGGTTCCGCCCGATCTGCTGCAAGTTGCTGAGGAATTTGGTGGCGGCGCGTGGACTCGAACCACGGACCTACGGATTATGAGACCGTCGCTCTAGCCACCTGAGCTACGCCGCCACATTTTAGCAACTGCTTGAAAGGAATCCCGACACGGGCACCGCACCCTGACTGCCGCGCGGCTACGTTTGCGAAACTCTGGATGGTTTACATCCGTCAGAACGTTACATGAGATTGTAAACGGTGAGTCGGAGCGGCTGCAACGTCGTGGCATCGCAAGTAGGCGAATACCATTTGGCAAGTAATGTTCGTCGAGTGCTGTTCGCACAAGCGTAAATCTTCAGTAAATATTCACATGCGACACGACGCGGCTGATCGCGCCATTCGGACTCGGACTATCCGGCTTCAGCCCCAGACGTAGCGAGCAAAACAATCCCACCAACTGGGCCAGCATCACATCGATTGGCGCGCGGTATTCGTCGCCGAGCTCCTGCAAATGTTCCTGTAGATTTCCCGGTGCATCCAGTGAAAGAACATGATCCGCGATCGAGTCGAGCCGCTCGGTGGATTCCGGCGTTACCGCCACGCGCACCTTCCCAAGTCGCTTCCTGTGGACTTCCTCCAGCAAATCGAGTTCATAACTCCGCCGCCGCCGATCCCGCGAGAGAAAGCTCACGAACAGCGTGTTTCCGTCCAACGCCGACATCGGTCCATGCCGCAGGCCCAGAGCGGATTCCGACATGGCCTGGATCTTGCCCGCCGTCAGTTCCAGCACCTTCAACGAGGATTCCCTCGCCACTGCCCGCAGTACTCCCGAACCTACAAAACATGCTTTCGTGAAATCTTCCTGCGCAATCGTCGCGGCACTTTCCTGCGCACATTCCAGGAAGCGTTCTCCCGCGCTCCGCAACAAAGAAAATTGCCCATCGTAATCAGCGGGAGTAAACGCGTGCGCAATGCAGTGTCCGGCGACAACCATATTTGTGAAAGAACTCGTCATAGCCAGCCCGCGGTCATTCGCAGAGTCGTCGAGAGCCAACACGAAAGCGCGCTCAGGAGCTTTTTCACAAACTGCAGCCATCCGGCCGGACGCGTTACATGTCACGAGCAGATGCCGCACGCTAGGATATTTTTGGAGAGCGGCCTGAAGCACTGCCAAACCTTCGGAACTCTCGCCCGAACGCGAAAACGAAATCCACAGATAGGGCCGGTCCCGAAAAACGAGGTCGTCGAAGTTCGTCAGCAGATCGGTGCTTGGAACGGCCCACACCTCGCATCCCCACAACCTGCGCATCAAGGGCGCGAGAGCCTGCCCAACATAATCGGATGTCCCGGCACCCACAAGAAATACGGTAGGACGAGGCAACGGCTCTGCGCCGATGTGAGTTTGTCGCAAGAACTGCGTCAGCTCAGGCCGCCGCTCTGCGCAAATCGAGTAAGTCGTTTGCCACGAAGCGGGCTGACGCTGAATTTCCTGCGGAGTATAGCGCGTACCGCGCTCATCTTTTTCCGCGTCACTGGCGCCAAGTAAAGCCTGGAGCCCCTCGATTACGCGCCCCTGAACCAATCTCACTCCTTCCTAACGCGCGTCCCACTGCTCTATACTGGTGAGCCATCGCGAAATATATAGAAATGTTTAGCAACAAATATAGCAACAAAACGAAACCGCATCAATTCGCAACGATAGAGGCATTCGTACTAGCCGTACGCGACACCTACCTCTTGAGTGCGTCATCCCGAAACCCCGCGTTTTGTCCGGCGGAGCGAGGGATCTCAGTGCATCCTAAGACGAGCGAGAGCCCAAAATGCAGCATCGCGGAATAGCGCGCGCAGTCGCCGTAATCGGCGAACTCAATGTTGACCTGATCGCCAGCGGCTTAACCTCCGCTCCAGTCCTGGGCCAAGAAATCCTAGCCGAAGATTTCCAAACAGTCCTGGGCAGTGCCTCTGCAATCTTCGCCTGCGGAGCGGCGCGCCTCGGCCATCCCGTGAGCTTCTTCAGCAAAGTTGGAGACGACGACTACGGCCACTTCTGCCTCGATGCCCTGCAAAAAGCGGGCATCTCCACAAAGAATGTCGCGCGAGTCGCGACATCGAAGACCGGCGTAACCATCTCGCTGAGCACGCGCAACGATCGTGCCCTCGTAACAGTGTTGGGAGCAATCTCCGAACTCAAAAACAAAGATCTCGACCTGCAAGCCCTGCGCGGACACAGCCACCTGCACATGACTTCCTTTTTTCTGCAAACAGCTCTGCGCCCGTCCTTCCCGCAAATTCTGCGCCAAGCCAGAAAGCTGGGCCTAACCACGTCGTTCGACCCCAACTCCGACCCCACGTCATCGTGGGGCTCCGACGTTTGGCGCGTGGTCGATGAAACCACCATTCTTTTTATCAATCAGGAAGAAGCGCTTCATCTCACGAGGAAAAAGAATGTCCGCGAAGCGCTCAAGCAGCTAGCCGAAAGAGCCCCGTGCGTAGTAGTCAAGCTAGGCGCTCGCGGAGCCATCGCCGCGGCCGCTGGCCAGGTAGTCTCCGCGCCGCCGTTCAAGGTTCGTCCCGTAGACACAACCGGCGCCGGAGACTCCTTCGCGTCAGGCTTCGTCCACGCCTTCCTCTCCGGCCGCGATCTCCACGGATGCCTGCTCGAAGGCAACGCCTGCGGCGCTCTCTCCACGCAACAGGTAGGAGGCACAGCCGGCCAGCCTGACGTGAAGACTCTAGAGAAATTTCTGCGCGGTAAACGCCAACGCCAATAAGTCACGCGGGGATTGTCATCCTGAGCGGAATTTGTCGTGCGCGACAGCGCGTGACAAATGGAGTCGAAGGACCCCTATTCCGCCGGTATTAGGTGAGTGCGTCGAGGCATTCTGACGATGCTGAACTCGCCACTTTTCGATCGCTCAGTTAATAATCCTGAAACTCACGTTGCTGGTCAGCGCGCCGCCGGGAGTCGTGACCACTACCGGGCCCGTGGTCGCGCCACTAGGGACGACGGCCGTCATGTACGTATCGCTGACCACGGTGAACTTCGTGGCGGCGACGCCGTTGAAGGTGACAGTGGTTGTGCCTGTCAGCCCCTGACCGAGAATCTGCGCGGTTGCGCCACTTTTACCCGTTGGCTGCACGAACGCCACGAGCGGGCCAAGCCCCGTATCCAGACGGTAGATCGCACCCGTATATCCGTCGTTTATGTAGTAGGTCCCGTAGAACCTTCCATCTGTGGCCTGAAACGGCACCGTACCGCCACCGCAACACTGGTACCAGGTGTACAAGGTCTTGATGGTGACCGGCGGAGTGAGGACGAACTCGTAAATGTACCCTCCGCCTTCATTTCCATAGGTTCCCGCGTACAGGTTCCCGTCGCTGGCCAGCGTCAACCCAGACGTGGGGCCGCCGTTCCAGAACTGAAAGTCATAAGCGTCCTTGAATATTCCTCCTGAGCTGACCCGGTAGAGCGAACCGTATCCATACGCTGAGCCAATCCCACCGTGGAAGGTAGTGCCGTAGAAGCTCCCATTCCTTGCCTGCACTACCGGCGCAAAAGGCTCAGCGCCGTCGGTAAGGTCAAAGCTGTGCAGCGAGGTAAACTCGCCTGAGGTTGTGAGCTTGAATACTCCACCACAGCCACCGTAGCAACCGGAGTAATTTCCGCCACCGACAGTCGTACCGTACAGGTTCCCATCCTCACCCTGAATTGGCCCCAGTGGTCCCCATCCGTCAGCGCAGTTTGCGGAACAAAAGCTGTAGAGGGTTGTTACCGCCCCGTCGGCGGTGATGCTAAAAACGGTGCCGTTGCTGTTCGTGCCGCCCTCACTGGTGGCCCCGTAGAGGAACCCGCCTGTGGCCTGCACTAAGCCGGAGGGGAAGCTGCCGTCCGTGCCATTGAAGCTATGCAGAATTGTGTAGGTACCCTCCGGAGTGATCTTGAAGATAGCGCCGAGATTGTAGGCCCCGCCGCCTGCGCTTCCGTAGAGGTTGCCGTCCGTCGCCAACACCATTGGCGCGCCGGAAGAGTAGCCGTCGGCGCAGTTCGGCTGCTGACAGAAGTTATACACCGTGGTCAGTGCACCGGACGGGGACACCTTGAACACGGTCCCGTAGCCGGTGGTTCCGCCCGCAGACGATGTCCCGTAAAAATTGCCGTCGGTCCCCTGAACCAGCGAGGAAAGCTGGTTTAACCCGTAGTAGCTGAGAGTCGCCAGTTCCGTGAAGGTCTGGGCCTGCGAGGCGACGGCGATCACCATTGAACCGATGACGATGAGCGACAAGCTGCGAAGACGCATACCAATACTCCTTGATTCGTCGCGGCTCAGGGGGTGAGCCGCTTTGGTGGCGGAAACTCAGTCAATCGAAAGCGATAGAGCGCTTCATCGCGCCCGCACTTTTCAGTCCACGGAGCATACTCTAGCGGGGGGGGGCGCCAAGATGAAGGATTTTGCATACCGCGCGGCTCCTAGATTCGCGTGTCCGCGTCCAGCGCGGCAATGCCCGATAACACAACAGGCTTGCGCTTAGGAAATTCCGCGACCAGGGTGAGCCGGCCTCCCATGGCTTCCACATAACTGCGAAGCGTGGATATCAAAAGATCGCTACGCTGTTCCAGACGCGAAACCTGATCCTGGCCGATCCCCAGCGTCTCCGCAACCCGCTCCTGCGTGAGCTTGTGCGCCCGCCGCAGCTCGCGCAGCGACATTTCCTCGGCGACGAGTTGCGCGGCACGAGCCTCGACTCTCTTGCGTTGCGCGGGGCTCAGTTTCTTGATGATGTCATTCACGTTCGTGGGCATGATTAGCTCCCCTTCTTCTTGAGACCAGTCTTTTTCAGCCATATCAGGTGGGCGTCGAAACGCGCGTCCGCCTTGCGAATCAACCCGCGGTAGAACTGTTTCTCGCTGACGCCTGATTTGTCCCCGGCAACGAGCAGGATGGCCTTGCGCCTCGGATCGAAAGCAAACGCCACTCTCCATTCTCCATTCGCCGCGCTGAACCGCAGCTCCTTCATATTCGCGTGACGCGAGCCCTTCAGCGTATCGACGCGGGGCCGTCCCAGTCGCGGCCCGAATTGCTGAAGCAGTCGCGCCAACGCCAGAATCTCCGTCTGTACGTCTTCGGCTAACCCGAAGAACTCCGGCTTGAATTCGTCGCCAATCTCGACAATCCAGCTCACCGCCTAAATATGACATCCAGGACATATGATGTCAAGTACATATAATGCGTTCTCGATATCCGTCCATGGGGCCTATCGCCGGTGTTTGACCGCGCCACGGAAATCGCTACAATTGATAATGCAGAAAGGAGACTAGCCATGATGATTGAACTTCCAGAGAAGCTTGAAGCGGCCCTGAAGGTCCAGGCCAACGCACATGGCGTTTCCCCCGCCGGTTATGTTTGCGAGGTTCTTGAACGTGATCTCGCATCCGCGCTCGAAAGCCAATCGCCGGGTGCTCCGTTCAAAACGGGACGTGGCATGTTCGCCAAGTACGGACAAGCTCCATCGGCAGAGGAAATCGACGCCAATCGCGCCGACATGTTCCAGAACTTCGGTGAACATTTTTGACGATTGCTGGCGTTGCCGATACGCACACAGCCCTGTGGCATTTATTCGGCGACAAGAGACTGTCCACAGCCGCCGAAGCCTTTATTAACCAAGCATCGATCGCAAGACGCAAGATTGCCATTTCGACCATAAGCCTCGCAGAGGTAGTTTATTTGATCGAGAAAAACCGCTTGCCGCCGTCGGCTTATGATGAACTGACACAAGCCCTGGCCGACCCCGAACATGTCTTTGCGGAAGCCGTTTTTAGCACCGCCATAGTCCAAGCCATGCGGCAGGTGCCGCGCGCCGAAGTACCGGACATGCCAGACCGCATGGTGGCGGCAACTGCTGTCTATTTCGATGTGCCGGTTATCAGCCGCGACAGGCGCATCCGCGCTGCCAGCCTGAAAACGATTTGGTGACGGGCATAGGGCGCGAGCGATGCCGCGCAGGCGGCCACGAACACCCATTCAAGATTTCCACAGCCCATATGTGACATCTGACCTTGCGCGAACAATCCGAATCGCGCAATCATAGTCGAGGACGTGACGGTCGGGAGAATCCGAATCGCCCCATCCCAAGTGGTTTGTTATCAAAATTTTAATATCTAAGTTCTTTGAAAACCATATTTTGCAAAGTCCGTTTCGCGAAACCCGCGCTGGGCAAGGCTTTTAGAGGCATCAGATTAAAAAATTGATGTGAGATCCGGCGTTTTGCAGGCCCGCCCCCTCCCGCCAGCACCAGGCCAAGAAATTTATTTTCGGGTGCGAGCACGGCAAAAGCGGATCCGAAGTGAAGGCGTACAAACGGCGAATCTTCCGGCGGCGAAGCGGGGACGACTTCTCTGTGTCTCTGTGGTGAACCCGCTTTTGGTTTCCAAGCAAGGGTCACGCAATCGTAACCGCAACCCCCGACTTCTTCAGCGCGCTCAAGGCCGCCTTGGGAATATTCGAGTCGGTGATGACGTGATGCAGAGAAGAAGTAGGAGCGATCAACGAAAGGCTGCGCTTCCCAAACTTACTGGAATCGCAAACCGCGACGGTCGTCTTCGAGATCTCAATCATCGCGCGGTTCACCTTCGACTCCAGAAGGTTGGGAGTGCTGAGTCCATGCTGCACATCGAATCCATCGACTCCCAGAAACAGAATGTCGGCATGCAATTTGTGCAGCGTCTCTTCGGCGATGGGACCGACCAGAGAAAACGAGTTCTTTCTAAGACTGCCACCGGTAAGAATCACTTCCAGCGCGGATCCAGAAAGTTCAGCGGCGATGTTCACCGCATTGGTGATGATAGTGATGTGCTGATGGTTCCGCAGCGCGCGAGCGATCGCGGTGGTCGTAGTGCCGGAATCAAGAATCACCACTTGCCCTTCAGTCACCATGCGTGCAGCAGCGGCGGCAATCTGCAACTTCTCCTTGCGGTGCAGTTTTTCTTTTTCTCGTAAGGTCGGATCTTCCAGAGCGCCGTCGCTCGCCGGCAGCGCGCCACCATGAGTGCGATGAACGCGGCCTTTGACGTGGAGAATCTCCAGGTCCTTGCGAATGGTGACCTGCGAAGTGTGGAACTGCCGGGCCAGGTCGATGACCAGCACGCGCCCGTCGCGATGCAGTTGCCCGAGGATTGCTCGTTGCCGTTCTTCGCTTAGCATTCGTTCGTCTCGCTATTCCGGCCGAGCCTCGACGAGCAGATGTTGATGGAACTCCGCGGCAATTGTAGCCTTTGGGCCGCGTACGCTACCGAGATCCTTGTCATTCACATAATCGACGACGCGATAAGCGCGGTCCTCAAGCCCGCGCAACTCAATCGGCCCGCTCCATGTGCGGGCAAAGAACGCATAGTAAAACTCGCCGCCCTTGCGGATAACATGCGCCTCCGGACGATCGAATCCAATGTCGTAAAGATCTCCGAGATACTCACCGCGCGACAGCATCTTGTCTTTGTAAATCGTCAGCCACTTCGCAAAGACCTTCTCGCGTTGCGGCGTGAGGTCAAACTTGTCGTGTTTCGTGACCAGATTCGGCAGCACGAATTGCGTTCCCACAACTCCGCCCACGCCAACAGTCGACGCGAAATCGGTCGCCCCATCGCTCAACTCAACGTGGTCGCCAAAGTACGGAATGTTATCGCCCATCAGCGCCTTCAACGTCTTTCCCTTGGAGCGAACCTGAAACGAACTTTCCGGATCGGACGCGACCGACATATTGAACTGCGGCATCGTAAAGAACGAGTAGCCAGTGCCACACGGACAGAACTCCACCATCGCATCCGGCTTCACGCTGCGTGCAGTTTCATAAAGCTCCTTGAAGAAATCAGGCAGCGCCTCAACCGAATCCTCCGGACGCTTGTGATGATGCGCGGGATTGTAGCAAGGCGGCACCGCGTTCATGTGCTGGCCATCGAGCTTGAGCCCGTCATATCCCCACTCGCCGAGGATTTTTCGCACGAGCGCCTTGTGATATTCCACAACATCGTTATCCGCCGGGCAAAGATAAAACGAATTCCACCACGAAATTTTCCGCCGCGATCCATCGCGATTCAACAGCAGAAAGTCAGGATGATTCTTGAGCACTTGCGAAGCCGCTACCGCGCTCAGCGGCGACCACCACAACTGCGCTTTGAATCCCTCATCATGCACGCGATCCACAAGTGCTTTCATGTCCGCGTCGCCGTGAGGAAACTTCTTCGCGTCGAGATTCCAATCGCCGTAATTGTTCTGCCAGCCGTCGTCCAGCGTGACCCACGAGAATCCCATCTTCTTGACCGTCGGCAGC
>Ga0182024_10010184_pt1 | contig 19238 bp, 8 predicted proteins | sample P32metaG_FD_120480 | JGI IMG/M metagenome (GOLD analysis project Ga0182024, IMG submission 120480) | Permafrost microbial communities from Stordalen Mire, Sweden - P3-2 metaG (Illumina Assembly) | ecosystem: Environmental > Terrestrial > Soil > Wetlands > Permafrost | place: Sweden: Stordalen... | reverse complement strand
TTCTTCCCCCTCACCCCCGACCCCTCTCCCCCGAGTACGGGGGAGAGGGGGGCCGGAGGCGACCCGGTTTGTGACCTCCTCCCCAGCAGAGCTTGGGTGCGAGGAAACGACTGATGAGTAAGGGTTTTCCATGGAACCGAATACGAATCCCGACAAAGAATTCATCCTCCGGCGGCTCACAGAAGTCATGCCCGGCGAGGCCATCGCTATGCCGGTGCTCCTCGCTCTGCTCGTGCTGGGCATCATCGTGCTGCTGCGCGGCGAGAAAAAGCTGCTGACTCTGGCGTGGGGCTTAGGGATCATCACCGCGATTTCGATACCCTATGTCGTGCTGGCCATCTTCTTCAAGACGGCGTTTTCCTGGTATGTCGTGCTGGTGCCCGTGCTCGTGGTCGCCCTGTTTTACGTGGGCATGATGTATTTCGCCGACGCCGCCTCGATTCATCCGCTCTGGGCCGGGTTTCTCGGCCTGTGCCGCTGCGCCGTCTACGCCATCCTCGCGTTTGTCTTCCTGCTGCCAGGCTGCCAGGACTTCGACACGACCGAGACGGCCCCGAAGGTGCTGTTTCTGTTCGACGTCTCGGGCAGCATGGGCACCAAGGACGACCTGCTGCAGAAGGGGCAAAAGCCGGAAGACCTGCTTAGCCGGCAGGACAAGGTCATCAAGTTCCTGGCCGGCAAGAGCGCGGACAAGAAGGCCCGGGCCACGTTCATAGAACGCATGCAGGACAAGACGCCGGTGATGGCTTTCCGTTTCGGCGGCGTGCTCGATACGACGACGAACAAGTCCTTCGAAGGCAAGCTGGAAGGCAAGCCGGCGCCCTCGACCTGGGGCGTGCCCGAGTGGACCCGTTTCCTCAAGCCGGACAAGAAAGACATCGTGGTGCCGGCCAAGAAGAGCGACAAGAAGGATTCCGAGCCAACCGCCGAGGAGAAGAAGCTGGCCGAAGACGAAAAGGCCAAGCAAAAGGCTCAGATCGAGGACATGTACGATCAGCTCGTGGGCGCCACGAACACGCCGGGCGCCGCCCTGGAGATGATGAAGGGCGAAGCGGCCAACTACATCCAGGCAATCATTATCGTCGGCGACGGCCGCAGCAACGTGGGTTCGAGCGAGCAGATGCTGGAGTTTCTCGATCGCGTCAACAATCGCAAGGTGAAGATCCCCGTGTTCACGGTCGGCGTCGGCGAATATCGACTGCCGGCCAGCATCGAGATTTACGATTTGCAGGCGCCGCAGACGGCCCGGCCCGACGACAAGTTCCCGGTCCGCGTCCCCGTGGTCGGCACCGAGCTGCCCGAAGAGGAGTTCACGGTGCTGCTGGAGGCGACCCGGGTCAAGGACGCCGTGGGCAATCCGATCAAGGGCGAAAAGAGCATCCCGCTGCCGGCGAAGAAGGGCACCTTCAAGGTGGAGCGGGCTGGCGACTTCCCCGAGGGCGTGGTCGAGTTCGAGATCGACCTGCAGGATTTGAAGGGCATCAAGTCGGCCGACGACAAGGACAAGATCCTCGAAGGCGAATGGGAGTTCATCGCCAAGGTGCCGCGCCATCCGAGCGAATCGTATGCCAAGGAGTTCCACATCAGCAAGCCGACGCGCGTGCAGGTGCAGAACAAGGAGCTCAAGATTCTGCTGTTCGCGGGCGGGCCGAACCGTGAATACCAGTTCCTGCGCAAGCTGCTCTACAACGAGATGCAGGAAAAGCGCGTGGAGTTGTGCGTCTATCTGCAATCGGGGCCGCGCGGCGAGGGGGTCGATCAGGATGTGCCGCCAGAACGGCTGCTGACGCGTTTCCCCAACAAGATGGGCGTGGACGATCCGACGGAGAAGTTCTCCAGCCTGAACATGTTCGACCTCATCATCGCCATCGACCCGGACTGGACGGCCCTGGAACCGGCCACGCTCAAGAACCTGGAGAAGTGGGTCGGCCGGGACGCGGGCGGCATCATCTTCGTGGCCGGGCCGGTCTACTCCTTCCACCTGGCCCGCAAGAGCGATGAGTTCGCCCCGCTGCGGACCATCCTGCCGGTGGTGGTGCACGATTACCGCCTGCTGACGGTCGATAAGGGCCTCGGCATCGACACGACCAGGCCCTACCCGCTCAACTTCGCCAAGGGGGCGGCGGCTTACGATTTCCTGAAACTCGACCCGGCCGGCGAAAGTCCGACCGCGGGCTGGGACCGCTTCTTCTGGGGCGAAAACAAGAAGGGCGAGGCGGGCAAGATTCCGAAGCTCGGCTTCTATAACTATTACCCGGTGGCGTCGCTGCGGCCCGACTCGGCCGTCATGGCCACGTTCTCCGGTCCGCCCGCCACGCACATCAACGACGGCAAGGATGAGATGCCTTATCTCGTGTCGATGCGCTACGGCAACGGCAAGACGGTGTTCGTCGGTTCGAGCGAGACCTGGCGGCTCCGGCAGTTCAAGGAATCGTTCCATGACCGCTTCTGGCTCAAGCTGGGGCGTTTTGCCGCGTCCGGCAGCCAGCAGCAGAAGAAGTACGGCCAAATCATCGGCCCACCCCGTGCCGCCGTGGGTGTGATCAGCATGGAGGCCCGGCTCAAGGGGGCGGACCTGAACCCGCTGCCGCGCGACGCGGCCCCGCTGATGTATGTCAAGAAGATCAACGATCCGGAAGCCAAGGTCGAATCGTTCCCGCTCAAGCCGAAGTCGCCGACGGGCGATTGGACCGGCGGGTTTTACGGCAACGTCAAGGTTCGCGATCCGGGCGAGTACGAGATCACCATCCCGATCCCCGGCACCTCGGAGCCGCCCTTAAGCCATAACGTGCAGGTCTATCGGCCCAACCTGGAAGAGGCGAACGTCCGCGAAAACTTCAAGGAGCTCTACCAGCTGGCGACGGACGCGGAGCCGGTCCTCAATCGGCTTAGCGCCGAGACGCGCAAGGAGGTCCAGAAGCATCTGGTGTCGATGGCCGACAGCGTCAAGGACGGCAAGGAAACCCACCGGTTGTTCTTCCGGCTGGCGGGCGCCGACAGCATCGTGAACTGCCTGCAAAAGCTCGAACCGCGGCGCGAGCGGACCAAGGGGGCCTTGCAGGATCTCTGGGACCGGGGCGGCGCCGTGGCGCTGGTTCATCTGCTCTGGAGCATTCCGCTCGCTCTGTTCCTGCTGGCGGGGGCCATCTCGATGTTTCATGAGAAATATACCATGGGGCTGGTTTTCTTCGCTTTGGCCGTGTCGATTCCGCTGGTGGTGGGGTTGATTTACTGGGCGGTGGGCCCGGCCTGGATGAAGGGCAGCATTGAATACACCGGTTTCCAGAAGAGCGGCCAATGGGTCTCGGCCGAGCGCGTCAATTATGACGGCACCGTGGCCAAGGACCCGGTCACAGAAGAAGAATTCGACAAGGTCAAGCTCGACAAGGACTCGGTTGCCGAGAAGGGCTCCGACTATGTGCTCGCGGATAATGCGACGATTCGCGTCAATCGTCGGGCCATCCAGATGAAGACGATCGATTTCGCTTTTGTGTTGATCTCCGTGGTAGGGTTGCTGGCGGTGGAATGGCTGACGCGCAAGCTGCTGAAGCTGGCATAATTGCGCCGCTTGCGGCGTAGCGCTCGCTGCGAACGATCGGGATCCCGGTTGTTTGCGGCGAGCGCTACGCCGCAAGCGGCTATCATTGGTTGAGGTATGACCATGGCTACCGTGACTGACCAACGCACTCCCGGCAACTGGACGGACACCGATCGCCGCGTGCGCCATCCGCTCCAGGCCGTGCGTGGTTACATTCGCTCCTTCGTCCTGCTGGAAGGGCTCGGCCTGGCCCTGGTCTACCTGGTGCTGGCGTTCTGGCTCGGCGTGTTTCTCGACTGGGGCCTTTTCCAGGCCTTCGCCTTCGACTGGGTGCAGGAGCTTCAGGAGATGACGGGCGGGTCGGGCAGCGACTTCTGGCTGCGCTTCTCGCTGCTCGCCATCTTCGTCGTCGGGCTCGTCGTCGTCATCCTCATGAAGACAGTCGTCAGGCTTTTTCGGGAATTCAGCGACACATCCATGGCCCTGCTGCTGGAACGGCGCTTCCCGCGCGAGCTGGGCGATCGGCTCATCACCGCCGTCGAGTTGGCCGATCCCAAGCTGGCGACGAAATATAGCTACTCGCTGCCCATGATCGAAAAAACGATTCGCGAGGCGGCCGAGCGCGTCGAGAAGCTGCCCGTGCGCAGCGTGTTCAACTGGGCCCGGCTGCGGCACATCTTCACCCTGTTCGGCGTGCTGTCGCTCGGCATGTACCTGCTCGTCGGCCTGTCGGTCTCCGCTGGCGATGCGCTCACCGGCGGCATGTTCGATCCGATCGGTTTCGGCTACCGTTTCAGCGATACTGCCGTGATCTGGGGCGAACGCAACCTGGCGCTCATGGACAGCTACTGGCCGCGCAGCTCGTACCTCGAGATCGTCGGCTTCGAGGATACGGCCGAGCACCCCGGTGAAATGCGCGTCGGCCGGGATGAAGTGCGGCCCGATCTGCAAGCGCGGGCCATCGAATGGGTCGTGGCCGATCATCGCGTCCGCGGCGGCTGGCGGCCCATGCGCTTTGCCGATCTCAAGCACTTCATGGATGCAAGCGACCTGGCCGCGATCGATTTGCCCGCGAACTGGACCGGCTGGATCATCGACCTGGACGACATTCCCGGCCGCGTGCCCGGCAGCGCCTTTCCGCCCGATACCTGGCAATTGGGGCTGAGCAGCGGCACCATCCGCTCGCGCCTGAAGCAACCCGAGTCGATCCGGGCAGCGGACAAGGCCCAGATGACGAGCACCATGAACGATCTGCTCGACTGGCAGACCTGGACCGTCGATCGCATTGCTTTGCAGCTGAAAAAGGAGCCGGTCCGCCTGGCCCTGCACGCCAGCCATCCGGATGCCGCCAAGGCCCTCGAGAAGATCTTCGGCATCCGCCGGCCCGTGTTCTGGACCGAGCTCAAGCGGGCCATCGAGGCCAAGGAGACCGAGGATGTCGCGGCCTTCCATGCCGGCACGCTCGGCCTGCTGGTGTCGGCGCAAGGGCAGGGGCCGCTCATGGCGCCCGCTCCGTTCTTGCAAACGAAGGCATATTTTCCCGGCAAGGCCGCCGCAACGCTCGCCCAGGTCAGCATCCCCGCGACCTGGTCCGACTGGGTAATTGATCTGAAGGACATCACGGGCCAAGACGGCGGCACAGTCACGATCGCCAGCGCCCGGATCGCCGGCGACGAAACCCTGGTGGCGGTCGAAAAGGTCCGGGTCCAGATCGGCACGGGCAGCGTGGACGAGGAAACCAAAAAGCTGACCTTCGTGAACGGCACGGAGGTCGCCGGTGGGCTGAAGAACGCCGTTTTCGCCAAGGAAGTCCGGGCGATCGTGGCCTTGAATGACGCCGGCCAGATCGCCGAGATCCGCGTCCTGCGCGGCGACGGCTTCGAGGGCCAGGACGTCGCTCTGGAATCGACGGGAGAGTTCCTGTGCACCATCCGCAAGGTCGATGCCGAGAGCGATTTTCCGCCCGCCAGCTGGCAAGGGCTGACCAGCGGCGCCATTCGGGCCAATTTGAAGGACGCCGACATGGCGGAAAAGGCGGCCCGCATGACGCCGTCGCTGGTCGAACAGCTCGACTGGCAGTCCTGGACGACCGAACGCATCGCCGCCCAGCTCGATCGGGAACCGGTCCGCGCCGCCCTGAGCTCTAGCCACCCGGCCGCGCTCGCCGCCCTCGAAAAACTGCTGGGCAAGAAGCCGGCCGCGGGCCTGAAGGAGCTGCCGGAACTGGCCGACCATCCGAGCATGTCGCGCCGGCTGCGGCAGCTGCTGGTCCCCGAAAAAGTCAAGGTTCGCTATCGCGGCAGCAGCGTCAAGAACGACGCGGAATGCCAGCTCGACCTCAACAACAAGTACATCATCGGACTGGCCGACCTCAAGGAATCGGTCCGTTTCACGGTGATCGCCAACGACTACTACACGCCTTACCGGCACATCACCTTGATGCCCCCGGCCACGCTCGTGGAGATGCGCGTGGACAAGGAGGAGCCCGCCTACATCCATTACCGCCTCCAGGGCGAGCAGGCCCCGCTCAAGGGCCAGAAGCGCTCCACGCATAATTTGATTTACTCGGTGTCGGGCAGCGAGACGGCCATCAAGATTCCGCTCGGCACCGACCTCGCCTTGACCGCGATCGTCGAACCGGAACGCCAGATCAACGAGGTCTGGATCAGCGCCCCGGACAAGGGCCAGCTCGCCGGCGCCCAGGTGCCCGACGTGCCGATTGAGCTTTCGCGAGTCTTCATCGGCGACGTGACCGAAGGCGAGATGGTTTGCACCATTCGCAAGGTCGATGGCAGCAGAATCACGCTGAACCGCACCATCAAGAGCGATTCCCGAAAGCTCGGCGACGAGATCCTGACCGCCGCTACCGGCGTCAAGGTCCAGATCGGCAAGGGCAAGTACGACAAGGAAAGCAAGAAGCTCTCCTTCGTGGACGGCAAGGACGTTGACAAGGGCCTCCAGAGTGACGTCTTCGCCAAGGAGGTGCGGGCCATTGTTGTCAAGGGAACCGATGGCAACATCGCCGAGGTTCGCGTCCTGCGCGGCGGCGATGGCTTCGAGGACCGCCTGGTCCTCAGGCTCTATCACCTCACCAGGCCGCAGGAGTTTTACCTCTACTTCCGCGATCAGGACAAGGTCAAGGGCAAGCACCAGGTGCGAATCGTGGTGGACGACGATCAGCCGCCCGAGCTGACCGACATGGAGCTGGAAGCCGTGCTGCGCAACCCGCGCTTCCGCAGCGACGCAGGCTCGGCCGTCACCGGCCCCGGCTGGGCGTCCGAAGCCTTCCTCATCACGCCCGATGCCTTGCTGCCCATCAAGGGCACCGTCAAGGACGATTACGGCCTCACCAAGGTCGAATGGAAATATGAGGTCGAGCAGGTCGAAATCGAGCTGCAAGGCGACATGCCCACCAGGCTCAAATCCGGCGGCGGCGGCAATCGGCTGCTGGGCCGGGTCGCCCTGTTCGCCAGCGGCCTGCAGGTCACGCCGGGCCAGACGGGCATGGCCATGTACGGCTCCGCTTACCTCGCCTGGATGTCGCGAATGCTGATGCAGGACGCGGAGGTCAAGACCGTCCAGGTCGAGGAAAAGAGCCTGCCGCTGGAATCCTTCGAGCTGCGCCTGGCCAATCACGGCGGCGCCATCGCCCTCGCCGATCTGGGCCGCCGGCTCCGCGATGACATTACCCCGCGCGAGCTTCTTCGCAAGCATTCCTGGAAGGGCGCCCGGCCCGGCGATCACACCGACGATCAGGACGGCTTCGACGTCCGCAAGTATCTGCCCAAGCTCAAATCGCCGGACCCCGAGCGGATCGCCCAGCTGCACTACTACCTCAAGCTGTCGGTCTCGGCCACGGACAACAACGTCGAGACCGGCCCGTCCTCGAGCCGAACCAAGAAGCCGTTCCAGTTCCTGGTCGTCTCCGCCACCGAGCTGCAGGCCCAGATCGGCCTGGAGGAGGAGCTGCTGTCTGAACGGCTCGTCGGCGTCTTCGACAAGCTGGGCAATGCCAAGACCATCCTGGGCGAACAGCTCGCCAAGCTGAGCGAACCCGAGCCGAAATTCGCCGAGATCGCCATTCGCGTCGATCAGGTGACGCGGGCGGTCTCCGACGGCTTCGGCAAAACGCGCGAGGTGCTGGGCGACTTCACGCGCATCCGCGAGGAGCTGGAAATCAACCGCGTCCTCGGCAAGAAGTATATCACCGTCGATTTCCAGATCGTCAAGCCGCTGGAAAAGATCGTGGACCCGAGCGAGGAAGCCCGGTTCCGCGGCGAATTCCCGCAACTTGAAGATGTGGTGCAGAAGCTCCAGGAAGAACTGAACGGCGACGTCCAGGAAATAGCCCGCGGCAAGTTCGTCCAGACCGGCTCGATACGCAAGGCCGCCGTGGAGCAGGCGCAAAAGAAGGTGCAGACGCTTATGGACAAGCTCAACGACGTGCTGATCGTGATGCAGGATGAGGTCAACGATCAGAAGCTCGTGAACCGGGCTAGAGAAATCGAGCGGCGGCAGCGCCAGTTGGCCGAACGCTGGAATTCGCTGTACGAGATCCAGTTGGGCATCATTCTCGGAGAATTGACGAAACCCTCCGGAAAGTGAGCACGCGTCGAATTCGACCCCGAAGGGCCCGAAGGGGTCGCAGAAATTAGCCGGTGGTTGAGCGCAGCGAAACCACCGGTACGGATCACGGCGATGACCCGGCCCCGGAGGGGTCGCAGAAACCGCAAGATTTGCGTTGGGAAACAATCCGCGACTCGTCCATAATTCAGCGGAGATATTGTGGGGACCGGTTTGTAACCGGTCCAAATCGCGGACCGGTTGAAAACCGGTCCCCACGGGAATTCCGGCAAGCGGGGCGGTATACACCGTTGCAGCACGCCGCCCAGTGTGCTACAATAACGCGGCAATGAGTCTGCCAATAATTTGGAGGATCTCTCATGAAGTTCCGTGTCCTGTCGATGGCGCTGAGTTTAGCGGCCCTCATCTATGGGGTGGGGTCGTGGGCTCAGGATACAACCAAGACCAAGCCCGGCAGCGAAGACGCCCAGATCGCCGCGGCCCGTGAGGAAACCGCCATTCAGGAGAAGATCCTGTCGAGGCAGTTCAAGGAATTCCAGGAGGGCGTCCTCAAGCTGACGCAGCGGCTCGATCGCAGCAACCGCAAGGAAGACAAGGACCGCGCCGCCCAGCTCCGCAAGGTGCTGGAACGCTCCCAGGATGCTTCCATCTCGATCACCTTCGAACGCATTGCCGACTTCCTGAAAAAGGACAAGCTCGCCTTTGAGGACATCAAGCAGGCCGCCCGCGATACCAGGAAGCTTGCCGACGATCTGCAAAGCCTTGTGGATCTCATGCAGGCCGACACCTCGGCCTTGAGGGCGAAGGATGAACAGAAAAAGCTCGAGGACATCGTCAAGGCTCTCGAAAAGAACATCCGCGACCTGAAGCAGATTCAGGGCCGAACCGACCGGGCCCAGACCGACGCCGACGAACTCAAGAAGCAGCAAGACCAGATCGCCAAGGACACCGCCAAGATCGGCAAGGCCCTCGATAACCTGGGCAAGGACCCCAAGGACATCAAGGCCGGCGAGGGCAAGGAAGCGAAGGACGACAAGGGCACTCCGAAGGATGGCGGCAAGGACGGCGGCAAGAAGAGCGGCGAGGCCAAGGATGAGGGCCAGAAGGTCGCCGACGCCAAGAAGAGCGAATCGAAGGACAACGGCGCCAAGGGCGATCCCAAGGCCGGCGACCCGAAGGCCGGCAAGCCCGCCGAGGCCAAGGGCGGCGAGCCCAAGGAAGCCAAGACCGGCGATCCGAAGGACGCCCCGCCCAGCGAGGCCAAGAGCGGCAAGGCCAGCCCCGAGAGCAAGCAGGCTGACGCCAAGGGCAGCAAGAGCGGCAAAGAAGCTCAGGGCAGCCCCAAGGACTCCAAGGGCGGCGAAGCCAAGCAAGGCGAGCCGAAGGACGCGGGCAAGGGCGAACCCAAGGAGAAGACCGCCGAGGCCAAGGGCGGCGTGAAGACCAAGGCCGACAAGGACAAGGACGGCGAAAAGAAGCCGGCCGAGGCCAAGACCGGCAAGGGCAATGAAGACAAGCAAGCCGGCGCCAAGGACAAGGCCGGCAAGACCCCCGACGGCGACAAGCAAGCCAGTTCCAAGGACGCCGGCAAGGACAGTCCCAAGAGCGAGGCCAAGAGCGGCGACAAGAGCGACGGCAAGAGTTCCGCCAAGGCCCAGGCGTCTCCGGGCAGCCCGATGCCTCCTCCCCAGAGCCAGCCCAGCGCCAAGGGGGGCGATGACAAAAATCAACCGTCCCCGCCGCCGCAGGCCAGCAATCCCAAGGATCCGCCGATCGGCAAGAAGCAGATCAAGGATGCCGAGGACTTCGAGAAGAAGGCCTCCGATGACATTGCGAAGAAGGAGAACAAGGACGCCAGCGACAAACAGGGCCAGGCCATTCAGAAATTGCAGGATGCCAAGAAGGAGCTGGAGAAGCGTCTGCAGCAGCTCCGCGAAGAGGAAATCGAACGCATCCTGGCCGCCCTGCTGTCGCGCTGCGAACGCATGCTGGCCATGCAGGTCGAGGTGCTCAACGGCACCGAACGCGTCGAGAAGTCGATCCAGGGCAACGCTAGCAAGAAGGCGGAACGCGAGAACCAGATCGACTCCGGCAAGCTGTCCGACGACGAAAAGAAGATCGTCATCGAGGCGACCAAGGCGATCGAGATTCTGGAAGCCGAGGGCACGGCCGTGGCCTTCCCTGAGGTGTTCCAGCAGGTCCGCGAGGACATGAAGCACGTCCAGCGCCGGCTCGACGTGACCGACACGGGCATCGTCACCCAGGCCATCGAACGGGACATCATCGCTTCCTTGTCGGAAATGATCGATGCCCTCAAGCAGAAGAAGAAAGAGAACGACGACAAGAAGAATCCGCCGATGCCGCCGAAGGATGGCCCGCCGCCTCCTCCGCAGGATCAGAAGCTGCTCGACCAGATCGCCGAGCTGAAGATGATCCGCTCGATGCAGATTCGCGTCAACACCCGTACGGAAACGTACAGCAAGCAATACCAGGGCGAACAGGCTTTCGAGCCCGCCATTCGCCGGGAAATCCGAGGTTTGGCCGAGCGTCAGGAACGTATTTTCGACATCACCAACCGCATCGCAAAGGGGGATAACAAGTGAAGCAGCTCATTCGATATTCGTGCCTGGTCCTGGCCCTGCTCTTTGCGAGTGGCCAGACCATCCAGGCTCAGGAGCGGAAACAGCTGGCGTTCGGCGCCATGGAAGCCATGAGCGCGGACGTTGCCAAGACGAAGGCGGCTGCCTGGCTCAAGGAAGCCGGCAAGACCGATCAGGCCTCGACTGACAAGTTCGAAGCCATCTGGAAGCAGACGGATCGGACGGTCCTCGATCGCCTGGCCGACACCTTCGCCCTGGGTAACGCCGATGCGGCCAAAATCCTGACCGAGGCCCGGCATCCTCTCTCGCCGGCGCCGGTCAAGGTGCCCGACATCATCAAGAATGACGCTCAACCGGTTTTCTTCCGGGCCAACCTGGCTTTGGCCTATGCCCGCCTGCTCGGCAATCGCCGGGTGTTTGAAGAAGGCCTGGAGACACTCAAGCTGTTCCAGCCCGAACAGGTCGCTGAGCCGTCAACCTATCTCTTCCATCGCGGCGTCTGCGAGCATGGGCTCCTGCAGAAGGCCGAAGCGAACAAGACGATCGCCCGGCTCCTGGGCGACGTGCTCGACGCTCCGGATCGCTACAAGACGGTCGGCCTGCTCATGATCCTGGACATGCAGAACTGGAAGGACAAGGACCTGAGCGCCGTCGCCCGCATCATGGACAACGTCGATCGCCGTCTGCAACTGGACCGGGCCGGCAAGGACACCCAGAAGCTGCAGAAGCAGGTCGTCGCCCGCCTCGACGAGCTCATCAAGGAGCTCGAGAACAAGGCCAAGAAAAAGAGCCCCGGCGACGGCCCGCCCAACCCGAATGACGAAGGTTGCCCCGATGGCGGCCCCGGTACCCCGTCGTCCGGTCCTCCCAAAGGCGGCAACAAGGCCGAGAAGCCCGCTGACGATGCCTACAATTCGACTCAGGGCGGCCCCGGCTACGTCGATCCCGCCAAGCTGAAGAAGCTGGCCGAGCGCTGGAATTCGATGCCGGTCGTCGAACGCCAGCAGGAGCTGACCAGGCTCATGGCGGGCATGCCGCAGCGGCATCGCGAAGCCATCGAGAACTACTTCCGCAACATCGCCCAGTCGAAGCGGTGACAGCCTGCGGTGTGTGCGCCCTCCTATTCCGGGCTGTGGCCACCCTGGTCACAGCCCGCTTTTGTATTTGTTTAGCGTTCGTCTCATCGAAACGGCATATTCATGCCGTTTCGATGAGGCGAACGCTAAACGAATAAATCGGAACCAGCTTTCTGAGGCCTTTCCATGCCAATCCGCCGCTGCCTCCTCGCTCTCCTCGCGTTCGCCCCCGCCGCCTGGGCCGACGAGGTCGTCACCTTGAACGGCAAGAACGTCTCCGGCTCGATCAGCTCCATCACCGCCAACGACATCACCCTCAAGACCGACGCCGGCCCCGTGGCCACGCCCATGGCCCAGATCCTGGCCGTCAATCTGCGGGCCGTCAAGCCGTTCGATCCCTCGGCCAAGTTTATCGAGGTCCACCTGGTTGACAACACCGTTTTCCATTGCAAGGACGTGAACTTCGAAGACAAGGACGTCGCCCTGACGCTGTTCTCCGGCACCGTCGTCAAGACGCCGCTCAGCTCCGTGGTGTCGATGCTGCGCGACGCCCAGGATCGGCTCCAGGCGGCCAAGTTCGAGGAGGTCACCCGCAAAAGGCTCAAGATCGATCGCATCGCCGTCCTGCGCAGCGGCGACCTCAATGTGCTCGAAGGCACCCTGGGCACGGTGGACGCCAAGAACAAAACGATCCAGTTCACATCGGACATCACCAAAAAAACCGTCGAGGTACCGCTCGAAAAGCTGCACGGCATGGTCTTCTATCGCAACCCGGCCGTGGGCGCCAGTCCCGTGTGCAAGGTGCTCGACGTGGACGGCAACATGGTCATGGCGACGAAATTGGCCCACGACGGCGCCAAGCTGGTGCTGACCACCACCCAGGGCAATGAGCTGACGCTGCCCGCCGACGTGCTGGCCAAGCTCGATTTCAACATGGGCAAGCTGACGTTCCTGTCCGACATGGAGCCGGCCCGGGTCGTTGAGAAGTCGGGCATCGGCCTGGTCAATCGCTATCGCCGGGACGTGAACCTGGACGGCGAACCGATGGTGCTCAATGGCACCCAGCCGTTTACCAAGGGCCTGTCGCTGCACGCCCACACGGAGCTGGAGTACAACCTGGGCGGCAAGTTCAAGGACTTCAAGGCGGTGCTCGGCGTCGATATTCGCACCGGCGCCGATAGCCAGGCCAGGGTCGCCATTTACTGCGACGGCGCCGAGGTGTTCGCGGGCGACGTGACTCCGAAGGCCATGATTCCGCTGGCGATCAACGTCAAGGACGTGACCACGCTGCGCATCGTGGTCAGCTCGCGCAACATCCTCGACCTGCACGATCACGTAAGCTTCGGCGATGCGCGCGTGAGTCAGTAGTGTTTTGGGCAATTTCCCGTAGCCGAATTCGCAAGAATTCGGGTGGGGGACCGCGGCACTCCCCGAATTCTTGCGAATTCGGCTACTTAAGTTTTCGGGTCTTCGTTTAGCGTTCGCGCCTTGATACGGCATGATCATGCCGTATACAAGGCGCGAACGCTAAACGAAGACCTGCAACAATGAGGTTCCTCCCATGCGACTGTTCCTCACCGCCCTGACCGCCCTGGTATCCTCCCAGTTCGCCATCGCTCAGGACCTGGCCCCGCTGCTCAAGTCCGAGTCGGATCGCGTGGCCGTGATCGAAAAGATCAAGCCGACCGTGGTGGCGGTGTTCGCCAACGGCGGCAAGGGCGGCGGCTCCGGCGTGCTCATCAACGACGAGGGTTACGCCCTGACCAATTTCCACGTCGTCCAGCCGGCCGGCCCCACCATGCAGTGCGGCCTGGCCGATGGCGTTCTCTACGACGCGGTGCTGGTTGGCCTCGATAAGGTGGGCGACGTCGCCCTCATCAAGCTGCTGCCGAAGAAGGAAGGGGCCAAGTTTCCGTTCGCGGCCATGGGCGACAGCGACCTGGTCCGTGAAGGCGATTGGTCGATCGCCATGGGCAACCCGTTCCTGCTGGCCACCGACTTCACGCCGACCGTCACGTTCGGGCTGGTCAGCGGCGTCCATCGCTATCAGGCCCCGGCCGGCATCTTCCTCGAATACACCGACTGCATCCAGATCGATACCTCGATCAATCCGGGCAACAGCGGCGGGCCCCTTTACAACATGAAGGGCGAGCTGATCGGCATCAACGGCCGGGGCTCGTTCGACAAGCGGGGCCGGGTCAACTCGGGCGTCGGCTACGCCATCTCGATCAACCAGATCAAGAACTTCCTGGGCCATTTGCGGGCCGGGCTCGACACCGACCATGCGACCCTGGGGGCCGTGGTGACGACGCAGACCGAGCAAAACGGCATCGGCCGGATGCAGGTGACGTCGATCCTGGAGGATTCGGACGTCTTTCGCCGTGGGTTGGACATCGACGATGAGATCCTGGCCTTCGCCGGTCGGCACATCTCCAGCGTCAACCATTTCAAGAACGTGCTCGGTCTCTATCCGCGTGGTTGGCGTCTGCCGCTCGAGTTTCGCCGGGAGCAGGTCCGCAAGGAGGTCCTCGTCCGCCTCATGGGCATCCAACCCAAGGAAATCAATGGCGGCCAACCGGTGATCGAGCCGAAGAAGATTGTCCTCAAGGGCGCCCCCGGACCCCAGGGCCCCGCGGCCAAGCTCTATCAGCCCAAGCCCGGCTTCGCCAATTACTACTTCAACAAGGTGGAACGCGATCGGCTCATGACCGCCTTCCACAAGCACGGCACTTTCGACACCCTGGCCGGCAACTGGACCATCGAGGGCACCGTTCGGCTCAAGAAGCTGCGCAACGAGAGCAAGGTCAAAATTGACATCGTCGAGGAGAAGGACGGCGGCAGCGTCAGGCCGTCGGTCACGCTGAAGATCGACCAGTTCGACTACACCGTGCAGCCGCTCAAGGACAAGCAGCCGCCCGAAGTGCTCAAGCTTCCCGAAACCAGCGGTGGCTTGCTGTCGGCCCTCTATCTCTATCGCCTGTTCCTGCTGGGCGGCGACAAGAACTTTCCGAGCGAGTTCTTCCATGGCGGCCATGAGCCGTTCTATCCGCCGCCCCCGCCCCAGGTCGACGACAAGGCGCCGCCGAGCCTGGCCAGCCAGCGCATCGAGACCGAGGTGATTGTGTCGCGGCTCGGCAACTTCATGGTCAAGTGGTTCTTCGCCCGCGCGGATCAGAAGCTGGCGGGCTTCGAGTTGCGGCTGGAGGACAATGAGGATCCTTGCGAGGTTTATTTCTCGGACTATCGCCCGGTGGAAGGCAGGATGCTGCCGCACCGCATGCAGGTGATCTACGGCAGCGGACACTATGGGACATTCACGTTCACGAACTTCCAGCTGGCGGCGAAGTGACAGGTGAAGTGTTGGTGGCACGCCCTGAGGTACTCCGAAGGGCGTGGGAAGCCATAAGGACTGGGACTGGCAGCCACGCCCTTCGGAGTACCTCAGGGCGTGCCACCCGTGCCACTCGGTCGTCGGGTGTGGGAATCCGCTTGCATGTGAGTCACCCCCTTGCCACGAATCTTTGGCGGAGACACGAACTCGTAACGGGGCAATGATGCGTTGTAAGGCGATTTAGATTAAGCGTTTGCGTCTTTAGTTTTCAAAACGTGATAGCTGTTCGATTCTGGCAAGGTAAGTGTATTGAGGGTATGTGCGGGGGGTGCCGTGTCACGAATTCCTTTGCCGGAAGCAGGAGGTTCGCACCATGATAAACATGATGAAAAATATATGTCCCAACCGAGCCATTGGCGTCCGTATTCTCGGTGTAACGCTGCTCCTGTTCGCCGGGGCCATCACCTTGGCCCAGCAGCCGTTCACCAACGTGACCGGCGACGTCAACAAGAAGATGGTCAAGCTGTTCGGCGCCGGCGGCTTCAAGGGCTTGCCGTCCTATGGCACGGGCATTCTCGTCTCGTCGAAGGGGCACATCCTCACGGTTAACAACCACATCTTGACCACGGTCGATCTGCGCGTGCATCTTTACGATGGCCGATTGTATCACGCCCGCGTCGTGGCCAAGGAGCCGGAGCTGGACCTCGCCCTGGTCAAGATCGAGGAGCCGGTCGATTTCCTGCCGCACTTCGACTTTGACAAGGCGGCGTCGAACAAGCTGGCCGACGCCGGCACCTGGATCCTGGCGTTCAGCAATCAGTTCCAGATCGCCACGCGCGATGAGCCGATGTCGGTGCAGCGCGGCGTGATCGCGGCCCATGCCGAGCTGCGGGGCCGGCGCGGCGTGTTTGAGGCGCCTTACAGCGGCGACGTCTACTTCATCGACGCCATCGCCTGCAACCCCGGAGCGGCCGGCGGCATCATCACCAATCGCAAGGGCGAGCTGCTCGGCATCCTGGGCCGGGAGCTCAAGAACACGCTCAGCGATAGCTGGATCAACTACGCGGTGCCCATCCAGGCGAAGGTGGACATCGTCCGTGGCGACAAGACCGAGAAGGTTGACATGGCCATGTTCGTGCGCGAGGCGATGGCCGGCACCTACCGGGCCGGGGTCGCTCCCAAGAAGCAGGACCGCAGCGGCTATCACGGCATCGTCCTGGTGCCCAACGCGGTCAGCGCCACGCCGCCGTTCGTCGAAGAAGTGCTGCCCGAATCGCCCGCGGCCAAGGCGGGCTTAAGGCCCGACGACCTCATCGTCTACGTGGACGGCGAACTGGTGCCGACCATCAAGTCCTTCCGCGACATCATGAAGTTCGTCGCCCCCGGCTCCACCGTCAAGCTCGACATCCAGCGAGCCAGCAAGCTCACCAGCGTCAAGCTCACGGTCAGCGAGTATCCCAAAATCGTCGATGCCCCGAAGTAACTCCGCCTTTCGTCTTTTTTCGTGTGTTTCGTGTGTTTCGTGGTTCAAATTTTTTAAACCACGAAACACACGAAATACACGAAAAAAAGACAAAGGCAAGAAAGCAAATACCGAGGTTTCCATGGCTCTTTCGCGGTTTCGCAATCATGTGTTGGCGGTCCTTGTGGTGGGGTTGGCGTGCTCGGCCCTCCGCGCCCAGGACCTGAACGACCAGCTCGAACAGGCGATGAAGGACGCCGTGCGCAAGGTGTCGCCAAGCGTGGTGCAGATCGTCACCCAGGGCGGGGCGGACCTCGTCGTGCCCAGTCCGAAGGGGCCGGTGTTTCGCAAGGCGCTCGGCCCTACGACCGGGCTCATCGTCGGTTCGGACGGCTACGTCATTTCCAGCGCGTTCAACTTCATCAACAACCCGACCAACATTCTCGTGCAAGTGCCCGGGCATGCGGAGCCGTTCATCGCCAAGAAGGTGGCCACGGATCGCTCGAAGATGCTGACCTTGCTCAAGATCGAGCAGAACCAGCTGCCGGTGCCCGTCATGGCCCCCCTGAAAGAGATTCACGAAGGCCAATGGGCCATCGCCCTGGGCCGCACGCTCGATGCCAAGCGCGACGCCCCGCCATCCATCAGCGTCGGCATCATCAGCGCCCTGGGCCGAATCTGGGGCAAGGCCATTCAAACCGATGCGAAGATTTCGCCGGTCAACTATGGCGGCCCGATCATTGACATTCAGGGCCGCGTTCAAGGCATTCTGGTGCCGGCGTCGCCGCAGGGCCAGGATGAAACGGCCGGGTTCGAGTGGTACGATTCGGGCATCGGTTTCGCCATTCCCTACGAAGACGTGCTGGCCGTGGTGCCGAAGCTCAAACTGGGCAAGGACCTCAAAAAGGGCGTCCTGGGCGTCCGGCTCAAGAGCGACGACATTTACTCGACCAAGGTGGAAATCGGCGACGTTTCCAGGGACACCACCGCGGCCAAGGCGGGCATCAAGGCCGGCGACGTCATCATCGAGCTCGAAGGCCATCCGGTCGAACGCATGGCCCAGGTCATGCACATTCTGGGCCGCAAGTACGAGGGCGACAAGGTCTCGCTCAAGTACAAGCGCGGCGCCAACGTGATCGAGCTCAAGGACGTGGAGCTAATCGGCGCCCTCCAGGGTTATACGCATCCGTTCCTCGGCATCCTGCCCATGCGCGACGATCCACGAGCCGGGGTCGAGGTTCGCTTCGTCTATCCCAAGAGCCCGGCCGACAAGGCGGGCATCAAGGCCGGCGACCGCATCCTCAAGTTCGGCGTCGGCAAGGATCTGAAGACTTTCGCCGGGCCCAAGCAGGCCCGCGACGAGTTCTTCGACTTCCTCAACACCCAGTCGCCCGGCAGCGAGATCCAGCTCGAGGTCGCCCGCAAGGAAGGCAAGACCGATGCCCTAACCGTGACCCTGGACAGCATGACCGAGGACATCGGCGTGCCGGAGAAGCTGCCGGAAAAGAGCACGCTGGAAAAGGCGCGCGATCCGCTCGAAGTGACCAAGAAGAAGCCCGAGGTGGACAAGATCGCCAAGATCGATACGGGCCTTCTCAAGCGGACCACGGCCACCGGCGAGCACAAGTACTGGGTGTGGGTGCCGGACAACTACAATCCGAACGTGAGCCATGCCCTGGTCGTCTGGCTGCATCCGCCGGGCAAAAAGGAAGTCAAGGACGTGGAGGACTTCACCGACACCTGGACCGACTTCTGCGAGGACCAGCACATCATCATGGTCGGCCCCACCACCGACAACGAAAACGGCTGGGCTCCCGGCCAGGCCGAGTTCGTGCTCGAAGCCGTGCGCGACACGCTCAACCGCTACACCATCGACAAGCAGCGCGTGGTCGCCCACGGCATGGGCATCGGCGGCCAAATGGCCCTGTTCCTGGGCTTCAACCACCGCGACATCTTCAAGGGCGTCGCCACCACGGGGGCCATCGTCTCCAATCCGCGCGAGAACGTGAACAACCAACGGCTCGCGTTCTTCCTGGCCGGCGGCGAACTCGACCCGCTCGTCAAAAACATTTCCGAGAGCAAGACGAAGCTGATCGATTTGAAGTACCCGGTCGTGTTCCGGCAGTTCGCCGAACGCGGGCGGGAGTACTTCACGACGGCGCAGCTTCGCGAGCTCGTGCGGTGGATCGATTCGCTGGATAAGCAGTGATTCCGCTTGCGACCACTGTGCCAGTGTGCCAAAATGAAGAAGCCGTTGGCACAGTGGTCGCGGATCATAACAGACGGGCGCATAAAGGCTTGCGATGCCGTGGAACCACTGCGCCAAAAAGGCGCACACACACGGAAGCGGTAGGATGACCCTGGTCAGTTCTAATTCCGACGAGATACAATCATGGCTGCCACCCCGGTTCAGAAATTACCGCCCGCGCCGCCGACCGAAGGAATTGAACAGCTTTTTCGCCGGCTCGAAGCGCAATGGAGCGCGGACACGCAGTTTCTATCCGACCCCGGCAAGATCATGGGCCATCCGGCGATGCGCGCCATCGTTGCCATGGGTGAGGAAGTCGTGCCATTCATCCTGCGCGATCTTGAGGCCAAGGGTTCGCTCATCGTCTGGGCTCTGCCCGAGATCACGGGCCAGAATTTG
>Ga0182024_10010183_pt1 | contig 19239 bp, 20 predicted proteins | sample P32metaG_FD_120480 | JGI IMG/M metagenome (GOLD analysis project Ga0182024, IMG submission 120480) | Permafrost microbial communities from Stordalen Mire, Sweden - P3-2 metaG (Illumina Assembly) | ecosystem: Environmental > Terrestrial > Soil > Wetlands > Permafrost | place: Sweden: Stordalen... | reverse complement strand
CGCGGTGGTCGGCCAACAGCCGTTCGGCGGCGCGCGGGCCTCGGGCACCAACGACAAGGCCGGCTCGATGTGGAACCTGGCGCGCTGGGTCTCGCCCAGGACCATCAAGGAGACTTTCGATCCGCCGCGCGACTACCGCTACCCGTCCATGGCCGAGGGCTGACGAGAGGTCGCCGCCGCGCGGGCGCGCGCTATCCCCGCCCGATCGCCGGGTCGCTCGAGGAGGGACGGCCGGTCTCCAGGTGACCGGCCAGCTGGCGCAGGAAGGCCGGATCGGCGGCGCTGGCGACCTCGAGGTCATACCAGGGGGCGTGGGCGTCGAGCCGCCAGGCGTCGGTCACCTCCGCACCGGGGGCCAATCGATAGCGCCGCGCCGCGCCGCTGGGGTAGGCGCCGGCCTTGACGGTCACCACGCTGGCCTTCTCGCTGGGGTTGCGCAGAATAAGGATCAGCCCGCCGCCGCCGGCGTCGTGGCGCGCCTCGATTTCGGCCGGCGCCTGCGTCCCGCCGCCCCGGAAGCGCCGCAGGAAGCCGTTGGGACCGAAGACCGAAACATCGTATCCGGCCGCGCCGATCGGCAGCCCATCGACGAGCCGCTTGCCGCCTTCGACGGTGTAGAAGCGCGGCTCGGCGTCGGGGCCATAGAGGTTAAAGGCGGCGCCGGCCGACCCCCGATTGTCGAAGGTCAGTACGAGGCGCGTCGAGCCCGGTTCGACGCGTCCATGGACCTGCAAATCGTAAGGCAGGGCGCGCGCCGGGCGCCGGCCGCTCTCCTGGCGGGGCAGGGCCTGAACCGCCGGGGCCATGGGCTTGGGCAGGCTGGCGGCGCGATCGACCCGCGCCATGGTTTGCGCGGTGTCGGGCAGGCTGGCCTTCCCGCCGCCCGCGCCGCGGCGAAAATCGAACGCCGAGGTCAGGTCACCGGCGACCGTCCGCCGCCAGGGCGTGATGTTGGGCTCGCGCACCCCAAACCGCGCTTCGAGAAAGCGGATGACCGAGGTGTGATCGAAGGTCTGCGAATTCACCCAGCCTCCCTTGGTCCACGGCGAGACCACCAGCATGGGAACCCGCGGGCCCAGTCCCACCGGGACGCCGCGATAGACCTCCCCGGTGGTGTCCACCGTGCTCTTGCCCATGGCGTCGTTCGTGGCCGGAAGGGGTGGCGGCACGTGATCGAAGAAGCCGTCGTTCTCGTCGTAGTTGATGAAGAGGACGGTCTTGGCCCACACCTCGGGACGGGCGGTGAGAGCGGCGAGCAGCCGGGCGGTGAGGGCTTCCCCATAGCCCGGCGGGCCGTCCGGGTGCTCGCAGAGCCTGGTGGGCGCGACGATCCAGGACACCTTGGGCAAGTCGCCGCTCTCCACGTCGCGGGCGAAGGCCGCCACCAGAGGATCGCCCTTGGTCGTCGCTATGTTCTCGGCGGTCGACCCCGGCGCCCACGCGCGGGCCCGCCGATAGAGCTCCGATTGCGCATCCAGCCCCCTGAAAGCGGCGAAATAGGCCAGCGAGTTGTCGCCGTAGTTGTCATACTCCTGGTAGAGCCGCCAGGAGACCCCGGCCTTCTGCAGCCGCTCGGCGTATGTGGTCCAGGCGAAGCCCTTGAAATTCGCCCGGTCGCGGCCCGCGTCTGCGGTATAGTTGCCGTCGTCGATATTGGTGATCGCCTGGCGGCCGGAATCGCCCACGGCCAGCCCGCTCGTGCCGGTGAACAGGAACATCCGGTTCGGGCCGGTGGGTCCGAAAAGGGAGCAGTGATAGGCGTCGCAGATCGTGAAGGCGTCGGCCAGGGCGTAGTAGAAGGGGATGTCCGCGCGTGTGAAGTATCCCATGGTCAGGGGGCCCTTCGCCGCCGGCCAGGCGTCATAGTGTTTCCACCTCTCGTGCGAGCCTTTCCAGCTGTGATCGAGACTTTGGATGGTCTGGGCGCTGGTCGCCTCGGCGTTCAGCCGGAAAGGCAGAAGCGTTTCCGCCGATCCCGCCGCCCTGGGTTGGAACCAAACCGGCCGGCCGCCGGGGAGCGGGATGGGGTGGGGGTCATCGAAACCGCGCACGCCGCGCAGAGCCCCGAAATAGTGGTCGAAAGAGCGGTTCTCCTGCATCAGGATCACCACATGCTCGACGTCGGCGATCGTCCCGGTCGCGCGATTGGCGGGCAGGTCGAGAGCCCTGGCGATGGCGCTCGCGCCGGCCCCCGCGCCGCTCGCCATGCCCGCCGACACCGCCGCCAGCCGCAGAAAGTCCCGTCTCTCGAAGTTCATGTCGCCCTCGCGGCGGAGGGCGCGGACGGGCGCCCCCGAGGGACGCACTATCGGCGCGCGCGCCAGCGTTAGGCAAGCCGTGCGCGCTTCCCGTGCGGTGGCGCTCGTTGGGACCGATTGCGTCTTCACCCTTGCGGAAATCCACCGCACTGCAACATGGACTTGCCAAACGGGGCTGTCCTGATGTAGGAAGGCCTTATTCGGCCAACGTGTGCCGGTCGAACTCCGTTGCTGCACCGCCGCGAATACTGCGTGAGGCGGGCAGGGGGGCGGATAAAAGGGGGCGCGTCCTGCCCTCGTCGCATAGGACACGAAATCCTTGTCGTTGTTGTTCCAGACGCGCGTGAAAACGCGCGCGCTGATTGTTGCTGCGCTGGCCGGCGCTTCCCTCGTTGCCGTCGGCGGCGTCTATCTCCTGACCGGCCAGGCCGACGCGGCGGTCAGCCCGCCACGCTCCGCTTCGGCCGACCAGGTGGCCGCGGCGCTGGCAAAGATGCCGCCGCCGAGCCTTCCAGTCTCCGCCGCGCCGCCCGCGCCGGCGCCGGGGCAACCCGCGGTCGTCGCGCCATCGCCTGTTCGGGTCCGATTGATGGGGGCCGCTGGAACGGCGCGCGACCTCGATTGCCTGGCCGCCGCGGTCTATTACGAGGCGCGGGGCGAACCCCTGGCCGGGCAGGCGGCCGTCGCCCAGGTGGTGCTCAACCGCGCCAAGGGGGTGAATTTTCCAAAGAGCGTTTGCGGCGTGGTCTACCAGGGCGTCGGCGGCTCCAGCTGCCAGTTCAGCTTTGCCTGCAATGGCGCCACCCGCCGCCCGCGCGAGATCGCCGCCTGGGTCAGGGCCAAGGATGTCGCCGCCCGCGCGCTGGACGGCTATGTAATGGCTGAGATCGGCCAGGCGACCTGCTTCCACGCCGCGCGCCTGGGCGCTGGCGGCGCCCATGTCGTGCGGGTGGGCGGTCATGTGTTCTACGCGGGCGCGGGTCACGCCTGGGCGCCTGGGGCAAACCGACCGATGATACTGGCCCAATCCGGCGCCGCCAATCCAAATCGCCCCCGCCTGACCTTTGCCCTGGGCGTCCTGACCGGGGTTTCCGGCAATGCCGGCGGCGAGAAGAGCGCTGGAACGCTCGCGTCGGGCCAGGAGGCGGAAGCCGCTCCTTCGCCGACGGCGATCGCGAAGGCGGCCTCCTGATCGCTTCTCCGCGCCCCTAACCCACCACCAGTGAGGTCATCGAGATCGCCGCGAACACTTCATCGTTGAAAAACCTGATGTTCTCGCCGGGAGTGCGCAGGGCCAGGACGTAGAGCAGCGGCAGGTAGTGTTCGGCGCTGTTGATGGAGAGGGCGGCATCCTGGCCCAGGCCGTCATAGGCGGCCAGAGCCGCGTGATCGCCGGCCAGGATCAGACGCTTGGCCTCTTCGTTGAAGCGGACCGCCCAGTCAGGCGAGCCAGGACGGCGGAAATCGGCCGCCCGCAAATTGTGCACGATGTCTCCGGACCCGACCACCAGGACACCCTCGTCCCGCAGCGGCGCCAAGCGGGCGCCGGCCTCGTAGTGCTCCGCGGGCGTCAGGGTGCGGTCGAGGCTCAACTGCGCGACCGGAATGTCGGCCTTGGGATACATGCGCATGAGGACGCTCCAGGCGCCGTGGTCGAGGCCCCAGTCGTCGGCTTGACGCACCGGGGCTGGCTTCAGCAGGTCGGCCGTCCGCCGCGCCAATTCGGGCGCGCCGGGGGCCGGATAGCGGGCCTCGAACAACGCCTGCGGGAAGCCGCCGAAATCGTGGATGGTCATTGGCCAGGCGTCGGCGGTGACGGCGAGGCCCTGGGTCTCCCAATGGGCCGACACGCAAAGTATGGCCGCCGGCCGGGGCAATTGGGCGCAAATTTCTTCCCAGCCACGGGTCCAGCTGTTGTCCTCGATGGCGTTCATGGGCGAGCCATGACCGACGAAGAGAGCCGGCATGCGCGGGCTCATCGCGAGTCGAGGCCGATATCGAGCGACGGCGCGGAGTGGGTGAGGGCGCCCACGCTGATCAGATCGACTCCCGTCGCCGCGATCGCATGCACGTTGGCGAGACTGACGCCCCCGGAGGCTTCCAGCACCGCCCGGCCGGCGGCCATGGCCACCGCCGCTTCCATATCCGCCAGTGCGAAGTTGTCGAGCATGATCACGTCGGGCCGGTGCTCCAACGCCTCGGCGAGTTGCGCCAGGCTGTCCACCTCGACCTCGATCTTGATCATGTGGCCGACCCGCTCGCGAACCCGCCGCAGCGCGTCGCCCACCCCGCCGCAGGCGGCCACGTGGTTGTCCTTGATGAGCACGGCGTCATCCAGACCGAAGCGGTGGTTGGCCCCTCCGCCGCAACGCACCGCGTATTTCTCCAGGGCGCGCAGCAGGGGCGTCGTCTTGCGGGTGTCGACGATGACCGCCCGCGTTCCGGCGACCGCTTGCACATAGGCGGCGGTCAGGGTGGCGATGCCGCTCAGGCGCCCCATGAGGTTGAGGGCCACCCGCTCGGCCGCCAGCAGGGCCCGCGCGTCGGCGTCCACCCGCGCCAGGACGGCGCCCGCCGACACCGCCTCGCTATCGGCGACCTCGGCGTCGAACCGCGCCGCCTGGTCCATGGCCGCCACGGCCAGCCGCGCGCAGTCCATGCCGGCGATCACGCCCGCCTGGCGCGCCACAAAGTGCGCCTCGAGGCGCGCCCCAGGATCGACGCAGGCCCGCGAGGTGATGTCGCCGGCGCGCCCCAGATCCTCGGCCAGGGCGGCGCGCACTACTGGCTCGATGATCAGGTCGGGGAGGGGGGCCTCGCTCATCCGCTCGAAATCAAGCCGCCCAACGTGCGTCGGCGCGCGAGGCCGTCACGCGCGTGTGGCGGGCCTGATCGGCGGTCGCCGGGAAATCGGCCCGGAAGTGGCCGCCGCGGCTTTCGCGCCGGTCCAGCGCGCCTTGCGCGATCAGCCGCGCGGCGACGAGAGGCGTGGCTGGACCGTGGATCGTTTCCATCGCCGCGATCCAGGCGACGAGGCGAGAGAGTCCGGCCCCGTCTCGAACCACGCCGGCGTCTCGGGTCATCCGCGCGCGCAGGCCGGCCAGGACCGCCGCCGGCAGGTCGCCGGCCGGCCGGGCGGGGAGGGGCGGCGTCGCGCGATCGGCCGCCTGGCTGGCCGCCTCGCCGGCCCGCCGCCCGAACACCGCGGCTTCCAGCAGGGAATTGGAGGCCAGGCGGTTCGCGCCATGCACACCGGTGGCGGCGCATTCGCCCGCCGCCCAGAGGCCGATGAGCGAGGTCCGCCCATGGATGTCCGCGCCGACGCCGCCCATGTGGTAGTGCGCCGCCGGCGCCACCGGAATCGGCTGGATGCGAGGATCGAGGCCGCCGGTCATGCAGGCGGCGAACACCTTGGGAAACGCGGCGGGGAAATCCTTGCCCACCGCCGCCCGCGCGTCCAGGAAGGCGCCGCGCCCGGCGCGCCGCTCCGCTTCGATGGCCCTGGCCACCACATCGCGCGGCGCGAGATCGCCCGCGGCGCTATAGCGCGCCATGAACGCCTCGCCGCTCGTCCCGACCAGGCGCGCGCCCTCGCCGCGCAGGGCCTCGGTGGCCAACGGCGCGGGATCGGCGCCCAGCTCCATGGCCGTGGGATGGAACTGCACGAACTCGGGATCGACGATGGCCGCGCCGGCCAGAGCCGCCAGCGCCAGGCCTTCGCCGCGCGCCGCCGCCGGATTGGTGGTCACCGCGTAGAGGCCGCCCACGCCGCCCGTGGCCAGCACCGTCGCCGGCGCGACAATCTCGATCCGCCGCTCGCCCGCCCCCGCCAGGACGCCGCGGACGCGCCCGTTGGCGTCGGCGAGCAGCGCCAAAACGCGCCAGCCCTCGCGGATCTCGATATGCTCCGCCGCCCGCGCCGCGGCGATGAGCGAGGCCATGATCGCCTCCCCGGCGCCGTCGCCGCCGACCCGGGCCACCCGGGCGCGGCCATGGGCCGCCTCCAGGCTCTGGACGAAGCCGCCGTCCGCCCGCCGGTCGAAGGGCGCGCCCAATCTCGCCAGGCGACGCACCGCGCCCGGACCCTCGCCGGTGAGAACGGCGACGGCGGCGGCCTCGCAGAGGCCCGCCCCCGCGGCGATAGTGTCGGCGGCATGCAGGGCCGGATCGTCATCGTCGCCCAGCGCCGCGGCCATGCCGCCCTGCGCCCAGGCCGAGGAACACCCCTCGCCCAGTGGGGCGGCGGCGAGCAGCATGACCTTGCGCGGCCCGGCCGCCAGGGCCGCCGAAAGCCCGGCCAGTCCGCCGCCGACGATAAGTACGCCATCGAAAGTGAGACGATCGGCGGCCATGGCCTTTAGATCAGTTCCACATCGACGTGATGGCGCGCCTTGACCAGATCGTAGCGCGCCGGGACGCTGGGCGCCGGCAGGTCGATCATGCGCTGCACCGAGGCGCGGGCGCGCTCGGCGATCGCCGCGTCGACGGTCACCTCGAACTGGCCGGTGAGCAGCGCGTCGTGGATGTTTTGCAAGGTGATGCGCTTCATGTGCGGGCAAAGGTTGCATGGTCGCACGAACTCGGTCTGCGGCGCATCGCAGGCGACATTGTCGGCCATGGAGCACTCGGTGATCAGCACCACCTGACGCGGCTTGCGCGTCAGCACATAGTTGCTCATCGCCGCCGTCGAGCCGGCGAAATCGGCCGCCTCCAGCACTTCGGGCGGACATTCCGGATGGGCGAGGATCTGCGCGTCCGGCCACGCGGCGCGCATTTCGGCGATGTCCTCGGCGGTGAAGCGCTCATGGACCTCGCAACGGCCCCGCCAGGCGATGACGCCGATATCGGTCTGGCGCGCCACGTTGCGGGCCAGATACTCGTCCGGCAGCAAGATCACGCGATCGACGCCGAACTCGGCGGCGATGGCCTCGACCACCTGAACGGCATTGGCGCTGGTGCAGCAGATGTCGGTTTCGGCCTTCACCGCCGCGGAGGTGTTGACATAGGTGACCACCGGAAGGCCGGGGTAGCGCTGTTTGATCAGGCGCACATCGGCGGCGGTGATCGAGGCGGCCAGGGAGCAGCCCGCCGCCAGATCGGGGATCAGAACGGTCTTGTCCGGACAGAGAACCTTGGAGGTCTCGGCCATGAAATGCACGCCCGCCTGGACGATCACGGCAGCATCGCTGCGCGCCGCCTCCTTGGCCAGGCCCAGGCTGTCGCCGACAAAATCGCCCACCCCGTGGAAGATCTCGGGGGTCATGTAGTTGTGCGCGAGAACGACCGCGTTCTTCTCGCGCTTGAGGCGGTTGATCTGATCGATCAGCGGCGCGGCGAGGCGCCACTCCAGCGGCGGCACCTGGCTTCGGACCTTGTCCCACACGGGCGCGGTCGCTATTTCCACCGCGGGGGTGAATGCGAAAGCCGCTCCATCGTCCGCCATGGCCTTCTCCCTTATGCTCAAAGTGAGCATTTCTTTGGTCTCAAAAAGACGCCGGACCGCATTCGAGGGCCATCGGCGCCCCACTTATGCTATCTCTGAGCATAAGCCATCGAAGCCCATATAGTCCCCTGCTCGGATAAGGGAAAGCCCCAATCGCCTTAAAACGAGACATTGTGATCTGGTCCGCCAAGGCCTCTAGCGGCGCCGCCGCGATGGTGGCGATCCTCCTCGCCGGGGGCCTCTGCGCCTGCCGCGCGCCGACGCCGGGCGCGCCCAGCTCGCCGCGCTTGGAGCGGCGGATGGACGGCGCCACTCTGATCCTGGCGCGGCGTTTGGATCGGGGCCGCCATGCCGATCTGGCCGGCCGCACCCCAGGCTGGGCCGTGCTCGACGTGGAGACGACGCCGACCCTGGGCTTTGGCGCGCTCTCTCCCGAGGAGGCTTTGCGGATCAACGCCTATCTGCCCGCCGCCCTGGCCCCGCCGTCGCCGGTTCAGCCTTTCTTCCTGAAAGCGTCCGGCGCGGAACGGGAGCGCGCGATCCTCTGCCTTACCCAGGCGATCTATTACGAGGCCGCGATGGAACCGACGCTCGGCCAGGAGGCCGTCGCCCAGACGGTGCTCAACCGCGTGCGACATCCCGCCTTCCCCCATTCCGTCTGCGGGGTGGTCTATCAGGGCGCCCAGCAAGTGACCGGCTGTCAGTTTTCCTTCGCCTGCGATGGCTCGCGCCAGCGTCCGCCCATGGCCCCCTTCTGGCGCCGGGCGGAGGCCGTGGCCCTCCAGGCTCTCAGCGGCTTCGTCATGCCCGCGATCGGGACCGCGACCGCCTACCATGCCGACTACGTCTTCCCTCGCTGGGGACCGACCCTGGTCAAGATCGGCCAGATCGGCGCGCACATCTTCTATCGCTTCCCAGGTCCGGCTGGGCTGCCGGGCGCCTTTGTCCAGCGCTACGGCGGCGAGGAGCTGCAGGTCTCCATGGCCGGCCCGTCGCCGGCCGCGCTGCTGGCCGCCAAGGCGCAGGGCGCCCTGGTCGACGTCGGCGGGGCGCCGGTGGACACCTACGCCTACGCCGATCCCACCGCTCCGGGCGGGGTGCGCACGCGCGTGTCCGGCGAGGTGGTCTTCGGTCGGCGGGTGCCGACCCGCGACGAGATCGCCCGCATCAACGCCACGCTCATGGCCATGGAACAGCGCGCCCCAGCCGCGGCCCCACCCCCTCAGACGCCGGCCTTCTCCGACACCCTGCCGATCGGCAAGCCGTAGGGGCGAGAACCCGCCGCGTGACGCGCCGGCTCCGCGGACGGCCGACCCACAAACCTTCAGCAAAGGGGTGGGGTTTTCCAGGGCCTGTGGCTTGGAGCGCACTATAATCTGACCATTGGCTCCCGTGAGGATCGGGGACATAGAACCGACTTGATCGGAGGCGGGAGCGGAGCAATGGACGCGAGCGCGCGTGAAATCATAGAACGGCTTGGTCTCCAGCGGCATCCGGAGGGCGGTTGGTACCGCGAGACTTGGCGCGCCACGGCAAACGCTTCGGGCCAAGACCGGGCGCGCGGCGCAGGCACGGCGATCCACTTCCTGCTGGAGCCGCGTCAGCGTACTCATTGGCACCGGGTCGACGCCAGCGAAGTCTGGCTCCATCAGGCGGGCGGGCCGCTCATGCTGCACACGGCGAGGGGCCGCGAAGTCTTCGCGCTCAAGCTTGGACCGGACCTTTTCGCAGGCGATCTCCTTCAGGCCGTCGTCGCGCCTGGCCAGTGGCAGGCGGCCGAGGCTGGCGAGACCTGGGCGCTGGTCTCTTGCGTGGTGGCGCCCGCCTTCGAATTCTCGGGCTTCGAACTAGCGCCTCCAGGGTGGGAGCCGGGTAGCGCACCTTTGGGGAGTGCATAACGGCGGGACCGCGCCAGTAGCGGTTCTTTGCTCAGTCGAACACCTTACGCGCCGCGTCAGCCGACGCCTGGACATGCGCGGCGTCGTGAATCGCCTGGTTCTTGGCCAGGTGGGCGAACATCTGGATGCCGAAGCCGCCGTCCAGGTCGTCGGTGATACGGCGCTTCCATGGCCGGCGGATGATCTGGGTGGTCAGGCGGCGCGTCACTCGCGGCTGGCTCATGACGTGGTCCGCCAGCTTCCAGGCGCGGCCCAGAAGCTTTTCGCGCGGCGCCACCTCGTTCACCATGCCCCACTCCAGGGCGGTCTTCGCGTCGATGCGCTGGCCGGTGAGCAGGGCGTAGGCGGCCCGCTTGACGCCCAGAAGCTCTTGCAGGCAGCTGTGGATGCCGTCGCCCGGAACCGAGCCCATGTTGTAGTGCGGGTCAAAGATGATCGCCTCCTCGGCGCACAGCGTGAGGTCGCACATCAGGCAGATTTCGGCGTGGGCGGCGTGGCCGTTGATGACGCCGATGGTCGGGATTTCCAGATCGTTGATCAGGGAACTGACGTTTATCCGCCCATCCTTGTAGGCGTATTCATAGGCCCAGTGTTGCAGATCTTCCCGCTCCAGGGCGAAGCCTTCCGGGTCGAGGGCGGCCATGAAATGCTCTCCCGAGCCGGTGAGGATCAAGAGCTCGTTCTGGGGATCTGCGCCGATGGTCTTGAAGAGCTGGCCGAGCGCCCGGTGGTTCTCGACGCTGAGCTGGAGGGAGCCGCCGAGCGTGTGGGCCTGGGCCAGCAGAACGCCGTCGGCGCGGCGCTCCAGCTTGAAGTGGTCCTTGAAGCGTTCCTTGTAGTCCTCGAACTTCGGCGTCGGCACGAACGGGCTGAGCGACATGGGCTTGCCTTCCTTGGTGTATCTCTTGGAGCCGGATCGCCGTCAGGCGCGGTCTATGTCCGTCAAGCAGCTCCAGTCCTTGTCCCGCCAGCCACGGGCGATCGCGGCGTCCAGCTTGGCGCGCAGCGCCTCGGCGCTGGACAGCCGAAGGTTTACCGCTTGGGCGGCGTCGATCATCAGCCCGACGTCCTTGCGCCCCCCGGCGGCCGTGAAGCCCACGGTGTCGAAGTCGCGCTCGCCGACCTTGGCGATATATTCCCGGGTCCCCGGATTGCCGAAGAAGCCGGACAGCAGCTGCGGAACCAGCGCCGGCGGCAGGCCCGACTTCTCCGCCCAGGCCAGGGACTGGCCGATCAGGTCGATGGCCGAAGCGCCGAGGAAATTGGCGATCAGCTTGGCGATGGCCGCGTGGCCCTGGCGCTCGCCGACCACCACCATGTGGGGCGCATAGGTGGTGATCACCGCCCGCGCGGCCTCGATCGCATCGGCCTCGCCGGCGACGAAGGTCACCAGTTGCGCCGCTTGCGCGGCCGGCACGCGACCGACGACGGGACCGGCGACATAGCGCGCCCCCGCCGCCGCGTGCAGTCCGGCCAGTTCGTCCGAAAGGCCCGGAGAGACCGTGCTCGTGCCGATGTGGATGGCGCCGGGGCGCAGGCCGCCAAGGATGCCGGTCGGCCCCGTAACCACCGCCTTCAGCGAGGCGTCGTCGGCCAGGCTGGAGATCACGATGTCGGCGGCCTGAGCGGCGGCCGCGGCCGATCTGGCGAGGCTCGCCCCAGCGGCGCGGAGCGGCTCGGCCTTTTCCGGCGACCGGTTCCAGACCACCAGCGGATAGCCGGCCCGCAGCAGGTTCGCGGCCATGGCGGCGCCCATCTTGCCCAGGCCGACAAAGGCGATGGGCGGCTTGGCCGATAATGGCGTGGTCATCAGTGTTCAACCCTAGTTGAGTTCAAAATATTCCAGAGTCCCTCGACCCGTCGCCGGCGACTGACCCGGCAGGCTCAGGATTATTGGACTTTCGAAGCGCGTGTACCAGGGCTTCATGGACATGGCGGACGCCGCCGCGCGCACGGCGAACGGCTCGTCAGCGAGAAGGTCGGCGGACTTCAGAACGTGGTCGGAGATCTTGAACTCGGCCCGGCTTCCGTCGGCCGTCGCGAAGGTGATTCCAGACCCGATCGGCCGTTTGTGGTTCGGGTCGGGATGGCGCACGGCGGCGCCTTCGATCGTCGACAAGTCCGATCCGAAGGCATTGACCTCGACCCGGCGTTCGTCGCCGATGAAGAAGAGCGGAACACTCGCGCCCCCAACGGCGGACTTGCCGTGGATCTCGGAGGCGATGATCGTGTGTCCGCCGCTGCGGCCGCGTCCCCACCACCAGTTGTCGAACAGCTTGGCGGGCGAGACATTGCCCCAGTTGTGGTCGTGGTAGCCGCTCCCGGTGACCTGGCGGGTCACGCCGTCGGCGGTCAGCTTGCCGGTGACGGCGCCCTCCGGCACGGCGACGAGCCAGGCAAAATACCGTTTTCCAGCTTCGATGTAGCCGGTCGCGGGACGATAGGAGGCCACGCGGCGGCGCAGCGTCAGATCGCAGCCGACGCCGCCCGTCTCCGCAGGATCCACTCGAATGGAATAGGTATCCAGGTCGCCTTCGAACCGGTGAGGGCCGATTCTGATGTCGGCGCGATCACTCGAGAACGATCCGGGCTCTTTGAAGGTCCGCATGACGCGCTGGGTGGGCTTGCCCGGCGATGTCAACTCGAGGCTGACCGCCCGCTTGTGCGACCCGTAGAACCAATTGTCGCCAAACCACACCACCAGGACGGTTCCATCGTCCATCAGGGCGTCGAAATACCACCACTCGAAGGTGTTCGCGGAGCTCGGGGTCCGCCGGCCATCTTCGCGGACGGCGATCTTCTCATCGATGCCCAGCGCCGCGAAATCGGCCGGCCCCGTCGCCAGGTGCAGCCTCTGATCGTCGGAAGGCGCCGCCCCGGCCAGCGAGGCCAGGGCCACCGCCATCGCGCCGACCGCCACGCCCATCCATCGAAGCCAACGCGAACTCATGTTTGTGCATCTCCGTGCATAATGCACGGAGACCTATAGCTCGCTCATGTTGCTCCTGGCAACCAATTTCGTGCATAACGCACGGATGAGTGACTGGTCGGACGAAATTCACGCCGTTCTCCTGCGGCTGAACGGCTACATGAACCGGCCCGACCTCGATCAGGCGTTCTTGGCGCGAGCCGGCGTCAAGCTGGACCGCGCGCTGTTCCCCCTGCTGACCAGGATCGGGCAATCCCATCCGATCGGCGTCGTCGAACTGGCCAGCCTTGTCGGCCGCGACCATTCGACGGTCAGCCGTCAAGCAGCCAAGCTGGAGGCTCTGGGTCTCGTCGAGCGGCGCGCCGCCAAGGGCGACCAGCGTGTCCGGCTCCTGGAACCGTCGGTGGCCGGCCGGAAGATGCTGGATCGATTCTCCGCCGCCCGGCGCGGGTTTCTGGGGGAGCACCTTGGCGACTGGACGCACGAAGAGCGGTCCATGCTGCTCGATCTTATAAGAAGGTTCGCCACCACCATCGCGACCATTGACAGGCCCAAAGATGTGAAGACGTCGTCCAGCATCCAGCCCGGACATCGCGTGGACAAAGCGGCGCCGAGAAGCGGACATCGCGAAGGGCCAGGTTGAGTCAGAGGCGGTCATCCCGGCGAGGTCCGACGCCAACATCGCCTGATCGTAGCGACCGCAGCGGCGGCGCAAGGACCGTGGTGGACAATGTGTTCGCCACGCCGATCTTCCAGGCGCCGCTGAAGCTGGGGGCCGACGTGGTGGTCTACTCGGCCACCAAGCACATCGACGGCCAAGGCAGGGTGATGGGCGGCGCGGTGCTGGGCGCCCGGGCTCTGCTGGACGAGGCCTACCGCGACTTCATCCGCCACACCGGACCGGCCCTGTCGCCGTTCAACGCCTGGGTGCTGCTGAAGGGCCTGGAGACGCTGGAGCTGCGGGTGCGCGCGCAGAGCGCCACGGAGGCCACGCTGGCCGACCTCATCGCCGCCCATGGGAAGGTCAAGGATTGCCGCTATCCGGGCCGCCGCGACCATCCGCAGTTCGAGATCGCCGCCCGCCAGATGAGCGGGGGGAAGCCTAATCGCCTTCGATCTCGGCTCGCGCGAAGCCGCTTTCGCCTTCCTCAACGCCCTGGAGCTGCTGGACATCGCCAACAATCTGGGGGACGCCAAGTCCATGGCCACCCACCCAACCACCACCACCCATCGCGCCATGACCGAGGCGCAGCGCCTGGAGATCGGCCTCACGCCCGGCTGGGTGCGCGTCTCGGTGGGGCTGGAGAGCCCGGCCGATCTGGCCCGCGACATCGAACGCGCCCTGGACGCCGCCTGATGGCGGGATCCTACGAAGCGACGACCCGCGGCATACTGGTGCGCGTGACGCCCGCCTATCTGCCGGCCCAGTCCGATCCGCAGCAGGGCCGGTTCACCTGGGCCTACACCGTGGAGATCGAGAATCACGGCGAGGCGCCGGTGCAGCTCATCTCCCGCCACTGGGTGATCACCGACGCGCGCAACCGCGTCGGGGAGGTCAGGGGTCCGGGCGTAGTCGGCGAGCAGCCCCATCTGGGGGCCGGCGAAGCTTTCCGCTATACCTCCGGCTGCCCTCTGGCCACATCGTCGGGGGCCATGCGCTGCGCCTACCAGATGCGGGGCGAAACCGGCGAGGTGTTCGACGTGGAGATCCCCGAGTTCTCCCTGCACCTGCCGGAGGCAACGCGAAGAATGAATTGAGCCTGGCCGACCCCGCCCGTCGTCCTTCTAGCCCGGGGCGCCGGTCTCGACGTAGCGCTTGAGCCGCCCCAGCTGTTCGCTCAGCACGCTATCCACGGGCGCGGCGAGCTGGCCCACGCCGCCCCTGGCGTAGCCGCCGACGTCATAGGTCTGGGTGAAGGCGGTGTGGCCGTCTTTCTCGGTCAAGGTCCAGGTCAGATGGCCGGCAATCCCCATGCTCTGCAGCGGACCCAGGGCGCCTGAGAGGCGGACCGTCTGGCGGGGCAGCACATAGACGACGGTCATGTGGCTGACGCCTCCGCCCCCTTTGAGGGTCTCGCACCAACAGCCGCCGCTTTTGAGTTCGATGGCCAGGCTCTTCGCATCGCCGGAGAAGGTGTGTTGCGGATTCCACCAGGCGCCGATGTGGCCAAGGGCCTCCCACACCTTGGCGGCGGGCGCGGCGATGTCGGCGGCCTCCTTCACCTCGAAGCCATTGGCCTGGGCGTCGACGACTTCGGCGCGGGCGGCGCCGGCCAGGGCGAGGCTGGCGGCGAGGATGGGAAGCCAGGTGGCGCGCATGGGCGGATTTCCTTTCGTGGAACGGTCTCAGGCGGAGTCGAAGCGCAGCGGCGCGCCCCAGAAGCGTTCGACCAGGCCGTTCTGCTGGCCGGGCCGGCTGGTGGTAAGGAAACGCCGCGCCCCAACGGCGCCCGGATCGTACTCGGGGTGGCGGGCGAGGTAGGCCTCGATGGCCCCCGCCGTGGCGTCGGGCTGATGGATCAGGGGCGTTCCCGGCGGCAGGGCGGCGCGGAAGACATCGGCGATGATCTCATAGTGGGTGCAGCCGAGGATGGCGCGGTCGGGGGAGCGGCCGATCCGCCGCGTGAGCTGGGCTGTGTGCGCCTCGACCGCGGCGATGAGCTCCGCCTCCGCGGCGCCGGCTTCGATGTCGTGGGCGAGGGTCGGGCAAGCCTGCGAAAACACCGCCACGTCCTGGCTGCGCTTGTCGATCTCGATCTCATAGACCCGGCTGGCGGCGGTCGCCGGGGTGGAGAAGACGCCCAGGACATCCAGCCGCTCGATCTTGTCGCCGCGCCGCTGCGCCTCATGGGCCCAGGGAAGGCCGGTGGCGGCCTCGATGGTGGGGACGATGATGCCCAGCACATTGACCGGGCGGCCGAGACCCTGCTGGACGACGCGATCCGGCTGGCGGAAGCCGCCGGGGCGGCCGACGTGCGCACGACCTTGCAGATCTGGCCGGAAATGATTCACGCTTGGCACCTCTTCTTTCCGCAGCTCGCCGAAGGGCGGCGGTCGTTGGCCGAAGCCGGCGCTTTCATCCGCGCCACACTCGGCTAAAGGACACCCGCCGGACAGCGAGGCGCTGAGGCGCTAGCTCGCCGCTTTGCGCCGCCATCCCAGCACCCAGGCGATCGCCGCCCCGGCGAAGACGAACTTCATCAGCTCGGTGAAGGCGTTGGCCAAGGTGTAGTCCAGGCTGAAGCCGTACCAGTTCCAGTAGGAGAAGTTGGTGGCCATGGCGGCGATGACGCCGATGAGCGCGGCTACGCCAAGCCGCCGCGAAAAGCCGACCGCTCCGGCGATGATGAACGCCGCGAGGACCGATTCGACGAGTTCGAGAAGGAACTCGATGACGAGCTGTCGCGGCGCCAGGCCGGGGGTTCCCGGCGGCTGATAGGCCATCAGGCCGGAAGGGCTCACCTTCAGCTTGGCCTCCTGGGCGGCCATGGCCTTGGAGTCGCTGGCCGAGCCTTGCATGAACGGGAAGAAGTAGAGGCCCGGCTTGTCGCCGAGGGTCTGGTGCAGGGCCGTGATGGCGCCGGCCTCATTGGGCATGGCCTTCAGGCCGATGGTGGCGAGCGGCGTCGCGACGTGGGCGACGCTGGCCCAGATGTACATGACGATTCCGCCGATCAGGCCGGCGATCAGGACGCGCATTTGTGTCTCCCCCGAGGGTGGTTCCCTTACATGGAAGCTATGCCCGAAGCGCGCGCCCGTCGAGCCCCCCGGCCACCCGCGCCTGCCACAGGCAAAGGGCCGGGGCCACGCCGAGTTCGGTGACGAAGGCCCAGCGCATCACGCCCGGATCGCCGGCCATGACGACACCGGCCAGGCGCGAGAGGCCGCCGACCACGACGATGGCGGTGAGGGCGCGGATGAGGCCGCCGCGCCGCTCGATGGCCGGGATGCAGCCCCAATAGAGAAGGCCGATGGCCAGCAGCAGGCCCGACAGATAGCGCAAATGGCTGTCGGCGGCCGCGCCCGGCCAGGCGCCGAACGCCGCGGCGCCCTTCCACACCCCGGTAAGGCCGGCGAACACCGGCACGCATGCGGTCAGGGCGATGGCGATCTGCAGGAGCCGGCGTTCCACGCCCCGACCTTGCCCATCCTTGACCGACCCTGTCCACCTGGGCCATAAGCACCGCCTTCCGGCGCTTTGTTTCACCCCTCGCGCCTCCACCGCCACGACCCCCTGCATCGATGTCAGGGACGAGGGCGGCGGGGACCCCCCGTCCGCGTGATCGCGCACGGGGGCGTTGGTCGTTGGCTTAACTGGGCGAGGACCTTGATGTTCGACGGACTGACCGAGCGGCTTTCCGGCGTCTTCGACCGCCTTTCGGGCCGCGGCGTTCTCTCGGGCAGGGACATCGATGAGGCCATGCGGGAGGTGCGCGTGGCCCTGCTGGAGGCCGACGTCGCTCTGCCGGTGGTCAGGGAATTCATCGACAAGGCGAGGATCGAGGCGGCCGGCGAGGCGGTGATCCGCTCGGTCAAGCCAGCCGATCAGGTGGTCAAGATCGTCTACGACGGCCTGGTGGAGATGCTGGGCGGCGGCGAGGCCGAGCCCCTGCGCCTGGCGCTCAACCCGCCGACGGTGATCATGGTCGCCGGCCTGCAAGGCTCGGGCAAGACAACGCTTTGCGCCAAACTGGCCCTGCGGCTCTCCAAAGCCGAACGCAAGCGGGTGATCATGGCCTCGCTGGACGTGCGCCGCCCGGCGGCCATGGAGCAGCTGGCGATCCTTGGCAAGGAGGCGGGGATCGACACCTTGCCGATCGTGGCGGGCCAGGCGCCGGCCGATATCGCCCGGCGCGCCCTCTCGGCGGCCAGGCTCGGCGGCTTCGACGTGCTGATCCTGGATACCGCCGGGCGCACCACCCTGGACGAAGCGATGATGAGCGAGGCGGCCGAGATCGCCCGTATCTCCAGCCCCGCCGAAACCCTGCTGGTTGCCGACAGCCTGACCGGCCAGGATGCGGTCCGCACCGCCAGGGCCTTCCACGAACGCCTGCCGCTCACCGGCCTGGTTCTCACCCGCGCCGATGGCGACGCCCGGGGCGGGGCGGCGCTTTCCATGCGCGCGGTCACCGGCCTGCCGATCAAGTTCCTCGGCACCGGCGAGAAGATCGACGCGCTGGACGTGTTCGACGCGGCCCGCGTAGCCGGGCGGATCCTGGGACGGGGCGATGTGGTGGCCCTGGTGGAGAAGGCCGCCGCCGACTTCGACCAGGCCAAGGCCGAGGTCATGGCCCGCAAACTCGCCAAGGGTCAGTTCGACTTGGAGGACATGGCCGAGCAGTTGGCCCAGATGGAGCGCATGGGCGGGATGGATGGACTGATGGGCCTCTTGCCGGGCGTGCAAAAGGTCAAGAAACAGATCGCGCAGTCGGGGGTCTCCGACAGCATGATCCGCCGCCAGCGGGCGATCATCGGTTCGATGACTATCAAGGAGCGCAAGAAGCCCGATCTGTTGCAAGCCTCGCGCAAGCGGCGCGTCGCCGCCGGGGCGGGGGTCGAGGTGGCTGAAATCAACCGGCTCCTCAAGCAGCATCGCCAGATGCAGGACGCCTTCAAGATGATGGCCAAGGGCGGCGGCAGGGGGTTCGCGCGCCTGGGCGCCTTGATGGGGGCCGGCGGGGGCCTCGACCGGTTCAAAAACATGGGCGGCGGCCAGATCGCGCAATCCGAAGCGAAGATGGGGGAAGGGCCGCCCCCCAGCCTGGCGGGCCTGGGCGGGGGACCGCGGGGCGTACTCGGGGGCGGCCCTACACGCGCACCCGCCCTTCCGGGCCTGGGCGGCCCCCGGCCAGGCTTCAACCCGTTCAAAAAATCCTGATCGCCCCGATCCTCAAAACACCAAGCCAAGGACCAACCCGAAATGTTGAAGATTCGTCTCGCCCGCGGCGGCGCCAAGAAGCGCCCCTACTATTCCATCGTCGTCGCCGACAGCCACTCGCCCCGCGACGGCCGCTTCATCGAGAAGGTCGGCAGCTACAACCCGCTTCTGAGGAAGGACGACGCCCAGCGCCTGGTCCTCAAGGCCGAGCGGATCACGGCATGGCTCGGCAAGGGCGCGCAGCCCACCGAACGGGTGGCGCGGTTCCTTTCCACCCAGGGCCTGGCAAAATGGGAACACGGAACCAACCTCAAGAAGGGCGAGCCGCACGCCAAGGCCAAGGAGAGGGTCAAGGAGCGCGCCGAGCGCGCCGCCGCTCGCGCCGCCGCTCCCCCGCCCGAACCGACGCCCGAGCCGGAAGTCGTGGTCGAAGAGGCGTCCGCCGAGGCCCCAGCCGCTGAAGCCGTCGGAACGGAAATGGCCCCAGAAGACGTCGCGTCCGAGCCGGCCGTCGAAACGGAAGCCGCGTCCGGGCCAGTCGCCGAGGCGCAGGCCGCCGCGGAAGAACCCGCCGCCGAGCAGGCCGCGCCCGAGCCGGGCGCTGAAGCGCAAGCCGCGCCGGAAGCCGCCGTGGAAGACCCGGCCGCCGAAGTGGCCGCGCCCGAAGTCGTCGCCGAAGCGCAGGCCCCGGTCGAGCCCGTCGGCGAAGCAACCTCGGCCGATGAGGATGAGAAACCCCAGGCGAAGGAGACCACCGCCGAAGGCTAGGGTCGTGGCCCCCCGCCTGATCCTGGTCGGCAAGGTCGCCGGCGCCTTTGGGGTCAGGGGCGAGG
>Ga0182024_10010182_pt1 | contig 19240 bp, 12 predicted proteins | sample P32metaG_FD_120480 | JGI IMG/M metagenome (GOLD analysis project Ga0182024, IMG submission 120480) | Permafrost microbial communities from Stordalen Mire, Sweden - P3-2 metaG (Illumina Assembly) | ecosystem: Environmental > Terrestrial > Soil > Wetlands > Permafrost | place: Sweden: Stordalen... | reverse complement strand
GGCACGCCCGGCAGGACTCGAACCTGCGACCCGCGGCTTAGAAGGCCGCTGCTCTATCCAACTGAGCTACGGGCGCCTGGAGGTGGAAGTAGCAGCACCCTCGTTCAGAGTCGACCAGTGCTCGCACCCCTTCTCGCACGCACGCACGCCCGCACGCACGCACGCACGCACCCGGGCGGGGGGCGCACGCCGCGACCGCGACCCTAGTACCTGTATCGGCACCTGTTACGGGGCACGACACGGCCGCACACGGTTTCACACTGCACGTATGTAACGCTCCGCCAATATTGGCGATTCTGTGCTCGTCCCTGCATGATTCCTGTAGAGTAGTCATCTTCGAAAAGTCTTGCCTGCCCCCGACTGAGCGATGCAAGAAGCTACCGTCGTTCCTGAGATCCTTATCAAGCCCGGCGATGTCGTCGCAGGCAAATACAGGATCATACGCATCATCGGGGAGGGCGGGATGGGGGTCGTGGTCGAAGCCCTGCATCAGGCGCTCGATCAGCGTGTGGCCATCAAATTTCATCGGCCCCAGAGCGCTACGAGTAGCGAGGAGTCGATCGCGAGGTTCTTGCGCGAAGCAAAGGCCGCCGCGCAGATCCGAAGCGAGCATATTGCCCGCGTATCCGACGTTGCCACGCTCGAGGGCGGCGAGCCCTATTTCGTCATGGAGTTTCTGGAGGGCCACGACCTCGACTCCGTGATCCAGTCGGACGGCCCTCTGAGCATCCCCGTCGCGCTCGACTACACCCTTCAGGTATGCGAAGCGCTCGCCGAAGCCCACGCCCTCGGCATCGTCCACCGCGATCTCAAGCCGGCGAACCTGTTTCTCGCAAAGCGCGGCGACGGCAGCACGATCATCAAGCTCCTCGATTTCGGCATTTCCAAGACCTTGCCCAAAGGCGAAGATGCCGAGCTCAGCATGACCAAGACGCGGGCCCTCATGGGTTCTCCGTTGTATATGGCGCCGGAGCAGATGCGCTCTACGAAGCGCGTCGACCATCGTGCAGACCTTTGGTCTTTGGGCGTGCTCATGCACGAAATGCTCACGGGCGAGACTCCGTTTCTGGGCGAGACGCTGCCCGAAGTGTGCGCCTCCATCGCGGCGGATGAGCCGATTCCCCTCACGCTGAAGCGTCCCGACGCGCCCTTCGAGCTCGAGAGCATCATCCTTCGGTGCCTCGAGAAAGACGCCGGCCAACGCTACGTGGACGTAGCGGACCTGACTCTGGCCCTCGCCCCCATCTTGCCGGTCGAAGCTTCGGGATCCGTCGCCAGGATCGTCCGAATCCTTCGCGGTCAAGGAACGACGTCCCTCCCCGCGGTGTCTGTGCGCCCGCCTTCGGCCGCCGTTTCGATACGAGCGTCGAGACCTTCGCCCTCGGGGGGATTGTCGGGGGCCGCGTCTGCGAGCGCTCCGCCCAATGCGGAGACGCTCATCGTCGAACCGAGCGACCAACGCAGGTCGGGCGTGGCGGCCAAATTGCGCATTCGCGCATCCTCGCCCAGCGCCGACCGTGCAGCGGCCGAGACGATGACCGCAGAAGCCTCCCGATCGAAGCCACCGCCGCCCTCTTCGACCACGGCTGAAACGGGCGCGGCGATTACGGCGGGCTTGCGGAGAAACGTCGCTCTCGGCGTGGTCGGGATCACCGCGGCGGCCATCGTGTTCGTGTGGGCCGTGCGAGTGAGCGTCCCCCAAGCTGCGGGTCATGCGCTGACGGTGCCGCCTGGCCCCCACTCGCAGACCCCGGCGAGCGCCACGGTCACGATCGAGCCGCCGTCGCCCGTAGCGATTGAGTTCGTGGACGTGCCCGCCGGCTCGCCACCTTCCGCGAATGCACAAGGTTCGCGCGCGGCGGGCGCCCCCGCCCCACGCATCGTCTCCAAGGCGCTCCCCAAAGTGGAGCAAGCGGACGCCGGCGCCAAGCCCGCGCTCGGAAGGTCAGGCAAGAGCTCCTTCCCGACCCCTGAACCGTCGGGCACGGCTGCCTTTGGAGCCGCCCGCGACTGACGATGCGAGTTCGCGCGAAGCAGATGGGCACGGTGCCGGTTCGATCTCTCGCGTTCGTCTTGGCGCTGACGGCTCTTTTGCGGCCGGCTCATGCGCAAAGGAGCGCCGAGGTGAGCAAGGCCGACGCTCTGTTCAACGCGGGGCGCTCTCTTCTGGAGGCCGGCGAGTACGTCGACGCGTGCCCGAAGTTCGCCGAGGCGCAAGCGCTCGCCCCCGGGCTCGGGGTGACGCTCTACCTCGCGGACTGCTACGAGAGGCTCGGACGCACCGCGAGCGCGATGCTCGAGTTCAAGCGGGCAGAGCAGATCGCGCTGACTCGCGGCGACAAGCGGGGTGCCGTGGCTCACGGTCGGGCAGTATCGCTCGAAGGTCACGTGCCACAGCTGACTCTGGTGGTTACCGACGCGGCTCGCGCTCAGGGGATCACGGTGAAGCGTGACGGCGAGCTCGTTTCCGAGTCGCAGTGGGATGTCCCTCTCCCGATCGACCCCGGCGAACACGAGATCGTCGTATCCGCACCCGCGAAGGCCGAGCGCCGCTCGACGGTCACCCTGGCGCCGCTCAAGGGCACCGTGACCTTGAACGTCGAAAGGCTGGAAGATCGGACGGCAGCCTCGGCGCTCTCCCGGCCAGCGACGGCGGACCTCCTCCTGCCCGCGTCACAACCGACGTCGACGCAGAAGACGGTCGCTTTCGTCGTAGGTGGGGTTGGGATCCTCGGAGTCGGCCTCGGATCGGTGCTCGGCGTGCTGGCGAGTTCCAAGCTGAATCAATCGAACGCGGGTCCCTGCGATGCGTCGAATCATTGTTCCCCAGAGGGACTGAATCTGCGCGACGACGCGGATCATTTCGCCAACGCGTCTTCAGGGGTCTTCGTCGGGGCCGGCGTTGCGATCGCGAGCGGTCTGGTGCTCTACCTGACGGCGCCGAAGCCGAGCCAGACCAAGGAAGCGAAGGAAGGGCTCGCGGTCTCTCCCCTCTTTTCGTCGCAAGGCGTCGGTCTGAACGTGCGGAGCGCATTTTGAGTGCCCGTAGGGTCCTCTTGTGGACGTGGGCGACCGGCGGGATTGCGTTGGCGGGCGTCTTGGTCGGGGCGTGCGCTCAGATCCTGGGCGTGACCGATGGCTCGCCGTACGCGGATGGCGGGGATGCCTCGAGCGAAGCGCACGTCGATGCGAGCGACTCTCACGACGCAACGACCCAGAAGGATGTGCGAGACACGAGGGACGCGACGCACCCGCCGGACGCGCGGGAGGCCGCAATCGAAGACGCCGGAAAGCCCGAGTGCAGTCAGACGAAGGGTTTTTGCGAGAATCGTTGCGGAAGCGTGTCGGACAATTGTGGAAATAGCGTGGATTGCCCCGGCTGCGAAGGAGGCCTCGAGTGCACCTTGGGCGCTTGCGGGTGCGAGCCCAATTCGGACTCCGTCACGTGCCAAGGTCACAATTGCGGGACGTTCGACAACAATTGCGGCCAGCCGGTGCCGTGCGGAAGCGCCGGAACGGCGCAATGCGAGCACTCGACCGACATCTGCGAAGCCGACGGCAGCACGTGCTGCACGCCCAATCCTTCCAGTGTGACGTGCGCCGGCCAGTGCGGCGTGCACCTCACGGACAACTGCGGTCACGCTGTCGACTGCTCGTGCGGCGGTTCGGGTCTTTGTGTTTTGGGCGTGTGCTGCGTGCCCGTGTCCAACGCCGAGTGGTGCGCCAACCGCTGTGGCACTCTCTTGAACAATTGCGGCCAGTCGGTCGCCTGTGGGGGCTGCGACGGGGGAGTCTGTGAGAGCAACTCTTGCAACTGCAATCCGCAGGCGCCGTCGGTGGCGTGCGCGGGACAGGGCTGCGGATTCGCAGAGAACAACTGCAATCAGGTTGTTCCGTGCGGCATCTCGGGAACGGACGATTGCCCGCAAGGTCAACAGTGCGAATCGGACGCCGGCGCGTGCTGTACGCCGAGCACCAACCCTTGTGGCAATTCTTGCGGCGTGACGGTTCACAACTGCGAGCAGGCGGTCTCCTGCTCTTGTACGGGTACGAGCGTCTGCGTCGCGTCGACCTGCTGTATCCGCGAGCTCGCCACCACGGCTTGCCAAGCGGCGGGGGCCTTGTGCGGCAGCGTCTTGGACAACTGCGGGATCTCGGTGGGGTGCAACGACACGTGCGGCGCTTACGGCGCCTGCGACACGGCGACGAACAGCTGCTGCTACGACAACGGCCTGGCGTGCGACGGCGTTTGCAGCGGGACGGCGCCGAACAACTGCGGCGTCACGATCCCCTGCTCGAACGACTGCGCATCGGATCAAACTTGCGGCGAGGGTGGGTCTTGCTGCGACAACAACCAGAGCCCGTGCACGGATAGCGGCGCATGCTGCAACGGCAATTGCAATGCAATTGACGGGGGCTCGAGCCTTTGCTGCAACCCGCCTACCTCCCCGTGCGGCGTCGACTCCGACTGTTGCAGTGCTTCGTGCGACATGGACGCAGGTGCGTGCAACTGAAACGGAAAAGCACCTCCACTTCTAGCCGCGGGGCTCCCGACGAGCGATGATGTGAAGATGGAGGCGCATGACGCAGCCCTCGCCGCCGGCTCAACTCTGGATCGTTACGAGCTCCTCTGCCCCCTCGCCGAGGGGGGGATGGCGACGGTGTGGCTCGCGCGGATGCAAGGCAAGCACGGCTTCGAGAAGCTCGTGGCGATCAAGACGATCAAAGCGGAGCTCGTCGACGACCCGCGCTTCGAGGAAATGTTCCTCGACGAAGCGCGAATCGCGAGCGGCATCACCCACCCCAACGTCGCGCAGATCATCGACCTCGGTGAGAAGAATGGCGTCCTCTATCTGGTGATGGAGTGGGTCGACGGCGAGTCGCTCGCAAAAGTCCGAAAGTTCGCGGTCAAGGCGCGGGTCCCTATCCCTCTCGGGCTCACCCTTCGCATCATCGCAGATGCTTGCGCGGGCCTCCACGCGGCGCACGAGCTCAAAGGGGCCGACGGGCTGGCCATGGGCGTCGTCCATCGCGACGTGTCGCCGCAGAACATTCTCATCAGCACCGCCGGCGCCGTGAAGGTCATCGATTTCGGGATCGCCAAGGCCCAGAACCGCCTCGGGACGCGCACGCGGACGGGCGTCGTGAAAGGAAAGGTTCAGTACATGGCGCCCGAGCAGGCGCTCGGCGACGCACACGATCGGCGGATCGACGTGTGGGCGCTCGGAGTGTGCATGTACGAGCTGGTCACAGGTGGCCTCCCCTTCGACGGCGACAACCCGTTGGAGGTCCTGAGTCGCATTACCTCGGAGAGTCCGCCGCCGATCGAAGGGGACCTGCCGCTGAGTGTTCGTGGGATCATTTTCAAAGCGCTTGCTCGCAATCCGGAGGAGCGATTCCCGACGGTCGCGGCGATGCGCCGCGCGATTGAAAGCGCGCTGAGCCAGCTCGCGTTGGACAACTCGACGGACGACCTCGCGGGCTTCGTCGAGGCGCACATGCCGCATCGAGCGACCGAGCGCAGAGAGATCGTCGCGCGTGCCCTCAAGGCGGCAGAGGTGCGGGCGCAGGGCGCCGTCGACGCGTTCACGGGAACCGTCGAGGTCCCTGGTTCGCGCGCACCCGCTACTCGGGTGGAAGGTGCAGGGCGCGTCGTGGAGAGCTCCCCGTCGGCTCCTCAGCTCCTCGCCCAATCTGCGCACCTGGCTATTCCGAAGGTCAGCGCGCGCGCGCTCGTCGAGGAGGAGCCGAGTTCGAGGGCGCCTCTCTGGATCGCGCTGGCGCTCTTGGCGGCGGTGTCGGGCGGGTACCTTTCTTGGCGCGCAGATCCGGGGCGCTGGCGATCCATTCGCGAGCGCGTCTTGACGTCTGCCGCAGCCACCCAAGCCGCGCCACGAGCTTCTGAGGCACCGGTGAACAGTGCCGCGCCCCCCTCGGCCCCCTCTGAAGCGTCCCCCGCGCGACCGGAGCCGCCGATCGCGAGTGCGGCCCCGAACTCGACGCCGAGTTCGGGTGCGTCCTCGGGGGCGCCCGAGGCGAGTGCCGCCCCAAGCGAAACCGGGCCGCGCCGACCCGCGCACCGGCACGGCTGGCCGAGCGCCGTTGCCGAGCCGTCCGCGGCGCCGCGCAACGCCGATTGGCTTCCCAAGCAGAGCGAGATTCCCACGATCGCGCCCGCGAGCGCGCCTTCGAGCGGTGGCAATCCGTCCAACTGACCCGCAAGTCTGGCGCTCTCGAGAGCCGGCATTGGAGTAAGGGTACGGGGGCGAAAGGATGAGTCGGCAAGAGGACAAGGCGTCGGCGCTCTCGCGAGCCATTGACGGTGCCATTCGAGGGAAGCCCGGAGATCTCTACGCACTCCTCGCGCGAGGCTCTTGCCTTCCAGGCCCAAGGCCCAATCTGGAGTTGGCCGAGCGCTTCGCGCATGCATGCGTCGAGCGGGGCGCGTCGGCCGACGCTCTCGTCGAGGGGATCGCCACGCTGGACGCCGACCACGCCCCCGGTGCCACGGAGCTCGAGTTCCTACCGATGTGCGGCGTCGTCGCCGCGGGCGCGCGTGGAGCGGCCGATGCGTCGTCCGTGCCGCGGATGCTTGCGATCCTGCTCGCGGCGGCGGAGGACCTAAGGTGGAAGGTTCGTGACGTGGTCCCCGCCGCGCTCGCTCGCATCGGAGCCTCGAGGGGAGAGGCGCTCCTCGAGGGTATCGCGCCGTGGATGACCGGGTTCTTCCCCGCCGCCGCCGTGCTTCTCGCCGTTGCGCGAAACGAGTGGCTGCCACGCATCACGACGACGGATCTTCTCTTGTCTCGCTTGGACGAGGCGTTCGCACTGGCGCGTGACGCCGAGCGATCGGCCGAGCGCTACCCTGGCTATAAAGCGCTGGTTCTTGCGCTCGGGACGACGCCCGGAGTCGTCGCGACGCGCTTTGGGCGACCCGTCTTCGACCGTCTCGTCGTGTGGAGCTCCGTCAAAGAGCCCATGCTCCGCGAAGCCGTGGCCAAGAGCGTCGAGGGGGCGCGACTCGGCCGGCGCTTCGCCGACGAGGTCGCGCGCGTGAAGAAGGCTCTGGAGGAAAGCGCGCCGGTTCCTCGCGATCCGAGGACCTACGTGGGGCCCACGCGTCGGCGGGGGCGAAGAAGCCGTTGAACTCAAGGTGGGGACGAGACTCGCTCGCCGAACTTGCTCGCAAGATCCACGATCTTCGTAGCGGCGGTCACGCGCGCCGCCTTCTGTTTGAGGGTCTCGTGGTCGACGACGGCGTGCCCTTCCAAGAGATCCAAGTACTCGAGGTCGAGCACCCCCCCGCTCGGCAAAATGAAGACGCCGAACAGGTGTGCCTGCCTCCGTACCTCCGCGACGAGCGCGCGCGGCACGTGCAGCGCTGCGTGGGTGATGAGATGAACGACGGGGTCACGGAGCTCGCGCGCACGGAGTAGAGCAATCTCTGTCGCGAGTTGCGAGAAGACCCGGGCGGGGTTCCGACCTCGTTCGCCTTTGAACCCCAGGAGATACGCCGCCGGGATCTGTCCCTGACGTACGCGCTGAACCTCGTAGAGGCGCGAATCGAAAAATCGCATCCACACCTCCTCGCCTGCGAGCTGGAGCTTTTTGCCTATCGCCAACGCGAGTCCACGAGCAAACACCTCCCGGTCGCCGCGCATCGACGCCGACGCGTCGATGAGCAGATAGTGCAGACGACGCGCCTCCTCGGGTGCTTGTTCGCGCGTGTAATAAAGGACCTCTCCGTCGACGAACCTGCGCTCGAATTCACCTTCGTCCCACGCAAGCTCCGCGAGGACCATCGAGTCGAGCGATCCCTTGTTGCCTATGCCGGCGTAGCCGTGGACGGCGCGCGTGCCGGCGGCTCGTGCCCGGTGCGTCTCGAGAACGCTCGGGAGGAGTTCGAGAGAGAACTGGACGATGTCGTTGGCGGACGGGCTCGAGATCGCGCTCAAAAGGTCGACGTGTGCCAGCGCACCCACGGAGTTCGACTGCGGCCCGAGCATGCCGAGGAGGCGAAGCGTATCGAGATGCAAGGCATCGACGAGCGTGAGGACGTGGAGACGCGATCGCACGAGCGTTTCCAGGGTCTCCATCTCGAAGGTTCGCGGAGCTGCCGCGAAGAGAGCCGGCAGCTCGCCGTCGAGGTCTCGTACGAGCTCGGGATCGAGCGGGATGGTCGCACGGTAGGGTGGGATGCCGGGAGGAGCATGGACGAGCGCCCCGAGGATCCGCGCGAGGACGACGACGATGAGGCCGTCGGCAAGACGTAACGTCCGGGCTCGCGCGCTCGGCTCGCTCTCCGAGATCTCGGCGATCATGGCCCGGTAGGAACGGAGGAGCTCGGCCGCCCGCGGAGCTCCCTCGAGCGCCGACCCCACGCCCGCGCGCGGGCCCACGGTCACCTGCTCTTTGGGCGCCGCGTAGAGCAGCCCGAGATCGTGCACGAGGAAGAGCGGAAGATGAATCCCGAGGCGCGCCAGATCGCGGTACCACCGCAATGCGCGCACGACCAACATGGGAGCCGCGCCATGCACCGCGCTGAGCAAGAGGCCACCGAGCGGCCCTACGATTGCAGGGTCCCTTGCGTACGTCGCGGAGACCGGCACGAGTGGACCTACGCCGTCGGGCGACGCCAGCGAAGGACGGGCTTGCGCGCGGCGCGCGCTTCATCGAGGCGACCGAGGCGGGTGAGGGTCGGCGCGTCGCGGAGTACTGCAGGCGTTTCATGCGCCTCGCGTGCGATCGAACGCATCGCGCCGATGAATTCGTCGAGCGTCTCCTTCGACTCGGTCTCTGTCGGCTCGATCATCATCGCGCCTGCCACGAGGAGAGGAAAGTACACGGTCGGCGGGTGGAAGCCGTAGTCGATGAGCCGCTTGGCGACGTCGAGCGTCTTGATCCCGGTCTCTCTTGCGAGGCGTTTGTCCGACAAGATGACCTCGTGCATGCAGGACGCGCCATACGGGACGTCGTAGACATCGTGGAGCTTGGCGCGGACGTAGTTGGCATTCAGGACCGCGAGGTCCGTGGCGTCACGGAGGCCCTCTCTCCCCATCTCGCGGATGTAGGCGTACGCGCGTACCATCATGCCGAAGTTGCCGACGAAGCTGCGCAGACGACCGATGGTCTTGGGACGCTCTGTCTCCAAGTGAAAAGACTCCAGGTGAAAAGAGCTGCCGCGCTTCCGCAGCACCGGGATCGGGCGGTAGGGTTCGAGGATCGTTTTCATCGCGACGGGGCCGCAGCCCGGCCCACCGCCGCCGTGGGGCGTCGTGAACGTCTTGTGTAGGTTAAACTGCATCACGTCGACGCCGAGATCGCCGGGTCGGGCGCGTCCCATGAGAGCATTGAGGTTCGCTCCGTCGCCGTACACAAGCCCCCCCTTTTCGTGGATCATCTGCGCCACGACGGGAAGGCTCCGCTCGAAGAGGCCCAGCGTGTTCGGATTGGTGACCATGATAGCGGCCGTATCGTCGTCGATCAGGGCCGCGACACTCCCGGCGTGGATGGTGCCGTCCTCCCCTGTGGGAAAAGGCACGGCGACGAGGCCGTTCAAGGCACACGACGCAGGATTGGTCCCGTGCGCCGAGTCCGGGATGAGGACGCGCTTCGGTGACCGACCGTGGTCCTCATGATAAGCCCGAATCATCATGAGGCCGGTCAGTTCGCCCTGTGCGCCCGCCGCCGGCTGGAGGCTCACCGCGTCCATTCCGACGATCTCGGCGAGCTCGTCCTCGAGTGCGGCCATGAGTTCGAGCGCGCCCTGGACCATAGACTCGGGCGCATAAGGATGGAGGTGCGCGAAGCCGGGCAGCCGGGCCGCCCACTCGTTGACCTTCGGGTTAAACTTCATCGTGCACGACCCGAGCGGGTAAAACTGCGAGTCGATCGAGAAGTTCTGCTGCGACAGACGGACGAAATGGCGCACGACTTCGGGCTCGCTCACCTCCGGCAATCCCGCGGGCTCCCTGCGGGCGAGAAGCCCGAAGGCCTCTCTCGAGTCGACCTCGGGGACATCGAGGGGGGGGAGCGAGACGCCGGTGCGCCCGGGGGCACCGCGCTCGAAGATGGTGGGTTCATCGAACTCAAGGCCGCGTGCGGCGAGGGTCATGGGGTATCTCTACCGCGTCTCTGGCGGGAACTTCCAGCCCCGCCCGCTGTCGGGGGCTCGAGATGGCGTTGACCCTCGAGCCGCGCACCCCTGCCGAGGATTCGTCCGCGCGGGTCCCCGACCTTCTCCACCCGACGCCGATGACCCGAATCGACGTCGACGCGACGAAGCTGGCGATCACGTTGGCGTTCGCCAGCGGCGTCTCCGGGGGGCTTTTCGCCGATGCGCTCGACCGCGCCAAGGTGGCCCCCTCGACCTGGGAACCTGCGTCGTTCGCGAATGACCTCTTCCTTCAGAGCTTCGTGAGCTTGTGCCTCAAGGTCTGCGTCGGAGACCAGGAGCCCGCGACCCTCACGAAGCCCCTCGTCACTCTGCTCTCCCATCCTCCCGCAGATCCGGCCGTCGTTCATCACCGTCGCGCCATCCTCGCCGAGCTCGTCGCTTCGCCCGATTTCCGGAAAGAGCTCGAGCGTCTTTACGGGCTTCTCGTTCGCTTCCGTTCGCTCCTCGAAGGGGCCACCGGCATCGGAAAATGGGACGCCAACCGGCGCCAGCTCGACATTCTCATGCTCGTAAAGCAGATCATCGACTGCGCGGCTCGGGGCTTCGTACGGGCGCGGTCAGGGCTCAGGAGACTGAGCGCGTTCGGGCTCCGGATCCACGGGAGTGAGCCTTACAGGTCGCTCGCCGATCTCCTTAAATACGACGAGAAGCTCGCCACGCTGGATCTCCGGGTGCGCGTCGGGGCCGACGGGCGAATCCGAGGGTTCGAGATTCTGGCGATCAAAGAGAACGAGGAGAACGCGTTCGTCAACTCCCCGGTTCGCCGATGGCTCGCCAAGATCGAACTCTTCGCGCGAGGGTTTCGGTTTGGCGATGGCGAAGTCATGGCGCGGCTCATCGACGCGGTATTCGAGGGGCTGGAAAACGAGCTCGTGACTTTCGTTCAGCTCTTCGGAGACCTGGAGTTCTATCTGGGCGCCCTCGGATTCCACGACCTCGCCCAGGCGGCCGGCCTCGCTGTGTCGCTCCCTGCTCTGGTCGAGTCCAGCGAGCCGCGCGTCCTCCGCGGACTCTTCAATCCACTGCTCCTCGCCCACGGCGTGCAGCCGGTTCCGTGCGACATCGTGACCGATCGCCACGACACGACCGTACTCGTCACCGGGCCAAACTCCGGGGGCAAGACACGCCTCTTGCAGTCACTCGGGCTCGCCCAGTTGCTTGCCCAGTCGGGTCTCTTCATCCCCGCTCGCGCCGGATCTCTCTCGCTGTGCCCGGGGCTCGTCGTCTCGCTCATCGAGGAAACGAAGGCTGACCAGTCCGAGGGGCGGTTGGGGACGGAGCTCATGCGCATTCGCTATCTGTTCGAGCGCCTTCCGCCGGGAGCCATGGTGATCCTGGACGAGCTCTGCTCCGGGACGAATCCGTCGGAGGGGGAAGAGATCTTCGAGCTCGTCGTGAGAATGCTAACGCGGCTGAAGCCGCAGGCTCTCATCACGACTCACTTCCTTGCGTTCGCTGCCAGGCTCGAGCACGAGCGAAAGATCAGCGATCTCAGGTTTTTGCAGGTGGAGCTCGGCCCCGACCACAAGCCTACCTACCAGTTCGTGCCCGGCGTTGCGCAGACGTCTCTCGCCGGGCAAGCGGCAGAGAGGCTCGGCGTCACGGGCGACCAGCTCATGTCGCTCATCGAGCGCAACATTGCCCAGAGCCAGGCCTCGGCCTTGGCCAAGCGAGGCTGACGGATGGCGACCTTCGTGACGACAAGACGGATGGGGCCCGAGCTCGCCGCGCGCGTCGAAGCGAGCGTTCGGGGCGAGCGTTCCCATGCGGGCGAAGCACGAGAGACGAAGTGGAGACTGCCGCTCGTCGCGATCGCGCGGTTCGGGGGGGCCCTGTCGATCGTGGCTCTCGTGTGCACGGTCGTAGTCTTTCGCCGTCGCGATCGGCGCGACTTCGAGAGAGAGCGCGCGGCGTTCATAGATAGGGTCCATGCTGCGAGCGCCTCTCTCACCCCGTCGGACGACGAGGCCGTCGTGCGGGTGGAGTCGTGGCTCGTGCGCTCCTCGGGAGCGTACGAGGGCGACTTCCTCGCCGAAGAGCTGCGGCCCAAAGGAGCGCTCGCGGCAGTCTTGGCGCGCCCTTCGATGTATGTCCGCGGTTCGATGGTCCAGCTCACGCGAAAGACCGGAATCGCCGAGGTGGCCGCGACCTCGCTGAAGGATCCTTTCCTCGTTTGTTTGGTAGAGGCCCCGGCCTCGCGCTCCGAGACTGCATTGCTCGCCAGAGTGCGAGAGGCCTATTCGAACGAGGCAGAGCAGCACTCCACGCAGGTGCGGCGGTTTCGCGAAGCGCAAGTCGGCCTGCCGTTCCTCTTGCCTGCCTGGGCGGAGAACGTGCGGAGCGCCGATACCCCCGAAAAGCTGGAACGGCTCCGAGACGAGTTCGAGAAGGTGCCGATCGACGCAGCCACGCAAGCTGCCAAAGCGGGACTTCTCCTCTTCGCGATGGACGAGCCCGGCGAAGCGGGCGGTCCGACGGAGCTCGACGGCGAGCGCGCGCATTTCGTGCGGGTAGGGCTCGTCGACCTCCCGTCGGCGCGAGTCCTTCTACGCATGCGCAAGCGTGTGGACCCGAGCTGGATCTCGGCCGCGAAGCGCCCGCTGTTCGCGAGCGGGCTCGATGGATGCGCGCTGGCGTTCGACATTCGCGAGGCTCTCGGCCGCTGAGCTCTTGCGTGAGCTGCGCAGGGAGACGATGGTGTCGCCGATGCGGCTCCGGGAGATGGCCGACAGGTTTCTGGTCGAGATGCGTCGCCCGGATCGTGCGCTCTTCCTTCTTCTCCTCGTCGCCAATCTCGTCCTCATCGCGTGGCTTCCCATCCTCGGTGGCCATGACCTCCCCCAGCACCTGAGTTACGCGCGCATCCTCGCGGACTACGACGACCCGCACCTGCCCTTTCGGGACACCTTCACCCTCCCGGACGGCCCTCAAGCGTACTTCACCACGTATTACGTGTTGGCGGCGCTCGCCCGCGTCACGAGCGTCATGACCGCGTGCCGCCTCGTGTACGCCGCATACGCGATCGCGCTCCCCCTGGGCTTCGCGTCGCTCGTTTCTGCTCTCGGCAACGACGACGCGCGCGCACCGTGCTGGACAGCCCTCCTCGGCCCGCTCCTCGTGTGGAACCCGGTCTCGTGCATGGGGTTTCTCCCCTTCATGTTGGCGCTGCCGGCGCTTCTGTGGGGCGCGGCCGAGGCACAGCGTTGGCTGAGGACGGGCGCACGGGGCCATGGAATGAAGCTCGTTGTATGGAGCGCCGTCGTCGTTTCTCTCCATATCGTCGCCGCGCTCTTCTTTGGGGCCTTCGTCCTCTTTTGCGCCCTCGCCAGGCCAGGGCGACGATCGCTCTCGCTCGTCGCGATCGTCGCGGCCTCGATGACGGTATCGGTCGTCCTATGGCAGCGCGCCGGCCCCGGACACCTTGCGGCGCTGCCCTCGGGCCTCTTTGCGCAGCACGTCGCGAATGAAGGGGTGTGGGCGGGTGTCACTTGTGCGCTTGGAGCGCGCTGGAGTACGCCCGGAGAAAAGTTCGAACTCCTCGCCGCGACCGTCTTTTGCCCCTTTCCGCCCTTCGGCAAGATCCTCGTCGGCGTCGTCTTTGCGTCGATCTCCGTCGCTCTTTGGAGCGGGCGGTCAGCCAAAGAGTCGAAAGAGGCTCGCCGCGCGCTCTCTCCCGTTCGCGTCTCCTTTGTCTGGGCGCTGGTGGGCTTCGCGATTCTCACGGCTGTCTTGCCGACGAGCCTCTCGGCGCCCGACGATATCTGTCTCATCGACTTTCGAGCGATGGTCGTGCTCGCCGCCCTCTCCCTTGCCGCCATCGATCCGCGCGTCTTCGCGCCCACCCGCGCTCGACGAGCGCTCGTGTTCGGCTCGGCGATGGTGCTCGCTCTATGGGCGCGCCAGCTCGCAGGCGTCGCGGCCGAAGGGCAACAAGTGCTGCGTCTCGTCCGCAGGCTAGGGCCGTCCGATGTTCTCTTGGCGCTCCCGTTCCACGACCGGAGCCAATACCTCGACGACTCGAACGGCTTGACCCACTACTTGCCCGTCTATCATACGGTCCTCAACGGAGGGGTGACCTCGCTCTTCTGGGGGAAGTTCTCGCACCACTTGCCGATCGGATACCGGCCCGGCAAGCAACCGCCCCACCCGCCCGATTGGCGACCGTGGGAGGTCGACGCGCAAGATCTCGCCGCCGCTTCCTCCGTCCTCGTCGAGTGGCCCGATCCCGACGAAGACGAACAAGCTCGAGAGGGAGCCGGGAGACTTCGCGTCGGACTCGCGGGACACTTCGACTCCGTCGCATGCGAAGCCCGCTGGTGCCTCTACCGGCGGACCGAGGCTCGCGCAGCGCGTTAGCCGGTCGAAAGGGTGCAGGGTTCACGCAGACACTACACGTCTGAACCCGTTTCGATACAGAGCGCCTGCACCCTATCCTTCCGTGAGACCGTTCGTAGACGGGCGCTTCGCAGACGGGAGCAGCGGCGAATGCCCACGTTCCGTGTAACGTTTCCGTGGCGTCCACGCCGAGCCGCGTCGGCGCTGACGTGTCTGGTTGCCGTGAGCTGCGTGGCCGAGCCGCCTCGGCGGCTCGATGCTCCCAAGGCGACCTTTTCGGCCCCTCCGTCTCTACCGGACAAGAACACGCCCGCGGCTTCCGCCAAGACTTCCGCCGTCGTTCTCGTCGTCCTCGACGGCGTACGCTGGCAAGAGATCTTCCAGGGGGTCGACCCCGTACTCGCCAAGGCCGCCGGCCTTCGGCCCGAGGAGGTGGTGGACGCTCGACACCTCATGCCTGTACTCCACGACCGGCTCGAGGCGCACGGCGTCGCGGTCGGGGCTCCCGGATACGGACCCGAGATGCGAGCGACGGGACCCAACTACGTCTCTCTCCCGGGCTACAACGAGATCCTGGGAGGCCGTACCGCCACGCGCTGCGCGGACAACGAGTGCCCGCAAGCGCGCGAGCCCACGGTCGCAGACGAGCTGGCGCGCCTCGATCTCGAGAGGCCGCACGACGCGGCGGTCATCTCCTCCTGGGAGTCGATCGAGCGTGCCGCGTCGTCGGGCGGGCCGAACGTCGTGATCTCTGCGGGTCGGCACCACGGTCGGAACCTGGACGGAATGCGGTCCAACGAGACCGACCGCGCGCTTCTCGAGCAAGGCGAACGCGCAGAGAGTGCGCCCGGCGAGGCCGACTTTCGCCCCGACCGATTCACGGGCGAGATCGCCCTGCGCTACCTTGAAAGAGAGAGCCCACGGTTCCTCTTCCTCGGGCTCGGCGAGCCCGACGAGTATGCACACCAAGGCAACTACCGCGGTTACCTCGCCTCGCTCCGCGCTGCGGACGACACGCTCGGACGGCTCGCAGCCACCCTTGGAGAGATGGGCGAGCGTGGCCGTCGAACGTCCGTGTTCGTGACGACGGACCACGGACGCTCGAGCGCCTTTCGGGATCACGGTGGCCACGCGCCCGAGTCGGGTCGCGTATGGCTCGTGGCCTCCGGAGGAGGGATCCCCGAGACAGGCTCGGTCCGATCCTACGAGCCGCACCGCCTCGCCGACATCGCCCCCACGATGCGCGCCCTCATAGGACTCGCCCCCGACGACGGCGAGGCCGCGGGCAAAGCGATCGCGGGACTCCTTCCCTAGAGCAGGCGCGCATGGAGCGTAACGAATCGCGGTGAGGTCGCTCTAGCAAGATTCGCGGGAGCGAATTTTCTCGGGGGAATGATTTGCGAAGCAAATCATGGGGGCGGGAGCCGCCCCCGAGACTCGGTAGAGCAACGGTCGGCGAAGCCGAGCCCGAAGGCGTCGTTCCATCGGAACGACGGTTGCTCTAGACGGACGCAAGCGGCGACGGCCATTCGTCTCGACAGAGGTAAACACTCGCGCGTCTCGTGATGCGCCCCGCACGCTCACGCAACCTTCGTGGTTCGCGTGAGCTTTGCGCGGGTGCACGCGTGGACGTCGAGATTGGCCAGAGCGGCCACCTCCGTTGGCGTGTCTCGCAAAGCGAAGGCACGGCCGTCGGGGTGCGCCCTCTGCAAGAGAGGTCTCAGGATGAATCGTCGGAACGCGTGCGTCCTCACTATTTTCATCGCTTCCGGGCTAGGCGCCTTCGAAGGGGGGTGCCTCGACAGACCCGTCGCGGCCATCGAACCGTTGACGAAGACGAACTACTCGAACGTCGTTGCTCAGAATGCGGTCGACCAGCTCGATATTCTCTTCGATATCGACAATTCGGCGTCCATGGGGGACAAACAGACTCTCCTCGAATTGGCGATTCCCGACCTCATCCATCGACTCGTCAACCCGCTGTGCCTGGACGACGTGACCAACGTCTCCAAAGGGTATTCTGCGGGTGGGATATGCCCGACGGGGCAAACGCGCGAGTTCAATCCGGTTCACGACATGCATCTCGGGATCGTGAGCTCGTCGCTCGGTTCGCGAGGGGGCAACTTGTGCCCGCCTGGGCAGACGACCAACAACGGGATGCCGTTCTTCGACGGGATGCCGTCGATCTTCTCGCATACTGACGATCAAGGGCACCTGCTCGGACGAAGTGCGCTGTCTCCTTTGGCGGGGGGCACATTCCCCACGAACGCCGAAACAGAAGTATCCAGCCCAGTCGTGGGAGCCCCCTCCACCACGGTCCAAGCGCAAGACTTCATCGACTGGTTCCCGATGCCGCCTTCGGCGAGCGATCCGATCGCTCTCGTGGGCGTCCAGGCGCTCTCGCCGGCGACCCTGATCACGGATCCGACCGCGCTCGAGACGGACTTTGCGAATCTCGTGACGGGAGTGCACGCGTTCGGGTGTGGCATCGAGTCGCAGCTCGAGAGCTGGTACCGCTTCCTTGTCCAGCCCGATCCCTATGCGTCCATCGCGCCCGCAGGCTCTCCTTCGCCGGGCTCGTGGGTTGGGTACGACCAGACGATCCTCCAGCAGCGGCACGACTTCCTTCGCCCCAATTCACTTGTGGCGATCCTCGTCCTGTCCGACGAGAACGACTCCGAAATCGACACGCGATCGTATGGGGGTTACGGAGCCAACTTCATGACCAGCGGTCTTCCCCTTTACGAGGGGGGGCCGTCCTTTCAACCCGCTCGAGGCACTACGGCTTGCCTCACGGTTCCGGACTCGCCTGCCTGCATGTCGTGTTTGTCGACGTCGGCTCCCATGAGCGATGCGAACTGCGCGTTGGGTCCGTACACTTCAGGCGTGGACTGGGGGAACGACGCGAACTTGCGACACGTCCACATGAAGCAAAAGTATGGGTTCGATCACCTCCAGTACCCGATCCAGCGCTACTATCTGGGACTCACGAGCCCGACGGTTCCCGACCGCGACCACGAGTATCCGCCAAGCACCAACCGCAATCCCACGTACCAGGGCGGCATTCGCTTCTTGGGTGGCACTCCGTCCCAGCTCAACTGCACGAACCCCCTCTTTGCGCCGCCGCTCGCCGATGGATCCACGTCCTTGCCGGACGGGTCCGACTTGTCATCGGCAACCCTCTGCAACACCGCCCACCCTGCGGTCCTCGGCCGTGGTCGCTTTACGGCGTCCGCGGGGGGGCCGCAGCCGCTCGTCTTCTTTGCTCATATCGGGGGGGTTCCTCATCAGCTTCTCCAGTCGCAAGTCGGTGTGGACTGTCCCGCAGGGAAGCTGCAAGAGGACTGTCCACAGAAGGACACTCTGGCGCAGGCGGATTGGGTGAAGATTCTCGGAGCGGGCGCGGCGGCGGCCACGTTCGACAGCGCTCCGACCGTCGACCCTGCGGCCTACGCGGGCATCGACCCCCACATGATCGAAGACTACCAGCCGCGCACCGGATCCGGTTTGGTGGCCTCCCCGCCGCAGCCGCTCGGCGGAGGGCCCGATCCCATCAATGGACGCGAATGGGTCACGGACACGGCGACTCCGGCGCACGCGAACCTGCCGGTGGACCGCGAGTACGCGTGCATCTTCCCGCTGGTCGACGCGACGACGGGCGCGGCGACTCCCAGAGATTGTTCGAACTCGGCCGACTTCGTGAATCAAGAGGCGTGCGATTGTTCCACCTCGGGTCTTCACAGCGCATCCCCCACCGCCATTCCGGCAGTGTGTGGACAGTGCCCAGGCACCGGTTCGACCACCTGCAGTCAGGCCGGGACAGACTACAATTTGCAGTACTACGCCAAGGCGTATCCGACGATCCGCGAGATCGAACTCGTCCACCTGATGGGATCGCAGGGCATCCTCTCGTCCCTTTGCCCGATCCATCTGAACTACAAGAACGGGGATTCGGCGGATCCGGTCTTCGGCTATCGGCCTGCCGTGACCTCCATCATCAATCGTCTGAAGACAGCGCTCACGAGCACCTGCTTGCCCGCGCGTCTCACTCCAGCCGCGACGACGGTCGAGAACGATCCACTCGGCTGCGGCACCGGCGACGCGTGCGTGCAATGCCTGATCCTCGCGACCCTCTCCCCCACGGACAAAACTTCCTGCGCGGGGTATGCGGCGTTGGGCCTCCCCCTCCGCTCGCCCAGCCAAGAGGTTCTCGCGAACTACGCCTTCCAGCAGGGGGACGCCGGGATCGCCGGGACCGTGTGCGAGGTCGCGCAGATTCCCTACGTCGCCGACGACGCGGGCGATTCCTCGTCGTGCAAGAACGACTCGAGGCTGGGCTGGTGTTACGTGCAAGGCCCGGTTGCAGGGGAGGGGTGCGCAGCCGCCCATACCCCGCAAGCCATCGTGTTCTCGCAAGGCTCCGACGGGCAACAGACCAGCTTGCCGAACGGCTCCTCGGTCAGCTTGCAGTGCCTCGAGCAGTCGGCGGGCGTGGGGGACGGCGGATGAGTCTCGCGAGTCCCCAACGGGGCTCCTACGGGGGGAGCCATGCAGGGCGAGCGCATCATCCCACATGGGTGTCATCCTGAGCCCGTACGCGCGGGGTGCGCGCTCGAAGTGGAAAGAAACTGTGCCGCTTTTTGCTGTCATCCTGAGGGCCGAAGGCCCGAAGGATCCCCCGCGTCCAGAGTGAGATCCTTCGTCGCTTCGCTCCTCAGGATGACAGTT
>Ga0182024_10010181_pt1 | contig 19240 bp, 20 predicted proteins | sample P32metaG_FD_120480 | JGI IMG/M metagenome (GOLD analysis project Ga0182024, IMG submission 120480) | Permafrost microbial communities from Stordalen Mire, Sweden - P3-2 metaG (Illumina Assembly) | ecosystem: Environmental > Terrestrial > Soil > Wetlands > Permafrost | place: Sweden: Stordalen... | reverse complement strand
GGTGCAGAAAATTATTGTGAGCGAATTGAAGGACGACACGTTTTACGCGTTGATCTGCGTGGAGCGTGACGGCGAAATGATGACGATCGATTCGCGGCCAAGCGATGCGCTGGCGCTGGCTTTACGCATGGACTGCCCGATTTTTGTGAACGATCAGGTGTTGAAGAATTCCAAGGTGTCCAGCGCCATCAATGAGCGGACTACGAATGAGCAGTTGCGCTCCTGGCTGGAAGGTTTATCGGACGACGATCTGGGAAGATACAAGATGTAATGCTGCAGCATCTCCTGTTTTTGTTTCTGCTGATCGGCGTACCCGCCTGGGATTTGATTGAAACACGCCGCTTAAAGGCGAGCCGCGATCCTAAAGCCAAACTCCAGTCTTACCAATTGACGATTGCAATTCTGTGGGTGACGGCACTGTTGTGTTTCGCGACCCGCGGAACTGCGCTGTTCGCAGCGCCGCTTTCGACGGCGAAGGTGACGTGGCTGCCGAGCGGCGAGGCGGCAAAAGCGGCTTCGTTGGGATTTTTGGTGGCCGTGTCGGTGGGACTGGCGCTGCCTGCGGTACTGGCGGCATTTTCTCCCAAAGCCCGGGATCGCCTGCTTGCGCAATTCGATGCGATTGATTTTTTCTTGCCCAGGACCGCGGAAGAGCTGCGGTGGTTCATGCTGGTGTGCGTTACCGCGGGAGTATGCGAAGAAGTTTTGTACCGTGGATTTCTGATTTCTTATCTGGTGACCTGGCCGCTGAAGGTCGGCGGCCTGGTGGCGATTTTATTTTCATCGTTGATGTTCGGAACCGCGCATCTGTATCAGGGCGTAAAAGGGATTTTGGTTACGGGGATACTCGGGCTGGTCATGGCGATTCTTTTTTTGTGGACCGGGAATCTGATTGCGTCGATGGTGTTTCACACGTTGATCGACCTGCGTGCGTGGTTCATTTTACGTTTGCGCCCGAAGAATCCGGTGGGCGCTGCCTGACAGCGTTTTGATGACTCGACCCGTGGATATTTTCGGGTGATCGATTTATAAATATGGCCATGCGCAAAGTGATTCTGGGGCTGGGCGTAAGCCTCGACATGTATATCGCACGACCGGACGGCGCGGTCGATTTTTTATTCCTTCCCAACGATTATTTGATGACGGAGTTTTTCGCCGGCGTGGATACGGCAGCGTTCGGGCGCAAGACGCTGGACGCGGCGTTAAAGATGTCCAATGGCGCTTCGTTCGGCGACTCGATAGCGATGTACGTATTTTCACGCACACGACCGGCGGGGAAGCGCGGTGAATTTACCTTTGTCGATCAATCACCCGAGACATTCGTGAAGCGCCTGCGGAAAAAACCTGGAAAGAATATCTGGCTGATGGGCGGCGGAGAATTGACACGCGAGTTTCTGCAGGCAGATTTGGTAGATGAGCTTCACCTGGGGCTTATCCCTGTACTGCTTGGGGAGGGGATTCCGCTGTTTCCGAGCGGGTTTCCGCAACGCGATTTTACATTGATTGAGAATAAGAGTTATTCATTGGGCCTGGTGGTGTTGAAATACGAGCGGACGCGGCCGGTGCCGAAATCTAAACGCGTGCGGCAGCAGCGCGCGCCCTCCTGATCTTTCACTAAAGCTCAAGGCGAATCACGCGGAAGCGGAGCGGGCGACGACAGGCGCTGCTCCAGCGGCCAGCCGTCGCGTCATGCGACGCCAGGTGAGGAGCAGAACCACGCCGATGAGGATGAGCGCGAGGCTGAGACCAGCCCACAAGCCGAAAGCGCCCCACCCGAGATGGAAGCATAGCCAGGATCCGAGCGGCAGACCGATCACCCAGTAGGCGATCAAATGGCAGAGCATGGGCGTGCGCGTGTCGCCTGCGCCGCGAAGAGCGCCGGTGGCTACCGTTTGAACGCCGTCGAAAAGCTGGAAGGCGGCTCCGGCGGCAAGCAGATAGGTGGTGTTGCGGATAATGTCCTGCGCGGGCGTGTACATGCGCGCGATGGTGTGCGGAAAAATCAAGAGCGCAGCGCTGGCGCAAGTCATGAACACGGCGCCAAGAAAAATTGCGGTGTTGCCGGCTTCGCCGGCGGCCACGGGATTTTTGCGTCCGATGGCTTGGCCGACACGGACTGCGGCAGCGGAGGAAATGCCCAGCGGAACCATATAGGTGAAGGCGACGGTGTTGAGGGCGATCTGATGGCTGGCGAGCGGTACCGGGCCGAGGCGCGCAATTAACGCGGTGACGAGAGCAAAGACGCCGCTTTCGAGAGTGAATTGAAGCGCTGCGGGGAACCCCAGGATGATCAAGCGGCGGATGCGCGGGAGATCAATGTCGACGGGAGTCTTCAGCAGGTCGGTGCGATGGCGATAGTCGTACCACAGCAGGTATCCAACCAGGACCAAAGCCATGTAGGTTCGCGCGATGCAGGTGGACCAGCCGGAGCCGACAGCGCCCATGGCCGGCATTCCCAAATGACCATAAACAAGCGCCCAGTTGCCAAGCGCATTGACGATGTTGGCGGTGACCAATGCAAACGCGACGATGCGTACGAGGTTCATGGCCTGGAGGCAGCGCCGAACCGCGAAATAGAGGAGCAAGGGAAAAAGTCCGACGGAGAGAGCCTTGGTGTAGGGAATGGCGAGGGCCAGGACGGAGGGATCGATTTGGAGTCCGCGAAAAAGCTTGGGCAAGAGCCAGACGGCCGCCGTCAACGGCGGCGTCAAAGCAATGCTGAGATAAATTCCATTGAGCAGAGAACGATGACAGTCTTCGCGGTGGCCCGCGCCGAAGGCTTGCGAGACGAGAGTGTCGAGTCCCATGAGGAGACCGCCGCCGAAAAGTGCGAGCACGATGAAGATGTTGGAGCCGAGACTGACGGCGCCCATGGCGGTGGCGCTGTTGGGCAGATGGCCGACCATGACGGTGTCGACGATGGCCATACTCATCCAGCCAAGCTCGGCGAGCACCAGTGGCAAGGCCAGGCGTATGGTGGCGGGAAATTGTTTGCGAATAGTTTTTAAGCGGGTCATGCGGTGGCCGACAGTTGAACGAGTGTATGCGGAGGTAATGGAACACGCAAACGGCGAGCTGAATGTCCGTATTTCGCGCGGCGCGTGAACTGTAGAGCGGCGGCGATATTACCCGATTGTTCTCAAGCGTCAACTTTTGATAAAACTTCTGCGGGAACCGAGGGTTATGTTCAATTGTGGATAGTTTTTTGACGTTACGGCGTGTCTGATACTATCCAGGCGAACCCCAGCGCACCACATCAGAAGCAACGTGAGCAGCAACGTGGCAGCCGTTCTGAATACAGTCACTGATTCGATCTCAACGAAAGGCGCCACATGTCCCGTGCGCAACGCGCAGCTTCACTGTTTTACTCACTCCTGCTTTTGATTCCTTGTACAGCGTGCGCACAGGAAGCCCCTGCAAATACAGAGCCGGTGGTGATCCCCACAAACACGCTCTTGAAGCTGCAGTTTGCCGGGACCGTTTCGTCGGCGACGGCGCGAGAAGGTGATCGCCTGGAGTTTGTGGTTGAAAAGGATGTGACGGCGGGAGGATTCAGGGTAGTGAAGGCGGGGGCGACAGCGCAAGGTTCAGTAGTGGCGGTAAAGCGGAAGCGATTGCTGGGTATGGGCGGCGGCGTGTCGGTGAAACTCGATTCGCTGGAGCTTGCCGATGGCGAGCGGGTCGATCTGAGTGCGCAGCAGAAGTTCAAGGGGCACTCGCATACGTTGCGGATGGGATTGGCGATGGCGGCTGCCAGTGCGATTTACCTGCCTGCCGCGCCAGTGTTTCTGTTGTTGCGCGGACGTGACAGCACGGTTTTGAAAGGAACGGAGATTACCGCGTACACCAAAGGCGACGCGACATTGTCGACAGCCAATCTGGAGAAGGCGCGGATGGATGTCGCGGAAGTACCAGAAATGGTACGGATGCTGCCTCCCCGGGCCATGAATGGTGAAGGACGCGAAGGCGACATGTTGAACCTGATTTTTGTGGCCAGGGAAGACGATTTGCAGCGGGTCTTCGCGGAAGCGGGCTGGGTAAAGGTGGAGAAATCCAAGCCGCAAATCATCTGGCATCTACTGGTGCAGCGCGAGCATTACGCGAAATTGCCGATGGACCGGCTGTATGTCTTTGGAAGAGCGCAGGATTATTCGTACGCGTTGCCTGATCCCAATTTCATTGTGTCGCGCAGACATCATTTGCGGATATGGAAGACGGATCGAACGGTGGATGGCGTCCCGCTGTGGGTGGGGGCCGCGACGCACGACGTAGCGATCGAGTTCGTGACGAAAAAATTCTGGGTGTTTCACAAGATCGATCCAAACGTGGATGCGGAGCGGGACTTCATTGCGGAAAATTTGTCGGAGACGCAGAAACTGATGCGCCAGGAGTATGTTCGGTGCGCCGAGCAGGTAGTAGGTGCGGAAACGGCCACGGGACAGGCATTTTATTCGGATAACAGGATGCTATTGATTGGGTTGAACCCGGGTGTAGGGTTGACGGCTGGCGCGGGAATGCTGGTTGGGAAAATGCAGTGAGAGAGCGGAGAGATTTGTAGTGGCGGGAAGTTTTAATGGTAATCGGAAAATCGACACGCCCGCGAAGTTCCATTGACCTGAAGTGAAGCCCGCCTTAAAGTGACCTAGCGGCGTGGTTTAGACCGCTGCGAGTGCCCGCCCGAGCCCAACAAAATCCAGGAGAGCAACGTGCCACTTCTGTACGACCGCTACGACGAGAGTGATGATTCCGCGGAGTCGGAGAAGAAGTACCTGCGCGCGGGCGTGCGGGTCAATTCGCGAGTAAAGGTGGCCGTAGAGCGCAGGGAAGAAGGCCGACCAGCGCGCGCCGAAGGGCAGACCATGGACATCAGCGCGCACGGTTGCATGGCCGTAGTGCCGGAGCAATTTGAGGTGGGCGAACGGCTGGTCGTGACGAATTTGATCAATCGGAAGGAGTGCGAGGCCGTGCTGGTGTGGCGCGGACACCAAGGAACGTCCGGGTGGGAACTGGGACTGCGGCTGCAGCAACCGGCGGATGATTTCTGGGAATTGGAATTCTAGGGTCACGCCAGCGAGGCGGAGACGCGAGAGCGCAGGCAGCGATTTTCCGAGCAGGTACGCAGGGGGGCAGTCCCGAGTAAGTGTAAGGTGGGGCAAGATTTCCACCGACGATTCTGAGATTGCGGATCACTTTTCGCTTGCCATTTAATGTACGGCGAACGTAGAGTTAGCTAGTTCTAGGGGGTTTTCCACGGACAACACCCATATATGGGAACCGGTTTGCCGGATCGCGACGGCCAAAAAGTGAGCGCGCGGGCGGGGGCAGAAAAGATATGACTGCCATCATCACGGTTGCAAATCAAAAAGGCGGCGTCGGAAAGACTACAACAGCGATCAATTTATCGGCGTCGCTGGCCGATCGCGGTAAGCGAACGCTGCTGATCGATCTAGACCCTCAAGCAAATTCCACCATCGCATTTTACGAATCCGGAGAAGTGGCCACGTCGATGTTCGACGTGCTGAGCGATCACCGCGCGGAAATGATTACGGTGGTGAAGCCCACGAAAGATCCCATGCTGTTTCTGGGGCCGGGGCGATTGTCGCTGGCCAAGCTGGAGCAAGTGTTGGCGGGACAATTCGACGCACCGTTTAAATTGAAAGATGCGCTGGCACCGATTCAAAAAGATTACGACTACATCGTGCTGGACACGCCGCCTTCGCTGGGAATTTTGACGGTGAACGCGCTGGTGGCGTCGACGCATCTGATCGTACCGATCCAGGCAGCCTACTTTGCAATCGAAGGCACAGACGATCTGCTGGAGACCTACGAACGAATTCGCGCGCGGCCTAATCCGGGGCTGAAAATGCTGGGTGTGGTGATTACGCTATTCGATAAGCGCACAAATATTTCGCGGGACACGAATGAACAGATCCGGACCGTGTTCGGCGAAGTGATGTTCAAGACGAAGATCAGCAAAAATGTGCGGCTGGAAGAAAGTCCGGCGTACAAGGAAACTATTTTGACGTTCGCGCCCAAGTCACCGGGAGCGGTGGAATATAAGAAACTGGCCGGGGAGGTTATTCAACGTGTTGAAGAGGATCGGGTTACCCGCCACGCTGAAGATGCGGCATGACGCGCACTACGTCGAGTCGCTAACCAGCTACAGTGGCGCAGCAGTAGGAAGAATGATCCCGGTGGACCAGATCCGCCCGAACCCGGACCAGCCGCGCAAGGCGCTGGGAGATTTGCGTGAACTGAGCGACTCCATCCGCGAGAAAGGCGTGCTGGAGCCGCTGCTGGTGCGGTTTATTGCGCGCGAGGATTGTTTCTACATTATTTCGGGTGAGCGGCGCTACCATGCTTCGCGCGCCGCAGGATTGCGCGAAGTGCCCTGCATCGAAAAGACCGCCGACGATGCCGAGACGCTGGAAATCGGACTGATTGAGAATTTGCAGCGCAAGGACTTGACTCCGTTTGAAGAAGCCGAAGGGCTGGACAGACTGGGTACGCAATTTGAATATACGCACGACGACATCGCGCGAAAGATCGGGCGGGCGCGGACGTCGGTGACGGAGACACTTTCGTTGCTGCATATTCCTGAAGCGTTGCGGAAGAAGTGCGCGGAGCAGGGGATCACGACCAAGTCACTACTGTTGCAGGTAGCGCGGCAACCGACCGAAAAGAAAATGCTGGAGACGATCCAGCGAATGATGCAAGGCGGATTGACTCGGGATGAAGCGCGTAAGGAACGCCAGGACCATGTGGCGGGGCCGCAGAAGCCGCAACCGTTCATGTTTCAGTTTGAGCCTGAGGACGAGCAGTTCAAGTTCAGGATTCAGTTCAAGAAGAGCCATGTGTCGCGGGACGAGCTGATCAGCACGCTGCGAGAGATTCTGGCGCAACTGGAAGGATCGTCGTCGCATTCGGAGTCCGAGGCGGATTCAACCGCGGCGTAATTCGGGAATTTTCACGGCGCGATTTTGCGCTGTACCTGCCTAAGCTTTTTTCTATCGTCAAATGGATTTCATCAAGCGGAATTATGTGCGTTGAGTTATGGCCTTAGAGCTTTCTCCCCAACAGATGAACACGCTGGAACGCCTGGTGGCGGCGGGATTTCGTCCCATTGCGATTCCGCCTTATGAGAGCGCCCTGTGCATGCGCAAAGGAGAATGCGCGGTGGCGCTGGCTCCGGTGCCGAATGGCGGGCTGAAGGTGCTGGCGCCGGCGTCGTATCTAGTGGATGGAAGATTTGGGGTGCGACTGAAGCGCGGGAATGGCGAAGTGTTTGTATGGAAGAAAACGGAGTTGCCCGCGACGCCGGAAAGATTACGGGAGTTGGAAACGTTTCGAAGAGAGCTGAACGAGATATTGGAATTGCCGGCCATTCAGTAGCGTTTTGTTGGATATGCGATAGTCGGAAAGGCCGGACCTCCGCGCTTTTTTTCACCGCACAGGTGCAGCGGACTGCAGCGTTTGCAATCGCGGCAGTGAGCCTGCAAACTAAAATTCATGGAAACCTACGACATTATCTGCTTTGGGGCGGGACCGACGGGACTGGCTTGCGCGATTGAAGCCAAGCGCGCGGGAATGCGGCCGCTGGTGATTGATAAAGGGACGCTGTGCAATTCGATTTTTCATTATCCGGTGAACATGTATTTCTTTACGACGCCGGAATTGCTGGAGATTGGGGATTTGCCGCTGGTGTGCGCGGCGGAAAAGCCCACGCGGGTGGAGGCGTTGAAGTATTACCGGAAGACCGTCGAACACTTCGAATTAGAGCTGCGGTTGTTTGAGTTGATTGAGGGGCTGGAAGGCAGCGACGGAAATTTTACAGTGACAACTCGCGCGGAGGACGGCGCGCAGAAGAAATATCACGGGAAGAAGATTGCGGTGGCCACGGGCTACTACGACCTGCCGAACCCGATCGGTGTGCCGGGCGAGAACCTACCGAACGTTTCGCACTACTACACCGAACCGCACCCGTACTGGCGGCAAAATGTGGTGGTGGTGGGCGGGAAAAATTCGGCGGCGGAGGCGGCGCTGGATCTTTATCGCAACGGCGCGAACGTGACGCTGGTACATCGCGACGCGGAGCTGGGATCAACGATCAAGTATTGGGTGCGTCCGGATATCGAGAACCGCATCAAGGCCAAGCAGATCGAGGCGTTGTTCAATACACGCGTGAAAGAGTTTACCAAGGAAGAAGTGATTGTGGAGAATGATGCAGGAGTGAAGCGGCTGCCTGCGAGGCAGGCTTTTGCGCTGACGGGATACCATCCGGATTACACATTTATCAAAAGCCTGGGAGTGGAACTGGATGAGCAGACATTGAAGCCCAAGCTTGATCCCGAAACGCTGGAAAGCAATGTACCGGGGGTTTTTCTGGCCGGCGTGGTTATCGGCGGGCGGCACACGAGCGAGATTTTCATCGAAAACGGCAGATTTCACGGCAAGTTGATTGTCGATTCGCTGGTGGGTAAGGCGAAAGCGGCGAAATAAGCGAGAAGTTTGCCCCCGGAGTGGGCGTTTGTTAGACTGCATGCATGGCATCTGGCCTCCGGGAAGTAGCTGAAACATTCAGTACGTTGGCGAAGGGTTTCAGCGTCACGTTTCGCAACATATTCCGCAAAACGGTTACGGAAAATTATCCGTACGAAAAAGTGCATTTTCAGCCGCGCTATCGCGGTATTCACGTGCTGCATCGCGATGAAAATGGCCTGGAGAAGTGCGTAGGCTGCTTTTTGTGCGCAGCGGCCTGCCCGGCGAACTGCATTTATATCGAAGCGGCAGAGAATACGGATGTAAATCGTATTTCGGCAGGAGAGCGCTATGCCAGCGTTTATAACATCGATTATTCGCGCTGCATTTTCTGCGGTTATTGCGTAGAGGCCTGCCCGACGGACGCGATTACTCATGGCCACGGATTTGAGCTGGCTACATATGACATCAATTCGCTGGTATACCGCAAGGAACAACTGTTAGAGAAGAATTCCATGACGGCAACGACGGAAATGCCCGTCGCACAGTAAATCTCCCCACACTCTTAACTTAAGTCTATTCCGTTATGCCACTCCGCGAGCCGGTTGTCGCGGCTGAGTTAATTGCGGCCGTCAGGAAGTTACTTCCGCTGAGACGGTGACGCGGTCGCGTCCTTGTTTCTTCGATTCGTAGAGACAGGTATCAGCGGTGTGGAATAGCTCTTCGGCGGAAGAGCCGTGCATGGGGAAAGCAACGAGACCGGCGGAAAAAGTGACGGAGCCCATTTTGATGTTGCGGTGGGTCAAGGCGATTTTGCGAACTTGGTCGCGCAAAACGTTGATGCGTATTTCGGCTTGTGCAATTGGGCAATCCGGCAGGACCAGAGCGAATTCTTCGCCGCCAAAGCGGCAAAGGATGTCGCCCTGGCGGAAAAAATCCTTCAAGGTTTTGGCGAAAATCTGCAACACCAGATCTCCCGCGTCGTGACCAAATGAATCGTTAAAGCGCTTGAAGTGATCGAGGTCGATGAAGGCGATGGTGAAGGCGCGGTTGGTGCGTCGCGCGCGAGGCAACTCCCCGTCCAGATATTCCTGCACAAAGCGACGATTGTAGAGCCCGGTCAAAGGGTCGCGGATGGACTGGTCTTTGAGTACGTCGCGGAGCTTAAGGCTGGCGATGGACATGGCGATCTGTCCGGCTGCAGAACTGGCGATGCGCTCGAGCGCGCTCTCCATGTTCTCGTCGGAAATGGTTGAGTCCGGCGACGCGGACACCTGCAATTGCAAAACGCCGATGGTATCCCCTTGCGCGACCATTGGAATACAGAGAGCGTGATCGGTATGCAGCTGGTCTTTCAAGTGGGCGCACACCAGACCGGTAGCAGAATCTTTGCTCCAGTGGGGTTTGCCACGGCGCAGAGCCCAGCAACTGCCGGGACTAAATGTGGGTAACGTATCAAACGGCAAGCCCCAGGTGGTTACCAGTTCGAGGGCGTTTCGCGAAGATTTGAAAACGGACAGGCAACCGGCACTGCGCCGCGAGAACAGCTGCGGCCCCATGCGGGTGATCACCCCGTAAGCTTCGTCGAGACTTCCGCAGCATTGCAGCAGGTCGCTCAACTCGATGAGCAAGGTCATTTCTTCGGTGCGGGATTGCAGTTGATCGACGATGCCCTTCAGAACATTTTGTTGGCGGTTCTTTTCTTCCGCGGCCTTGACAGTGCCGGATATATCCTCGTACAAGGCATAGGAGCCGCGCACCTCACCATCAATGATGAGAGGAACGGCGTGCACATTCACATCGATCAGCACGCCATCATTTCGTTTTCGCTGAGTGTTGGCCTGGACCGACTTGCCGGCGTAAACCTCGGGGGAGAGCTCCAGCGGATCGTCGTGCTCGTCAGTACCAACCACGGAATCCAACGGTCTGCCGGCCAGTTCGATACGGTTGAAACCAAACAAGTGTTCAAAAGCCCGATTGCATAGCTCGACCTTGCCAGCGCGATCCAAAGCGACAATTCCCAACGGGCTATTTTCGACCAGGGAATTCAAATAAACGGTGCGTTGACGCAGTTCTCGCTTAATGAGTTGCCGCTCGGTGACGGCGGATCCGACGATGAGGCCGGTACCGGAAACAACCATCATCAGCAAACCGGTTTTTGCCACGACATTGGGAGCCGCTGGAAAGAAATGCAAGGCGATGACGATTCCGAAATCGAGAGCCAGGATGGCAACGACAGCGCGCGAAATGCCATTACGCATCGCTACCCAGATGATAGGAATGAAGCACAGGTAGAACAGTTCGTAGGGCGCGAAGGTGCGTCCAAACATGATCCAAAGAATTGCGGCGATAGAGAGAATCTGGCCAACAGCCTCAAAAAGGCCCATGAGGCTCCAGGCTCTGGTGTGAGGGTGTATGGGCTGCGCCGAATTTGATGCTAGTTGTCGACGAACCCAGGGGACTACGTGAATCAAAAGAAAGGGAGCGAGAGCCAGCAAGGCGACTTCGTCGCCGATATACCAGCCCATGGCGGAACGCGGGTAGTCCGCCGCGGTGATGATGTGGTCCAGGAACAAACCGCCACTGCCGAAAACCATAGCGGCTAGCGCAGCGATCATGGTGACCAAGGTGTAGCGAAGAACATCCAGGCGCCGAGACAAATTGGGGTCGATGCGGAACCTGCCACGAAGTAAAAAGGCGGCGGTCGCGTAAATCGCGGTGATGAATACGGCAGCGAGCGTGCTCCAGGAGAAAAGGGGCTGATGGTAGATGAGCGCGGAAGCGACAAAATCAGAGCAGCAGACCAGGATGGCGTACCAGGGACTGATTCCGAACAACAGCGCGAAATTCAAACCCGTCGCTGGATACCAGGTGGTGAAACCTAACTTTGACACGAGGATGACTTCTGGCCGATTCAAGAGCAGATAGAAAAGAAAAAATGCCAACGACAAAGCGAGATGGCGAAGCCACAGCTTGGTTTTGCTCGACGGGGAAAGTTGAGGCGAGGATGGAATGCTGAACCGCTTCACATGCAGACCCGACGGAAGTGATAGGGAATGAGGCGCGGAGCGCTCTGGCAATATTTCTGTGGCAATTTTTGTGGCGGGGTGACGTGACAGGCGCGCGGCATCTTAAATTCGTCGTGAATCGAATGGGTCGGCTGTCGTGAGGCGGCTTTAGGCATACCTGCAGGGCCCCTCTTATTCTGTCAACGCTCGGGCGCTAAAGCGTGATGCGTACCCAAGCGATTGAATGCCGGGACAAGTAGTCACCTCAGAGGATGGAAATTCAGCGTTACTGCAGTGCCCCGACTGCACTGCCTACAATGTTCGCACTTGTTGCGTCGTTACAGCGAAAGATGGGCCTTAGTACTTGTTCAAACAGGAATAAGGGGAACACCCGATAGGTGGAAGAATGGCTCCTAGCTACGCTGGTGGAGGTACGGCGAGCTATGCGTTGGGTTCGGCTACCGCGGTCCTCCCGGCCCGATGAAAACCTATCGTGGAGGTGGTGACTGCATGCGAGCTTTCAAAGGATTCCTCAATTCTTTCCGCAGTATGTTTCAGAGAAGTGCCAGCAATAGCGAAGTGGCCCGACAAAATACACCGCCAGACGAGAGCGAAGCGGAAGCAGAAGAGCGTCTAGCCGACCTAAGAAGTACATTTCGTCGCCAGGCGCGGCATCACGGCTGGGATACCGTCGCTACAAAAGTTGGGTAGAAATTCGTGGCTAGAAATTTTAACGACGGCAAGCCAATGAGCGTGGTTCCGACTGCATCCCGACGCGACTGAGGTGTCGGGATGCAGTTTCAGCTTTTGACCTTCTGTCTACTCGGTTCGACCTCCTAGCACCTCAGTTCTGCTATCGCCCTCTGATCCCGTCCCGGTAACGCCACCGGAGAACTCTGCACACGCACCCGTCCGCCAGAACTGGGTCTTATAACGCATATAAGGCTTCGTACACGTAATCCGGTGGAGGCAGCGATGTACGGAGTGAAGCCGATGCGCAGGCAGGGTTCTGAATCACGATTACGGACGATCCGGTCAGAAATAATTCCGTACACAAAAGCGAAAGAGACGCACGAAGGCCCTGGTGTGTCTGTTCAGTGGCTGGCTGGGGGGCGCCGGGTGTGTTTGTGGAGTCGCGCGTTGACGAACGGAGCATCGGTGGTCTCCCAGAGACGACTTAGAACCGAGCCGGCGGCCACACCCGGACGCAACGGAGTGACCGGAGCTTTCAACCATTCACTGCATGAATCAAGCAGCCGCGAAGACCAAAGACACGAGAAAAGGTCAGGAGAATCCGCTGGGAACAGGCGGCGGGAGCGCTTGGTCGGTCAAGAAGTTATCGGACACGGAATGCGCACCGGACTGGGAAGCGGATGGAGACAAATCGTCGGCAGCACGCGCGGAAGAACGCTCGCGTTGTTCCAGCAGCCAGCGCGCGAGCATCGCGCAGGCATTTTCGTCGAGCCACTGATCGAGCAGGGTTCCAATTTCCTTGCGAAGGTTAGCGGCGTGACTTAGCCGGGTCAGTTCGTAGGACTGGAGAGAGTTTCGGGAAGCGGACAACAGGAAATCCCACGGAGGTTGAGTCTTGTAACGGGTCACCAGACGCTCCTGCGGGGGCAGCCGGAATATAGTAGAACTATGGTAATTATAGTCAACAGTTATCATAGATGTAATGGTCTGTGGAAATCTGTGGAAAACTTTGGGGCGTGAAAGGTGCGGGTTTGGCGGTGCAGGCGAGCCAGGAACTGACGGATGTGCGCGGCGGGTCGCACCCGGCTTTGGCATTCGCGGAGATGCAAGCGTGCAGCGCTTGCGCGGGAGACTACGAGGATCCGGACCGCACGGCGGGTGAAGAGTTTGAAGCAATGCTGGCAGGGGAGGACATAGATGAAGGGGAAATCCAGTTTGAAGAGTGAGGGCCGCCGGATGGCGGGGCGGCGCGGGCAGCGACGAAAAGAGCGAGGAACGACGATGGAGAGAATACGCAGGAAAGAATTACGGCCGCGATGTCTGAAAAGACAGCGGGACGTGCTATGCGACGTGATGCTGGCGGCGGGAACGTGCGAGACGTGGCTGACGTTGAGCGAGCTATCGCGGCTGACCGGTTACGGCGAGGCCAGCGTTTCGGCACAGCTACGACATCTGCGCAAGCCGCAATACGGGTCGTTCGTCGTGGTGAAGCGGCTGCGCGCAGCGGCCGGGGTGGTGTGCAATGTGGAGCTGGGGCCGATATGGGAATACCGGCTGAGCCGGTCGGTACGGGTCGATCGTGTTTCTTCGGGCGCAGCTGCGGGCCTTGTGTCCCCTGGCGATGGTCTGCCGGCAAGTGGGCGCGCGACGAGCGCGAGTTGAAAACGGCGGAGTTCTGCCGGCGAGGTGTGACGGCAACATTCGGAAATTCGGGCAATCGATTCGCGAGACAGGGTGGTGGGGGAGAAGCGATGAGCGTGAAACCGGAGCTGGCGTTTGATGTTTGCTGGGAAGTGTATCGCGGCGCAAGGGAAGTGCTGGAAACGAAGCGAGGGATTTCCGCGCTGAACTGGAGGGATACGGGAAAGTTTTTGTGGAAGCCGGATTACCGCCCGCGGCTGAATGAGTGGGTAGCGGATTTTGCGCTGGCGGGACAGGCGGCGCTGGAGGGACCGGATTGGGCTTCGCGCATGATTCTGTTTCGGACGTACTACCTGGGCATGGCGCCGTATGAGACCGCGCGGCATTTTATGGGATTGAGCGAACGGAGCTGCCTGAACTGAACGGAACAGATTCGCCGGCGCTGCGGGGAAGAATTGTTGCTGCGGAAAATGTTTCCGCCAAAGAAATATTTTAGTGGTGGGGACTGAGCAGAGCGGGAACGCCGGCCAGGAGCAGGGAATCGCCAACACCCAGATGCTTGTCGGCTTCGGTGCTCGCGATGCGCGTGTTGGTCGCGAGGCAGTAGAAATGTTCAAAGCGCTGTGCGTGCGACCAGCGCGGGAGTTGCGCGCGGCGCAATTGCACGAAGCGTTTCTGAAACCCGATGGTGTCTTCTCCTGTGTGTGGATCGCGCGCGGGTATGGGACAACGAATGCACGGGTAGCTGCCTTCCAACGCGACCTCGCCAATGTGGAAGCGGACCACGCTGCGGAGCTCCGGGCCGAAGAGCTGGTCTTCCCAGAATGGCGGAACGCCGTCGATCTCCAGCGTGGAGCGGAAGCGCAGGCGGGCTTCGGCGACGGTGATGCCGGGGAACCATTCGCAGACGGTGGTGAGCGACGCGGTAGAGATGATGGTGGGGCCGTTGGCGATCAGGTCGTCGGGGATGCCCGCGGGATCGTGGCGAACCAAGATGGGCACCTCGAGGTAGGCACTGAACCAGGCTGCGGCGGATTCGGTGTCAGCAGGGAATGAGAAGGTGCCGGGCGAAAGATTGCGCGGGTCGCTCGGGGCGGTCAGGGTAACGCTGGAGAAGCCGTGTGAATAGCGGGCGCGGATGCGGTGCAAGTCGGGAACGCGCGAAAAGCTGACGAGGCGACCATCGAGGGAATAGAGGGCCCAGGCGCGATCGAATTGGAGGCTGCCGGCGGGGCCGATGGTGGCAGCGGAAACTTCAACGCCATCGAGAGATTTGATGGGGTGGATCTGGATACGAGCCAGGCTGGGGGTTGGCGTCAGCGGTGGCTGAGAAAATGTCACGTTTTGATTTTAGCAGAATGATTTGGCGCAACTTGAGTGTTGTGTAGCGATATGGATGGCGGACGTCGATGCGGAATACCAGACACTGGATACCACGGTGGCGACGGGCGCTGAACTGTAAGACCTGCCAGGCCAAGCTGGCGGCGTCCCAAAGCGACCTGGCCGACGAGCGGGAAAGACCAAGGCGCTAACGAAAGAACCGCTCCAACGCCATGATGGCCATGGCTGGCTGGTCTCAGGCTGACTCAGTGCACGAACTTATAAGGAAGGCGGCGGGGCTAAATAAAATGAGGGGATGAGCCCAGAAAGTCCTTGACACTGCGTCCCATAAGTAATATTATGTTAACTAGAAAATAAGGCGCAATATCGGCCAACAGGCTTGGGATATTGGTTCCATTGGCTTTGCTTCCGCTTCACTTCTCTCTCTTCTCGTTTGATCCTGATCACGACCTGAAATTCCAGACCAAGAATTTATCGCTGCGCGTTTAGTGCTTCGCGGTTTTCTGCTGCGCCAATTCATATTTAATATTTTGTTCGATGAAGTGCGGATCGGCTCCCACGATGCGGCGACCGTTAATGAAAATCGTTGGCGTACTGGAGACTTCGAGCGCCTGGCCATTGGCGCGACTGGCATCCACGGCTGCCGCGGCTTCGGGGCTGGCCAGGCACGCTTTAAAGGTGTCCCCGTTCAGGCCAATCTGAGAGGCAAAGTCGGTCAGCTTGGCGTAGGCGTTTTCAGCCGAAATAATGTCCTGGTTATCGTAGATAAGGTCGTAGAGCTTCCAAAAAGCTTTGGGGTCCTGGACATAGGCGCAATGTCCCGCGAACGCGGCGGTGCGGGCCCAGGGATGCTGCTCAAGAGGGAAGTCCTTGAAGACTAGACGCACCTGCGGGTAGGTAGTCAGCATCCCCTGAAGTACATCGTGCAGGCTGCGGCAAACCGGGCATTCGAAGTCAGAGAACTCCACCATGGTTATGGGCCCATTGGGATCCCCGGCGGTAGGGGCGCCCTTGATTTGCAGCTTGGCGCGATTCTCTGCCAGCGGGTCTTTGGTCAGGTCGGACAGTTCCCCACGCAATAAATACTTGCCATCTTTGCTGACATAAAATTTCACGGACTGGACGTTGTCGTCGATTTTCACGTCGATACTGGTTTCGAGCAGACCGGGAATGTTGGTTTCCTTTGGGGGACCGACCTTGACCTGTACATCGGAGCCGAACGCGTACATGTTGCGCAGGTAGGCTTCAATGCTCTTTTGCAGCGCGGAGGGCGCGGCGGATGTTGTCGCGGACGTAGTGGCAGCCCCAGGAGGCTGCGACTGTTGCGCGCTAAGGATAGGTGCTACACAGAGGCTAATCGTCAAGAGGCTTGAGGCCAACGCCAGGGACAGTCTCGTTGAAGGTTTCACGCTTCTCCTATTTTCAAGCTGCGGCGTCCATGTATCCGCAGCTCAGGGGATAAACCGCTGGGCAATCGGGAACGGCCGACCGAATCCAAAGGCCCGAGAAGTAATTTTCAATCCGGGCGCCGCTTGTTTGCGCTTGTACTCGTTGCGATCGACGAGCAGCGCAATGTCGCGCACAAGTTTCAGATCATAACCAAAGCGGTCGGCAATTTCCTGCGGGCTTCGCAAATCTTCTATGTAGGCTTTCAGGATTCGGTCCAGGACGTCGTAGGGAGGCAGAATGTCTTCGTCCTTCTGGTCGGCGCGAAGCTCGGCGGAAGGGGCTTTGTCTATGCTCGACTTAGGGACCAGTTCCCTTTCGCGATTAATCCAATTGGCCAGTTCGTAGACCATCAGTTTAGGCACGTCGGAAAGAATCGCGAGGCCGCCGGCCATATCACCGTAAAGCGTGCAGTATCCTACGGCCAACTCCGATTTATTTCCGGTGCTGAGCACCATGGAACCAAATTTATTGGATAGCGCCATCAGATAATTTCCGCGGATGCGCGCCTGGATGTTTTCTTCAGTGACATCGGGAGCCAGGGAGCCAAACGTGGGAGCCAGCACTTTCAGATAACTGTCGAAGACTTCGCCGATGGGCAAGGCGATCAGATTGATGCCGAGATTTTTGGCGACCGCTGCGGCGTCCGTCTTACTGCCCTCTGAAGAATATGGTCCCGGCATGGAAACGCCCAGAACATTTTCGGAGCCGAGCGCGTCGACAGCGATGGCCGCGACCACCGCGGAATCAATTCCCCCGCTCAGGCCGACCAGAACTTTTTTGAAGCCGCATTTCTGCACGTAGTCGTATGTGCCGGTAATGATTGCCTGGTAGGCGTAGGCAATTTCTTCATGCGGCTGGTCGTGGACTTCGCCTCTGCCGGTCACGGTGTCGAAGAAGACCAGATCCTCTTCGAAGGCGCGGGCCTGCGCGGCGACTTTGCCGTCGGCGGTAAGGGCCATGCTGGCGCCATCGAAGATCAGGCTGTCATCGCCCCCAACCTGGTTGACATAAACAATGGGCCGGCGGTGATGCACGGCGATGGAGCGCAGCATTTCCAAGCGCAGGCCACGCTTGTCGATGGTGTAGGGAGATGCGGAGATATTGAGAAGAACAGTAGTTCCCTGCGCGATGATTTCCGTCACCGGATCGCGGTCGTAGCGGCAGTTGGCCCAGAAATTTTTGTCGTTCCAGACGTCTTCGCAAATGGTAATGCCCAGTTGCTCGTTGCCCAGTCCATAGGCGGATTGCTTATCGGCCGGTTGAAAATAGCGAGACTCGTCAAACACGTCGTAGGTGGGAAGCAACATCTTGCTTTGTTCGAACGCGACGCGGCCATCGCAGATCAGCGCTGCCTTATTGGCGATGGCCTTTCCGTGGCCATTTTTCACTCGGCCGGCATAGCCCACAATGCTGGGCAGCGGGAGCTTGGCGGCCAGCTCTTTCAGCTCTTTGTGATTGCGATCGATAAAAGCAGGCCGTTCGAGAAGATCCTGCGGAAGGTAGCCGCACAGGCAAAGCTCGGAAAAAACCGCGAGGTCGGCGCCCCGCTGATGAGCGGTAGTCGCCAGGCTCAAAATGCGAGCAGCATTGCCTGCAAAATCGCCAACGGTGGGATTAAACTGCGCGAGCGCTATTTTCATGCCCGGATTTGAGGATACGTTTCGCTGGGCGCGAATGCAAATGGCGCAAGGTGAGGTGTTGCGCGGAAAAACGGGTGGCTAAAACGCTGCTATTCCGGGAGTTCGAGCGGACCGTGCGCTTCCCTTCCGGCCTTGGGATCCGACGTATAGGACTGGCGGGGGGACGATTCGGCAAGCTTCATGACGGCGGGGACCAGCGTGGAATACAGGCTCATTTTGTCGAGCAAAATGACGGCGCCGCCAACGAACGGGCTTCCTCGTCGTTCCCAAAGGAGATCGCCAGGGTGTATTTCACGGAATTAAGTTGCGACTTTACCAGGGATGCAGGAAATTCCTGCTTTTGCGGCATATGCAGGTCCAGAAGGAGGACATGGGGCTTGACTTCCGCGATCATCTGCATGGTTACCGCGAGAGTAACTGCTTCGCCGACGACCTGGACGCGAGGTTCGTCTTCCAGGACGCGCTTGAATGGCTTCCCGCATGATGCTGCTGTCGTCGGCTAATAACACCGTAATCGACATTCCTGCCCCGATGGGCATTCGTTCCTCCTGACGCGCGGAGAGGTTAGCGTATATCAGATGGTGCAAAATCTGGCAAGTTTGCCCACCATCGTGGAATTGGAAGGGTACATCGTTACCCCCTGGCGGAGTTGAAGTGTGTGAGTCCTAAGAGGGGGAAGGAGATGGCTGCCCGGCTGGGGGGAGAGCCAGGCAGCGGGCCGCGACTAGAATCGTCGCGCCATGGTTACCTCCGGCCGTTATTTCGACCTCGTGCGTGAAATGAAGAACGCCTACAACCATCGTCTGCGCTTAGTGGAATCCGTTCGGCAGCGGGGCATCAAGCCCACCGCGCGGCTCTTTGCCACCAGCACGCTGACCGTCCGTAAGTGGTGGCGGCGGTACCAGCAGCACGGTCCTTCCGGCTTGCAGGAACATAGCCGCGCTCCGCATCGCCATCCGCTCAAAACGGCTGCACCGCTCGAACAGCAGG
>Ga0182024_10010180_pt1 | contig 19240 bp, 15 predicted proteins | sample P32metaG_FD_120480 | JGI IMG/M metagenome (GOLD analysis project Ga0182024, IMG submission 120480) | Permafrost microbial communities from Stordalen Mire, Sweden - P3-2 metaG (Illumina Assembly) | ecosystem: Environmental > Terrestrial > Soil > Wetlands > Permafrost | place: Sweden: Stordalen... | reverse complement strand
TGTCAGTACAGCGTAGTTCGGTTTGTAGCTCCCGTTAGCGGCTCCTACAAGATAAGTGCGCAGTTTGAGGGCATCCATTTCGGTTTGTCTACAACGGATGTGCATGTGCTGCACAACGGCACCGCTCTCTACGCCGCCGATATCGACGGTTACGGAGGAGATCCTGCATTCCACAAGGTCGAAGGCTTAAATCCGAAAGCGGCATACTCCGGACAGATCGAAATGAAAGCCAACGATACTGTCGATTTTGCCATCGGATGCGGGAAGAATAAAACGAATTCTTGCGACACGTCAGGGCTGTTCGCAAAAATTGTGTTACAAGCCAAGGGCCGCGACAACGCCGGTAGCAGCCCACGTTAATACAGAAATTGGATCAAACACAGGACGATCGCTCCAGGTCGTATGCGTCTAAATCCGACAGTGCAAGCCGATTTTCGAATTCATCTGCTCCCCTATCGAGGAAAAATTCATGCTCCGCCTTCGAGATAAACATAGCAAGATGAAAGCGACCTGTGCGATTGCCGTGTGATACCAAACGAAATTCTTCAGGAAGACCAAATGGTGTCGTGAAATAAACAGCCGTTTTCCCCGTCTCAATGACAAACTGAGAATTGATTTTGTCAATTCCATCTATCGAAACGCCACGACCAAAGGACATTCTGTTTTGAATGATGTAGAACAACGAGTTTGCAAGTACGTAAGGGAGCAGATCGAAATAAGCCGGTAATGGACGTGGAGCATGGACATCCACCGCTGACAATATTTCCGCTATTGCAGCGATTCTGTCATCGTAATGGGTCAGTCCTAAAGAGCAAAACGTTGCACAGCCTTGAAACACTCGATCGAAAGCCAGAATCTGAATCGGCGGGGTCTCATGACTTTGTGCGAACACCTTGCGGTCAACGGGATCTCCCAGGAACCTGGTCATGTGATCGAAATACGCATCACCCCAGGTGGTGCTCATAATGGGGAGGCTCCGATGTAGACATTGATTGTGCCTGAATCCCCAAGATCATATCACCCTACTTCCGCTTGTGTGCCGCGAGTCTTTTCACAAAATCAGCATGCTCAGCCGATTTAAGCCCTTGCTTGAGAACTTTGAGCGCGGATTTGTGATTGCCATCGCTGAACACTGCCACGCAGCTGAGCCAGAGCCCAGGAAATACGTTTGATTTCAAGATGCCTGCGTCATCTGCCTCGTACTTGACGTTGTTTTGCAAATCAAACCAGCGAATTTCCTTTAGCTGCGTGCAAATCACAAGATACTCCAGGACACCGCCAAGGAGATAACGCTTCCTTTTGCGACCGAGATCGAGCGAGACGCTGGAATGCGCAATCTCTACAACAAGCTCTGGTGGTCCATCGACATAGTCGTCTCTGGTGTCCTGGGTTCGCCCTCCGAATTCGGGAAGCACGCGCAATACAAGGTCTGGTTCTACTTCATCCTGGTCGCTGAGCATGACGGTGACATTGCCTAACAGCTCAACGCCTGGCGTTTCAATCGCATATGTAGAAAGAATGTGAGCCAACACACCCTGGTTTCTTCCGTGGCTGAGGCTGATTGGCGAGGGCTCATGCACTACTCCGCCGATCAACTCGACACGAAAGTCCTCAGCAGTTTGTTCATACAAATAATGGAAGCGCTCGCGATTCATGCGGGCACCATGTTTCAATTCGGACGATTTGTCTTTCGACTCTTTTTTACGGCCCGTGGTCATCGTCGCTTCTTTCCAAACGTAGATTCAGCTTCAGTCTAACATGGCCCGAGCTCCAGGGCGCAGACGAATGGAAGAACAATTTCGAATTGTCGAGACAGTCAGAGCGCTTGTTTGAGGTGACACTGCGGCTGGTGGCATCGCAAGATTGGCAAGGATCACCACAGCAGAACAGTCAATCGCTCTTGTTAGGTCCCGGAGGTTGATTTCAACCTTTTCTTAACCTTAACGCCCTACGATGTCGCTACCTCTAGAACAGATTAAGCCTCTAGCCATCTTCCATTCAACGATCCAAACGCGCTTGCGCAGGTGAGAATATGACATTCGAAAACATTGGAGACACGAAACTGCACCCGATCGAATTGCAAACCATTCCTGGATTCAACGGTTTGCCGTTACCAACCTCAACCTGGTTGCAGCCAGAAGCACCGGTTGTGCCAGCTAACGTCATCCTGTTGGTAAACGATCGCCTGAGCGCAAACAGCAGCGTAGCCCAGGTCTTCGGAGCCGATGCGACGGCATCAGAAACGGGCTTTTTCATCGACACAAAGGGCGATCTTGTCACTGCCTATCACCTGATAAAAGACGTAGAAGGCCCAATCACCGTCATCACCCAAGATGGTATCCCGCACGCGGCGTCGCTGATCGGCAGCGATCCTAAAACCGACGTGGCGATTCTCTCGGTGGATACGGAGTCCAGAACACAAGCGCTTTCCTTGAACACCGCCGAGGCAGATCTGAGGACCGGTGATTCTGTTGTCGCCGTGGGACATGCAGGCGGGTCGCTGGATGTCTCTAACTCTGCCGCCACGGTCAATGGCATGAGCACCACCAACCCAGATCTGCCGATGCTGAGTCTGAACATGACTTCAGGGTCGGATGATGGTTCACCCATTCTAAACGGGGCCGGACAAGTTATAGGTATGAAAGATGGGGGCGATAGCACACAAACTTTTGCACTGCCCGCCGCCTCTATCGTCGCTCTAGCCGCAAACCAACCAGATGCAGCAACCGGACTGAGCCTCGCAGTCGAGGCGGCCGGGCGCAACTCGAACATCGACTATAGCTCTTCTTTGCCCAGTTCAACCAACAAGTATAACTTGGACTTTTTGGCAATAGGTGCCGGAGTGTTTTTACCTGAGCTTCGCCCACTCTCTGCTTTAGGCGCCGGCTTTGGGTTGGCAATGGGAGCAAGGGATTTATATTTTCATGACGCACGAGCCCTCTACAACGCTTATGAACAGGGATCACCTCGCTCCGAGGTGAGAAGCGCCATCAGTGTGGCAGGTGACGGACTGCTAGTGTGTGGCGGAGTAGCATCTTTTATTCCTGCGTTGCGACCAGTGTATGCCGGAATCAGCTTGTCAGGTTCGCTCGTAAAGACTTGGAACCGCGACGATTAGTGGGCGCGGCGAAGCGCTCACTAAGATGGGTCACGCTATTTCTGCTTTCGCGCTGAGAGTTTTTTTACAAAATCAGCATGGTCAGCCGATCGAAGTCCTTGATTGAGAACTTTGAGTGCGGATTTGTAATTGTAATCGCCGAGTATTGCAGCGCTGCTGAGCCAGAGCCCAGGAAACACTTTTGACTTTAAGATGCCTGCGTCATCTGCTTCGTACTTGGCCTTGTTTTGCAAATCAAACCAGCGAATTTCCTTTAGCTGTGTGCAAATCACTAGATACTCCGCTACAGCGCCAACGATATAGCGCTTCCGTTTGCGACCGAGATCCAGCGAGACACTGGAATGTGCAATCTCTACAACAAGCTCTGGCGGTCCAATGACATAGTTGTCGCTGGTGTTGCGAGTTCGCCCGCCAAATTCGGGAAGCACGCGCAGTAAAAGGTCTGGCTCCACCTCATCCTGATCGCTCAGCATGACGGTGACATTGCCTAACAGCTGGACGCCCGGTGTCTCAATCGCGTATGAAGCAAGAATGTGAGCCAACAACACATGGCTTTCCCCGTGGCTGATACTGATTGGCGATGGCTCATGCGCTACTCCGCCGATCAATTCGACTCTAAAGTCCTCAGGCGTCTGTTCATACAAATAATGGAAGCGCTCACGATTCATGCGAGCACCGTGTTTCAATTCGGATGATTTGTCTTTCGACTCTTTTTGGCCCGTGGTCATTGCCGCTGCCATTCCAAAAGTGAACTTCGGCCTCAGTTTATCATGCGCAGGACACTGGAACGCAGTTGGATGGAGGCACAATTTCGAATTATCGAGACGGTTGAACTGCGCCGAATCCCTCGCACAACTGCAAGAATGAGAGTAAACGAACATACTTGATCAGGCAAATATGAAACGTCGAATTCCTCCAGTAATAATAAATGAAGTGCGCATGAAAGTAATCGGCAACTGCTTTGGATGCGTGGTATTGGTAGCGTGCTTTGCCGCCTTTCTATGCTACTCGATTGCATCGATCCAGTCTGGGTCTGTGATTCAGGGGCTGGGCTTTGCTTGTGTCGGCTTGTTTTTAGGCTGGCAGTTTATTCCGTCCCTGGCATTCAATTTACTGCAAAATTATTCTAGTAGATTGTTATTGGATCGTGACTACGCCCGCATTGCTTCTGCCTATTCGCGAACATTGGTAGTTCTGGAGAAGTTGCGCCTGGGGAAGTCGTCGCTCACGCCATCAATGCTTGTACAGGTGGGGTTGATGAAACTATATTTGGCAGAATACGAGAGTGCGGAGCAGCTTTTTCGCGATGCATTCACTGCTTGCGCCTCAATCGATCAACGCTTTGCTGGTACTCTGACCATTTTTCGGCTCAACATAGGAATTGCGCTGATAGCTCAGGACAAATACGCAGAAGCTGAAAGCGAGCTTCAAGAAGCAGTGAGGTTGCTGCAAAAGCAGACAAAGCCACCGACTTTCTATACGGCGTATACAGAGCTGGCGCTTGGTTCTTTAAAGCTCCATTGCGGTGATCCGGAAAACCTCAATGCTGCGCAGGAGCATTTGAAAACCGCTCGCGCGCTGCTTGAAACGATGAAAGCACCGTACGGAGTTAGTGCCACCACTATTAGACAAACTACCGCGAACTGTGATTTGTTATCGGCGTACCTTTTTGCCGCAAAGTCTGATTCGAAACAGTCTCACATGTATTGCCAAAGATTCTTAACCTGGGTCAAGAACGATCCGCGATTCCTTACACCACTTTTCTTGAAGAGTCTCAATCGGATAGCCGCAAAACATCTCGAATTTGAGGGGCACGGAGATGCGGAGCAGCTGCTTGAAACGGCATATTCACTGGCAAGCGAATGCCCGACGCATCCACATTCGGGCACCACACTGGACTGTTTTGAAAGACTACTCTTGCTCACGAATCGCCCAGATGAGGTGGAAGACATGAGAAGGTGGTTGCGTGCCGACCATGAGCTGATGGTCCTGTAACTGCATAAACGATGCGCCGAAAGCTGAAAATCTGAGTGCCAAGTTGATGCCAACGTGGGGAACCCGATCTGCCATGTTCATTCCTTATTGTATGTGTACTGCTCTTACTAACAAACAATCGGCACTCCGACAGCAGCTATTACTCGAGCTTCGCAGTACTCACATCTTTTTTAGATCTGGGATTTATGATGATCTTAGCCCCGACGATAATCACTTACCAATTCCCAGGATTGCCATAATGCCAGCCTTAATGAACGCCGTTAATCTCAACGCTCCGCCACAGCAAACTGCATTCGCTGTTGTGAAAGGAACTCTTCCGTGGCTTCCCGGATGCTCCGTGACTGTGGCCAAAATGGCTAGGCGCCCTGTCCAAAAGCAAGATGTTCAGCAGAAGCAAGGACTGGTGCAGAAACAAGCTGCTCCGAGCGATGCGCAAAAACAAAACGCGGGCACAGAAAATGAAATGGAAGCGCTTCCCTGGGTGCAGGCAACAGTCAGTAATAGTCCTGAACAAAAAGCCTTGAGCGATTTTTCGCCGCCGCCTTTGATTGACACTGCGCTGATGTCGAGACTCCAGTCTTCGGGCGGCCAGATTCTCACCAAACGAGGGAAAATTGGCTCCATAACAATGCCTAGCCACTGGGTTCAGACAGCCGGTAAAGTGGCAACCCAAGCACTCCCCTGCTGGGGCCAACGCGACAGCTTTAGCCCTCCTAACAACAGTCACGTTCATGTTGACGTCGACTGTCGCCGCCAGCCGATCTCTGAAGAGTACGGGCAAGCCCTCTTGCGTCTACTTAAGCGCAAGCCCGCAGACAAGGGACGTCAGGTTCTTTTACCAAACGAAATCAGATCTGTGAGCGGAGTTCTGGCATTCTCGGCTCCCCTCCACAACAATCAATTCGCACCACTGACGGTGCCTGCCGCATTCCATTTGTTCGAAGCATCGACTATGAAAGTCAATGGCGAGACGGTGCTATATGTCGAAGGAAGCCTCAGCTTGGAAGGGGTTGAGACGTCTTGTAGCACCATCTTCGTGGCAGCCGGAAGTGATTCGGAAACCGGCAGTGTAATGATCCAGGATGTGACCATGCAAGGACCGCCGGGCACATCCTTCGAATTCAGAAGAACTTTTAAGAGCATTATCGCCTCAATCAAGTGGCGCCATTAATCAGCCATTAATTTGTCCACCCAATGAATTTCTGACGATTATTGCGTATAGACATAAAAATCGGCAAAACTTATGTCTATAGGCAATAATCGTCCACTTCACAATTTCTAGGCAGCACCTTCGGCTCCACAGGGTATACTGCCGCTTGTTCGATACGCATTCTAGTGTGAAGGAGGCCTGAGTGGCCCAGACCCAAACCGCAAAGTGGAGCCAGTCGAGCTGGCGCGGAAAGCCGATAAAGCACGTCCCGCATTATGCGGACGCGGGCGCGCTCGCACGCGTGGAAGAGCGGCTAAAAAACTTTCCTCCGCTGGTGTTCGCTGGCGAGGCGCGCAATCTGCTGGCGTCGCTGGGGCAGGTGGCTGAGGGCAAGGCGTTCCTGCTGCAGGGCGGCGACTGCGCGGAAAGTTTCGCCGAGTTCCATCCCGACAACATCCGCGATAGTTTCCGCGTCATCCTGCAGATGGCGGTGGTGTTGACGTTTGCTGCCGCCATGCCGGTAGTGAAGGTCGGCCGCATCGCCGGGCAATTTGCGAAACCTCGCAGCGAAGATACCGAAACGCGGGGCGGCAAAACGCTTGTCTCCTATCGCGGCGACAACATCAACGGCATGGAATTCGATGAAGCCACGCGCACGCCCGATCCCGACCGACTGCTGCAGGCCTATTCGCAATCCGCCGCGACGCTCAATCTGTTGCGCGCGCTCGCGCATGGCGGCTTTGCCGATCTGCAGAACGTCCATGGCTGGACGATGGGGTTTATTTCGGGATCGCCGGCGGGCGAACGCTATGCCGCGCTGGCCGGCCGCATCACCGAGACGTTGGAATTCATGGCCGCCTGCGGCATCACGCCTGAAGCCGTGCCGCATTTGCGTAGCGTTGATTTCTACACCAGCCACGAAGCACTACTGCTTTGTTACGAGCAGGCGTTCACCCGCGCCGATACCAATGGCGAATGGTTCGACACTTCGGCGCATTTTCTCTGGCTCGGCGACCGCACGCGCGGGATTGACGACGCCCATGTCGAATTCGCCCGCGGCATCAAGAATCCGCTGGGCCTGAAATGTGGTCCCACTATGACGCCGGATGAATTGCTACGCCTCATCGATGTGCTCAATCCAGAAAACAAACCGGGTCGGCTGACAGTCATCTGCCGCTTCGGCGCCGACAAGGCGGCGCAGATATTGCCCAAGCTGCTCCGTTCTGTCACTCGGGAGGGGCGAAGCGTGGTGTGGTCGTGCGATCCCATGCACGGCAACACGGTTAAATCGGCGAGCGGCTACAAGACGCGGGCATTCGAGCGCGTGCTCAAGGAGGTGCAGACCTTCTTCGATGTCCATCAGGCGGAAGGAACACACGCGGGCGGCATCCATCTCGAACTGACGGGCAAGAACGTGACCGAATGCCTGGGCGGCGCGCAGGCAATCACAGAAGAAGATTTATTCAGCCGCTACCACACCCATTGCGATCCGCGGCTGAACGCGAGTCAGGCACTTGAGCTTGCTTTCCTGATTGCCGAGGGCTTGCGCGCTGAACGCTTGAAAGCCCCACTTTTGTGAAGACCAAGAGTGAGGCATTCTCGGCTCCTTTGCACAACAATCGATCCGCACCACTAACGGTGCCTATTGCATTCCATCTGTTCGAAGCAGCGACTAATCACGCAATGAATGAATTCGCTTCACCGCTTGTGCAGTTGCAGTTTTGGCACACCTACATCACTGCTTTGAAGGCTCGCACCAGAGGCCAGCATTCCCATGGTGAGTATGGCGATTATTGTGTTTGTGGTGTTTGCGTGCTATGCTCAGAAAGCTAAGGGTGAGGAATTTCCAATGGACAACGTGTTCTTGCTATCGCCGCCGACGACGGATCAAAAGAGAGCGGCCGAAGGTGTCACCAAACAGCTTGGTCCGCATGTCACGAACGACAAGACGCAGAAGGCGTGGTTGTTGTTGGATGATGGCAGCAAGTTTGAGCTCGCACCGCAATTGCTAGAGCTTTTGATTTCGGGTCTAAACGCCATGGGTAGAGGGCAAGGATTGCGTGCGATCCCATTCAGCCGCATGGTTACAACGCAACAAGCAGCTGAGATTATGGGTTGTTCGCGTCAACACGTCGTCAATTTGATCGAAGAGGGTGAGCTCAAAGCCAACAAGATTGGTACCCACCGAAGGATAGAGTTCTCGGACCTACTTGTGTTTATGAAAGCAGAAGATGAACAGCGTGATGAAACAATGGGCGACATCATGGAAGAAACGGCTCGAATGGGTGGATACAACACCTAACCATGTCGTTTGCCGCAGTCTATGACGCGTGTGTTTTATATCCTTTCGAAGTTAGAGACATCTTGATGTACTCCGCGTATTCGCGGTTGTTTCGAGTGCATTGGTCCGAGGAAATACTGAATGAGTGCACACGCAATCTCATTAAGGATGGACGCGCAACCCCTGAGAGCATGATTCGTATGACCGAGGGAATGAATCAAAACTTTCGCGATGCCAATACACCAAGAGAAGATTACGAACACCTGGTCGAGACGATGACCTGCCACAAGAAGGACCGCCACGTATTAGCAGTCGCGGTAGTGGGAAAAACTGATGTAATCGTCACCTATAATCACGGTGATTTCCCAAAATCGTCTCTTGAACCTTATAGGATCCAGACGCTGGACCCAGACGACTTTGTACTTGATGTCATCGATCTTGATCCGGAGCTGTTCATGAAGTGGTATCACAAGATGGTCAATCGCCGAATTGAAAGAGCGAAGAAACTGGGATTGCAGGCTCCTTCTGCGGAATCTGTCGCTACTTACCTGGCGAAGGATCCGATGCCCAAAACAGGTGAGTGCGTTCTTGACCTGCTGACACTGAAATGAATTGGTCTCATAGTCACCCTCACTGAGGCTTAGACGGCTCACACCAATCCAAACATTTTGCTTTGCCGAAATTTCCGGCGAAATAATCGCGTGCTCCGAGCAGCTCCGCGCGCAACTGGCAGCGTCCGTTCTCGCCTCTGAACGGCAGCGCAAGCGTGTGGCGAGCAAGATGAGCGAGCATAAAAAATTGTGGCACCACTTTATTCATTCCGTTCAAATATGTGGCGAAGAATAAAAAGCGATTGCGAATATAGTAATACGAACGCCAGTGACGGCGCCTATCTTGAGTCGATGCATTACCGATGTGCGCAATCAACGCGCCGGGCACCAACAAACATTTCCATCCTGATTTGGTCATGCGATAACACAGATCCGTATCTTCGAAATAAAGAAAGTATCGCTCATCAAACAAACCGACTTGCTTCAATGCTTGCGTGCTGAGAAGAAAATTTGATCCCTGCATCCACTGGCACTCGGTGGGCGAATCTGTTTTTGGCATCGTCACCTTTGTTTTTCCGTGGGTGAAATCGATAATGCCGTAGCCACCCACAGTTTTTCCGCCTCTAAGATCCTCGGCAACCATCGCTCCTAAAACTCCCGCCCCTGGAAACTTCTGCGCCGCTTCCACAAGGGTGGTCAGACTCGACGGCGAAACGGTTGTGTCGTTGTTCAGCAACCAGATAAAATCGGCGCCTTCCCCTATAGCCGTTTCCATACCCCGATTGTTGCCCCCGGCAAAGCCGAAATTCTCCGCCAGCGGCAAAACCTCAATCCAGGGAAATTGTTTAGCCAGGGATGCCCCATCGTTATTTTCGCTGCCATTGTCAACAACGAGCGTCTTATAATTCTTGTAAGTCAAAGTCTCTAGAGACTTTAAACACGCCGCGGTCAGCTCCGGGCCCCGCCAATGCAGGATCACTATCCACACTAATGGTTGTGTATTGGACACTTTTTTTACGCTAATCCCACGGTTATCGCTGCGGCTTGATAATATTAGAGGAAGTTGCTGGAGGAGAAGCTGTGACCACGGACGATGTGCCAAATATGGAATCCGCCGCCGCCCCCGGTCCTGATGCTGCCGCAGCCGGTGCGACCGCCGCCCCAGGCGCTGATTATCAAGGTTTTCAGCGGGGTTCGGGCATTGGAAATTTCTTCAAGGCGCTGAAGCATATCAAAGATGCTTCTTACGCTGATAACGTCAAGCAACGATTTTCAGATTACGTCACGATTGCCCTGGTAGTGCTTTGCATTCTCAGTCTGGTCATGGCTGTGTCGGTGCCCGTCGGCCCCGAACTTAAGCTGATACCGCTGTTCTTCACGGTCGGCACGGTGATTTTCTATATCATCAACCGCCTGGGCATCATTATCAGCTTGACTGCAAGACAGGCGCTGATTGTCTGGCAAATCCTGGTAGCCGGCTTCTGGCTTGGCGTTACAAGCGCCATGCTGGTCATGCTCGCCTGCTTCTATTTTGTGCAGCAGGGAACCGGCGGTTTTTGAAGTCACTACTGGTATTCAAGCTCAAGCCGGCGGTTGTTGCCTTTTGCCTGAGCGCATCGCTCTTAACTGGTTGCGGGCAGTCACAGCATCCGTTGGCGGATAAGCAGATTGTCGTGGGCATGTCTTACGAGCCCCTGGGTTTCTATCCGCTGCGCGCCTTAGATTCGGGGTCCTATTACGCCCAAACGCTCGTATATGAGGGCCTGGTTCGCTATGGGCCGAATGTGGATGTCGTCCCTGCTATCGCCAGCTCCTTTTCCATATCGGACGACGGGCTCACTTACACTTTCAAGCTGCGTGAAGGCGTGCGTTTTTGCGATGGGCAACCTGTCACCTACAAAGACATCGAGGCTTCATACAGGCTCGCCCAGTCCAAGGGCTCGCCCTTCAAGAGTGATTATGCCTGCATCGAAAGGATGGAGCATCCGGATGCATCCACCGTCATTTTGCACTTGAGCAAGCGCAGTGCGCCCCTTCTGGCGCGGCTGGTCGAGTTGCGCATCTTGCCTGCGCAGATCACCACAGCGCGCGATCTTGGCAAGGAAAAATTGAGTCGCACTCCGGTGGGCAGCGGCCCATATCGCCTGGTGCGCTGGGAATCAGGGCTGGAGCTGGTTTTTGAGCCCAATGAATATTACTGGGGAAGCAAGCCGCAGAAGAGATTGGTCTGGAGGATTGTGCCGGACAAGACACTAATGGCGATGGCATTGAATCGGCATGAGTTGGATGTAGCAGCGCTTGATGCCACCAGTTGGGAAGTGATAGAAAGTGGTGGCAAACGAGTTGAAATCGAGACGCCACTTGGGAGCAACAAAGTCGAAGCAGGCCCGACGCCACCCGGAAGCGCAGGCGGCCCACCTGCTCCTACTCTGCCGGAAGGGATTGAGTTGGACACGTTCCCAGGCACACGCACCATGTATCTTGGTTTCAACACCAAGCGCAAACCATTTGATGATGCCCTGGTCAGGCAAGCTATTTGCATGGGCATAAATCGCACCGAGATTGCCCGCTTCGCTTACAAAGGACTGGCCCTTGTGCCGCACACAGACGTGATCCCATCCAGTTGGGCCTTCAACCCCGATGCCGTCAATTGGCCATACGATCTGACTGAGGCGCAAACAAAATTGACTGCTGCCGGCTTTAAATTTATCGGACACAGTTGGCGAAGTTCTGATGACAAGCTGCTTGCCTTCCGTATTTTGACAATCAAGGATTATCAAGACGTAGCTCAGATAGTCTCGGACAGTTTGAAAAATCTTGATATTCCAAGCGAAGTGCAGGTTGTTGAATACGCCACATTGCGCCAGCGCTATTTGCAAAAACACGACTTTGACGCCATTCTCTGGAGCAGATCATACGGTCCAGACCCGGAATGCTCGCTTGTCTGGAGCAAATCCGCGCCGCTTAATTATTCGGGATTCGAAAATGAAAGGGTCGAGAAACTGATCAAGCTGGGCATTTCGGAGTTGGACCAGTCAAGACGAGCAAAATACTACAAAGAAATACAGAGCATACTCGCTAAGGAGCTGCCCTGGGTATTCTTGGTTCAACCTGAATTGCTCGTCGCCCACTGGTCGAATATTGGCAACATCAAAGAAGCCCGTCAAACGGTGACCGGCTTGCCCTGGGATAATCCACTATTCAACGCCGCCGATTGGCGGCGTCGCGACTAATTAGTAAGCTCACGCGCGGCTCCGGCAAGCCTTCAGGCCGAGCAGCTTGCTGCCCAGGCTACCTTCGGCGCCGCGCGTTCACGTGTTCCCGCTACGCTCCGGACGCACATGTCGCCCTTCGCTTCGCTGATCGCCGGCTGATGCCGGCGCTCCAGGAAACTAGTGCTTGGTTGTGGTGGTGGTGGTGACAGTGATACCGGCAATGTTAGAGCCGGGGCAAATCGGCGAGTTGCCGAGGTGCTCTCTGTACCAGCGAAGAGCTTTGGCCATGCGGTGAATTGCATGTCTGCGAGCTGAAGGAATCGAGTAGCTGGGTGGTGCCAGGTGGAAATATCTTCCTTCATCCCCACAAGCCTGTGCAAAAGCCGGTGAAGCCATTGAAATCGCTGCAAGGACAAGAAGTGCTTGTCTCATTTAACGTCCGCTCCTTTCTGAGTTCGCCATGACCCGAACCACGGTAGTAACTGATTTATTTGTCGCGGCTGGGGTCTTGAAAGTTCCTTACCATAAGAGCAAAGAACTCCACGGTCATTGTACTATTCCACGCGCACAGCAAAAAATGTCAAGGACACGTTTGTAAAAGGTTTGTGTACTAGAGTGCCCGAGCAGCTACGGTTTGCGGGTTTTGAGATTTAATGTGGAAATGTTTTGGTTCATTCTTTGAAACCCTGTAGCTCTGCAAGTAGCCTGTTTATTGGTTTTCAAGTAGAATCGGAAAAATCAGAGCGTATATACAAAGGCTTATTCTGTGCCTAAAGGACACAAACCGGCGCAGCCACCAAATAAGATGCCGCCCCTGCCGACGGATAGTCGCGAGGCGGTGCAGTGGTTTGTCAACACAGTCGGGCTTTACACAACCAATTCTCGCGGTTTGCTTGTCACCGAATTTGGTGACGATGAGAGGAGCATTTTGGACTCCGCGGTTATCGACCTGCGATCGCGCGGAATCATGCCTGTGGTGCTCGATGCGCAGACTGTGGCTGCTCAAGCGGAGCATCTGTGGGAACAAGCTCGGCACCACACGCGGTTCGGGCGGCCGCTGGCCAGTCAGTTTGAGCTGGAAGTGTCAGGCACCAATGTTTTGGTGCTTAAGGACCTTGATACACCGGAGACTCCGCATCACCTCTGGTATCTCTTCCACCACGTCTTCTTTCCCCGCGCGCTGGCTCAGAAGCCTACTTTAGTCACCACTCAACTCAGTCTGGATGAATTGGTCGCCGGCGCAGATGAGTGCGAAGACATTGAATTCTCGGGGCGCAAAGTGACGTGGCGCAAGCTCATGTGGCTTCTGGAAGCAACTTGTGTCGACACGGAATTTATCAGAAGCTTGAGAGAATTGGGGTTGCCTCCCATGCTCAAAGTCGAGCATCAACTGTTAGAGGCTGTGCGCGAGAGGGGGCTTAATGCCCAGCCGCAATTTATTATCGGCGACTACATGCTCGACCTGGCCATCGTAGAAAAGGACCGCAAAGTTGATATCGAATGTGATGTCTTAACAACTCTTGATGCCACCGGCTCAAATGCCTGGGAAGCTAAGAAGAATCTGCTTTTGCTCAGCGATGGTTGGAAGGTGCTGAAATTCGGCAACACGGAAATCACAAACAATGTGGAGGCCTGTGTTGATGTTGTCGAGGAGGTGTGGACGCAGGGGCGTAAGAGATCCACGTTTGGAAGATTATTGTCGGGACAGGCGGCGACCAGCATTCCCGAGCTTCCTGGTGATGACGATTTGCAGCGGCTTGCCATTACCCACGGTGCCGGTCCGTGTGCTGTCGAAGGTGGTGCCGGCACAGGAAAGACGAGTTGCGTAGTGCATCGCGTGGCGTTTCTTCTTTCTCAAGGCATCAGCCCAGACAGAATTTTGGTCATCTCCCATTCGCAAGAGACGGTGCGCACACTCAAGAGCGCCGTTGAATTGATATCGGATCGCCAGTCAGTGCAGCGAGTCTCTTTCCATTCCTGGCACGATCTGGGCTTGAAAATATTGAAAGAGAATCTCAGTGCCATCAAACGCAAACCGCCTTTAAAGATTGAAGCCAACCCGCAAAAGGTGATTCAACGGTTGCTTGTCAAATATCGCAAAGACCTTGATCCGACCACGCTTGAGTTGTCGGAGGAGTTGGATGAATTTACGCTTGCCTCTTTGATCTCGCTTTACAAGGCCAATCTGATTTCCGCCAGGCACCTGAAAGAACGCAGCAAGTCGGATGTCGACGAGCTCGTAGCCAAAATTTTCCAGGGTTATGAAGATCAGCTGCAGAAAATAAATCGCGTGGACAGAGACGACATGATCAGCCTGGCTGCGCAAGTGCTCGTCGATTACCCGGATGTGGCAAAAAAATATCAGCAACAGTTTGATTTTGTTCTGGTGGATGAGTATCAAGATGCCACCTCTGCTGGTGACCTGCTGTCACGGGTTATTGCTGCACCGCAGGACAATTTATACATTTCCGGTGACGAAGACGAGTCTATCTACGAGAGTAAAGGTGGGCTGCCCAGGCTGATGGCGGACGTCTCCATCAGGTTGCCGAACGCTCGTTGCTATGTGCTGGAAAAGAATTGGCGCTCGCATCCTGCTATTGTCGATCATTCGCGCCAGCTAATAGCTAATCTTTCGCGGCGACGGATAGTCAAAGACATGGCTTCCGGTTGGGGTCCTTCGCAAACAGGAGCGATCGTCGGACCCCAGGTATCGCAGACGGAAGAGACGGAAGCACAGTGGGTGGCGGAAGAGATATCGCTGCTCATTGATGGTGGGCGTGATCCAAAAGACATTGCCGTTCTCTACCGTTATCACCGCTACGCCATCATCATTGAAGAGGCGCTGTCACGGCGTGGCATCAGATGTGAATCATCGCACCCGGAGGCAGGACTGATTCCGGATGAAGTCGGTGATGTCATGGCTTTCTTGCGTCTGGTCATGGATCCCGATGGACCGAAAGCGCGTGAATCTTTCGAGCGCGTTTGCCAACTGCGCGTCAAAGAAATTGATCCAAAACTGTTTGCCACCATAGCTGGTTTCGCCGAGGTGAACAACCTCTCCTATCTGAAAGCCGTTGAGATTTACTCTGAAGCTGTGCCGGACGTGGGTTGCCAGGACTTGCGCAAGTTGGTGAATATACTGCGCGATATGAATCAACGCAACTTGAACCCGGCGGAAACGATTGCCAAATTGCGCCGCACGCAAGGCTTGAATGACTATTACAAATCGATTAAAGTGCCGCCCGGTGTGAATTACGAGCCTCTGCAAAAGTTGGCGCAGCTGGAAGAAGACGCCAAGAAATTCACTACGGTAGCGGAGTTGGTGAAAGCGCAGACAGCGGTGCCAAAGTCGTCACCATCTGCCGGCAAAGAGCCGGTCGAGCACGTGGTGCATATCCTTACCCTGCACGAAGCAAAAGGAAAAGAGTTCGCCGTAGTGTTTCTAGTTGGACTGGCAGAGGGATTGTTTCCAGCCGATAGTGTCAGAGATCGGGAGGAAGAGAGGCGACTTTGCTATGTGGGCATGACCAGAGCGAAGGATCTTTTGTATCTTTCGTTTCCGACTGTCTTCAATAAGGTGGGGTTGCAGCCCTCATCTTTTCTAGCGGAGGCGCGGCTAATGGCGGCGTTGCCACCGCCGATAGTACCGCCTGAGCAGTTTGCTGCCATAACGATTCAGCCGGCTGGCGCCCAGAAAATAGCACCGCCGGAAGAGATCTCGCCAGCCCTGTCCGCCCCGGCAGCGCAAGCGTTGCCGCCTTCCCTGGGAGCGCAGGCGTCCCCGCCTGTTCCGATTGACCTGTCCTCCCCAACAGCGCCGTCCCCGCCTGCTCAGATAGCCCCAGAGCCCTCTCCGCCAGCCCTAATAGCGCAGGCCGCGCCTGCTTTGTCCCCGGTAGCGCAGACCCCGCCAGCTTTGGTTCAGGCCACTCACGTACAGATTCCGGCAAACGTTCCTGGCCCTTCGGTTCCGGCTTCCGTTGCGACTAAGCAACCAGCTCCACAGGAGCAGTGGATCGCACACGATGCCCCGCCGGTGCCGGCTCAGGCTAAGCCCGTTCAGCCGGCTCCAATAGTTCCAGCTGCCACACAACCAGCTGATCCGGCTCCAATAGTTCCAGCTGCCGCACAACCAGCTGAACCGGCTCCAATAGTTCCAGCTGCCGCACAACCAGCTGAACCGGCTCCAATAGTTCCAGCTGCCGCTCAACCAGCTCCAGCAGCTCCAATAGTTCCAGCTGCCGCACAACCAGCTGATCCGGCTCCAGCAGCTCCAGCTGTCACTCAACCAGCTGAACCAGTTCCAGCCGCTCCAGTAGCTCCAGCTGTCACTCAACAAGCTCATGTTCCAGTTCTTGCTGAGCCGTTCCCCTTAGCCCCTTCCCCGCCGGTTCCGGATGAAGGTCTGGCGGCGCAGGCTGCTGCCTCAGCTGGGGAGATTTCGTCAGGTTTGATTCTCGACCCCGAGGCACCAGTGCAAGCCGATCTGTCCATTGGCATGCAGCAGCCCCCACCAGTTCTAGAAAGACTTGCCAAACCACCATTTCCCAGCAAGGGACAGGGAATTAGCAGGCGCGTGCCTCGCCAACAGGCTCCAGGCGTGCTGTCGGAAGATGCAGGAAAAACTCGGGCCGTTCCGTTGGTAGCGGGCAAAGAGCCTGCGCTTGCAGGGTTCGATGTCAGCCCGATGCTGGCGCAGGCAGCTGATGTGAGCAAAATGCCTGCACCCGTACCTGCGCCCGTACCCACAGGATTGGACTTCGGCTCGGCGGCCGCATTACCAGGATTGGATGCGGGCAAGCTCCCCGCACCACCAACATCTGACCTCGCCTCTCTTTCGTCCGGCGCACCACCGGTGGTATCTGACGAGAATATGCAGCGCCAGTATGTACGAAACCTCATACAAGAAGTCAAACAGTTCGATCTGTTCGAGCCGCGCAGTGGACAAGAGCTGTTGGGCACTCCTCTTGCCGCCGATGCAGCGGATGCGAAGGTTGTCGTCGACGTGGAGGAGGCGCTGGGTCCAGTGCAAGCAGCGCTCCAGCGGCGTAATGCGAAAATGCAGCAGACCAAAACCGACTCCGCTCCGTCGTCTCCTGAAGAGGTAGCCCCTCAAGATCAATATGTGGTTGAAGCCGATCTGTCCATCGCTCATGAGAAAGCGCTGCCGGGGCCAATAATACTCAAGCATGGGCTGCCACCTTCCTCAAGAAAGCAAAAGGCGAAATTGCAAGACGCCACTATTGCCGGTGCGCCGGCTGCGGCTGGCAGCAGTGTTTCTGAAGTGACCAACGAGCTGCCTGAGGGCTTCACAGCACACTCCGAGCCGGAGCGGGGAGTTGCATTGGCGGTGCCTGCGGCCAATGTTGTGCCACCATTTAAGCCGCCAAGCAAGCTGCCAGCAGGCGCAGCCGACATTTTGGCAAGTTGGGACAGCGAAGAAGAGGCAATTGTTTCTGATCACTTTGCGTCGGGGTCGCCGATTGATCGAGCTGTCCACAATCCGATGCTCGCAGGTTCACTCGATCCGACATTAAATTCGTCTGCTTCGTTCAGCAGCGAGGACGCCGCCCCGGCAGGCGGTGCTCCCGCCGCTCCAGCGAGGGTGCCCGCTCTCAGTCAGTCTACCGATCCTGGTGTGGGTGTTTTCGGTTATGCCACAGCAGATCATGACGTTGAGCCGACAGCTAAACCAAAGTTTGAGAAACTGCCACTGACAGGCGATGCCGCCAACATCTTGGCTGAACCTCAATCCAGGTCCGCTGACCCCCCTTCGGCAGATGTGATTCCAGCTGTGTCGATACCATCGTCACCGCCTGTTTCAGCGCCCCCGGCAAGAGCGTCTGCTCCAATGGCGAGTGACGAAGATGCCGTTCCTCAAGCTCCATCGATGACAAAGCCGCCAGCGGCAATAGGGGTTGACCCAATCGCCAGTGACGTAGAAGATCTCCTCGCTGGGATCGATCTTGAACAGCGCCCGAGCAAGTACAAGAAATATAAGGCGCGGGTTGAACCTCCCGCGCTTCCAAGTTGGAAGGAACCAGAGCCTAACCTTGAGCCGGCCCTGACGCCCGACACTGAGCCTCTTGCTGACCGACCGAAACCTCCGCGCCCAGCCTGGGCGCCGCCTGCCGATGCCGTCATCGATCCTTCGCAAGTTTATAGTCCCGCCACCCCATTGCCCAGCTCGATCTCGCATCGAGTCCACTGTTCCAATTGTGCAGCAGAGCTGGAAAGCGGCTCACGTTTTTGCGGTGAGTGTGGAACTCTCCAACAATCGCGCATTCCGGCCTGTCATTTGTGTGGCTCGCCGCTGGAACCGACCGCCAAGTTTTGCGGAGAGTGCGGCTCGCCGCGCATAGATGAGGCGGCGCCTGCCCCTGTACCAGGCGTTGGTGGCATGCCGAACATGGACAGCCCGGAGTACAAAGCCTATCTTGCCGCCCAGCAAAAGCCAACGCAAAAAAACTGGATGGTCAAGCTCTTGAAGTTCCTGGAGCAGTGAGTCTAATTTTTCATGCCATTTTAAGATCTAGCCCCTAAAGTCAGCACCAACAAACCAGTTTGGAACCTCTAAGGATTTCAACCTTTTGTTAACGTTGCACCCCTAGTATGTGGGCATCAGGTTCACTTACCAACTACTACAGACAAGAAGCAATCAGCTCTTTGTCGATTCTAATTTGCGAGGATCTAAGCGATGCTCAACTCCACAAATAGTTTTTCTCAACAAAACCAGGTCATGCCAATAACCTCACGAACTGCGACCATCGAGGGGTTGATGCAAGCGATAACATCATGCGACTTGGCGACACTGGAGGCATACATCGGTCAATTCAACGACGAGGCTGACCAACTTGTTCTCGTAGTCGAAGCGCTGGGAAGACTTGTGAATTCCCAGGAGTTGAGAATAACCGTGAGAAAATTCAGCTG
>Ga0182024_10010179_pt1 | contig 19242 bp, 27 predicted proteins | sample P32metaG_FD_120480 | JGI IMG/M metagenome (GOLD analysis project Ga0182024, IMG submission 120480) | Permafrost microbial communities from Stordalen Mire, Sweden - P3-2 metaG (Illumina Assembly) | ecosystem: Environmental > Terrestrial > Soil > Wetlands > Permafrost | place: Sweden: Stordalen... | reverse complement strand
GTCACCGGTCACCCGTCACCGGTCACCTGTCCTTACCAGGTGGGCTCCAAGTAGAGCCCACACCCCTAGTACAGGTCCGCGTAAATCTGGCCAAGCGTGTTTGAGGCATCGCAGCAGGCCTCGGCCGTCAGGTCGCTCATCCAGAAATCCTCTTGCTTGGATGGGACGCTCATCGCGCCGAGCGTGCAATCGTAGAGCTCGATCCCAAGCCGCTTGGTTCGGAAGTTCGAAAACATGAACATGCGGAATTCGGGAGCGTAGCCCATAAGTTGATTGGTGAGCGTGATCGTCGCCGTCGAGGCGCCGGCCACGGTGCTCGAATAAGCGATTAGCACTCCAAGGCCGGTGTCCGCCGCGGCGAAGGTGTAAACGCCGGCGGCTTCGCTGTATTGGCCCGTTGTCGGGGAAGACGCGACCTTCGTGAGCTGCTGGCCCGTGAGAGAGTAGTTGACGCCGTAATCGGTGACGATCGTGGCGCTGTTGGTCACGGTCGCTTGGAACGGGGTAGTCGGAATCGTGTGCGGCTCGTCCACATTCATCTGCGTGAGGCCGGTGGCCATGGCCTGCCCGAAGAAGAGCTGGTTCATGAAGCCGGGATCGAAGGCGGCGATTTTCGCTTTCACCGAGACATCGATCTTGCCGCGTGCCTTGGCGACGGGAAACTGGCTGGTTCCGAATAGCTTTTTCAAATCGCCTTTGAATTCCACCGAGGCTTCCTGCAGCACGGGGAATTTGTAGGGCGTGGGATTTGTGGCGAGGTTGCCGGCGTTGGGTAGGCCGTACAATACGCCCGTCCCGAATTCGATGATCATGATCTTTCTCCTTTTAGGTTGCGCAAAAATGGAAATGGGCCCCAAACGTCGGGACCCATTTCAAAAACCCGTAATCGCGCGAACTACGGGACGAGAATCTTCACAGGCAGAATCGCGAACGCCTGCTGCCCGAATACTCCGGGATCAATGTCAGCTTGCCCTTCGATCCAACATTCATACGCCTGGCCTCCGAGCGTAAGCACCGAAGGGTTGAACGTATCCGGCGCGAGGGCGTCTTCGATCTGCCCGATCAATGTGTTCAACTGCGTCGTGCCGTGGACCGCGTCGCTCGCGGTGTCGTAGCAATAGGCCACCAGAAAAACGTGCAGCGTGATTTTCCCGCCCGTGCCGCGCGGACGCGGATCCTTTTCCTCGGGGCCCTGCACGACGAAAAGCGCCGGCTGCATCGCCGAAGTGAGTTGCGGCGGCATCATGTGCCGGCGCCCCATCGTGGTGACGTTCGAGCCAAGCTTCGTCTTCAGCAGCAGATACAGGGCATTCAGAATTGCGTCGCGTGGAGTGCTCATGCGTTTCGAATATTGCCGTTCTCCACAAAAAAATGGGCCTTACAGGGCGCTCCCTGCAGCAACACGGAAGACGACCCGGCCCGCAAACTGAGATCGCTCAGTGATGAGCCGACCAGATTCCATCTTCCCGGCCCCGGGGCACGCGTCAGGGGCACGTGCGGCTTCCAACAAATGATCGAATGCGTTCCGACGGACCCGCTGTTCTGGGTCCAGCAAACCGGACAGAGAAAAATAATACCGTCCGCTTCAGCTACGCTTTCGATCCATTCCCAGGAATCCGCGGCATCGATTTTGAGCAGCCGCGGTTTGAGATCGAGAAGCCTCACGCGCTTATGGCTTTCTCATGTCGCTCGTGAAATTTCAGGACGAGCGCTGTCATTGTGTAATCCTCGAAATGCGCCGCCGTGTAAACATTGCCGTTCTGAAGGATGGCGCTGCCGCTTTCAATCTTGTCGGCCAGGAGGCGAAGAAATGACGCGGCTTTTTCCCTGTCCGTGCCGAAGCTGACATCGCCTTTTTCAGATTTGATCCGGTTCGCCAGGTCGTATGCACTCGTTGTCACAGCTTCACCTCGCTAAGCCGCGCGCGGATCGTCGCGACGATTTCGGACTTCTGCTCCTCGAGCGACGGATTCAGGAAAGGCCGCGGCGCAATTGAAAATGCGCGGTGTCCGCGCGTGAAAACCATCGTTCCGTCCGCCGCCATGAAGGCCATGAATTTCGCTTCAAGCGCCGGATGATTCGTTCCAAATTCCTGCCAGAATCCGAGATTTGGCATGCCCTTCGGCCGGCCACTGAGCGTCCCATACACTTCCTCATCGTTGCCGCCTACGCGCACGCCGGAGAGGATCGAGGCCGCGAGATCTCCGGGCTGGGTATATTTATTCGGCTCCGCCTGGTGTCCGATCGGACTGCCGGAAAGTTTGTTCGCGACGATCCACTCGGCCAGATCGTTCATCGCCTCGCGCATCCCTCCACGCAGCGACGTGACGATCGTGTAACGCACGCGCTCCATGTAGGCCGCGATTTTCGGCCCGGCATTCGGTTCGACCTGGAACTGCGGGATCATTTTCAGTGGCGTCCCCCCGTCAGGAGCGCAAAGACGATGGAGAAAATAAACATCGCGGCGGCAAAGAGGATTTCATCGCGCCTCGCGCGGTACTCGTTTCGTCGGAAATCTTTTTCATTCATCCTCGTCTCCCTAGTCAATCCCCAATGCCCGCTTTGCCACCGAAGCCTGCTCGGCCTCCGAAGCCAGCACCACTGGATGCCGCAGATGGAACCAAAAGCTCAATTCCAAAAACACCCCAGGCATCGCCTGCACCGGGGGTAGTGACTGATGCAGTGACGGCGGTGCCCGCCGGTGGAGAAACAGGACTCGTGGAAATTTCCGTTAGCGATTCCACAGCGTTATCACTGGAATAGGTCGTTGCAACCAGCCCGGTGTAGCCTGACCCAGCGCTGCCCAGTGCGTCCCCGGAGCCGGTGTTATAACCGACGGCCCCGAAATATTTGCTATTGTTGTGGCTCGTGGAATTGACCGTGACTGTGATAGTGGACGTATCCGAGCCTGTGGCTGTGTTGCTTGTTCCGATTGCGTCGCTACCATTGTTTCCTGCCGTCCCCGCCGTCCCCTCGAAATCCGTAGCGCCCATTACATAACCGACGCTTTCAGTCCAAGTATTCGAGCTGATGACAGTGGAGCCGAGGGCCGAAGTCGTATAAGCCTGCCAAACGCCTAACCTGTAAAACGTGCTGCTAATAATCGAACTTCCAATCTGCACGAAGGTCAGCCCGGTCGCGGTGGGGGTCGAGAACCCGGAGCTGGTGCCGTCTTCGTCGGTAACGATGCTGAGGATGACCACGGAGTTCGCATCCACGGTCGTCATGGTGACGGTGCCGCTTGTGGCTACCCCTGGCGCGTTGACATAGCTGGTTCCGGCGGTAACCTGTGCGTGCAAGGGGCCGCTTAGGATAAGAAGCAGGATGGCAAGTTGTAGGATGCGTCTCAATTCACTCCCAGGGCTTCCGCCTGGACCATCGGCACAACTACCGTGGGCGTTCCAGTTGTGGAAGAAAATCCAATCCCGAAAATAAGGCTTGCTGTAGTGGTCGTGAGTCCTGTCACCGTGCCTGAAAAATACGCGGCCGTCGCGGGATACGTGATTCCGAATCCCGTCGCGGTGGCAGCCGTCTGTCTGGGAACCAAGCTCCAGTAGAAGGCTGACGTGCTTGTGAAGGTCACCGTAACATCGGCAGTCAAATCGTCGATCGCGGCCGTCTGCGTGCCGATGCTTTGGCTTACCTCCGCGGTATCCGACACCGTCCCGTTGGTGCCCATGAAAATATAAATGATGAAGGTGCCAGTTCCGGCGCTGCTCTTAGTCATCGCCACACGCCATCGCATTGTGGTTCCAGAAGCAATCGCTGTGCTGTACACGGCGGGCATGTTCAGGTTGGAGTTGGTGACGTAGTATTTCGTACCGGCCACTGTTGTTTGGGACTGCGATGCCTGACCAAAATTGTGTATGCCGTTTGCGTCCGAAGTGACGGGAATAGTGTTCTTGATGCTCTCCGTCATCGTCGGCGATGCGTAGGTCCAGAACGGAAATCCGGTGGACGGAGTGCCAACGCGCACGCGGTGAAAAGAAGTACTGACCGTTCCGTTCGCTTCCTCGCAGTCGCTGTTTGCTGGCTGACGCGCGACGCAGTTGTCGGAACCCGCGCCGTAATAGATATACCCAGCATTTGGGAGCGTCGCCGTAAAAGTTGGACTTACGCCGGTGGAGCGATTGTAGGACTGCGAACTGGCGGCCACGACGAAGAGGAACGCGACAAAAACGACGATGAAGAGTCTCTTGACGGACCTGTCGATTATGAATCGGTTGATCATAGATCAGTTGCTCGCAAACCACGAAACGCTGGCTCCGGTGGTCGATGCGATCACGTAAATCAGATTTGTGTTCATCACTGGCCAGCAAACCGTCGCGCCCGGTGGCAATTCAATACCCGTGGAAATCGACACCCCGGAGGGTCCTAGATAAACATTGATCGTGTTTCCGACGAGCGCCTCCACGCACGCGTTTTTCGTGGCATTCGTGGCAAGCGCCGCAGCAGATGCAGTAACCGCCTGCTGGCCGCTGAGAACGGCTAACGCTCCATATATCGAATCTTTGACCGGCAATGAAACCGGACGAAATAGCGCCAGTACCGCGACCCACGGCTCGGATGTGATAGTTCCGCCCGCTGCTACTGGGGTTGTTGACGGAATCCACTGCGATCCGGCAACGAAGGAAAATAGCCCGCTTGCCGACGCCGGATTGATTTGCCCGGAGTCTGGCGACCACGTCCCCGTTCCAGTAAGCGTAACGGTTTGCGCAGCTGTGCCTACACCAAACGCCTCGAAAGCAAAATCATTAGGTGCAACAGGAAAAACCTGACCAGCAAGCAGTGCCGTGCCTGTTGCCGTACCAATCGCCGTAGCGTCCAGCATCTGCGGAGCGAGCGTAATGAGTCCATAAACCTCCCAGACCTGCATCGCGATCGTGGTGTTTGACGAAGACGTTCCCGAAAACGTCGCCGTCGCCGCTGTGTTCGCGGCCGTGATGTTCGGGCAGTAATAGAACGAAACCGCGAACGTCGTGCTGATCGCCTGCGTCGCCGCGAGCGAGCAGGTATCGCTATTTGTATCCGTTACGGTCAGGACGATGTTCGAGCCGACGACTTCGCCAGCGCCTACCGCGATGACTAGGGAATTACCCGCCGTCGTCGAAGTGATCGTCGTCGAGAGCGTCTTGACCGTCGCGCCGCCCACATTGTTGTTGGCCTTGTGGATGACCGCCGGAACGATTGCGTTGAACGGAGCGAGCGACACCTGCTGCGGCGACGAGTAATTCGACTGCGCGTGCGCCGGGAGCGCGCACACCAGGAGCGTAGCCAGAAATGTCCATGCCGCGATCGCCCCCGGTTTCCGCAAAATATGATCCGTTATTGAAGCCCGTGAATCGCACCGGTAACGGCAACATTGCTCGCCGACCACTTGACGCCACTGGTGAATTCCGTCCAGTTGAACGGGTAGTTAAAGCACGAGGATGCCGGGATTGATGACGCATTAATCGCCGTGATTGGCGACCCCTGATCATCGGTGATCGTGATGGTATAGGGGGTCGTGGTGGAAGTGTTGCAGAACACCATGTTCTGCACGCAGGTGGTCGTCGCGGTGATCGCCGTGGCACTGGTGGGCAGCGCCTGGAAGGCCGCGTCATAGTTCGTCGTGCCGCAAGCGGTGAGCGGAACCGTCTTGCCCACGAGCGCGGTGCCCGCCTGCAGCGTCGCGTTCACCGGGAACGTCGATCCTGCATTGGACCTGACGTAGACGTCGCCGTCGGCTGCTTTGACATCCACTTTTCCGGCCGTCGAGAAAGCTGTGCCCAGCGTGCCGAGCAGGTTGGCGTCAAGCCCATACTTCGATGAATACGTTGAGCTGTTTGTCGTGACGCCGTGCGTGCCGTCGGTGATCTGCGTGAAGAATTGGTTGGAGACCGTATTGGCCGCGGTAGTCGGACTGATTTCGAGCGGTGTCATGCTCGACGCGCCCTGCACGGTCATCACGCCGCCAGCCGCCGTGCCCGCCGTGCCAGCGCCTACCACGAATAATCTGCGGTCCGCATCGCACTGCGCGACGCCCGCCTGCCCTGTCGTCAGCGCGCCGGTGGTGATGGTTGTCTGGTAATAGCAGCCGGCCGGGGTGTATGAGGTGGTCCCGAGCGTGAAGGCAGCCTCATCGACCGCCGATGCGCCTCCGCCACCATTGGTCACGTTGACGTTCAGCGAGGTTCCTGTGATCCCGATCGTGTTCGATCCGTTGTGAAGCTCCACCTGCAGGGCGTTGTTCGCGTTCACATTGGCCGTATTACCGTTCCCGGTGATCTGGACCTGGCCTCCTGAAATCTGCTGCTGCGCCGCGGCCGGCAGAACGCACGCCGCAAGGATCAGAAGCACAACTAGGACTTTACTCGCTCTCATTTGTTTTCACCTTCTCCTTTGGAATCCACACCATTTTAGCGACATCGAAGAGGTAGTTCTCGATGTTGACGTGCTGTTCATCCGCGTCCTTCTTCGCTGCCGCGTTGATTTTGTCCGCGAATTCTTGAACCTGCTTCAAGAGCTTCTCATGTTCAATTTCGTTGTCCTTGATCCTGATCAGCACCTGGTCCTGCTGAACCTGTAGATCGCGGATCGCCTCTTTCGTTTCGCGCTTGGCTGGCTTCTCCTTCGCCGCCGCCGGGACTGGCACAGGCTCCGCCGCCGCGCCCATCGGGTCCTGCGCGGAGACGATGAACACGAATCCGAAAACTAAAAGCGCGACCAGCGAAAAATAATATTTCACGGTTTCCTCACACGGCAAACGTGGCTACTGCTTCGCCGCTCCCCGACTGCGCCTGAAGGTACGCGAACGTTGTCCCGGCCGGATAGCGCGTTCCCGTCAAGGGGGTCGGATTCTGCTTCGCTACCACGCCTTCCTGCACCCCGGCCGGAATCGTGTCTTGCGTGGTCGATGGGCTCGTACTATCGCTGCAGATGTTCATGTTGATCGACGAACGCACGATCCAGTAGTTGCAGGCCACCGGGCAGGTGATGGGCGTCCAGCCCGACGTGTTGATCGCCAGGGTGCGGATCGCGAAAAATGGGCTTGCGTCGGACATCTGTTATCTCCCGTCAGAAGATCGCGTAGAAATAATCGGCCGGGCCCGGCGCGAAATTTGTGGTCATTGGAGTGATGCCTCCCGAATACGTTCCCAGCGTGTAGCTCGATGGCGGCATTTCAATCCCGTTCCACACGATGACGAGAACAGCCGGATCCGGATTTCCCGGCAGAGTGAAACTCTCGTTCACGCCGTTGATCGTCCCGGTGATGGCGTAGCGTCTCGGGCCCGATGCGCCCGTATAGCTCGAGAGCGGCGGCGGAGCGTAGGGCTGTCCCGAATCGGTGACTCCGACGCGCTCCTGGCAGCTCAAGATCATGTAAATGTTTCGCGACTGAAAATCGCTGACCGAAAGAATCGCGAAAACCCTTCCGTTCCATACCAGGCGGCGTGTCGCGTCGAGCCCCGCCGCGTAGCGGATCGTGACGCGATGCGTCTCCGTGGGAATCATCTGGGTATTGCCGCCGCGCGGATCCCAGGATTTGTCAGGGCCCAGCTTGTTCCCGCTTTGCTGCTCGATGAAAGCCGGCACATCCACGAGCTCCGCGAGCCATTCCGGATTCGGATTCCCGTAGGTGTCGAGCGGCCCCTGCCGCTGGATCGTGACGATCTCCCGGAGCAGGCCGGCCGACAATAGAGCTGAGCGCATAAAAGGCGAGAGCCCTCCGGTGCTGTCCAATTCAGGACAGACCGCTGAAGGCTCTATTTGTAAAATTAAAAAGTTAAAAATCGAGTTTCAAGAAAAAGGGGGCCGTGCCGAGAACCTTCCCCAAGTTCCTCTTCATCCGGCCCCTTCTTCAAAGGCAGGACAGCAAGCAGTCCCACCCCACCTATTCCAGCCTACCAGCTCCCAGGGCTGGCGCGGCATGGATAACAAAAGCGGCACTTAACTTCTAAAATTACTTCGTGGGCGCGTAATCGAGCACGCGCTCGCTCCAGATCAGCCGTTCGTACCAATCGAGTTCATGGAGCTGCTCGGTGGTCACCGCCTCGCGGTTCTGGTAGGAAACGCCAGCGGCCAGCATGACTGCGATTTTCAGGTTTGCCGGAGCGGTTGCGGCGTCGCTCCCGTAGCCCGCAGTGAAAAAAATCTGTACCGCATTCGGAACGCGCAGTGTTTCGGGCCAGAAAGCTCCATAGTTCGGGAAAAGCCGCGGCGGCTCCGCGTCACTGTCCGCCAGAAAATCTCCCGCGGGCGCCGCTCCCATATTCGTCCAGGTGATGTCTGCGTCGTTTGTCGTGCCGCTGAGCGTCGCGTTCCAGGCGGGAGCCGTGGCTCCCGATTCGCTCTCGCCGCCATCCTCGGCCTCGCTGACGGCTGTCACCTGCTGCAGGTGCGTGCCGTCCGTGACCTGGTCGCCAGTGTCGTATTCGTTCTGTGACAACCACGCGGCCGGCGCGGGAAGCAAAGTGTGCAGGACCTGGTCCGTGCCCGTGTAAACGATCTGCTGAACATTCACCAGCGGGCAGCGGAGAAGCTTGATCTGCTGGCGGTCGTCGTAATGATGGCCGCGCGCGTAGCGCGGAGCCTGGTAAAAATAACCGGTTCCGAAATCGCCCCAATCGTGCAGGCTGGGAAAATGGTCGTGCGACTGCCGGTAAAGCTTGTTCACCAGGCTACGCCCCGAGTCGCTTTCGATCGTCTCGCGCGCGCCCTGCAGATAGATTCCCAGGATGGCATCGTCGTTCGAAATCGTCACACGCAGATGGCTCTTGAGCATAGTGAGCGAGACCGGCTCCTGCGCGGGCGGCGTCTGGACTTGGATCGATGACATTTATTTTTTTTTCTTCTTCGCCGGAATCTCCGGCGGACTCGTCCGCCGAAGCTCATGATTCACGAGCGCAGGTGGGTCGGGAGGAAACGAAAACTCTGCGCGGCCGTCCTCGATCAACGGCTTCGCGTCGAGATAATTCATTTCCACGGATTCACCCGCACGCGGACCGTTCACGAGTTTCACAAACATTTGCTTGCCTCCGCGATCGTTGCAGAAAAGCGTCGTCATAAGAAAGGCGAAGGGCCGAAGTATGCTTCGGCCCTCCGGTTGTTTGAAACTAGGTGATTTCCGTGGGGCTCTGGTCTTCGGCGAAGCGCGCTCCGCTCAGGATCGCGATGATTGCCGCGTAATCGGCGTTGGCGCCGTTGGCGATCACCACCTGAACGTAGGGCGAGGCTTGCGGCAATTCCGCGGCATCAATTTCGATGACGTAGAAAATGTCCGCAGTTGCCGAAGGCTGGAAGCCGGCCGCGGTGACGGCTACCTTCGCGCCGAGCACATCGCCGCTGCCCGTTTCGCACTTGAACACGTTAAACGGAATCGCAGCGGGGCCCGCGCCTGCCGCGCTGGTGCACGCATTCAACACGATCGAGGTCATCTGCCCGGCTTGCGCGCCGATGGAGATAATGATGCTCGCGTGCTGGTACTTCTTCATGGAGAACGCCTGCGCCGTCGCGCCGCCCGTCACGTTCACCGGGACCTGCAATACGACAACATGGCCCTCCTGGGCAATCGTAAATCCCTTCATGTGAGGCTCCTTTTCTTTGATCCAAAATTTGTGCGGGACGGCCGAGGCCGCCCCGGATGGTTGCCAAATTACGACCTGGTTGCCAATGCGATGAACGGCGACAGAGTGGATCCGCCGGTCTTCGGGGTGAGGGGCTTCTTCCACCAGACTTGCCCGTCCACGCGATAGACGAAGCGGAAAACGCCTTCGTCGGTGAGGAAGTTCACGTGGATCGAGTAATCCTGGCGGACGCCGTTCTTGTCGATCATCACGTATTGGCTCATGTCGGCCAGGAGGATGTCGCCGGGCGTCCCGAGGACCGCGCCGTGTTCATGGAAGATCACCGGCCGGCCCATCAGCATGCCGGTCTGGTTTCCCTTGTCTCCTGGAGGCGTGTAGAGCAGGATTTGGCCCAAGCTCGGCGCTCCCAAGACCAATTGATAGAGCTGCGGCTCAATGCTGACGTCCGCGAGCCACGCGGAGTTTGGCCGGCTGGGAACCCAGAGGCGGTTCCACATGGCCAACACGTCTGCAGTGGTCAGTACGGCGCCGGAATCACCCGAGGCTTTTGCCTGTGTGATCAGCGCGCCGCTATTGAGGATGCCGAGGGGCTGCCCGGCTCCGGTTCCGTTGATGATCGCATCCTCGACCTTGAACGTCATTTCTTGCCCGAACGATTCCTGGATTACCGCCTCGAGGGCGGCTCCATCTTCCAAGAGTTCGTCGGTGGCGTAGCAGAGGGCGATCAACTTGTTGAGTTCCAGCTCGACGCGCCGGAACTTCGGCTTGCTGCCGGTAAGAGCAGCCGCTTCATTCACCCAATAGGCCAGCACGCCGCCCCACCTGGACCCGTCCGCGCGGGAATCTTCGTCGATGGCGTTGATCTTGATGCCATTCGATTTTCCGGAGAGCGGAATTTTGCGGCAGCGCTGAACGATCTGCCCTGTTGAATACATGCGCGTCAGGAGTTCAGCGGAGAAATCCTTCTGCACGAGGAAGCCGCCTTCTGACGGCATCGCTTCATCGAGCCCCGCCGGTCCAGCGAAAAGGCGTGGATCGCGCAGGGAGCCTTTGCTCTTCTCGAAATTGCGAATGGCCATTAGCTGTTCGCCGAGGCTCTTGAATCCGGTCTTCTGTCCCGGCGCGCCTGCGGCAGCAGCGGCCGTTTCGTTCACATCTTCCACCGGCGAAGTGCGGCGCTCGAATTCGAGGACCTTCTCTTCGCGTTCGATGGATTTTTCAGCCGACGTGAGCGCCTTCAGTTCTTCCTCGTAGGCCGCCCCCTCGGATTCGTTCAGGTCGCGGCTTTCGGCGGCGGCCTTGTCCAGCATGGCGCGGAGCTTTTTCTTGCTCTCCGTCGCGCGCTGGCGATAAAGCTTGATGTTCGACATCGTATTCTCCTTTTTTCATTTGCGCAGAGATTCGCATTCTCGGCGTCATCGGACGCTTACGTTGCGACTCCTCGCTTTGTTTTGAAATGGCCGCGACGGCGGCCGAAACTTTTTTATCTAAGGTCGAGCTCGCGGCGGCGCCGATTCAGCGCGGCCAGCGGATCCGGCTGCTTCGCGGCCTTGGCGCGCGGCTCGTGGCCGCAATTCGGATCCGCGCATTCGGGATTCGAGCAATTCACGTGATCGTCCGCGCCGCACGCGCCACAGACGCAGATGCAATCGTTTTCATCGAGTGGCTCGTCGCCATCCTGGAGATCCGCTCGGAAGGGCAACGGCTCCGCGGCCGCGGCCACTTGCGTTGCGGCGCCGGCGTTCGATCCCAGGCGCCCGAGGACGTCGTCCATGGTGGCGACGCGATCCGCCATTCCTTCTTTCACCGCTTGCGCAGCCAGTACCATGCGCCCCTGCCCAAAGCCGCCGCGCACATCGTCCTGCGAAGCGCGGCGCCCGCGCCCGACGCCCTTCACGAACATGGAATAGTAGGCGTCAACTTTTGATTGCAGGTCCGCGCGCGCGGTATCCGAAAGCGGCTCATAGGGACTTCCGTCCGTCTTGAATTTTCCAGCGCTGATCAGCGAAACTTTCACGCCCTCTGCTTCGAGCGCCTTTGAGAAATCCTCATGCGCCGCGAAGACTCCGATCGATCCCACCTGCCCACTGGGAATCACCACCAGCTCTCCGGCAGAGCAGGCAAGCCAGTAGGCCGCGCTTCCCGCCATGCTATTCGCCACGGCGATGCTTTTTTTCTGCCCGCGCGATTTGTAAATCTCCTCTGCGAGCTCCGGAACGCCGTCCACGCCGCCGCCCGGGCTGTCCACGTCGAACACGATGGCCTTGATGCTCGAATCGCCGAGCGCCTGGCGAAATTGCGCGGTCAGCTTCTCGATGGACGTGCCTCCCGAAAACTGGCTCATCAAGTTCGCGCGGTGCGAAATCATTCCGCGAATCGGGATCACCGCGACGGCACCGAAGCTCTGCTGCGATCGCGGACCGGCCGAAATCGCCGCCTCGTCAAGGCGCGCGTGGATGTCTTCCTCGCTCAGCTTTGCGCCCGCGGCCCGCATGCTGATGAGCTGCGCGATCACGGTTAATTTCTCGGGAAGAATCGCCCAGGGCTTCTGGAAGACCTCGGACATGATCCGTTCGTATTTCATCGTTAGCTCCTCAGCGCCGCCACAGGCTTTTTCGTTCCGAGCGCCAGCGCGGCGAGTGCGTCCGGCGCGGTGTCCTCGATCCAATCCAGGGCGCAGTTTTTTTCTTCGGGATCTTCGACGCCGACGAGTAGTTTCAGATTGCTTTCGGCGTACCGTTTGGCCGCCGCGGGAGAAATGCACATCGTCTGCGCGACGAGCGCGACGTGCGCGGCATAGAAAGCCTGCGCCTCGCTCGCGAAAGCAGCGGCATCGAATTGCTTGGAAGCGCGGCCCAGCGTCTTGCGGAGTGCCGTCACTTCCTTTCGCACAACGCGCCGCGCAGCTTCCACCGCAAAAGCCTTTAGCAGATGATTGCGCGAACGAACCGATTCCCTCTTGGACGCCTTGTCCTCGCCCTCATCGTCCGGCTCTTCCGGAGGCGGATCCTGCCCGGGCTTATCGTTCGCGGGCGCGGGATCATCTTGCGGATCCGGCACATCCGTGGCCATTGCAGGGATGTAGATCGTGCCCGACGGAACCATGTTCAGCGGCCGCAAATATTCCTGGCCGCCCTTGCCCTCTGGAAGCGGATTCATTCCTTCGAACTCACAAATCGCGTCCGGGCAGAGCCATCCCCAGTTCCGGCCGACCGCGTAAGCGTCGTAGCGGCTCTTCATGTCGGCGCGAATCAATCCACCGACGCCGAATTCCGCGAAATATTCCTCGTCGTCGCTCATCGCTCCGGCGATCGGATCGATCAGGTCGACATTGATGCGGCGTTCCCAGCGCGTCGCCGCCGGCTGGATGCAGTCCGAAACGAACTCGAGCCCCATCCATTCGATATTGTTGTTTGTCGCGCGCGCGAGAATTCCAATCTTGTGCGGCGGCACGCGGTAGATTCCGCAGACCTGCTCGGCGTTCGCCTGTGTGGCCTCCAGAAACTGCGAGTCTTTGTTCGAGAGGCCCACCTGGTGGAGCTTCAGGCCCTCCTCAAGGACCTTTGTCCTGTGGCGATTCTCTCCGGTGTTCGCCTTCTGAAAGTTATCGCTGAATTTTTGGCGCGCGGCATCGTCCTTGAACTTGCCAGGATGCTCGATCCATGTGCTGGACGTCGCATCGTTCGCGAAGAACCGCCCGGCATAGTCCTGCATGCCCAGCCCCGTGCCCATCGTCTCGCGTTGGACTGCGATAGGGCTCAGCCCGACGAGACCATCACTCGTGAGGCCGCGCAGGTGGAAGATCTCTTCCTGCATGTAGCAGTCCACTTCGGCGGTGAACCGGGAGCGGACCTGGTATTTAAGTTTCCCGTTGGGGAGGCGATAGACCTGGACAAGGTCCGGATGCAGCGGAATGAGCTGATCGATGGCGCCGCGAGGGCCCGGAACGATCCGCGCGAATGCGTTGCCGCGCAGATCGAGGTGGCACTGCATCATTTCGACAAACTCGATCGACGTCTGCCACTGGTTCGGCGAATTGTGCAGGACCTGGTAAAGCGGATGCTCCGGAGCGCGGACCTTCCCGCCATTCGGAAGTCGCTTATAAACCACAAGGGGACACGCTGCGAGCGATTCCGATCGAACTCGGATGCAGGAAAAAACCGCTGCGAGTCGCATCGCCGTTTCCGGCGTGACAGCCATGCCGGCGGCCGAATCCCATCCCGGCCGCGAATACCAGTAGTCGTCCCAGGGCGGCAGCGCGGATCCGCCGCCGGTTGCCGCGTTAAAGGCCGCGCGCAGATGCCAGCTAATGCGGCCTATCACTCCCGGGTCTCCGCGGCGGCTTCTCATACGACCAGGATCTCCCGGCCGTCGTCATAGGCCGATCCGCCGCCGTCAACGGTCGCGATCGCTCGGCCCAGGGCCATGATCAGCGCGACGATGCCGTCGATCTTGCCGCGCGCTGATTTCTTTGTCGGACGTTTGTTTCCGTTACCGTCTTCCCACACAACCAGGTTCGAGGCCATCCAGCGCAGCACTGGATTCCCCAGGTGCGCCAGCTTGCGGCCCAGCACGAGCTCCTCGATCAATCGTTTGGTGGGCTCCGCGAACATCGCGATCGTCTGATTGAATTTCACCAGGCGGTCCGAGGCGATGCCGCCGGTCTGCAAGGAATTGGCGAATTGCGTGGCGTTCCACGGATCGAACGTCAGCTCGCGGACGTCGTAGCGTTCGAAGTCCGCCAGAACCTGCGCGCGGATGACGTCGTAATCGACGATGTTCCCCGGTGTCGAACGGATAAAGCCCTCGCGGACCCAAACGTCGTACGGCGCGCGGAATTCCTTCACCTTGCGCTCAATGTTGTCCTCGGGCAGCCAGAAATCGGCGAGAACGATATATTTTTCGTGAGAGTCGCTGGGAGGAAAGAGTTTCACTTCCGCGGTAACGTCTTCGGTGGAGGAAAGGTCGACGCCGATGTAGCAGGTCTCGCCGGCGAGCTTCGCTTCCATCTCCGTGCGGAGCGCGCGCGAGTCTGTGTTCTGCAGCGAGAAGCCGACGCAGGCGTTCCAGTCGTCCATCTTGATGGCGGCAGTTTCCTGATTCGTCCAGATGTTCAGGTGTAGGCGAAGGAAGGAATTCAGCGAGGAAGGGTCCTGCTTCGCCTTGTTGGCCTTGCGGCGAAGATCGTCGAGCTTAACGGAAATGTTCAGGCCGGGATTCGCCTTCGGCCAGTTGCGCTCGTCTTCCCAATCATCGCCCTCATCGAGCGCGGCGATGAAGACGAATAGCGTGTCGTCCTGGTTGATCCCCTCGAGCACCTTCGTAGAATATTCGTGGTCAGTGAAGCAAACGGATTCGCGATCGTAGCCGGCCGTGGTGATCTTGAATGTGAGCGGCTGCAGCCGCGCGGCCGTCGCCGTTTCGATGACATCGATCAGCAGGCGTGTTTTGTGGGCGTGATATTCGTCCACGATCGCGGCGCTGATGTTCAGGCCATCGAGCGTGTCTTCGTCGGAGCTGAGCGGCTCAAACTTGGAATTGGTCGCGGGGACGTTCATGTTATTCCGGAAGCTGACGATGCGAGACTTGAGCGCCGGCGAGGACTTCCGCATGCGCTCGGCTTCGCTGAAGACGATCTTGGCCTGGTCTTTCTTCGTGGCCACGCAGAAAACTTCGGCGCCTGGCTCGCCGTCCGCGAAAAATAAATACAGACCGATCCCCGCAGCGAGCGTCGATTTCCCGTTCTTGCGCGCGATCTCGGCATAGGCCGTACGGAAGCGGCGAGCATTGTCGCTGGTGCGCTTCCATCCGAACAGGCACCAGACAATGAATTGCTGCCACGGCTGCAGGATGAACTCCTGCCCCGCCCATTCGCCCTTGCTGTGGCGGAGGAAACCGAAAAAATCAAGCGCGTGCTGGCCAGCGGCGACGTCGAAACGCAGCCCGCGCGCAGCGCCCTCGCGCAGATCGTCCAGGTGACGCTTCGCCGCGAGCTTCACCCAGCGCGAGCACACGATTCGGCCGGCTGCCGCGTCTCGCGCATACTGCTCCGCGGGATGCAGCTTAATTGACGCGCTTGCTTTCATTTGTTTTTGCGCCGCGATTCAGGAACTTCTCGAAAGGATCCTTCTCTTCACCGGCCGGTTTCTCGACGCGCAGACGCGATCGCGCCGCCGGCGTCATCCCGAACTCAATGAGAAAGGATTTCATGGTTTTCAGGGCCGCTTCCGAGATGTTGCATGCTGGGTTTTTCTTGTGCCGATAGCCCACGGTGAAGGGCTTGCCTGCCAAATTCTTCCAGAGGACAGGCTCCTCGATCACGATGCCGAACTTTTCAATCCGCTGTTCAGCCTGCGCCCATCTGGCATATGCGTGACAGTATCCAGCGAGTGCCTTTCCATCGATGCGTGAGAGCAGCCCGAGCTGCTCGAGCTGCGGAACGATTGATTTCCATTCCTTTTTCGCCAGCTCGGGAAGATCCGGAGGCATGTCAGGAGGGCCGAGCGGCGGCGTCGGCTCCTTTATGTTGAGTGCGCGGTGGCCAGCCTTGCCGCCAAGCTTTCTCAACTTCGTCGGCTTCGGTCTACGTCCGGATCCACGTGGCATTTTTCTTTTTTACCAAGCAAAACCGAAAATTCTATTTCGGGCGCGTGTGCGCGCGTGTGCTGCGCGGTTCACGCCGGCGAGGGTCTTGAGGAATTTGATCCCCCTACCCCTGATTCTTTTTACGTTTAGATGTTCCGGAAAGTTGCAGGCGCTTCGCGAACTCAGTCACGAACCGTGCCAACTGCTTGCGCGTCGTCGGCGAGACGTTCGCAATCTTGCCGTCCTTCTCTGATGGCACCGAGAATGTTCCTTCGGGCGACACGACGATGCGACAGACCTCGATGTACTCGAGCGTTCCGACGAAGTCCGCAAAAGTTCGGTTTGGTTTCTTCATGTTCGTTTGCCTCGCCGCGCGAAATCGGAGTCGATCTTTGCGGTCTTGTAGGAGTGGCACGCCTTGCAGCCGCCCTGGCCGTTCTCGAGTGACCAATCGCCGCCGGCATTCAGTGGCACGATGTGATCTGCCTCGACGCTTGGTGCCGTGCCATCGCAGAGCACCGCGATTTTGCACAGCGGATCGCGTGCCAGAATCATCGAGCGCCAGCGCTGATGCCGGCGCCCATATCCTCGCTTTGAAGCAGATCCGCGTCGCCGATCGTACGCCAGAGCCGCCGTTCGCTTGTGCGTGTCGCAATACCGAGCCGCGCATCTACGTCCGCAGCCAGGTTCGCGGCAGACATTACTCGCCGCGAGCGGCATCGCGATCGCTATCCCGCACGCGCAGCGCAATGTGTGCAAGCATCACGCGCGCCCACAATTGTCCGCGCGCGGATTCAATGACGAGAAGCGCGCCGACGCGGCATGACGCGCCGCGTATCGCGACGCGATCAATTGCGGCGCCAAGCCGCGGCGCCGTCAAGCTCACCACGGCGCCATTGCCACTGCGATCTTCATGACGAAGCCAGTGCACGCGCCGTTCGCGTTCGTAGCGAACCACTTGTGCGCGAGAAAGGTGTTTGTGGGAACGATCGTCACAACGATGGCTGGAATATTCGGTCAGATCCCAAAGCGGGGGAACGCTGCAGATAGTTTTTTTAGACATACCTGTACGGACGATGGAAGAGTCCCTGAATCAGGTCACGCTACGGCTGACAAGGAGAAGCCGATCTCGGGGAAGAAAGCGGCACTAGAAAAATACCATTGCGGTGGCCAATTGCGACAGGACCGTGATGCGGACTGCGTGTTATCAGTTAATGGCAGTCCGGCGATGGGGCGGGAACGGCGCGTATGATTGGGGAAGTAATCCTGCGCGCCGCTGGCCTTCGTGGAATCGCCGCGAGTCCGGCGCGGCGTGCGGGGTGAAAATTAATCGGGCAAGGATGGCAGCCGTTGAATCCCGCTAAGAATCGTCAGGCTGTGAATGCGAAGTTGCTCCTTTTTGGATTTCCTCGCCCGAAACTCGTCAAATATCAGTTCCTGGTGCGGCGAATTCGCCTCTCTTCATCCGCGTCTCGCGCTCTTTAAGGGCGGCCTCAACGTCCCGGTTAAATTCTTCCTCCAGTGCTCCAAGCTGGTCGGCAGCTTCCGTAAGAATTCGCGACTGAGCGCGTCCCAGGCGCTCTGAACATTCCGGAACCTCGTTCATTAAAACATCCAGGCCCGAAGACAGGCACAGATCTCCAAGTTTCTGCAATGCCGCCGGGAGGCTCCCTGTGTAGTAGCAGATTTCCGCGACGGCATCGGTAATCCCATCGTCAATCTCAGCGTCATTTTCGAAGTCCAGATCAAGGGTGAGCTCGATGAATAAACTGCTCGCTGTGCGCAAATCTTCTAAAGCCCTTGATTTTTCTTCGCTGTTCATCTGTCGCCCCCTACATGTAACATTTCCTGATTTTGTTACCCCTCTTCGAAGTCAATTTCGCACTGCCCTGGCGTCGACGATTTCTTTATCTTCGCCGCGCTCGCTGGCTGCTGAACTTTGATCGCCCGCAGGAACTCGAGATCCTCGGCCGTGAAGTCGCACTCGCCCTTGCCGCGCTTTCGGCACGTCACAAAGTGCATGGCTTAAGTCTCTGGATTCAACGGCACGTGTTTCTGGTTCGGCGTCCAATACCAGAGGACGATTTTTCCGCAATCCCTGCAATGCGAGGTCCCGGTCCAGACGTAGCCGTTCGCGACAAGCCCATCATGGCCGCTCATTGGCCGCTCCTCGCGCGCGTTGCGGCCCAGACTTCCTCGCGTATGATGCTCATGATCCGAGGAACGAGGATTTTTGCCAGGTTGCGCGCAAACGACATTCGATCCGGAGTCAGGCTTGCCGAGGCGCTGGTTTCGAGCGCGGCCTCCAGGCGTTTCAATAGTTCGGTCTGGCGGATCATTCGCATTTTGGCCTGTCTCGATTTGCCATGGGTTCCTCCTCTCTAGGTGGTTTCACGCAGTCCGTGAGCCACGCGGCTCCGGCTTCGAAGTGCGCAACGGATCGACCGCTCTGCCGGGCGGAGCGATGTGGCCATTCGACAGGGCTTTTCGTTCCGGCGTGCCGCCGAAGAATTCGCCTGGTGCCTGTTCCCTGCCTAGCGCATTGATCGCTTTTACCTCCACTGTGGCCGAGTTGATGATCGTCTGCGCAACACCGGCGATCGCCTTGGCGCGTTCGATTTCCATTGGGTTTTTCTCATCTTTCAGAGCCTCGAGCGTTTCAAAAAGATGATCGCGTAGATCCGAGAGTTTATTTTTCGCCATTGTGAATTCTCCTAACAAGGTCTCGTTTCAGGCCGATCACTTCCTTGAGCAGCGGCGGGAAATGCCGCATTTCTTCACAGGCCTTCTTGCTCGCTGCACTCATCCGGGCGCGGACCTCGGGATTGGCCAAGGCCTTCTTGCTCGCTGCACTCATCCGGGCGCGGACCTCGGGATTGGCCCAGGCCTTCTTGCTCGCTGCACTCATCCGGGCGCGGACCTCGGGATTGGCCCAGGCCTTCTTGCGCGCTGCACTCATCCGGGCGCGGACCTCGGGATTGGCCAAGGCCTTCTTGCGCGCTGCACTCATCCGGGCGCGGACCTCGGGATTGGCCAAGGCCTTCTTGCGCGCTGCACTCATCCGGGCGCGGACCTCGGGATTGGCCCAGGC
>Ga0182024_10010178_pt1 | contig 19242 bp, 11 predicted proteins | sample P32metaG_FD_120480 | JGI IMG/M metagenome (GOLD analysis project Ga0182024, IMG submission 120480) | Permafrost microbial communities from Stordalen Mire, Sweden - P3-2 metaG (Illumina Assembly) | ecosystem: Environmental > Terrestrial > Soil > Wetlands > Permafrost | place: Sweden: Stordalen... | reverse complement strand
TTCGCCAGCAGCCGCCCGCGCAATTCGAAGCGGTAGATCCCGCGTGGCTGGTGAAAGCGCTCGCCTTTACCGTCCTCGCTGCCCTCTTATGTGGCTATCTCACCTTTTGCCTGCTTTTCTATCAGGGCCAGTGGCAGCTCGTCCTACACCCCGTCCGCACGGCAGCCAGTCCGCAGTCGATCGCCGGCATCCCCTACGAACTCATCCACTTCGGCCCGGACGAGTCCGCCACCCCCCAGCTCACCGGCTGGTGGATTCCCTCCGCTCCCGGCACCCGCTACGCCAACACCACCCTGCTCTTCCTCCCCGGCTCCGACGGCTCCCTCGCCGACTCCATCCCCACCCTGGCCAGCCTCCACAACCTCGGCATCAACGTCTTCGCCTTCGACTACCGCGGCTACGGCCAAAGCGCGGCGACCCGTCCGAATCAGCAAAATATGACCCACGACGCCGACTCCGCTTGGCGGTACCTCAGCATCTCCCGCCACATTCCCGCGCAGCAGATCGTCCTCTACGGCACCGGCGTCGGAGCCTCGCTAGCCACGCATCTCGCAGCCGCCCACACCGCCAGCCCCGCTCTCATCCTTGACTCGCCTCACACCGATCTCCTTGACGCAGCCCTGCGCGATCATCGCTCTAACCTCGTTCCCGTCCGCCTTCTTTTTCACGAGCGCTTCCCGCTGGCCGAGCCCCTGAGCACCTTGCACATCCCAAAGCTCCTCCTCTCCCGAGCAGCCACCCCAGACGAAGCTTTCCGCACCGCCGCCGATCCAAAACGGACCGTCGAACTCGCCGCTCCCTCCGAAGTCCTTTATCAGCAAAGCCTCGCCCGCTTCCTCGATGAATATGTAAAGCCGAGTATGTAGCGCCCGCACCCATCCCCCAACTCGTGCCTTCTCCGGCACCCTCCGCCACAAATCACCGCTAACTCCATTCGGCCCGCGATACTCTGCAGGAAGAGGAGTCTCCGTTTATGTCGAAATGGCTCAACAGCCTGCAGCCCCTGGGTGCGCTTGTCCTGCGTCTTGCGCTCGGCCTTTCCATGACCGTGCACGGCTATCAAAAGGTGGTGCCGCATGGTGCGCTGAATCATTTCGCCCACTATGTCGTCACACTTGGCCTTCCCTACTGGCTGGGCTATGTATCTGCCTTCACCGAGTTTGTGGGCGGCATGCTGCTGGTGGTAGGGCTGCTTACGCGCTTCGCCGCCGCCCTGGTCACCATCAACATGCTGGTCGCGCTGTTTACCGTCGGCATCCATCAGGGCTTCGGAATCTATAACTACATCGTTGCGCTGGTTGCAATCGCGATCATGCTGGTCGTTTATGGTGCCGGAGCCATGGCTCTTGATCGCAAAATTGGCTTTGCCTGAAAACGCAAAGCAAAAGGACAGAAGGCCCCCGATACCGTGGGGGCCTTACATTGGGGGTGGGGAGTTCTTTTGTTGCGGATAATTGAAGCCGGACCGTGGGAGTAGAAAGCCCGACACTTGCTTACTACATCCAGTAAGACGCGCTTTGAAACGAAAAGTTGCCCTGTGTTTTCCACTATTTTGTAGAAGTGCAATTTTGACATCCAATAAACAGGAGAACGTCGCACCCGTCCCCTACTCGCAGCCTGCATGTTCGTTCTAGCTAAAGTTCAGAAAATCAGAGGGATGGATCTGCGCACCCGGAAACACGAGTTCCAGGTTCCTGGAACCCAGCGTCTTGTGCGCCGCCTCGCCCAACACGCGGCGAAAGTCCGTCGTCACGGTTAGGTCTCGCCCTTCGTTCAACTGCTCGTTCTCGAGCCCCGGCCACCTGCCATACACTTTTCCCCCCTTCACCTGTCCACCCAGCACAAACATGACATTCGCATGGCCATGGTCGGTGCCCCCGGTCCCGTTCTGCCTTGCCGTCCTCCCAAACTCAGACATCGTCACCAGCGTCACATTCTCTGCGTCCGCGCCCATGTCCATCCAGAACGCTGCAATCGTCTCTGAAAACTCCTTCAGCCGGTTCGCCAGTTGCCCATTCACATTTCCCTGGTTCTGGTGCGTGTCCCAGCCGCCGATGTCCGAGAACGCCGCCTCGACCCCAAGGTTCGCCTTCAGCAACTGCGCAACCTGCTTCAAGCTGTTTCCAAATGGCGTATTCGGATACACCACCCCCGCCGCCGCCTGATAGTGGGCTGGATCCGCCGCCTTCAACATCTTCACGGCTTCAAATGTCTCCTGCCCGGTGCCGTGCAGCATTGCGTCTGTACTGTCGTCATACATCGCCTGAAACGCATTGCTCATCGGCGAGGTCTGCGGCCCCCTTCCGCCAACTGAAAAGTCCGCCAGATTATTCACCGCAATCGCCGGAATCCTTCCCTGCAGAGTTCGCGGAACCTGCGTCCCCAGCGCCACCGCACGAAACGCCGACGGCTTCCCCGTCACAGCCTCCGCCTGCAGCGCGCGATTCAGCCAGCCATCCTCCGTAACCTTCACGCCTGGCGTGCCGCTCTCCATATAATCCTGCGCGTCGAAGTGCGACCGCGTCGTATCCGGCGAACCGGCCGCATGAATGATCGCCAGATGTCCCTGGTCATACAAGGGCTTGAATGCCGCCATCGCCGGATGCAGCCCAAAATATCCATTCAAGTCCAGGACATCTTTCTCCTCGATCGCAATCGTAGGCCGCATCGCGTAGTAGTTCTTCTCTTTGTAAGGAACCACGATGTTCAACCCATCCGCAGCCCCGCGCTGAAACAAGACCACCAGCTTCTTATGGTTTGCCGCCGCCGTCGTCACCTCACCCAGAACGCTCCGCGACAAAAACGCCGGTATGGTCGAAGTGCCGATCAGAGCCAGCGCTCCACCCTTCATAAACCCACGTCGCGTCACCCACCGCTGCGCTGCGTCACGGCCGTGAATATCGCATCCCCAATCGCTCTGGTCCGCCAAGTTCTTCAACTTCGCCATCTCGATCTCCTGTCTCCACATCCCGGCCAAGGTCATGGCCCGCGTCGTCTGCTTTTACAAACGCTCCTATAGCCGGGAAGTTGCTAGCCTCGGATGATCCCTGGCGCGTCCGTGAACAAAGTATCCCAATGCCGCCCTCTATACAATCACCCAATCCGTGGGTTATCACCCAGATCGTCCACGCGCAGCCAAAGTTATCCCGCCGTGCCACACTCTACCGGCGCTGAAACTCCGGCGAACCCAGCAACAATCCAGCCATCGCGGCCGCCTGCGGGTCCTGTGGAGGTCTTGCTTTCCTTTGCTGCGCCGCCGGATTCAGCACCGCAGCCATAGGCTCCGCGCCGTTTGCACGAATCGAAAATTTCTTCTCCGCCTCTTGCTGCGTAGTCTGAAGTTGAAACTGCTGCAACACCGTCGTCCTGGTCTGCGGGCTCACTGGCTGACCCATCAGCAGCGTCTCCAGCTTCTTCTCCTTCACCGCTGCCGCCGAATCACCGCTATCCCCAGACGTATCCCCAGAAATCGCCGGCTCTCCTCCCGCCGTCCCTTGTTCAAGCAGCCCTGTCCAATCCGTCAGTGCCCCGGGAATGCGATCACCACTCAAACTCAAAGAGAAGTTCATCCGGTTCACCAGGTCGCCCGTATTCAACCACGACGTCGCCATCCAGCTATAGCCGTTCGGCGTCTGCATCCCGTAGAACGGCATCCCCAGCTTAGTCAGGGCCTGCGTCAAAGGAACAGCATTGGTCACATCCGCATCGCTGGCCCGCACCGCCGACACCACAAACTCCTCCGGCGTCTTCAGCTTCGCCCGATAAACCTCCGGAGACCAGAACTCCGGCGAATTGAACATCGCCCGCAGCACCGTCTTAATGTCCCCTCCGCTCGTCACAAACGCCTTCGTCATCCGGTCCACCAGCGCGGGCGGAGGAGTGTCGCTAACAAACCGCACCGCCAGCTTGTTCGAAATGAACCTGGCCGTAGCCGGACTGGTCGCCAGCATATGCAGCACCTGCAACCCCTCGGCCTCGCCGCCCTCAGGAACCGTCGCCCCCAGCACCATCTTCGAGCCAGGTTCATGCCGCCGCTCTTCAAACTGAAACTCTCCTGCACGATAAGGCCGATCGATCGTCCATCCCGTCAGCACCTGTGCCACCTGCGTCACGTCCTGCTGGGTGTACCCCTGGCCGCAGTCCTTCTCCAGCGCGCTCACCGGATGGTCCTCGCTCACCTCGCACTGCACCCCCAGCGTATGCAGCTCCATCAGCTCCCGCGCATAGTTCTCATTCAGGCCGCGATCCTTCAGCGCCTGCTTCACCTGCGGGTTCTGCGCCGCATTCGCAGCCTTGTCTGAGTTCTTCGCCGCCTGCGAATCCGGCCCTATGCTCTGCCAGTTATCCAGATACATCAGCATCGCGGGACTCTTCGCCGTAGCCACCAGCAGGTCCTCAAACTTACCCAGCGCCCGCGGCCGAATCACCTCACGCTCATACGCCGGCAGAAGGTACGGCTCATCCTGATTCTTCCTGTCATACACGTTGAAGTGGTTCAGCCAGAAGTCAGTCATCACCGCCTCCAACTGCCGCTCACTGTAGATGTCCCGAATCATCCGCGACGCCAGCAGCTCCCCTCCAATCATTCGCGGCGATCCCTGCAACGCCACCAGCGTCTCTTTCTGTAACGGCGTCAAGCCCTCGGCGATCTCCGCCATTTCGCCCTGGTTCAGATTTTTTCGAAGCGCAACCAACTCCTCCGGCGACATCGCCAGAATCCTCTGCATCCGCTGCTCCGGCGGCAGGTTGATGATCTTCACCGCATCGAGCCCGGCGAAGACCATTTCCCTCAGCGCGGCCATCTCCGGCGACGACGGGTCCATAACGTCTCTCGGCTGTGTGGCTTTCGCCTTCAGATCGTTCTTCTCGTTGCTATCACCCTTAGCCATCGCCGGCTGCATCTCATCGCCTGCGCCGGTCTTGCCAGCCGAACCAACATCTGTCTTCGCCGCCTCCTGCTTCGCCTTCTGCGCCTTGTAAAAGGCAATCTCATCCGCATACAGCACATGTTCCAAAGGATCGGCGGGCAGCGGCAGATTCTTCGCAACAATCTGGCGCAATACCTCCGGGCTCGGATACCGCTCCATCAGCTCCGCCTGCTGCATCTTCATCGCCGGGAACGCAGCCAGCCGCTCCTCCAGCGCCGAATCATCAATACTCGCTGGATTCAGTTGCTGTTCAAACCACCTCTGCACTCCCATCGTCTTCACCGCAGCCACATCGCCCGGCCGAGGCCCGAAGGTGAACCGGTTCAACGCATGGAGCACGCGCTCGTCACCCTGAATCTGCTTCACCGGCGCAGCTCGCTTCAACTTAGCAGCGGCCGCCACCAACGGCTGCTCCACCATCAGCACGCACAATAAACCTGTAGTCGCGGCCCGCAACGACCCCTTGACCATAGTTCTGAAATTCGTCGAAACGGCCATGTTCATTCTCCGCACGCGCCAGCTCTATGGAACTTGCAACCGCGAATGTAAGCACGTCCCACACATGAACACGCTCTGAACGCATCAGTTGCGCGCGCTCGAAGGTTAGTTCGTACGAATCCTAAACTAGCCTAAGAGTTGGAAGCTGCCCTAGAAGGCCGCAAGCTCCGCCATCGCGCGATACAAATCCTCAGGCTGCGGCAGAATCGCATCCTCGAGCGCAGGCTGATACGCCACAAACGTATCCATCGCCGCCACCCGTCGCACCGGCGCGTCCAGATCATGAAACAGCTCGTCGCCAATCCGCGCCGCAATCTCCGCGCCATAGCCCCAGCTCAACATGTCCTCATGCGCCACAATCACGCGGTTCGTCTTCCTCACGCTCTCCGCAATCGCCTCCCAGTCGTACGGAGTCAGGCTCCGCAGATCGATCAGCTCAACATCCACGCCAGTCTCCCGATGCAGCTTTTGCGCGGCCTGCAACGCCCGCGGCACCACCGCACCATACGTCAGCACCGTCAGGTCCTTACCCGGCCTCACGATCTTCGCCTTGCCAAACGGAATGCAGTAGTCCGGCCCCGGATAAGCCGCCCGTCCAAACGTCTCCCGGTAAAGCCGCTTGTGCTCAAGAAACAGCACAGGATCGTCGCAGCGAATCGCCGTCCGCAGCAGTCCCAGCGCATCCAGCGCGTTCGACGGCATCACCACCCTCACTCCCGGCGTATGCGTAAAAATACTCTCGCCCGACTGCGAGTGATAGATCGACCCACCCGTCAAATAGCCGCCAATCGGCACCCGCATCACCAGCGGGCAACTGAACTCGCCATTCGACCGCCACCGCATCAGCGCAAGTTCATTCCTCATCTGGTGCATCGCCGGCCAGATGTAGTCGAAGAACTGAATCTCAACCACAGGCTTCATCCCGCGCGCCGCCATCCCAATCGCGCGGCCCGTAATATTGGCCTCCGCCAGCGGCGAGTTCCAGCAGCGATCGTTCCCAAACTCCGTCTGCAATCCGGACGTCAGCTTGAACACGCCCCCCTTGCCTTTGATCTGTCCAGCCCGCAGCGCCTCATCGCGCGTAGCGTCGGCCACGTCTTCGCCAAACACCACCACCCGCTCATCCCGCCGCATCTCGTCCTTCAGGCAGCGATTGATCAGGTCCGCCATCGTCCGTTCCGTCTTATCTGCGGTCACCGCAGGCTCCGTCGCAAACCGCGTATCCTGCGAACTAAGATTCTCCGAATAAACATGCCTGGTGATCGAGTCCACCGTCGGAAACACCGCCTGCACCGCACGATCCGCAGCCCGCTGCACCTCTTCGTCCACCTTCTTTTCGAGCGCGTTGATCTGCTCCGCATCGAGAATCCCCTCGCGCAGCAGCCACACCTGCATCTTCGAGATCGGATCCCGCAACGCATCCGCATCTAGCTCCGCGCGAGAACGGTAGTCCCGCTCATCCTCACTCATCGAGTGCGAATAGGGCCGAATCACATGCCCGTGCACCAGCGCCGGCCCCTTGCCCGCGCGACAGTAAGCCACAGCCTCCACCATCGCGTTGTAACTGGCAATCGGATCGGTGCCATCGATCTCCGCGAAGTGAAAATTCGGAAAACTCGCCACCAGCCGCGAAATATTTCCACCCGGAGTATTCACCTCCACCGGCGTCGAGATCGCATACCCATTGTCCTCGACCACATACAACACCGGCAGCTTCCCATTCGAGGCCGTGTTCAGCGACTCCCAAAACTCTCCCTGGCTCGTCGAGCCCTCACCAATCGAGACATAGGCGACCTCGTCCCCGTGAAACGTAACGTCCTTGAATTCGCGATAGTCACCATCATGCTTCGCCGCCGCCTCAGGATGCCGCGAAAAATATCTCCCCGCCTCGGCGCACCCAACGGCATGCAGACACTGTGTCGACGTCGAGGAGGAAGGCGTCACAATATTCAACCTCTTGCTGGACCAGTGCGAAGGCATCTGCCGTCCGCCGCTCGCCGTATCCTCCGCAGCTCCTACCGCCTGCAACAGTTGTTCTTCCACCGTATTGCCCAGCGCAAGACAGAGCGCCCGATCACGATAATAAGGAAAGAACCAGTCGTATCCCGGCTTCAACGCCATTCCCGCCGCCACCAGCAGCGCCTCGTGCCCCGCGCAAGAGATCTGAAAGTAGATCTTCTGCTGCCGCTTCAACACGATCTCGCGGTCATCCGTCCGCCGCGACAGGTACATCAGCCGGTAAAACTCCACCAGCTGCTCACGAGTCAGAGACGCGATTCCCGCCTGTGTCATCGTCTTTCCGGCCTCTTCAACACGTGTTCCCGACTGTCTTGCCATCCACCTATCCTCAACAACGAAAACCGATCGCATCGAAGCTGCAATCAAGATTGTACCGGGAGCGGAGCAAACTCCGCCAAGGCTCTGCCACAATGCGCGTCCCGGTTTATCCTCGACTAATCATTCTCATCATCGATGTGTCATCTCGACCGGAGCCGTGCAGTCTCATCGCACGGCGAAGTGGAGAGACCCCCGCATTTCGCTTTTGCGGTTGCGTGTTTTCGGACATCAGGCCACGAACGTGCAGTTCTTACACCGTTTCTTGAGTTTCTGGACAGGTTTAGACAAACAAAGGAGCCAGCACCAGCGTGATCGTAGCCAGCAGCTTAATCAGCACATGCAGGCTCGGCCCCGCCGTATCCTTGAACGGGTCACCAACCGTATCGCCCACCACGGCCGCCTTGTGCGCCTCCGACTTCTTCCCGCCATACTGCCCGGTCTCAATAAATTTCTTCGCATTGTCCCATGCACCGCCGCCGTTGTTCATCAACATCGCCAGCAGCACACCGGAGATCGTCCCGACCATCAGCAACCCAGCCACGGCCTCAGCCCCGGCAAGGTTCACCGCCTTACCGGCAATCATGGGAACCATCGGCAAACCCGCCCCCGCCCCATACAACGCCGCGCCCGCCTGATAGCTCTGCGAGAAGTGCCGGAAGATCAACCCCACCGCAACCGGCAGGCCCACGACCAGCAATCCGGGCAGCACCATCTCTTTCAGCGCCGCGCCTGTCACGATGTGAACGCACCGTCCATAGTCCGGCTTCGAGGTCCCCTCCATAATGCCAGGATTCTCCTTGAACTGGTCCCGAACATCCTTCACCACCATCTGCGCGGTCCGCCCGACGGCTTTGATCGCCATCGAACTGAACAAGTAAGTCAGCGTCGCTCCGAGAAGCGCACCGACGAACACCGGCACCTGCGCCAGATTGATATTGGTAAAGCTCCAGCCCACCGGCATGTACCCGCCAGCCAGGCTGACCTTATCGGTCACAATTACCTTAATCTCTTCCAGGTAAGCCGAGAACAGCAGGAACGCCGCCAGCGAAGCCGATCCGACAGCATACCCCTTGGTCAGGGCCTTGGTCGTATTGCCAGCCGAATCTAGTTTGTCGGTCCGTTCGCGAATACTCTGGTCCTGGTTCGACATCTCGATGATCCCGCCCGCATTATCGGTAATGGGCCCAAACGTATCCATCGCCAGAATGTAAGCCGCGCAGCTAAGCATGCCCATCGTGGCAATGGCTGTGCCATAGATACCCTTGGCGTAATCGCTGATCCCCGCCACATTCGCCAGCCCCTGCACGCCAAAGTAGTAACTCAGCAGCAGCGCCGCTGAAATCGCGATGACAGGCATCGCCGGCGTCTCCATCCCCACCGCCAGCCCGCTGATGATGTTCGTCGCGGGTCCGGTCAGCGAAGCATCCACAATCGACTGCACCGGACGATATCTCGCCTCGGTGTAGTACTCCGTAATCCACACAAAAATAAACGCTGTGATCAGTCCGATCAAGCCACACCCCAGCAGCCACAACGGCTGCACCAGCGGCCCGTTCAGCATGGTGTACACCGCACCCGCAAACCCCGCGAACGCCAGCGCCGACGTCACATAGAACCCGCGATTCAGCGCATGCATCGGGTCTTCGTCCTCGCGCGTACTCACCACAAACACGCCCACGATACTCGCAATCAAATTGATCGCAAGCACAATCAGCGGAAACAGAATCCCCTTCACTCCGAATACCGGATAGAGCGCCGCACCCAGAATCATCGCGCCAACATTCTCCGCCGCCGTCGATTCGAAGATGTCCGCACCACGCCCCGCGCAGTCGCCGACATTGTCGCCAACCAGGTCCGCAATCACAGCCGGATTCCGCGGGTCGTCCTCGGGGATTCCAGCCTCCACCTTGCCCACCAGGTCCGCGCCAACGTCCGCGGCCTTGGTATAAATCCCTCCACCCAGCTGCGCAAACAACGCCACCAGCGAAGCCCCAAATCCAAACCCGACCAACTGGTACGGAACCGCCTGCGGGTTCTGAAGTCCCCCAAAGAATAGGAACAGCGATCCCACGCCAAGCAGCGACAGCGCCACCACCACCAGCCCCGTCACCGCGCCGCCGCGCAACGCCATCTGCAGCGCTTTATTCAGACTCGTGCGCGCCGCCGAAGCCGTCCGGATGTTCGCCCGAATCGAGCAGTACATCCCCGTATAACCCGCCAGCGCCGAGCACACCGCCCCCACCAGAAAACTCACCACCGTCTTCAGCGCATACGGCGAGGTCCGCGGCGAAGCCCGATACCCAAAGAACACCACCACCGCCAACACAAACGCAATCGCCCCGATTGTCTTGTACTGCCGCTTCAAGAACGCCTCAGCCCCTTCGCGAATGGCATCCGAGATCGCCCGCATCTCCGGCGTCCCTGTGTCCGACGAGATCACCGCCCGCGCCAGCATCAGCGCTGCCACCAGTGCCAGCACTCCTACCGCAAGCGCAATCCACAGGTACATCCGTCCATCGTTATCACCGACATAGCCAGGGTTAACTGGTACCTGATCCTGTAACGCCAACGCCAAAAGCCAAACACCATGCATGCAAGGGTCTCCTTGAAACGTGAAATCCACACTAAGTCTCACAAAGCGCCAATTAGAGCACGCGCAATCGAACAGGGTCAATGCGTCCTAATACCGCACAATCCCACAGCCTTCGATCAATCGATAAACCCGAGGAATAGTACAGAACTGCTCCACCTCTAATGCCTGATCCACTTACGCCGATGCATACCTCAGCGCAACACTGAGGTGCAGCCGTGTTCCTTCCCAGCAACGTCGCCCTTCCCCAACCCGCCCGCGCCGCATTCCTCTCGCGCCCGCTCCATCTCATCACACTCGCGCCGCTCCTCTTGGCTGTGGCCGGCGCGACGCTTGCGAGCGCACAGATCGACACCAACAGAGTCGTCCCCCATCGCTACCTGATCGTCTATCGCAACGCCGCCATTCCCGGCGACGCAGCCGCCCGCGTCACCTCCACCGGGGCTCGTCTCATCCAGCGCAACGAGCACTTCGGCATCGCCGCCGTCCAGTCCCCCGCCTCGCAGGACGACGCCACCACCCTCCGCCTCCTCTCCGCGCAGCCAAATGTCGCCTACGTCCTGCACGACCGCATCGTGTCGGCCCAAAGCCTCCTCGCCCGCACCATCGCTCCTCACTACGTCCGCGTCGCCGGCTCCACGTCGCCCCCGAGCTCCTCTCCCAGCACCTCTACGACGATCGGCAGGCTACCCACTCACGGCCCCATCCAACACTCCGGCCCCACGCCGCCGCCAACGCTGCCACTGACACCCGCACCCACTCCCGCGCCACCATCCACCCCACCCTACGACACCTTCTACACCACCCCCCAAAGCTGGGCCGTCCAGCAGGTCGGAGGTTATGGCAACAACGTCCCCGGTGGCCCCGCGCAAGGCCCGTGGAACACCACCATGGGCAAAGGCGTCCGCATCGCCATTCTCGACAGCGGCGTCGACGCCACCCACCCCGACATCGCCCCCAACCTCGCCCTCAACCTCACCGAGGTGAATCAAGACGCCCAGACCGGCTACCCCAGCCCGTGCGACGACGGCACCCCGCAGGACCAGCAGGGCCACGGCACCTGGACCGCCTCGCTCGCCGCCGCGGCCATCGGACCCGGCACCGGCCTGGTCGTCGGTGTCGCTCCCGCCGCGACCATCCTCAATATCAAGGTCCTCCAGCGCATGCCCTCTGGCGTCGCCGGCGACACGACGGCCCAGCAATGCGAAGACGGCGAAGCTGACGGCCTCCTCAGCTGGGTCATCCAGGGCATCGAGGACGCCATCACCAACCACGCCGACATCATCAGCCTCTCCGTAGGTGCCACCGCCGACCTCACCACCGGTGACGGCGCTGGCCTCCTCGCCGCCTTCAACCAGATCACCTACGCCGCCACGCAAGCCAACATCGTCCTGGTCGCCTCCGCTGGCAACGACGGCCTCGACCTCTCCAACCCACGCTACGTCGAACTTCCCGCGCAATCCCGCGACGTCCTTGCCATCGTCGCTTCCACCAACACCGCCTGCGCCCAGAACACCGTTCCCGGAGCTATCTGTGTCCCCGGCCCAACCTCTCTCGCCTACTACAGCGACTACGGAGCCCCGCTCAATGCCCTCGCCGCTCCCGGCGGCAGCTATCCAGTCGGCGACGACGACGCGGTCAGCGGATGGGTCCGAGGCGCCTGCAGCTCCGGCAGGCCCAACACCGTCGACGGCTTGCCCACCGACGCAAACCACAGTTACGGCTGCTTCAACCTAGGCCACACCGCTTACCTTCAGGCCATGGGCACCAGCGCCTCCGCCCCCCTGGCCGCCGGCGTAGCTGCCCTGCTCCGCGCCGCCCACCCGGACTGGAGCGCCACCACCATCGTCACCGCCATGCGCAACTCGGCCATCGCCGCGCCGGGACTTCCGGTCCCTCAGGTCAACGCCGCCGCCGCCCTCACCCAATCCCCACAGTAGTTCCCTCTCGATGTGTCATCTCGACCGGAGTCGTGCAGTCTCATCGCACGGCGGAGTGGAGCGACCCCCGCATTTCGCTTTTGTTGTTGCGTGTTTCGCGGACATCGGGCCACGAACGCCCAGTTCTTACACCGTTTCTTGAGCTTCTGGACAGGTTCTAAGCTCTATTCCTGTTCTCTGTTTTCTACTCCCTACCCCCTACACCCTGCTTCATCATCCCTTCATCCGTTCCTTCACGCTATGAGCAAGCTTTTCAATCTCATCTGCCTTCTTGATCACGTCCATCGATAAGATATTTTGATTTGTCTTGTCCACATCCGTCTTCAGTTCGGTTGCCAGACTCAGAAGCTTGTCAGTGTCGGCCACCAGCTTCTTCTGACGCTCCGTGCTCCGCGCCCGCGCCTGCTGCTCTTCTACCTTCGGAGAGGACGGCCCGAAATCCGGCGGCAACCCTCCCGGCCGGATTGGGATTTGCCCCGGCTGTGGCTGCTGAGGCAGCTGGCCTCCACTCAGTGTCCCCGAAAGCATTGTTGTGGCTAAAGCCATTCCAATCACCGTTAGTCGAAGCATACTCATACTCCCCCCAATCCGCCGCCAGACCGACGCTGTGCTCGCATTCCTGTCAAAATTGCATCTTACAGACAACGAACGCATTCTGTTCAACAGCATTCCTTCACGAAAGCGAGACGCCATTTAATGATGCTCCTTCTGGCCTCGGCCCCGCAAGATGAACACATCCTTCACATTGTGGAACAAGACTGGCACAACGACATCATCTTGTTTCTCCGGGACAAACTGCCCAAGATCTTCGTCGTCCTCCTTGTCCTCTTCGTCCTCCAGCGCGTCGTTCTCTTCTTCGTAAAAAGGATGCGCCACCGCGCCGACCGCCAGGTCGCGAACTTCCATCGCGCCGCGCAGCTCCGCACCATGGCTTCCATTCTCCGCGCCACCTCCTATGGCGTCTTCGGCTTCATTGCCCTCCTTCAACTGCTCAATATCTTCGACATTCCCTACCAGCCCATCCTCGCCTCCGCCGGCATCGTCGGCGTCGGCATCGGTCTCGGCGCCCAGTCCATCTTTAAGGACATGCTCAACGGCATCTTTATCCTCGTCGAAGACCAGTACAACGTCGGCGAAGTCGTCACCCTCGCCGGCCTCACCGGCGTCGTCGAAGACCTCTCGCTGCGCCGCACCAGCCTCCGCGACGGCGGCAGCGGCACCCTCTACATCATCCCCAACAGCCAGATCGCCACCGTCTCCAACCTCTCCCGCGACTACTCCATCGCCCAGCTCAACGTCAGCGTCGACGCCAGCGCCAATCCCGACACAGTGATCGCCCTGCTCGGCAAGATCGCCGAAGGCGTCCGCAGCGACTCCGCCTTCAAGGACATCGCCATCGCCGACCCCGTCATCCTCGGCGTCGACAAGATCGAAGGCCGCGCCGTCACCTATCCCGTCCAGATCCGTGTCCGCGCCAACCAGCGTGACGGCGTTCTCCGCGAGCTCCGCCGCCGCATCATCCTGGCCTTCGAAAAGGACGGCATCCCCCTGGGCAACGACCCCGCCAACATGCTCATCCTGCGCGCTCCCAACCCCACCGCTCCACCCGCCCAGCAACCCCTCATCGGCTGATTCTTGCCGGCAGTATGCCAGAACCCAAGCAACACCACCAACCCGGGTGCCCCATCTTCGCGACGGTCTCATCGTCGATAAGCCGGGTCCCCGCCAGCTTGCTGGTGGGGTGGCACGGTGAGCATTCGCGAAGCGAACCGTATTCCATCGAAGCTCCGACCAGCACCCATTGAGCTTCGAGCACCTTCTCTTCAATTCGTCGGCGAAAATGTCGTCAGCAGCGTGACGAACAGCAGACCAAACATAATCAGCAGCAGAATCCACCACCGATCCAACCAAGACTCCGATGCACTCGACGAACTCATCTTAATCCTCCTCTACCTCTCCCAAATCCTAACCGAGAACAAAGCCACGCTCAACCTGCCTGGAACGCCGCGACCTCGCGTATGTCACAGAACCTGATTCAACGCCGCAATCAACTCATCCACCGTAGAAACCGGTGGCAGACAACCGTGCGCGCTGCAAACCACCGCAAAGCTCCCACCCTCCTTCAGCCCCGGCAGATGCGGCAAAGTCTCTGCCAGCATCGGCGGCAACGCGTCAAGCTGCTCTCTCCGCAGCCGAATCACGCTCTTGTTCACGGCATATCGAGCCATCGCCACCGCCTCCAGCCGTCGCGCCACAGCATCGTCGCCAATCACGCAAACCTCCACCGGCCGCAGCACCATCCGCTGCAACGCCAGCCCATAGTTCGCCGCATACAGCCCAAAGTGTTCCACGACTCCAGCAAACGTCTCCAGCGTCTCCATCGCCTTCACCCCAAAGTCCTCGCGGCCGTTCAACACTTCCAGGCGCAGCAGCAGAGCCACTCCCAGCGAGTTGCCCGCCGGCGTCGGCGAATCCTGCAACGGCTTCCGCCGCGTCACCAACGCACCTAGCCTCTGCTCCCCATCTGCCACAAACTCGGTATCGAAGAACCCACAGCCGACCGTGTCGTAGAACCGCGCTACAGCGCCCTCCGCAATCTCCATCGCGGCCCTGTAGTACCGAATCTCGCCGGTCATCTCCCACGCATCCAGCGCCGCGTGGCCAATGGTCACATAATCGTCAAGCACGCCTGCCACGCGCGTCGCAGACACCTCAGCCTCGCCATAAGCCACCACATGCGCCATCCCGGCCTTCGTATCCCAGGCCTCCGCCAGCACCCGGTCCAGCGACTTCAGCGCGAACGCCCGCACCTCCGGCATATCCAGCACGCGCCCCGCTTCGATGTAAGCCGAGGCCATCATCCCGTTCCATGCCACGTAGATCGTCTTGTCCACATACGGGGTAGGCCGCTTCAACCGAGCCGCGTACAGCTTCGCCTTGGACGAAGCCAGCCGCTCCCTCGCCACTTCAAGCGTGATCCCATTCGACTTCGCCACTCCATCCAGCGTGCCCCGCACATGCAGCACATTCTTCGCCGGATTGTGGTGCATCTCGCCAATCTCGCCAATGTCGTAGAAGGCGCTCGCCACCGCCAACTCCTCAACCGTCAACGCCTCCCTCGCCTCATCGAAGGTCCACGTAAAGTAATCGCCATCGTCTTCCAGCGAAAAATCCGCATCCTGCGACGCGTAAAAACCGCCCCGTTCGCGGTCGCTCAGCCACTCATCGATCCATCGGATGATCTCCCGTGACACCCGCGCCGACTCCGGTTGCACCAGCGTCTGGTATGCATGCACGTAGTTCTTCAGCAACTCGCTGTTGTCGTACGCCATCTTCTCGAAGTGCGGTACCACCCACTGCTCATCGACGGAATAGCGATGAAAGCCGCCCGCCAGATGGTCATAGATTCCGCCCCTCGCCATCTTCTGCAGCGTCACCATCGCCGCCGTCTTCGCAGCTTCGCCAACATCCTCGCCACCCGCGCTCGACCCTCGCGAAGCCGCATCCAGCAACAGATCGATCGCCCCCGAATGCGGAAACTTCGGCTGCGACCCAAACCCGCCCGACCGTGCATCAAACTGTTTCAACGCCGCTGCCAACAGCTTTGCCACCAGCTCCGGCCCCGGGCTCCCACTCCTTCCCATAAACGACTCATTGTGCTCGATAGCCGCCATCACGCTGCCGGCCGACTCATTCACCTCATCCCGCCGATTCTGAAACGCCTCCGCCATCGTCAACAACACCCGCTGAAATCCTGGCCGTCCATGCTGATCCGCTGGCGGAAAATAAGTCCCTCCAAAGTAAGGCTTCCCCTCCGGAGTCAGAAACGCCGTCAGTGGCCATCCCCCTTGCCCACTGATCGCCGACACCGCCGCCTGATACCGCGTATCCACATCTGGCCGCTCATCCCGGTCCACCTTCACGGCGACAAAGTGGTCATTAATGATCTTCGCCGTCGCCGCACTTTCATACGACTCGCGGTCCATCACGTGACACCAGTGGCACCATACCGCCCCGATATCCAGCAGAATCGGCTTGTCCTCCGCCTGCGCCAGCGCGAACGCCTCTTCGCCCCACTCCTGCCACTTCACCGGTTGATGCATCGCGGACCGCAGATAAGCCGAGGCCGCCCGCGCCAGCGAATTCCCTTGTGTGTCACTCATAGCTCTTTAGTCTAGTTCACCTTACGTCACCGCGACGACGCGTTCGGCGGCTCGTCCTCTTCCCCCACTCCGAAACTCCCGCTGCCCTTGCATTTGCTCGTTCCTCTCTCCCCTCCCCCCAAACTCCCGTCATCCTGAGCGGAGTTGCTCACGGCACTTTGTGAGCAACGTAGTCGAATGGATCCCCGCATTGCGCCTTTGCCGTTGCCTGTCCTCCCTCCCCCAGACGCAAACAAGAAGGCCCGAGCCAAAGCCCGGGCTCTTCAAGCCAACCTCAACCTACTGTGGTGGAGGAGGCGGAGTCGCCGAGATCGGCTTCGGAGGCTCCGGCGCTTTCGGTGCGGTCAGTCCCGGAATCACCGGGGCTTGCGCAACCGAGCCACTCGCCGCGTCTTGAATGTTGATTCCATACTTGTCCAGCGTATTCGAAAGCAACTGTCCCAGCGCCGCACGGTCCCTCGCATACGCCGCCGTGTCCGAGATCAGCGTATTGTCCGCAAGCGCCAGGTTTCTTCCCTGCGACAACACCAGCGCCGTCGTCGATGCGCCCAGCTTGTACTTCTTCTGCTCCGCATCCAGGCTCTGCGCCGCATAGTCCCGAGCCGCCTGCGCCGCCTGCACCTGCGCCCGGTCGTTCGTCAGCGCGTACTGCGAATTGATCACCTGAATGCGAACCTGCGTGTAAAGCTGTTGCAACCGCATCTGCGACTGCCGGTACTCCATCTGCGACCGCGCCTGGTCTGCCTGCGCCGCCCGGTTCCGCAACGTGATATTGACATTCAACCCAACCCCTTTATCGGGAGCGCTGTTGTTGAACAAATTGCCAAACACCGTGCTGTAAGGTATCGACGGAAACGTTCCAGGCGGATAGGGTTTCGTGGTATTGAAATCAATAGCATCAGGACTCTGAGCGCCGCCCAGCGTATTCGCACCATAAAACGCGTACGCATCCACCACCGGCAGCAGGCCATTCTTGAACGCCTTGATCGTGATCTCATTGTTCTTCATGTTCAACACCGCCTGCTCAATCTGCGGGTTGTTCACATAGGCCACCTTCACCAGATCTTCCACCGGCGTGTCCTCTTCCGGCAGCCGGTCCAGGGCAACGCGGTCGGTCGGAATCACCGGAGCGTTCGATAGCTGCGGATCGTTCAAATTCCGCGCAATGGCCTGCTTCATAATCAACTGCTGATACTCCAGGTTCGTCTTCGAAGCCACCAGCGCCTGCTTATCGCTCGCCACCGCGCTGTCCGAGTTCACCACATCCAGCGGAGCCAGCGTGCCAATCTCAAGCTGTTTGCGGTTGTCCGCCGTCAGTTGTGTCGATTGGCCCAGCGCGCGTTCCTTCGCCTGTTCATCCTCATACGCGCTTACCAGGCTCCAATAAATATTTTCCACCTGGTTCACCGTGTAGAGCAGTTGCTGCCGGAACGCCGAGTCCGTAATCCGCCGGTCGTTCTTGGCCTGCAGAATAAACCGCCCATTGATCCCCGGCCCGAAGCCCTGCAGCAAATGTTGGGTTGCCGTCGCTCGGAAGCCCGTCGTAAGAGCCGGGCTATAGTCGCTGAAGGGATTATTGGTCGTCACCCGCGTGTTCGTGTAGCCCGCCGTCAACTGGGTGCCAGTCAGAAAGCCCTGAGCGTAGCTGAAGTTGTAAGTCGACGTGTCCGTGTTCAAAGACGCCAGACCGCCGCTGAACAGGGTGTTCGACTGCGGCGTGGTTGTCGACTCGTATTCCAGCGCTCCCGTGAGCACCGGATCCAGATTCTCCGGCAGAGGACCGCCGCCATTCGTGCTCAACACCAGCCCATTCACGCCTGCGCCTCCGCCACCCGCTCCAGCCGAGGTCGCGCCCGGTCCGCCGCCGGCGGTGATCGTCGTCGTCGATCCGCCCAGCGTATTGGTCACCAGCCCTGTCGAGACACCGCGCAGCGACGATCCCGCCCGCGCCCGCAGCAGGTCTGTATCCGCGATATCAAGATTGATCCGCGCGATCGCAATATCGTAGTTATTCTCAAGCGCCAGCGTCACCGCATCCGACAGGCTCAAATAAATCTTCCCATCGCGCAGAAGATCGTCCAGTCGCGGCGCATTGCCCAACCGTGGCTGCGGCACGTTGATCGACGTGTACGGCGCAATCGGGTTCCACAGATGGCTCTTCGGCTTCGTGTAGTCGTGCGCCGTGTCCCGCAGAAACAGCGGTTCGGTATACTTCGGCGCCGGAGCCTGCGGCAGCCCATTCTGCCCTGTCGTATCGTTCACAATCGCCTGTGGCGGCGCCGGTGCGGTCGGACTCGTCTGCGGCGCTGGCGAAGTTGTCTGCTGCGCCATTCCCGGTTGTGTCGTCACGCTCATCAGCAACAGGGCAATGCTCGCTGCCGCCTGCAAATCTTTTAATCTCACGATGCGTTCTCCAACTCTTCCCTGATTTTTCGCCGTCACAGAGCCCCCTTCTCGTTTGAGCCTCTGCGCCGGATTCATAGTCTTGCCAGAAACCCCGCACACCAAATCAGCAGGATCACGTTCTCCAAATTTGTTCCAGTCTTTATAAGAAGCGCAGCACCTTCCCTTGGACTCTTAAAGATGCCTCTTAAGAATTAAAGAAGCCTTCTATAGAACACTCTTCCTGGAAATTTACAGACCCGGGCATCCGGTGAACTGGACACGACGGCTGAGCACTGATACGCACCCACCCACGGCTTCGTTCCCAACAACATCATCAAATGTTCTCTTGATTTCTGCTGCCCAAGTATAACAACTCCGCCCCTCAGCCCCTCGCCTCGACC
>Ga0182024_10010177_pt1 | contig 19244 bp, 17 predicted proteins | sample P32metaG_FD_120480 | JGI IMG/M metagenome (GOLD analysis project Ga0182024, IMG submission 120480) | Permafrost microbial communities from Stordalen Mire, Sweden - P3-2 metaG (Illumina Assembly) | ecosystem: Environmental > Terrestrial > Soil > Wetlands > Permafrost | place: Sweden: Stordalen... | reverse complement strand
TCGAGTGGACAAGCTCGGGCGGAATGGTTTCGCTGACCAGCCTGCTTGGCAGTCAGTACAGCGGTTGGACGATTATTTCGGCGTCGGCCATCAACGACAACGGGCAGATTCTCGCCGAAGGCCAGTACGGCGGCGTCGATCACGCCGTGATCCTCGCCTTCGCTACACCTGAACCCTCCAGCTTCGTGCTCTTGGGCATCGCCGCCGTCGGCTTGGGATTGGCCGCATTGAAGCGGCGCAATGCGGCCGGCAAAGGTGTCGCATGAAGTTCCATTCGCTCGCTGCGTGCGCTTCTCGTGGTGGCGTCGCCAATGTGGGCGCTCGCCCAGGCCCCACAACTGCTCGCACCAAGGGGCTACATCATGTGGGACTATTCGGGCCAGCACGGCGACACGATCTTGGTGACGCTGAAGCCCACCCAGCAGGATGTCAACCAGCGGAATGTATTGAGTGCGGCAATCGACCTTGAGTGGAAGGTGCCGGGCCGTGGGTGGCGACCCGTCCCACTCGTTCCCGGCAACTTTGATCCGCTGAGGGCAGCACGCGTCTTCCCAAGGACGACCGACCCAATCGACGTGTCGCTACGAATTCCGCTCGCCGCGTATTCGCCACCGGTCCCGGACAGGCACGAGCTTCGCTACCGCGTCCGGGCGGCTCGGGAAGCCGCTTCAAACCCAGCGCCGACAGTCGTCGACGACTTCGTAATCCCAAAGACGATCACAATCGCCGCCGTGGCCCTACCGCCACCACCGCCGCCTCCGATCCGCTCCCGGCAGCCGGGGACCACTGACCCGGCGCCCCCAACCGACCGGGACCATCCCCACCTCGTCGAGTTCACGCTGCAAGCGCCCGGCGCTGCTGCGGAATAACGAGGATCCGGTGCGCATGGCATCGCTGGTTCACCGCATCGCGCGGGTCAGGCGGCACTCGCTCGCGGTCAAGCCCGTGAACAGCGGCGCGCGCGGCGCGGCTAGCTGCCCTCTCTGGCGCTAACCGGCCATTCTTCCGGATTCCCCCGTTTGTCCCGTGGACCAAACGTCGCGGCCGGTTTCCGGACAGTTTTCCGGACATTTGCACGATTCAGCGGTTTTCAGATCGGCGCAAGTCAGTATGCTGTATACGCTTGGCCGAGTGGCGGAATAGGCAGACGCTCGGGACTTAAAATCCCGTGCCCAGTAATGGGCGTGCGGGTTCGATCCCCGCCTCGGCCAGTGATGTCAGACGATGCGATTGAATGCGAACGAGCGCGAATGCCTCCGGTTTTGCGCCGATAGATCGCGGCGCCAAACGCAAGTCGTTGCCTTTCGACTAACCTGTGCGGATGCTTGTGTCTCGGGCTTGAGTGCGACGCGAATACCTTCGAAAGCTGCCATGCACCCCGACTCGCCGTCCAACGCGTTGCCGTGATGGCCCGCGGCTCGGCGGCCAGGATCGCTGGCCGTGCGAGCCGCGAGCTTTTTGGCCTCACGCACCGTGCCTCAGGCCGGCGGTCGTGGGCTTCGCCGCGCTTGATCCGCCGGCCTTTGGGCCGACTCCCGCAGCGCCGTTGGAGGCACCTCCCGCGGCACCTCCGGCCGCGGCCGCGCCCCCTGCCCCAGCCGCCGGCGTGCCCCGCGCCGCTCCCGCGCCGGCCAGTGCGTTGCCAGTGAGGCCATTGTTCGCGCCGCCGCTGTTCAAGAAGCCTTTGTTGCCGAGCGCCCCATTGGCGTTCTGCGGACTCATCGGATGATGATGGTGGTGATGATGATGGTTGCCGGCTCGATTGCCGACGCCGTTGGCCGGCAGGCCAATCGCACCGTTCAAACCGTGGTTACCAGCCAGAGCTTGGGTGCCGTTCGAACTATTGTTGGCGCTCCGTGCGGTGTTGGCGGTGTTGCTTGTGGCCGGTCGATGATTCGAATGGCTGGCCGCGTGAAGGTTGGGCCTGCCGGATGGATGGTGTTCGCCATGATGTTTGCGGTCGTGATGATTGCCGGCATGGTGCTGGCCGCCATGGTGACTTCCCCCGTGATGTCCGCCGCCTGCATGGCCGCCGCCACCGTGGCCGCCTCCGCCGGCATGACCGCCGCCGCCATGTCCGCCGCCACCGCCGTGGGCAAAAGCCGTCATCGGCAAGGAAAGCGCGGCTGCGACGGTGGCGAGCAACATCGTTCTGTTCATGGGTCTGCCTTTCGATTCGAAGTGTTTCGGACTCGAACTCACTGATTGATTAAACACCCGTGGCGAGCGCAAGCGCCGAAATGGTTCGGTTACTTCGTCGCAAGCAAGCGTTGCGTTTTGGCAACAGCGACAACGAGCCGATTGCTTTTCGCTGGAACGGCCTCTGGCCGCGGTGTCTTGTGCTCGCCGCCAGAGACCGACGAGAACGATCGCACGGCCTGGCCGGGTTGTGCCAGCGTATTTTGGGCGACCGCCGCGGGCAGTTGCGCCGCGCCGTGGTCGCACGACGCGGCGGCCTCGCGGCGCGCAAACGAACGAAAAAAGCCTGGAGGCCGGGATGGACTCCCAGCCTCCAGGCTTGATAAGCGGCCGAAACAGGCTCGGTCTGCTACAACAGCCGGCCTACTACAACCGTCGGTCTGCTACAGCAGGTTGACCACGCGGTCGGCCAGGCGCTTTTCGCCCAACACGACACTCAGCTTCGAGTTGGCGGCGACCCGTTCCAAAACTTCCAACTCGCGCAGCCGCATCAGCGTTGGGTTGTCGGCCAGCAGCTTGGCGGTGTTGGCCTGGCTGCGCATGGCGGCCGTTTCCTCGCGGCGAGCGATGAGGTTGGCCTCGGCGGCCTTCTTGGCCTCGGTCACGCGGTTCATCAGCTCCTTCATCTCGCCCGGCAGGATGATGTCGCGAATGCCGACGGCGATCAGCTCCATGCCGATCGCCTTTGCCCGCGCACGCACCATGTCCGACAGTTCGCTCGCCACGCTTTCCTTATCCATCAGAAACGTGTCGAGTTCGCGAGCGCCGACCACGGCGCGCAGAGCGAGCTGCGCCTCGCGGTACAGGGCCTGCTTGGCGTCGTCGACCGTGCTCACCGCCCCGCGAGCATCGACCACGCGATACGTGACCACGGCGTTCATCCGCAGCGTCACCTTATCGGCGGTCATGATGTCCTGGCCGGCCACGTCGAACATCGCCTCGCGCAGATCCTCCTGAACGTACTTGACCTGCGCCATGTTCCGCCAGAAGGCATAGCGGCCTGGCGGCAACGTGGCGACGAAGTCGCCGTCGACAAACAACACACCGACGTGGTGTGCCTGCACAATGGCCAGTTCCAGCACGCGCTCGACCTGTGGCGACTGCACGATGATCTTCAGATCGGCATGTTCGAACCGCACACTGCGGGCGTCGACCACCTCGACCTTGACGTCGCGCAGATCGGTCCAGTAGGCGTACAGGCCCGGCGGCAGGATGTGGCCGAAGCGACCATCGATCCAGACCAATGCCCGCTGATAGTCCTTCAAATCCAAAACGACCGCGCGGCCATCGAGCGCGCCGGAGCGGACGATGACGTCGAGCTTCTCGTGAGCGAGCCACGGCGCGCGGCGGGAGACGACTTCGACCTTGACCTTGCCCAGCGGGTCCATGAACCAGTGGCGGCCCCGGCCGAGCAAGCCCCGGAACTCGCCGTCGCGGAAGTAGAGACCGATTTCGTAGCTGCGGATCTTGATGATCTTGATCATGAAGATGTTCATGAGCGTTTCCTTCCTCTTGCGGTTGTCTAAGAGGATAGGACGCGCGAGAGCGGCAAGTTGTTCGCGAAAACCGTTTGTTTTTTTAAGAACTGGCCGGCTGCTTCGCCGGATGCTTGTGAGGGGCGATCGCGATGCGGTTCCAGGCATTCATGACAGAGACGATCAACGTCAGATCGACCATCTGCTGTTCGGAATAATGGGGTTTCAGGGCCTCGAAGAGTTCGTCGGGCGCGTGCGAATGCGAAATGTTGGTTACGGCCTCGGCCCAGCGAAAGGCGGCGCACTCGGCGGGACTGAAAAAATCGGTCTCCCACCAGACCGGCACACAATCGAGGCACTGCTGCGTTTCGCCATGCGACCGGGCCTGAGTCGAGTGGATATCGACGCAGTAGCCGCAGCCGTTGATCTGCGACACGCGCAGCTCCACCAGTGCCCGCAATTTGGGCTCGATACTCGTGACATGCTTGCCGACCGAGCCGAGGGCGTCGAACGCCGGCCGGTTCAGCGGGTAATAGTCGATGTGCGTACTCATGGGTTGGTTCCTCTCTTTGCGTTTAGAGGCGCGAAGCTTTTTGGCCCAGCTATGAGAATTGTGCATCGATTGGCGGCGGCGCGGAAGAGTTTTTGAAAAACCGGGTGTCGGGGCCGAGCCGGCTAGAAAAAAAGCCGTTGGGGGCGGAGCGAAAGGTCGGTCCCACCGGGCGGATGCGGAGTGCGCTTGAGTCTGCGCTATCCGAGGCTTTGATTTCGCTCGTCCGAAAGCGAGTGCATCGAGCCCACGCTCTTTACACCGCATCCGGCGTCGGTTGGTCGTTGCCAGGGACTTGCACAGACGGCATCCGCGCACTGCAGGGCACCGCCCTTGTGTTGCCGCCGGCAAACGATGCCGGCGGCGGATCAACTTTTGCCCGCCCCCGCGGGCGTTGGAAGCGCTTTCGCGCTTTTGGAGCGGTCTTTTGCAAGAGCCGCTTTGGTACGGGAGTCGAACCCGCAACGTCCAGATTATCGGTCTGGTGCTCTGCCATTGAGCTAACCGGAGTGATGGACAGACGCAGCCTTCGTCAGAATCCACTGCGCGGAACAGACGCGAGGAAAACCGCCTTGCGTATGAAGGACGGAACCCGGTGTGCCGCTGGCCTGACTGCGTCAACCAGTAGATTGGACCATTGGCGGGGGAAATCGGTTCGCGCCCATCGAAGAATGTGGCAACGAGCCGCGCTCGCCGGAAGCCCGTGGACGCACGATTTGGAATCGGCTAGCATTGCCGAGAATTGGACCCTTTCATTTCGAGGCGCAAGCGATGGCACTGCAGGATCCCGTGGCCGTTTATAACGCCGCCAGCAACGTCGAGGCACACCTTGTCAAGTTGTGGCTGGTGGAAAGCGGCATTGAAGCGTTCGTGCTGGAGGATCTGTCGACGGTAGGGATTTGGATGTTCGGCGCTCTGCCCGAGATCCACAAGCCTCAGGTGTGGGTCAGCTCTTGCGACGTCGAGCGAGTGCGGCCGATCCTCGCTCAGTACGAGGAAGACCTGGCCGAGCGTCAGCGCGCGAGTCAGTCGACCGGCGCGGAGGCCGGAGCACCGATCGAAGTGGTGTGTGACGAGTGCGACCAACAATCGCTCTTTCCTGCCAGCCAGCGTGGCACGATCCAGGATTGTCCGGCCTGCGGCGCGTTTGTCGATGTCGGCGAAGTCGATGAAACCGACGCGTTCTGGCTCGAGACGGATGAACCCGGTGAGGCATGAACGTCGCTCGCCTGGTGAACCGCGGCTTGCCTGAGTAGGCTATAATTATTTAAATCGCTGTCTGTCCACTGCAGTATTCAAAGACCGCTTATCCAATGAACAAGCTCGGTGGCGACGATTCCGGGCATGATCTTCCGTCGCATGAGAAGGATGTTCAGGAGAAGAAGCTGCGCGAAGAGGCTCGCCGCCTACGTCGCCAAGGGAATCCGAAGGAAGCGAACCGCAAGAACTCTCAGGCGATCGAAATCTCTCGTCGGAAATCGAAGCGTGCGCACCAGAAAAGAGATTGACCGATGAAGAAGCCGATATCGTTGGAAGCAAATCCAAGGCTTACCCGCCAGTACCAGGATCTTCTGACCCAAGAATGGTCGGAGGCAACGCTCGTTGGTGTTCTGGAGCTTCTCACCGACCAGCTACCGGTTGGAGAACGTGAGCGATTTGTTGAAGTCACCGAGCCGTTCAAAATCCTGCGGATGTTCTCAAAATTCTTGCCGCTTGCGGTCACGAAATCGGCGTCCAGGTCAGACCGGCGCCCGCGTGCCCGGAATAATCCGTCTGAGCAAATAGTGGTTGATCGCGTCGAGCGGACTTGCGCTTTTCTGCTTTTCAAACTCGCTTACGCGATTGAGGGAGAATGTGCGTTGTTCGTCGACTCGCAGAGCCTGCTGTATCTTTGCGTAGTCCATTTCCTCCTTCCCACGCTCGACAGCAAACAAATGGTGGGCGAACGAAACTCGCTTGTAAGCGCATTGGCGCTCCATAGCTTGACTTGGGATTCTAATCTGCCACACATGCTTTACCTCAGGTCGGTTCTGTTTCACTATTTGGATCAGACATCAAACGAAATAGATGCTTTAGTGGAGTCGTTTCGACTGACTGATCCAGACGATCATGACTATGTGACGAAAGCTCAGGCAGCCTGGATGTCGATGCTGAATGATCATCAGATAGCCAAGGCAAAGGAGTTCATGCTCGAGGTATATCGCAATTGTTCCCTAGATGCACGAGCCGAGGTGCGAGAAATCCTTGACGAGACCTATGCGTTGGTGGACGTGGAGGCTTCCCTCCCAAAAACGTCCTGATCTTCACGAAAGCGGCACTTTGTGAGTGGATCACATCTCGGACCATCTCGCGGGTTGTTGCGGCGTGTGGTCTTGCGCGCGGCCGAGTGAGTCGATCGCTCGCCGCCTTCGCAGGGTCGCAGTAGACCCAGTCTTTAGCGACTCGTTGGCGACGCCGTGCGTCAAACGCCCTTATAGCTCAGCAGCGGACGCAACTCGCGCTCGATTTTCGTCAGCTCCCGCTGGGCGCGCATCACCGCACGAATGTCTTTGTAGGCCGACGGTGCCTCGTCGCGCAGTTGCGCGGCTTGGCGGTGATCGAACCATACTCCCTGCAGTTCTCGCTCCAGACGTTTCACGTTGATTTTCTTCGATGCTTCGCCCCGGCTGAGTTCTCGGCCCGCGCCGTGCGAACTGGAACAAAGGGCCGCCTCCTCTCCTCGTCCGATGACATGGAAGCTGGCCGATCCCATCGAACCTGGTATCACCCCGGGCTCGCCGGCCGCTGCCGAAAGAGCTCCTTTCCGATGGACCCAATAGGGCTGGCCGTGGTGCGTTTCGCTTCGCACATGATTGTGGTTGGAATGGATTAAGGTGTCGCCGTTCACCGCCACGTCGAACAATTCGGCCAACAGCCGCTCGACGGCGGCCACGATCGCCAGGCGGTTCTCCCGGGCATAGTCGATCGCCCAGGCAACATCGGCGAGATAAGCCTGTCCGGGCGGCGACTCGGCGTCGAGACTTACAAGTTGATCACGCGCGAGTGCTTCCGTCGCTGTCTTCAGATGGTGCGCTGTGATCGCCTGACCCATGCCGCGTGAGCCGCTATGGACCATGAGCCACAGCCGATCGTGCTGATCCGCCTGCAACTCGACAAAGTGATTGCCACGACCGAGCGTGCCGAATTGGAACCGGCCATCCCGATCTTTCAGCTTTTCCAGGCGTGGATCGCTCAATGAAGCAACCTGCAAACTCGCGGGGAGCGCGGTCGGCACAGCCAGGCGTGGATGCTTGATCGACGGAATGAGCCGGCACATTCCCGCTAGCACGCGCGCGGCGACTCGCTCGCCGGCCAGCAAGTCGGCATCGGCTTCGAAACCGATGGCCGCCATGCCGCAGCCGATGTCGCTCCCGACGGCGGCCGGATAGATCAATCGCTGGGTGGCCATCGCCACGCCGACACACACCTGGTTTGCCAAATGGACGTCGGGCATCACTGCCACCTGTCGGACATCATCGGCGCGGCATAACCGCTCGATCGACTGGGCCACGTCGGGCGCCAGCGGCTCGGTCAGCCACGATCGAACCTGCGCTGCTGGTTGCGTGCTCATGGTTCCACCTCGCCGGTCGATGCCTGAGCCACGAACTGGAACAACAGCTTGGGCGCACGTCGACGGGTGATCGCCCACGCGACTTCGCTGCGCAGTGAACCGGCGGCAGCCGCCAGTCGCGCGAGAACGACCTGAGGCTCAGCCGCGCTGCCGGCGACCGCGGGTGCGACCAGCACGAGCAACTGCGACGCATCGGGAGCCGGCGTGACGGAGACAATCCGCAGGTCGCGCAGTTCTTCGCCGAACTCGCCGTTCAACACCAAACTCAAAGTATCAGCCACCTGATGGCAAAGCTGCTGGGCCTTGCGGTGGTTCGTGTTCTTCTTGCGTCCTTTGCGAAAAAACTCGGTTGGGTCGACACCGTCGTCGGGATGGATTTCGCCACAGAGCGATTGCATCCGCTTGTTGGAAACACGCTTGCGATTCATGTGTTCTCTCTCGTGCGGGAAGGATGCACGCGCGCAGAGTGAGCCCGTGCGTATCAAAACGATTGATCCGCGAAACACTTTGCGAGAGAGCCTGGCCCCGAAAGGAAGAGGCCAAGAAGAAAGTCTTAGCCGCTCAACTAGCGCGCAGGCTCGCCGACACACGATTTGAGAGTAAGCATCGCATCGTCGGTCTCCTGTTTGCTAAAGGTGCCAGAAATATGAACGCCCGGTTGCGCAGATGCGCGCGGGCTCCGGTGACTGCTAGAAGCGTAGCATATTCTTATCCGAAGTTCAAAGTCGGATGCGACGGCGGTCGGTGTCCTGCGTGATCGTGAATTGACACCGCTTTGGGCCAGCAGTAACCTAACCGCGCCGGTTCACGGCACGAAGACACAACCAGGGTGGTCATGGTTCGCTTCAACAAAACTTTTGCGGCGGGAATCTTGCTGTGCCTGGCGGTCGGCTGTCAGCCCAGCGAACCGGCGGCCAGCGACAGCAGCGTTCCGCCCGCGACCACTCCCCGGTCGTCGATCCTCCAAATCAGTGCGCTGGCCAACGGCGAGATTCTGCTCGACGGCAAGCGATGCTCGCGCGACGAACTGGCCAGTCGGCTGGCCGAGGCGCAGAAAAATAATGGCCAGGTCTTTTACTTTCGCGAAGCAGCCGATCAAGAGCCACACCCGAATGCCATGAAGGCGATGCAACTGATCGTGGACAGCCATCTGCCGGTTTCGCTTTCGACCCGGCCCGACTTCGCCGACTATGTCGACGCCAACGGCCACTCGAATCCTCGGCCGTAGGCGGGCAATGAGTTGGCACGCGAGCGAACGGGCGCGTTTTCAAGCCGTGCTGGCGTCGGATTCCAAGACGCGGGCGGAGGGCTCTTGTTTCAATCGTTCCAGTTCCTCGCTGGTCGCCCGGTTGTGGACCGGATCGAGATGATCGAACGACTCGGACCAGAGCTTTTCACGCCACTCGTCCGCAAACTCTTGGGCCTTGGTTTCGCTGGCAAACCGTCGCTGAAGTCGCTTTGCCGCGGGATCGATGATCTGCAAGTGGCCGAGCTCATGGAGAAACACGTCGTACAACATGAACCGGCGCACCGCGACCTCGGGCCACTGACGGCCACGAAGCGCGCCGAACGGCAATGGCGAGCGGTGCGTGATGAAACTCGACAAGCTGACCCGCTGCGGGAGCGCGCAGATTGTGATCTCACGGTGACCGGTTGTAACGTATCCGAGGCATCGCCGGCCAAGGGCTCGGTCGTTGAAATGGACGGCCCGCAACCGCTCCGACAGTTCTTCCGGCAGGCGCGACAATAAGACTATTACATCTTCTTCGGTGAGATAGTGCTTGCGGCCCGCGCCGGTCGGGCTGTAGCTGAAGGCAATTTTTCTCATGGGCTATCTCGGCGCGCGCACCGATCCAGAGTCCGCTTCGATTGGGGAAAGACGGTGACGCTTAGCGCCAACGGTTCCGGTTACGAGAAGTGAGCCGGCTGGCGATGCTCAGGTTCGCGCCGCAATCACCGTTTCGGCGGGTGAGACAACTCGGCTTCGATCAGCCGGATCACCTCTGGTATCGGCATCTTCACCATCGCGTAGCCCTGGTTGGTCGCTGGCCCGTTGACCCATTGGCCGCCGCCGGCTTGAGTGTCGACCTTCCAGTAGCCCCCCGAGGTGATGTCCCACAGCTTGCCCGGCCCGCGCACGCCGAGCCAGGAGGCGGTCAAGTCCCAGCTCTGACGCCCATCGCGCAGCGAGTTGTGCTGGTCGTCGCCGTGCAGGCCGTAAATGAATCGGACCGGATTGTCCGCGGGCGTGGCGGCCAACGATTTTCCGGTGCTGATGTGAGTGCCGACCTCCATCGTCCAGACGATTTCGGTCGGCCAATGGGTCACGACAAAATCGTCCTCCTTCTGCTGATTGTTCATGATGACGATCTGCCGGACTTTTTTGCGGACCAGATCGAGCCCGGCCAGATCGCTGACCGCGTCGGGCCCGGATTTCAACAGCTCGTCCAGGTTTTGCAAAAAGCCGAGGCTGACGATGACGACCGTGCCGTCGGCAGCCGAGGCGAGCGCGCGGCGATAGACGTCGACGCCGGCCGGCAGCTTGTCGTCGGCCGGAAAGTCGGGCACGAAATGCTGGTGGACCTGCTTAGTGTACGTGCTGCCGGTCGTAAAGCCGACCGTGCCGTGATAGGCGCCGATCGGAATGGCCGGATGACCGTACCAGGCGTTGATCGCCTGGATCGTCGCGCCGCAGGAGAGGTCGGCATCGTGGCCGTTGGCGACGCAGGCCAGCAGCGTGGCTTCGCCTTGGTTCATGAACGTGTTGAGCAGGGCCACGGCGCCGGCATCGTCGCAATCGCTCGAAATGTCGGTATCGACGATCACGGGGATCGGACCCTTCGGCTGTTTCTTTTCGGCTGCCAACGGTTGGATTGTGATCGTGTGCGTGACCGGCAAAAACCGCTCGTCGGCCCGGTGGCGAAAGACATCGCGCTGGGCGAGGCCTGGAATGTCTTTGGTCTTGTTGTTTACGAACAAGCTGCCCGAGATGCGTTCCTGTTGTTGCTGGTCGCGGACCGCGTTGTCGACATTTTGGGTTTGGCCCGCGAAGGGAGTTTTGTAAATGTGTGCGGTCAGATTGACTCCCTGGGCGAGTTCAGCGGCGGTGAAATCGAAGAATTCGTCGCCCCAAATGATTTTGGCCTGTGCGGTGGGCAGGTTCTTGACGACCAGCGTGTACCGATTCAGCTCGTCGTTGAACGGCACGCATTTCAGAATCGGCAAGGCGAGTAAATCACCGGACGGATAGGCCGGAAACCAGAAGGGATAACGCGTGCTTTCGACCGTCAGTTTGTAGTCCTCGAAGGAGACGACCTTATGGCCCGGGGTGGCTTCGGCCCGGCTGGCGGCGAAGTCAGCCGTCAGGGTGCCGATGTTTCCGTCGCAGCCGAGTGCCCTGAGAAAGGCATAAGCGATGACCAGGCTGCTCTTGGCGTCTACATTGAAATTGAGCTCGGGATCATAGGCGTACTGCTGGCCGTGCTGGGCCTTTGCCGCGAGCATTGCCGCCATGGTGGCGCCGAAAACGTCGGCATAGATCACGCCTTCGCGGGCGGCGACGTCCCGGTCGATTTCGGCCAGGGCGGCGAGGGTTTTGTTATAGACGGCGGCCTGTGCCGGATCGTTGCGAAAGGCAAACGAATCGACACAGCGAGGCGAACCGAGGACGATGACGCGGACGCCCGCCTGCTTCAACGCCTGAACCGTCTTGGTCTGTGCCTTCCGATAGTTGTCGGCCGCGAGGTCGTCGAGGGCTTTATAACCACCATCGTTCATGCCGAAACAGGTCATGACGATGGTCGGCTTGAAAGGGAGCAAGTCGGTTTCGAGGTGTGCGAGAAAGTCGGCTGCCGTCTGCGCATGCCAACCGAACTGCGAAACCTCGATCTCGCGCACCGGCTGACACATCAAAAGATAGTCTTCGATGTAGACGGAATAGCCGAGCTGTGCGGTCATTCCATCGCCGCAGATGGCCAGCCGGTCGTGGGGCCGGATGAGCGGTTCGGCCGCGGCGGTTTTGGGGGCGGCAAAAAACGAGAGAAGACAAAATCCCCAGACGAGCGGCTGGGTGACGCGAGCGAGCAGACGCATAGGGGTGCCAGATTCTGGGAGGGATTATTGATAGGTTGGACGCCTGTTGGCCAGGCGGGCGAGCCACGGCAGGTTCCGTTCAATCGTAGCTGCGGCGGTCGCGCGGTGCCAGTGACGGGCTGGGGCAAGGTCGTGGACCGAACGGCGTGTTTTTCTGCTAAGACGATCCGAGTTGGCGACTCACAGACCGGAGCGCGACGGCGACCGCGGCCGCCGACGGAAAGCGGAGCCGCCAATCTTTCGCCAGGCAGCGCTGCCAAATCGCCCGCACCGAGAGAGGCACAAATTCTGGCGCAGCAACCGATATCGGGTCGTCGGTCGCCGGTGCGGCGTGGTCGATGATTTCGCTAATCGAGCCACCCTGATTTGGCGGATGGCCGCAGCAGAGCATCATCAGCAAGGCGCCCAGACCATAAACATCGGTCGCCGGCCCGATCTCGCCGAGCTGCCGGTCGATCTGTTCGGGAGCCATGAAGCCGGCCGTGCCGACGATGGATTCTTTACTCCCGTCCGAATCGGCCCCGGTCCAAGCAAACCCAAAATCGGTCACGAAGACGTGCCCCGTGCGATCGATCAGCACGTTGCCTGGTTTCAAATCGCGATGAATGACTCCCTGCTCATGGGCGTGCTGGACCGCATCGGCCACTGCCGCCACGATTGGAACGGCCTTGGTCGCTGGGACTAACCCAGCGCCGCAGAGCCTGGTTAAATCGTGACCAGAAATAAGGTCCATCACCATGAAGTAACCGCCGCCGGGAAGCCGCCCGAGGCCATGGACCGGAACGATATTCGGGTGGTCGAAGCGCGCGACGAGTGCGGCCTCCTTTACGAATCGCTCGACCAGGTGGGGCCGGCTTCTGAGCCGCTTACGGAGGACCTTGACCGCCACGCGGCGGCCCGTGGCTCGATGAGTGGCGGTGTAGACCTTGGCCATGCCGCCCGAGCCGATCAGGCCTTGCAAGTGGTAGTCGGCATGTTGCAAAGCCGCGGCTGGATCGATCGCAGCCGCGCGCGTCGTCGAACGAGCGCGATCCTTTTCGTGGGGAGTCGGAAGATCGTCGCCGCGTTGCTGATCGGCCCAGCGGTCGACGAGCAATTCTCTCGCCTCTGCCAGCCAGCGGCGCACGCTACGCTCCGACCGGCCAAGCGCCGCGGCAATCTCACTCGCGGGCAAGTGTTGCAGGCGCAGTTGCACGGCCTGCCGCTGGATTGGTTCGAGTTGGGACTGAAGCCAGCGCAGTTCGTCGGCAGCCAGGACGACGTCGGCGGCCGACGGCTCGCGGTCGGCTAACTGTTGAAGGGACGTTGCGTCGCCGAGCGATTCGCGAACCTCGCGCTGCGGCGAGCGTTTTGCCCGGCGGTGATGCTTCGCCTGCCGCCACAGCTTGTGAAGTGTGATCGTCGCCAACAGGCGCCACAGGTCCCCCTCCCGGTCGGCGGTGAATTCGCCCTGGCGAGCGCGGAGGAAAAAACTGCGGTAGACGGATTGGACGACGTCATCGGCATCGATCCGGCTGGCCAGTTGTGGTGAGAGCCGGCTGCGGGCCAGCGCCAAAAGCCGATCGGTATAGCGTGCAAAAAGGGCGTCCGCTGCCGCGTCCTCTCCTTGGCGATAGCGGTCGAGCAGTTCTCTGGAGTTTTCAGGCATCTGCGGCGTCCGCCACCCGACCGATTCGGGAGAAAGATTATTTTCCCGCCGCGTGGCCGGTCGCGCCGGGAAAAGTGCATCTACATGGAGGAAGGTACTAAACGCATCATACCGTAGACGGAAACGGAGGTTCGACGAATGACTTACGTGGTTACGCAGCCTTGCTTTGGCTGCAAATACACCGATTGCGTCGTGGTTTGCCCGTCGGACAGTTTTCGCGAAGGCGAAAAGATGCTTTACATCGACCCAACCACCTGCATCGACTGCGACGCCTGCGTGCCAGAATGCCCGGTCGAGGCGATTTTCTATGAGGAGAACGTTCCCGCCGAATGGCAGGATTTCATCGCCCTGAATGCCGAAATGGCGCCCCAGTGCCCGGAGATTGTGTGCAAACAGCCGCCGCTGGCGCCGCCGAGATCCTAGTGGCGTCATTCGAAGTGCGAAGCGACTTGCCCCGCAGGTATATAATGACAACATGAGCCGATCTTTCCGAGCATGCGCCGCGATGGGCTTGGGTTTATGGATCGTGTCGGCGGGTTTTCTCGCTCGGGACGCCATGGCAGCGGAGGGAAAGGACCAACCGATGAGCATGAAGCTCGAGTCGACCGCACTGGCCGAAGGAGGGACCATCGCCAGGCGATTCACCGGCGACGGCGACGATGTTTCGCCGCCGCTGGCGTGGCGCGATCCGCCGGCCGGCACGCGGCAATTCGCCCTCGTCTGCGACGATCCCGACGCTCCCACGCCGCATCCTTGGGTCCACTGGGTCATCTATGGAATCGCGGCCGACGTACACCAGCTTCCCGAGAATCTGCCTCCCGAGGCTCAACTCGCCAAGCCGGTTGCGGCCCGGCAAGGGCATAACTCCTGGACGACGGGGCGCACGGTTGGATATCGCGGGCCGGCCCCGCCGCGCGGCAAGCCGCATCATTATCATTTCCGGCTCTACGCACTCGACGCCGCGCTCGATGTGAAGCCTGGGCTCGACAAGAAGCCTGGGCTCGACAGGGCCGCGCTCGAAAAGGCGATGGCCGGTCACATCCTGGCCCAAGCCGAACTCGTGGGCGTTTACTCCCGTTAGGAAGAGGCCGCGGAAGGCGTGGTTTCGTCGAGTCGTCAGATCGGCGGGCCAAGGGATGATGCCGCTTCCGAGCGGCGCGCCTGCACGGCGGCGGCGATGCGCCCGAAAACGTCGGACCACCCGCCCGGCGCACTTTGCTGGAAGATTCGCATCGTGGGATACCACGGAGAGTCGTCGCGGCCCTCGAGCCAACGCCAATCGGGCGCGTATTGCAGCGCAACCCAAACGGGCACGCCCAGGGCTCCCGCCAAATGGGCGATCGCCGTATTCGCGGTCACCACCAGGTCGAGATTGCGAATCACGGCCGCGGTATCCATGAACGCGCCGGCCACTTCATCCAGCCGGCCGGAAAGATCGAGAATTGGAAAATCGACCGCGGAAATCTGCTCCGATCCAAATCCTTTTTGCAGGCTGACCAGCCGCACGCCGGGCAATCTGGCCAGCGGTGCAAAATGGGCCAACGGAATCGAACGCTGGTGGTCGAAGCGATAATCGCGCGCTCCTTGCCACACGACGCCGATCTTGAAGCCGTCGATTCCCGCCAGTTCCCGCCGCCAGTAATCGGTCAACTCGGGATCGGCCGAGAGGTAGGGAACGTCGCGGGGAATCGTCGAGGCGATCGTGCCAAATGCCCAGGGGGCACTCAGGAGTGGAAGATAAAAATCGCAGCGTGGCAACTCCGCGGCGGAACCGAAGATGAACAACTCGTCCAAATCGGGATCAGAAGCCAGCAACCGGCCAAGCGCCGCCTGAGCGGCCAGCACAACCCGAGCACCGCGCTGCTTAAGCATCCGGGCATAGCGGATGAAATGGATCGTATCGCCCAAGCCTTGCTCGGCCAGCAACAGCAGGCTTCGCCCGGCCAAGGGTTCGCCCGTCCAGCGCGGAAGGTTGAGCCGCGGCAGGATCCCGGGAATGTGCAGGCGTCCTTCGAACGCCGGCCAGCCGCGCTCGTAATCTCCTTGGACCAGATAGCAAGTCGCCAGGCCCAAGTAGGGGTCGGCGAGGTCTGGCCGGAGAGCGATTGCTTGCTTGAAACAAGCCGCGGCCAGGTCGAGCTGGCCCTGGTCCTTGAGCAGGGTACCCAGGTTGTTGTGTGCCTCGGCGTAGACGGGATTGAGAGCGATCGCTTGCTGGTATCGTGCGCGGGCCTGGTCGAATTTGTCCTGTTGCGCGAGGATATTGCCGAGGTTGTCGTGCGCCTCGAAGAGATCGGGCTTCAGCGCGATCGCGTGCTCATAGCGTGCCGCCGCTTCGTCGAGCTTGCCCTGGTCGCGCAGCACGTTACCGAGATTGTTGTGCGCTTCGGCGTAGTCCGGCCGGAGAGCGATCGCTTGCTGATACCGTGCGACGGCCCTATCGAGTTGACCCTGATCCTTCAGCGCGCTCGCCAGGTTGTTGTAGGCGCCGGCGTAACCTGGCCGCAGGGCGATTGCTTGCTCGTAACGTGCCACCGCGTCGTCGAGCTTGCCCAGACCTAGCAGCACGTTGCCCAGGTTGTTGTGCGCTTCGGCATAGTCGGGCCGGAGAGCGATCGCTTGCTCGTAATGTGCCGCGGCCTGGTCGAGTCGGCCGAGATTCCGCAGCACGATTCCAAGATTGTTGTGCGCTTCGGCATCGTCGGGCCTGAGCGCGACGGCTTGCTCAAAGCTCAACAGGGCCTGGTCGTGCTGGCCCTGCTGCGAGAGCAGGATGCCGAGGCCGTTGTGTACTTCGGCGACGTCGGCACGCAGCGCCAGAGCCTTTCGATAAGCCTCGGCCGCCTCGGCGAGTCGTCCGGCACGATGTTCGCCATGGGCCAGCGCAACGAGCGCCTCCAACGCGGCCGGCTTTCCGGGCATTTGGCTGGCGGTCGTCATCGGTGGTTGTCCTCGCGCGTTGCCGGCTATTCAGGCCGAATTATAGATTGTAGATTCATCGATGGGCACCCTGGGCGGGAGGAATCGCGGCCGCGCCGGCCGCCGGGCTGTCTGGCTGCCCAGCCACCATCCGCAGGCGCCTGCCCGGTCCAAACGGGCGTGGCTGACGATAATGCTTCGCTCGGAAGTAGCGAATCGGTCAAGACATGAATTTTCGATTTTGCACGGCTGCGGATGCGGAGTGGTTGGCGCCGCTGAATGCCCAACTCATCCGCGATGAGGGGCACCGCAACGCGATGTCGGTTCCTGAACTTGCGAATCGGATGGCCGGTTGGCTGGCGGGAGAATATGAAGCGGTCGCCTTCGAAGACCGTGGTGTGGTGGTTGGCTATGCATTGTTTCGACGCGAACCGGACCACGTCTATCTGCGGCAGATTTTCGTCAGTTCCGAGTTCCGCCGGCAGGGTATCGGTCGTCAGGCGATCGCGTGGCTGTGGCTGAACGCTTGGCGCGGCGTGCCGCGCGTGCGCATCGACGTGCTGGTGGGCAATGAGCCTGGCCAGGCTTTTTGGCGAGCGGTCGGCTTTCGCGACTATTGCTTGACGATGGAAATGGAGCGGTGAGCGGACCCGGCCCGCTGCAACTCAGGGGCATTCGCGTTTTGACGGCAAAAGCGGGGCGATTTTCGGCCTCTCGAACTGTGGTTGACATGCGTACACTATCGGGGTATCTTCTCGAAATCCATTACAGCACCGCAGGGTTCGCAGTGTCAGGAGGACCGAAAAATGCTCGTCTTATCCCGCAAAAGAGGTGAGTCGCTGGTGATCGATGGCGGCTCGATCCGCGTCCGGGTGATCGAAGTCAAAGGAGACTCGGTTCGCCTGGGGATCGAAGCTCCCAAAGAGATCCCGGTTCATCGCCACGAAGTTTTTGAGCGGCTGGCGGCCGAAGGACTGGCGAGCCGAGCGTGCTTGACGACGGTTTGATTGTGTTCGCAGCCGGGCTTAAGCCGGTGCGCCGAGCAGCGGCGGCATGGGGCTGTCGAGCGCGTCGGAAATGACGCGCAGCAGTTCTCCCTCTGGCACCGTCACCCGGCCGTCGGCACCGATGCAGGCGGCACATGCCCTCAGCAGCGACCGCTTGAGCAGCGGAGCGGCGGCGGCAAACTGATCGAGCGCCCCATCGATAGCCTTCAGCCCACGGGCGGACGGCGGCAACAGTTCGACGCCGGACACTCCGGGGGGCAGCCGGGCAACGCCCAGCGCCAGCGCGCGGGCAGCCTCGCGATCGTCACGCGTGCCACAATAGGCCAGTGCCGAAAGGAGGGTGCTGCAAGCGGGGATCAGCGGATCCAGTCGCTCGTATTTGATTGCCGGCGGCTCTTGGCGCTCGAGCCGGCCGAGCAACCGCTTGCGGATGAGCCGGTGGATCGCATATTCGAACAAGCTCACCTGGTGGTCGGCCTCGATCAAGAAGTTCACGTCTTTGTGGAAGGCCGCCAACTGGCTGGGCGAAAGATTTTTGAGGGCCGGCAACACCAGGCTGACCAGCGGCAGCTTGTCCTGCGGCTGGAGCCGGGCGGCCAGCGGAGCGAGACGGAGCGTTTCGGCGTTGGCATGCGGATCGGACTGGCTGGCCAGATATTCGAGCTGACCGCGACGGACCGTTCCCTCCTCGGTGTCGAGCAGCAATGCATAGACCGTGGCCACGGCGCCCAGCGGATCGCGCGCGGCGGCCGAGAATTCCGCCGGCAGCCGGCCCAACAGCGCCGCCGCATAATCCAAATGCTCGCTGCGCGGCGCGCCGACCTGGGCCACCGCGGCGGCCGGCTCGAAAGCGAAGGTTTGCGAGCCGCGGGCGCCGGCCGAAGCGCCGACCTCGGTCGCAGCCGCGGCAGCTTCGGCAACCGGCGGAAGATCGGCCGAGGGAGCGGCGAGATCGCCGGGCCCGAGCGGAGCGATGCTGGCGAGCGCCGCGCGGTGGGTGGCCAAGGTCGTCGGATCGCGCAGGTCGGCGGGCGAGTATTCGATCGAGGTGGTGGGAGGAAATCGGCCGTCAAAGGTCGGATCGATGCGGCGGATCCGTTCGGCCAGCGGCGGGTGGGTGGCCAGCAGCCCGAACAGCGGCTGTGCCAGCCCGTTGCCGAACAGCATGTGGCTGGCCTCTTCGGCCTGCGGGGCGGCCAGTCGCGAGCCGGCGACGAGTCCGCCGATTTTTTTCAGGGCGCCGGCAATTCCGTCGGGCAGGCGAGTGAATTGCACCGCCGACGCATCGGCCAGGAATTCGCGCTGCCGCGAGACGGCGCTTTTGATCAGGTGGCCAAAAAAAATGCCGACATAGCCGATCACGTAGAGACAAAAGCCCAGCAGTGGCAGCGGATTGGTCCCCTTCTTTTCGCCGGACGAATCGGAAGATTGCGACGACGAACTGAACCGCATCAAAACGTAGCCGATCATGGCGATGATCAAGATGCCGTTGAGGATGCCGATCAGGCGGAGATTGAGTCGCATGTCGCCATTCTGGATGTGGCTGAACTCGTGGGCGATGACGCCCTGCAGTTGGTCGCGACTGAGCGTCTCGATGCTGCCGCGCGTGACGGCGATCACCGCGTTTTGCGGACTGGTGCCGGCCGCAAAGGCATTGATGGCCGATTCGTGTTCGAGCAAAAAGACCGGTGGCACGGGCGTGCCCGAGGCGATCGCCATCTCTTCCACGACGTTCAACAGGACG
>Ga0182024_10010176_pt1 | contig 19247 bp, 17 predicted proteins | sample P32metaG_FD_120480 | JGI IMG/M metagenome (GOLD analysis project Ga0182024, IMG submission 120480) | Permafrost microbial communities from Stordalen Mire, Sweden - P3-2 metaG (Illumina Assembly) | ecosystem: Environmental > Terrestrial > Soil > Wetlands > Permafrost | place: Sweden: Stordalen... | reverse complement strand
TCAGCCGAACGCGGACGCGACGCGCTGGAAGAACCGCCGCACGCGTTCGTCGTTCCGGAAAGCGACACCAAGAACCGCAGCGACATCGTCTACCATTGGTCCGACGAAAACCAAAGCTCCTCGGAAAATTTCGTCAACGCGATTCCAACCCCGATGAACCAAAGTCCATTCGTGACCCCGCCGCGCCCCTAGTTTGAAAAAAGGACCAACAAGATGAAACGTGGTTTCCTTATCGCAAGCGCATGTGTTCTCTTATCGACCCCATATGCCGCATCGGCTCAACAGCTCATTCCCATGCGCGTCCCTGCTCAAGGGAGCCTCACGACCCCCGCAGCCGATGAGAATCCGCTTGTAGGATCAGTGGCCGAAATGGAAGACGTACCTAGCGGACGGAGCGCAAAGAGAGCGGTCCTTGGAAAAGCCGTGACAAATGATGCGAAAGAAAATGTCGGAGCCATCGATGATATCATCATCATGCCGGGAGACTTCGCCTCCTTTGCGATTATCGACGTGGGCAGATTCCTCGGCATAAGCCGGCGCAGAGTTGCAATCCCAATGCGCAAACTCCAACTGCGCAATCATGAATGGATATTATCGGGAGCAACCAAGAACGGGTTGAAAGCCTTGCCCCCGTTCGAATATGCGCGCTAGTCGGTATCCCTGTGCCTATCGAGCGCCGGTTACGTCGCGTACGCAAGCACATTATCGGAGCAAGCGCCGCAGGAAATAGAAACCTCGTTTTCTCCCGCATGCAAATCAAATGCAATGACGGCCCCGGCGCGGCCGGCGAACGTGACCCCTGGTCCGGAGAGCTTGAGGCGTGACGGCTCCGACCAAAGCGCGATACCGTATCGCAATGAAACCGGCGCTTGAAAACGCAAGACGAGCTTGCCGTTCCCGATCCTCGCGCCGATCAACGTCGGCGTCCGCTTCTGCGAGAGTTCGGGAAGCGGCACGTTGAACGCAGATTTCGGATAGTCGGCATAATGGAATACGCGCGTAGGCAGGAGATGGCCGGCAAGAAACGTCATGCCCGCGCGCGAGTCGTGATAGTCGATCGTCGCGGGATACATGCTCTCGTACCGCACAAGCGGGGACTGAATATCGCGCCCCCCGGGAAGAAACGGAAAAGCGATCGCGCGCGGCGCCGCGGAGAAGGCCCGCGCCTGCACTGCGGCGCGCCGGAGCGTCATAGCATGCATACCGTCCGCAACGGCTTGCCCATACAGCGCATCCAATATCGCGTCGTCGCCTTCATAGCGCGATTCGTACGTCTCTTGCTGAGAAACGACGACGATCGGTTGCGTTTCGCCCGCGGCGGCATACGCGTCGATAACTTCGCGCGCGTATTTTCGCGCGGAAGGCGTATCGAAACCCGCGTGATGAAGATCGTCCGGATCAGTTGAGAAATATTCCTCATGTCCGCTCAAATACGCGCGCGTGAGATCGCGCGCGGTCCATTCAAACGCGAGCCGATCGCATGCGCCGCTCGGATCGGGACGCTTATACGACGCGGGATCCGCGCAATACGTCCCCCACGGGGCTCCGTAATCTGAAGTACCGTCGATGCTATGACTATTCCACGTAATGCCCCAAAACGCGGACGCGGCGTGCCGCTCGCGCCCGGCCCCTTCAATGCTCACGGCGGGAACGTACCACGGGAAGAGCGATCGCGCCGTCCAGATGAGAAACGCGTCCGGCATCACTTCAATGTCGTCGCCGTTGCTCGCATGATATGCGTTATAAAACGCTACGTCCGATACAAGATACGTGATGCTGCCGATCATCCAAGTGAGCGGAATGCGGTGCGCTTGCGCAAGGCGCTCCAAATCCGGCATCCCTTCTTGCCTGTACGCTTCTTGCAATGAGGCGGCGACGAAGATCGCTCGGGTAGGCTTGCGCGGGCGCGCCCAACCGGGAACCCGCGGCGCCGCTTGCGAAAGCTCGCTCGGCGTGCAACGTTCCCGCCGAACGTCGACCGGCGAAAACACGCCCGCCGGTACTCGATACCACACGATCCCCTCATACGAGACGACGCAAGCGGCCGAAGCCGCGTCGAATACTCCCGTTCCCGGCGTCGGCGTTGCCGAACCCGCCGGGAAGAGAACGAGCATCATCAGCAACAACCGCCGGCGCAATCCAAACAACCGCATCGCCGCTCATATCACGATCTCCGCCCGCCTTTCCTCTCTGTTAGCGGTTTTCGCGTTCTTCTTCTGCCCGGCGATCGCCCAAGCAATTCCCCCGGCCCGTACCTCGGTTCGGGCCGATTCGATCGGCTTCTACTTCGACCGCATGATGCTAGCGGCGCAGGGCCGAGTGCGCGCACGGCTGGGAACGCGCAAAATCGAGTGCGATGCCTTACGGTACGACCTTGCCCACAATACGGTGACGGCGGTAGGCAACGTGCGCGTGATATCGCAACGCGGCGATTTCAGCGGAGCCGCGTACGCGCTCAATCTCGTCACCGGCGCCGCGACGCTCCTCAAACTCGATCCGCTCCCCTCCACATTCACCCTCCGCGACGATGACGTCTCAACCGCCGTCGAGGCGCCCGCGGAGCCGGACGCCTTCAATATTCCCGATACCGGCGCCGAACTGCCGTACATCACCTCGATGCGCGCCGACGTCGTCTCCAACGCAAGCGTGCGCTTCACCCCGGCCCGATTCCCGGTTAACGCGAAAATCGCGGTTCCCTCTCCCTCGTATATGTATGTTTTCGCGCCGAATCCCGCGTTCGGCGTCACGCCTCCGACGCTGCCGGCTGCTTCCTTCGATCAACCGTATGATTTAATTGGAACAACCCACTCATTACTCGCGGCGCACCTACGCTACAGCACCACCAACGGCATCGGTACGAGCATCGACGAGCATCTCGTGGACGGCCCGCAACGGTACCTCGTCGGCTCTTACATGCTGCAAGATCGGCATTTCGACGTCGACGGCTTCGAGCAGCTTTCCCCGCATCTCACGCAAAACGTCACGGGCTCGCTCGCCGAGAACGAAAAATACGCTTCCTACGTGCTCCAACGGACCTCCAAACTCATAACAACCACGCTCACGCTCACGCAGTCAGAGCAAAGCCTAGGCCCGCTCGAGTCAGCCAGTTCGGCCGTCGACGATCTGCAAGTAAACACCGTTGTTCGCCGGATAGGACATCTGCTTTCATACAAACTGCGTACCGATTACGGCTACGACAACAACCTGCCCCAAGCTCCGTCGCCGACTGCAACCCTAGCTCCCTCGCCGACGCAATCCCAAGTCCCGTCGCCGATTGCATCTCAACCCGCCTACCAAGTTCCCTACAACGCGGATTTTCGCACGACGGTGGGCGCCTCTCTCTACACGCCTGCCGTCAGCGGACCTTTCAAAACAAGCCTCTCCGGAGAATACGATTTCTCCTCGACGCACTACGATTACCCGCACCAGCTTGCGTATAGCACGACGCTTTTCACGCTTTCCCGCCGTATCAATCATGCGGTATCGCTCTACGGCAATGTTTCGTTCGCCCAAACCTACGATCACTATAATCTGCAAGCATTCCCCAACGCGCCGCAACAGTTCTGGGGTTTGCCCTCTCCAGGCTCATCGTTCATAGCCCCCGACGGCACGCCGTATCCCGGATACCTCGCATTCAACGGCGTCTCGACGACGCGCACGTATTTTCTCACCACGACCATCGCTCCCAACCCGAACTTCAATCTCCTTGTTTCTCTCACCGAAATGACCGGCTTTCCGCAATTTCACGGCGAAGGACCCACGCCGTTGACGGCGTCGTTCGATTTGCGCATACGACCGATACGTAATTATGTGGCGGTGGAGTTCGGCCGCTCATACGTCTTCGGTTGGGACGGCCAACACCTCACCCCGCAATACACGCTAGGAATATCGCCGTGACGCCGCTTCACGCAATCGCCTTTGTCCTCGCGGCGACAGCGTCTCCGTCTCCGTCGTCGTCGCCCTCTCCCTCGGCGACGCCGTCGCCGCTTGCGACGCCGACGCCAAGCCCGGTATCCGCTCCGTCATCCGTGCATGGCCGACTTCTCATCATAACGCCCGCGTATCTCGTCTTCACGACGGGCGATGCCGTAAGCCTTGACGCCGACGCGCGCATCGCGCCTACGCTGCGTTTGGGGCAACCTATTCGCGTGCGCTTCGATCCCGTATCACATCATGCGCGATCCGTCGAAGCCGCCCTCGGCACGGCCCCGCCGAACGAAATCGACGCAGCGCTGCTCCCTCGCACGTACGTCACGGCAAGTCGCGCCTCTGCGCGCTCTACCCAGAGCGTAATGCGATCCGCGCAATCGAAAACAGTTACCGTCGTCTTCGTCGTCCATGTTCCCGACGACACGCCGGTAACCGACGATGTCTACCTCACGACCGAACGCAGCAATTTCAGTCCCGCCGAACTCAAAATGAATCGCATCGACGTCCGTCGCTGGAGCGTTTCGCTGCCGCTCGTCGAAGGAACGACATTACATTATCAATACACGCGCGGCAACTATGCGACCGTCGAACGCGACGGCAGCGGCGGGGTCATCACTCCGCACGCGCTTGAGGTTCGCGAAGGCATTCGCAGCGACGATACGGTCGCCCGCTGGGCCGACACCTCATGACGCCTTGAATCCCAAGGGAGCCATGCCAAATCATGGCTCCCTTGCGCGTTCTTACAGCGCTGTATCGGTGGTCATGGCCTTCGAGAAAGTGCTGTATTTATTTCTTCCCGGAACCGTGCTCCGTAGCATGATGCTTAGCCGCCTCGTGGAGGTGATGCTCGGCATGCAGATGGTGGCCGTGCGCGACGTGCGCATGGTGAGCAGCCTCCTTATGGTTACCGTTTTTCAGGTGCTTGGACGCTTCCTCATGATGCGTTGCCGCGTGCCGGGAATGTTTGGCGGCTTCATCATGATGGTCCGAGGGGTGCTGAGCCATTATCGATGGTCCTTTCAGTTCGAGCGGTTTTCCGCCCCCATTTAAGTTCAGCGCGCCCGCCCCCTTCCAAGCTCGCTCACGTCTGCTAGTGCAACGTCACCGGCAATTCGCGGGTTGTTGCAACCCCTTCGGTCGTACGAGCGATCACCCTCAACACCCACTTCCTGTGCACGAACCAGGGGATAAATCCCGGCAACCTGTAGTTCAGCGCGAAATCGCCGGCCCCGCGTTTATTGAGAACGGACGAGTAACCGCCGACGCGCGCCTCGACGCTCGCAACGTCGTAGGAAGTCGTCACGTGCCCGACAACCGTCTGCCCGGCGCGAAAATCGCGCGTTGATACGTCCACCGTGAAGATGCGCGGGCGCGGTACCGGCCCCCCATGCGCCGCGGAAGCCATGAGCGGTGAACCAGCCAAGAGCGACGGCAAGATCAGGAAGAACGCAAGGGCGCGGGATAAGGAGACCATAAACGTACCTCGTGATTCTGCTCTCCGGTAGTGTAACATGAAGCTGCTTAGCGCCGTTATACCCTTGTTTAACGAAGAACCCAACGTCAAGGAACTCCTTCGGCGCGTCTATGATGTTATGGAGCGCCTGAAAGGCGTTGACGACTACGAAATCATTTGTGTCAATGACGGAAGTCGCGATCGGACCTTGGAAGCGCTGCGTGCGCTCCTCCCCGTCTACCCCAAACTCGTCCTGGTTTCCCTCTCGCGCAACTTCGGACATCAGCTCGCCGCCACCGCCGGCCTGGACATCGCTCGCGGCGACGCGATGGTCCTCATGGACGGCGACCTGCAAGACCCGCCCGAACTCATCGAGCAGTTCGTGCAAAAGTGGAATGAGGGTTATGACGTGGTGTACGCGGTACGCCGCTCCCGTAAGGGAGAAAACGCCTTCAAGCTCTTTACGGCACGCGCGTTCTACCGCGTCACCCAACGCCTCACCAACGTTGCCATCCCCGTTGACGCCGGCGACTTCCGCTTGCTGAGCCGCCGCGTCGTGGACGCTCTCAAGCAAACGCGCGAACGTCATCGCTTTTTACGCGGTCTGATCAGCTGGATCGGCTTCAATCAAATCGGCGTTCCGTACGACCGCGACGCTCGCTACGCGGGGACGACGAAATACCCGTTCTCAAAGATGCTGCGTTTCGCATTCGACGGCATCACCGCGTTTTCGGAAATACCGTTGCGCTTCGCTTCCTATTTCGGTTTTTGCGTGAGCATCGCGGCGTTCGCGGTGGCAGTCGGCGAGATCCTCGTGAAGATTTTTACCGGCTACAACCTCCCCGGCTACACCTCGACGATCTTCGCGATACTCTTCCTCGGCGGCGTACAGCTCATCGGAATCGGCATCCTCGGCGAATACGTCGGGCGCATCTACGATCAAGTCAAAGGCCGCCCGCTCTACTTCATCTCGACGATCGATCGCAACGACCCCTCATCCGTGCAAACTCGCCCTTAGCCGAAGGAAACGAGTTGCACGTCTTCCCCGCGCTGGATGATTTTTCGATCGCGGTTTATGTCGCGCTCTTCTTCCTGATGTTTTTCCTTGGCGCCCGCCGGCCGGGCCGGGGCGTCGCGGGACTCATCGCGATCGATCCGTTTTCCTACGACCATATCGTGGCCGCAACGACGATCACCTTGCCGAAAACCGCGCTTATCGGCATGCTTTTCGGCTTGTTGCTGCGCCGAGAACGCTTGTATCCGCTCTTCGAACGCGCCGCGCGTCCGCTTTTTTTCGGAGCGCTCGCCATAGCGCTCGCAACGGCTCTTTCCGTCCTTCAAGCCGAGCATATCGCCGCCGCGCTACGCGAAACGCTCAAGGCTTTCGAGTATCTCGCCGTATTCGCCGCCGTCGTTCTCGCCGTGCGCGACGATCCGGACGAACGCTCCGTGCGCATCGCATTCGCGGGCGCCGCGACCCTCGTAAGCATTCTAGCCTGCGCGCAACTTTTTACCGGAGCGACCTCCGTATTGCTCTATGAGCATCACCCGATACCTCGGGTCGCAGGGCCGATCGAAGGACCCAATCAACTTTCCGGCTATCTCGACGTGATGCTCCCGGTCATCGCCGCATTCGCGATGCTGCGGACGCCCTCTCGCATGGAACTCCCCGCCTTGGGCATCGGCGTCGTTACGTTGCTGCTCACCCTCTCGCGCGCGGGCGTCGTCGCGACTTTAGGGGCGCTCGTACTAGCAATTCTGATTGCGCCGAGTTCGCGTAAACGCGCGACCGCTTTGGTCGTCGCGGCGGGAACGTCGGCCGGATTGGGCGTTCTCTGCCTCACCGGCTTGGTCATCGCGCATGATTTCGGCATTCTTTGGCGCTTCTCAAGCATGGTCGAATCGGAGGTTCCCGGCAGCGTCGGAACGCGCTCGGAGCTTTGGCGCGCGGCGATCGCACTCTGGCGCACGCATCCGTGGCTTGGAATCGGCGCAGGTAACTTTGAACTGGAGCTTTCGAAGGAGGGCCTCAAAAACGTCAAGACGCATGCGAACAGTCTCTACCTCCAGTCTCTGGTTGAAGGCGGTTTGCCGCTCCTGGCGGCGCAACTCCACGTCGTCGCCGCATCCGTCGCGACCTTCGCGCAGGCGTCGTTGCGCGAACCGCTCATCGTGGGAGCGTTAGCGGCAAGCGCCGGGCTGGCGTTGCATCAAGTCGTCGACCTTTTGGTCTTCTACCCCAAAGTGGGCTCGATGTGGTGGATCGTGCTGGCATTGGGGGTTGCCGTCAGCGGGCGCGAGGAGCCAGGTCGTCGTACTTCGTCTCCCACATGCCGCGCCGAATAAATCGCTCTCTCCAATGCAGGCTCGCGCTTGCGATCGCGCTTGCGCTGCTCGCGTCTTGCGCCCGTCCGCGACAGCCGGCGCCGCAGAAAACCCCAACGCCGACGCCTCCCGCGCAAACCGCGCCGGCGAGCGCGCCTTCGAGCGTTGCGCCGTACGGCTATGTGTACACGCCGCCCGCATCTCAGAACGCTGATCCCAACGCTCCGCAAATCTTGGAAATCGATCTCAACGATAGCCTCCTCTCTGCGCCCGGCCCCATTCGCGTGCGCGTGCTGACCAACCCGATCGTAAATTCGGTAGTCGCCCAGGCAATGAGCCGTGAACTCGCCGTGCCGCAAGAGGCGCCGGGGGTTTTCGGCGCCGACGCTGAGCTTCCGAACGTTCCGTTTTTTCTGCACGCCCGCACGTTCAAGGTACAAATCATCGCGTCGACTCCCTTTGGGCGCACCGCGAGCGTGACGATTCCGATTACGTTGCGCTAAGCTCTTGCCGGCGGCAACCGTACGCGTGAATGTATGACGTCACGCACATCGCCTTAGGAGGTACGTATGTCGCCTATCACCGCTATGAATCATTCTTCCCCTTCAGCTGCCGCAACGACCGGAACGAAATCGACTTCTTCGGAGTCGCCGCAGTCCGCGCCGCCAAGCAATTTATCCGCCGATACCATAACCCGCACGGGCGCTGAGATCGCGGGCGGTTGGCTCGGGGCCTCCGCGGGCGGAGGGATCGGGGAGCAAACCGGCGCTCTCGTTGGAGCCGTGATCGGAACGGCTTGCGCTCCGGGCGCCGGCACGATCGCAGGCGAGGCGCTGGGCGGAATGGTCGGCGGACTCGCCGGAGCGATCGGCGGGGGAATCGCCGGCGTAACATTAGGAAAGGCCGTCGTGAATGACGCGTTAGGAATGGCCTGACGCGCTGAATCGCGCGCATTGCCGCAGTCGACGAGCATCGGCGGCAATGCGCACCTCACCTGATCGGCGAGACTCCAAAATAACCCAAAATAGGTTTATGCCTCAGAAAGGCGAAATGAGCGAGTATGATGCCTGTTAAGCAACCCCGTCTTGATTGGAACATGCGTTCATTTGATGCGACGCGGTTTTTCCGCAGCAAACTCGAGCCCGCATATCTAACCGATTTAGGGGCGCTGTATGCCGGCGATTGCCTTCCAGTTTTGAAGTCGATGCATGACGAATGCGCGGACACGGTCTTTGCCGACCCGCCTTTTAACATAGGAAAAATATACAGATCCGCGACAAATGACTCTCGACCTGATACTGAATACGCGGCTTGGTGCAGGAAGTGGCTCGATGAATGCGTCCGAATCCTAAAGCCCGGCGGTTCGATTTTCATTTACAATTTGCCGAGATGGAACGTCCAGCTTGGCGCATATTTGAGCGGTCTAGGACTCGATTTCCGCCATTGGATTGCGATTGAGATGAGTCATCGAATGCCAATTGTCGGGCGCCTTCATCCGAGCCATTATAGCCTAATCTATTACTCAAAAGGAACTCCGAAAACATTTCAGAGGATTCGGACGCCGATCCAACTTTGCCGGCATTGCGGCAAAGAAGTGAGGGACTACGGCGGGCATCGTGATGCCATGAATCCTAATGGCGTAACATTGAAAGATGTGTGGACAGATATTCCATCTGTGCGACATTGGAAGTACAAGTCAAAGAATCGAAATGCTAACGCACTCTCGACCAAAATACTCGACCGCGTCGTAGAAATGTCCACGCTTCCCGGCGATCTTGTCGTAGATCCGTTTGGGGGAAGCGGCACGACTTTTGTTGTTTGTGAAAGTCGAAATCGTAAATGGATCGGTGCAGAAATTGATTATATAGACGACATCATCGATCGTTTAAACAACGATGACATTCACCCGCACAAGAATAACGATTTCGTCGAATGTTGCTAACGTTTGGCACGTCCATCGGTTCCTTTTGGTATCAGAGGCGCGGCTGTATCCGCCGCATCGTGTTCAATAACGATAATTTGAAGGACCCCTTCTCTGCACGGAACAATGCGCCATAAATCAAAATACGGACGCAGTTCCGAGATATTTCCTACACGATCAGTAAGATACGGGTATAACTTTTTGGAGGGCACGATTAACGTACCTGCTGCCAACGAGCCTCGGAGCAACCCCAGGGCCATTTTGTTTAATGCACGGTGACTTGAGGATATATTGCCCGTTTCCCACTCTACTGCAATCGGCAGGCGACCATAGGATAGCACAGCGTCAAAATCCCCCGGCTTTGCTACGGTTGCAGCAGTTCGCCCTTCATCGCTTACTTCCTCAAATTCAAATGGGTGTTCGATATTCCAACCTTTTGCTTTAAGTTTCGCGATCGGGCCGAGCTTGATAGGCTTTACGCCGTTGGCCCGACTCATGGGTCTAATGGTGAAGATGCCGGTCCCGGTATTTGGCGGCCACTCAGCGCTACGTACAGCACTACGAATCTCTTCGGCAATCCGCGTCCAATCCGGGGACTCAGCAAAAGCGCCGCGTGAGATCAAAACTTCCTCTTCCACGATCTTCATTTCTTACGCGCTCCTTGAAGATCGGTCAGAAATGTAGCCGGAACCAAGCCGAGAACCGAGGCGACATCAAGAAACTCGATGATGTCAAGACGGCGTTCACCGCGCTCGAACTTCGATACGAACGATTGCGGTTTGCCTAGCCGTTTCGCTAAATCAGCTTGGCTAATACAAGCATCAATCCGCGCGTCCGTAAGTCGCTTGCGGAACTCGCTATATCGAGCGGTGTGTAAGGACTTGGTCAAACGCGACTCCCTGATGGAACATCGCGCTGAGTATGAACCCATTTTAGGATTTATCCCAAAACGGGTTTGATTTTCACATCCTCACGGCGGTATCGCGGAAGCATATGCCGGCGCTCCCCGCGATTGCGGGGAGCACACGACGCTCGCATCCTAGTTTGAGAACTTCACCTGGATCTTCTTCGGGCGCGCCTTCGGATGCATGTTCAACGTCAGCGTGAGCAAGCCGTGCTGCACCTGCGCATCGATTTTCTCCGTGTCGATCTCATCCGGCAAAAGAAGCGCACGCGTGAACTTACGACGTTCGCTTTCGCCCGCAACCGTTAACGTGCGATCCTCAATCGTAACGTTGATCTCCTCCGGCTTGAACCCCGGAACCGGCAACTCCACCGTGTAGCCGCTCTCCGTGCGCTGCACGTCGATGCCGGCCGCTTGCTGCCACGTCGGGAGAAAATCACGAAACGGATCGAAACCCAAAAGCGTCGCCAGCCCAGGGTTCGCCGATATGCCGGCGTTTCCGCGCGTCGCTAAATCAGCCATTGTTCATATTCTCCTTCAAACAAAGTGCGTTCAACGTAATTGCCCACAAACGTCATCGTAAAACCTTCCTAGCACTCTCCTCAAGTGAGTGCTAGGGCATTTCTCGCTCGCGTTCAAAACGAAGCATCATGCCCACGCTCGCAGCCTCGCTCCTTCGAACGCTTCCCGCCTCAAGCCGCCCATTAAGCGAGCTCACGGAACGACTTCGCTCTCATGCGGCCGCATTCGCATTGCATGAGACCGCAAGCGACGCGCGCCCGTACGCCCTCGCCGCGATCGCCTCGGCGCTCCGCGCGCCGATCCTTATCGTGGTTCCCACCTCCGATATCGCGGAGCGCACGTTCGCCGACCTTAGCTATTATCTCGGCGAGAACGCCGCGGAGCATTCGCAAGCAATCCAAGTCGCGTTGGTGCGCCCTCGCGCGGAGAGCGCGGGCGTGATCGAAAGCCCATCCGAACAAAGCGCGCGCATGACCCTCCTGGCGACTCTGCTCTCCGATACGCCTCTCGTAGCGGTAGCGCCGGTCGCGGCGCTTCGCCAGTACGTCATGCCCAAAGCGATATTCTCCGAACTCGCGCGCACGATCCGCGTCGGCGAGGAGGTCGGCTGGGAGGAGCTGCAACAGCATCTCTTCCGCCTGGGATATCGCCGCACGGACATCGTTTCGGCCGCCGGCGAATACGCCGTTCGCGGCGGCATCCTCGATCTGTTCGCCGCGTCCGCCGACGCGGCGACGCGCATCGAGTTCTTCGGCGATCGCGTCGAAAGCATCCGCGCCTTCGATCTCAACACGCAACGCGGCGCCGAGGCGACGCCCTCGCTCACGATCGTTCCGTGGACCGAAATTCCGCGCGATACGCTCTATCGCGAGCGCGTGCTCGCGCGCATCGCAGAACAAGCCTCAAACGATACGACCCCCGCTCTCCTCTCGGCGACGCGCTCTCATATCGCAAGCGGCAACGAACTACCGCAAGCCTGGACCTCCCTCGCGTTCGATGAACGCGAGACCCTTCTCGACTATCTGGGCGAACGCGGATTGCTCGTCCTGGAAGAACCGGCGATGCTCGCCGCGATAGAACGCGCGCTCGATGAAGAAATTTCGCGCGAACGGCAACTCCTCGCGGCGGCGTCGGAGTCCGGCGAACTGAGCATCGACGAAGACGCCGTAGGCGAAGCTTTGCTTGCCGACGTCATCGCGCCGCACCCCACGCTGGACCGCCTTGCCGACGCCTTCGCGACGCGACGCACGCTGATCGTTCCCGGCGCGATCGAAGCGCAAACGCCGGCGTGGCTCCCGCGAGCGTTGGAAACATACGCCCTGGAAACTCGCCCGATCGAGCATTTCAACCGCCAAATCGCGATGTTTTTAACGGCAGTCAAAGAGTGGATCGCGCACGGCGACACCGTGCTTCTCGTCACAACCGCGATCACGCGCCTCACGGAGATGCTTACCGGCGCCGACATCGCCGTTGAACGTTCGGCTTCCATGTTCGACCTGCGTCGCCGAGGCGCACAAACCGCGCGCGGCGCGGGCGTCTTCGTCGATCATGGTTCGATCGAAGCGGGTTTCGCGATTCCCGCTCTTCGCCTGCGCGTCTTGGGCGATCGTGAAATGTTCGGCCAACCTCCCAAACGCATCAAACTCCGCGCGATAAAAGAAGGCGTACCCGTCGCGGCGTCGGATCTCAAAGTCGGCGATTACGTGGTGCATGCGGTACACGGCATCGGACAATATCTGGGCTTGCGCGCCGAAACGATTCTCGGCGCAACCAGCGATTATCTCGATCTCAAATATGCCGGAACCGATCGCATGCTCGTTCCGGTCCATCAGATGCACCAAGTTTCCAAGTACGGCGGCGGCGAAGGAGCGCCCGTGCGCCTCTCAAAAATGGGCGGCGCGGACTGGGCGCGCGCGAAATCGCGGGTGTCCGAGAATCTCGCGAAGATCGCCGAAGGATTGGTCGAGCTGTACGCCGAGCGCGAAACCTCCGACGGCCATGCTTTCTCGCCGGATACGCCTTGGCAATCCGAGCTGGAAGAAGCATTTCCGTACGATACGACCCCCGATCAACAAAAGGCGATCGACGCCGCCAAGGCCGATATGGAACGCCCGCGCCCGATGGATCGCGTGGTCTGCGGCGACGTGGGGTATGGGAAAACCGAAGTCGCCGTTCGAGCCGCGTTCAAAGCCCTCGCCGATCGCAAACAAGTCGCTGTCCTGGTACCCACCACGCTTCTGGCGGCGCAGCATTATCGCACCTTCTCGCAGCGATACGCGAGCTTTCCGGTGCGCATCGAAGAGCTTTCGCGCTTCAAATCAAAGAAAGAACAGCAGGCCGTACTGGCCGACGTCGCCGCGGGCAAGGTCGACATCGTCGTGGGCACGCATCGCTTGCTGCAAAAAGACGTCGTCTTTCAAAATCTCGGTTTGATCGTGGTCGACGAAGAGCAACGTTTCGGCGTCATGCACAAGGAACGCCTAAAACAACTTCGCGCCTCCGTCGACGTGCTCACCCTTTCGGCTACGCCGATTCCGCGCACCTTACAGATGTCGCTCTTGGGGGTGCGCGATCTCTCGCTCATTCAAACCGCTCCCAAAAACCGCATGTCCATCAAAACGGTCGTGGTTCCGGCTTCCGACGCGATCGTGCAAAAAGCCGTCGCCGCTGAAATGGATCGCGGCGGGCAAATCTATTACTTGCATAATCGCGTCGAGTCGATCCATAGCGTCGCGCGAGCACTCGAAATACTAGTACCCAAAGCGCGCGTAGCCGTTGCTCACGGGCAGCTCAAAGAGCACGAACTCGAACCGATCATGGCAAAGTTTATCGAAGGCGAGATCGATATTCTCGTCGCAACGACGATCATCGAAAACGGCATCGACATCCCCAACGTCAACACGCTGATCGTCCATGACGCCGATACATTCGGCCTCGCCCAGCTTTACCAATTGCGCGGACGCGTAGGGCGCTCCAATCATCAAGCCTACGCGTATTTGCTTTATCAAGCCCACAAGGCGCTCAGCGAAGAGGCCAAAGCACGCCTGGAAGCAATCCGCGAGTTCACGCATCTGGGCAGCGGCCTGCAAATCGCCATGCGCGATCTGGAGATTCGCGGCGCGGGCAATATTTTGGGCGCGGCGCAATCAGGCTTCATCGGCGCGGTCGGGTTTGAAACGTACTGCGAACTTCTAGCGCAAGCGATCGCGGAACGAAAAGGTAAACTCGCGGAGATGGGTCCCAAGCGCGAAGCCGTGATCGACGTAAAAATTTCGGCGTTTATTCCCAGCGACTACATCCCGCAAGTCTCGCAAAAAATCGCCGTCTACCAGCAACTGGCCGCGGCGCAAGACCGAGAAAAGATCGCGGAGATCGTCGCGAGCTTGCGCGACCGATTCGGCCCATTGCCCGAACCGTTGGAGAACCTCGTCGAAATATCCAAACTACGCGCGACCGCACTTGAGAAGAACATCACCCGCGTGGTGATCGACACGAACCGCCTCACCTTGGGGGTCGGCAGCGGCTTCGCCTTAAACCCCGCCTCGTTGCCCAAACTTCAATCGTTGACCAAAAACCGTTTCCGCTTTAGCGAAGGGAAAATTCTGGTGGATTTGCCGCAAGGCGTGACGGGCAGCAAAGGAGCGTTTCCGCATCTACAGGCCCTGCTCGAAGCTCTGTAGTCTACAGCACTTTCTCGAAGGCCATGACCACCCAAGCGGGCCGAATCATGTATTATAATACACATCATCGGCCCGCTTGAATGGTCCTGACCTCCGATAAAGCGCTGTAGCGGAGGGGATTTAACGCAAGTAGGAGTAGGCTTGCCCGAGTTTGTCCAAAGATGCTCCCGGCCTCGCGGCCAAGCTCCGCCTAGCGGTTGATAATGCTCCCGCGCTCATCTGGATCAGGGAATCCGATGGCAGTATTTCATATATCAATCACGCCTGGCAGGAGTATACCGGCCAAGACGAAGCCCCGCCGGATGCAACGTCGTTTTTCGACGTCTTTCATCCCGACGACATGGGCAAGCGCCTCCACGAATGGTTAACGAACGAGGAGCGCCGCAAGCCGTTTCAGATGGAGATGCGAATGCGACGCGCCGACGAGGCGTATCGCTGGCATCTAGTACGCCTCCAACCCGTGCGGCAAAAAGGGGTTGCTTACGTCTGTTGGGCGGGTATCTGCGTCGACGTCGACGATCAGCACCGCGCCGCCGAAGCCTTGCAGTTTCTCTCGGACGCGGGAGACGCGCTGGCGACCTCGCTCGATCTAAAGACGACGCTGCATCGCGTGACCGAACTCGCGGTGCCGCACATCGCCGACTGGTGCGCTCTTTTCATACTACAAGGCACGGAGCTGGAGGTCGCAGCTTGCGCCCACCACGACCCGGAACAAAAGGCGATCGGCGTGAGCCTGGCCGAACGCAGCCGACGCAGCCCCGATAAGCAGATCGCGCACGTCTTGAAAACCGGCGAAACGATCTTTCTCCCCGTCATCCCCCGCGACGCCGTCGAAAGCCTCGCACAAGACAAAGAGCATCTCCGCCTGCTGGAACTCTTCGACATGACCTCGGCGATCCTCACGCCGCTGCGCAGCCGCGGGCGCGTCGTGGGCTTCCTGCAATTGGCGATGCAACACGGGCGACGCACCTACTCGGAAGCGGAGCTGCGCGCGGCGCAAGATCTCGCGCGCCGGGCGGCAATGGCGATTGAAAACGCACGCCTCTACGAACACGAACAGCAAACCACCCAGCAGCTTCGCTTTCTGGCGGACGCAAGCGTAGCGCTGGCCGAATCGCTCGATCTCAACAAACGCCTAGAACGCCTAATTTCGGTTATCGTGCCGCAGATCGGCGTCTGGGCTTGCGTCAATCTCCTCGCCGCCGACGGTTCTTTGCAAACCGCGGCGATCGCGCACCGCAACCCCGAATTCTCCTCCGTGATCGCCGCGTTGCGCGGACCGTACTTCGGCAAAACCGGCGGCGAGAACGACGTCCTGCATGACGTGTTGAGCAATCGGCGCTCGCGCATCGTCCCGAAAATCGACGACGCATTTCTTCGGCGCTGGATTCGCGCGGAAAAGCTCTTGGTGATACGCGCCTTGGGCGCTGCCTCCGCCGTCTTCGTGCCGCTCGCCGCACGAGACCGCATGCTCGGCTTTCTTTCGGTCATGCGTGCGAACGATCAACCCCCGTTTAACGAAGCCGATCTGCCCCTGCTTGAGGAGCTCGCGCACCGCGCGGCCGTCGCCATCGACAACGCCCAGCTGTTCGCGCACGAGCAATTCGTGGCCGAAACGTTTCAAACGGCTTCCTTGCCGGCGCCGCTTCCCTCTGCGCCGGGTTTGGCCTTCAGCGGTTTCTACGAACCCGGTCGCGCCGAAGCGCTCATCGGAGGCGATTGGTACGACGCCCTACGCTTACCCGACGGCCGCGTGCTGCTCTCAATCGGCGACGTTTCAGGCAGCGGTTTGCAGGCCGGCATTATCATGGTCAGCGTACGCCAAGTCATCCGCGGCGCGGCCCACGTTACCGCCGATCCCAACGAGATTCTCGAAGCGGCCGATAAAGCATTGCAATCGCAATATCCGGATCGTATCGTGACCGCGTTCGCGGGCATCATCGATCAGGCTGCCGGAACCTTGACCTACGCATCGGCGGGTCATCCGCCGCCGATGTTGCGTCATGCGGACGCTAGCATCGAGGAGCTGACGCACCGCGGCTTGCCGCTGGGCTTGCGCTCGCACGAGGAAGCGGCCGTCACGGCGCCGTTGAAGCAAGGCGACCTTCTCGTCCTCTACACCGACGGCTTAATCGAATCCACGCACGACGTCTTCGACGGATTGGCGCGCCTGCGCGCGGCAATCCAAGAAACGCAACCCAGCGGCGATCGAGATCTCGCCCGCACCATCGCCGCGCGCGCCTTACGTAACGGCTCAGTCGGCTTTTCTTCCGACGACGTCGCCGTCCTCACCGTGCAACTACGTCCGGTCGTCGCCGACGATCTCCAAGCGCGGCGACGCGCGCGAGCCGCACAAGGGACGCCGGCTTTCGAAGAGAACAGGCCGGTTTGACATTATTTTTCGCTTTGGAGTCGTGATGCCGAATCGCAACCGCCCATCCCTCGCTCTGATGAGCGTAATGCTGGGCCTCATACTTGCCGGATGCGCGGCCGCCTCGGGCGGCGATGAAATCGCATCAGTTAACGGAGAAAAGCTCTCGCGAGCCGAGTATCTCGCCAAACTCGAAGCTACCCAGCAAGCTAAATCCATCCTTAATCAGATGGTGCAAAGCGCGCTGGTCGAGCAGTACGCCAAAGATCAAAACATTCAGATCCCCGAAAGCGATATTCGGAAGAAAGAGGACGAGATCAAGGCGCGCTACCCTGCGGGACAGTTCGAAACGATCCTCAAGCAACAAAACCTCACCGAGAACGATGTAAAACGCATTTTACGTCAGCAGCTCATCGTCGAGAAAGGCGTCGGCAAGGACATTCACATCTCCAATGCCGACATTAAGGCTTACCTCGATAAAAACCACACGCTGCTCGATAAGGCCGCGCAAGTGCGCGCGCGGCACATCCTCGTCGCCGATGAGAAAACCGCAGCCGAAGTTGAAGCCAAGCTCAAAGGCGGCGCGAGCTTCGCAACGCTCGCCAAGCAATCGTCCACCGATCCGTCCAGCAAGGATAAGGGCGGCGAGCTCGGCTTTTTCTCCAAAGGGCAGATGGTTCCGTCGTTCGAAGCCGCTGCGTTCTCACAGGCGATCGGCGTCGTGGGTCCGCCGGTGAAATCGCCCTTCGGATACCACATCATCGAAGTTGAGGAAAAGAAGCCCGCGATCGTCGCCACCGCGGCGAACTCCGGCAATCAAATCAAGGATACGCTCACCCATCAGCAAGAGCAAACGCTGATCCCGCCGTTCTTGCAAGATCTGCGCAGCAAAGCCTCGATTAAAATCGAAGATCCGCTCCTCAAGGACGCGCTCCCCCCGGTGTTGCCGACGACTGCGGCAACGACTGCAGCAACGACCGCTCCGACGACTGCGGCGACAACTAAGGCGACGACCGAAGCCACCGCCAAACCCTAAGCCGAGATTTCGAGGCGTCGATTATGTTCGTCGACAGCGTGCTTTACCGTGCTTTCTCGGAGGTCAGGACCATTCAAGCGGGCCGATGAAGTGTATTATAATACATGATTCGGCCCGCTTGGGCGGTCATGGCCTTCGAGAAAGTGCTGTAGTACATGAGCGACCTGTCCGACGAACATAATCGGTTGCCGCCTCCGTCCGCCTCACCCCCACATCATAGCTGGCAAGAACTCGTCGAGGTGATGGCGCGTTTGCGCCGTTCTTGCCCGTGGGATCGCGAACAAACGCACGCGTCGTTGGTTCCCTACCTCATCGAGGAGACGTTCGAAGTCGTGGATGCGATCGAGGGACGCAGCGACGGCGATCTATGCGAAGAGCTGGGAGATCTGCTCCTGCAAATCGTTTTCCACGCCCAACTTGCTGCGGAACGCGACAAGTTCTCGATCGCCGACGTCATCGACGCTCTCTCGAACAAAATGATCCGTCGCCATCCGCACGTCTTCGGCGATCAAGCCGTGTCCGGCGTCGCGCAGGTATGGGAAAACTGGGAAAAAATCAAAGCGCAAGAACCCGCGGGCCAGGCGCGCCCGAGCAAGCTCGACGGCATTCCCAAGGGATTAGGGCAGCTACAGCGCGCGCAAAAAATGCAACAGAAGGCCGCGCGCGTCGGTTTCGATTGGCCGAGCATCGCCGGCGTGCAAGCAAAGCTGATCGAGGAGCTAGGCGAGCTGGAAGCAGCGCGCAACGACGCCGATGCGCTGCGCATACGCGAGGAACTGGGCGACGTGATCTTCACCCTCGTCAATCTCGCACGCACGCTGGACGTGGATGCGGAAGGCGCCCTGCGCGACGCCAATGAAAAATTCCGTCGCCGTTTCACCTTCATGGAGCGCAGGGCTGCGGATGCCGGCAAACCGCTCAACGAAATGTCGCTCGACGAACTCGAATGCCTTTGGAAGCTCGCCAAAACGGAAGCTTGAGCGAACGATTACCGACCATTTACCGATAACGTCATCGCGGCGCCGTTACGCGCCGCGCCGTATGAAACTTTCATCATCTTGAGTACGTCTTGCCGCGTACCGCCTTGACTAAAAACATCCTTGAG
>Ga0182024_10010175_pt1 | contig 19247 bp, 14 predicted proteins | sample P32metaG_FD_120480 | JGI IMG/M metagenome (GOLD analysis project Ga0182024, IMG submission 120480) | Permafrost microbial communities from Stordalen Mire, Sweden - P3-2 metaG (Illumina Assembly) | ecosystem: Environmental > Terrestrial > Soil > Wetlands > Permafrost | place: Sweden: Stordalen... | reverse complement strand
ACGAAGCCCGCCCTGCTCCGGCGAGACGTTTTCTTTCGCCATCGCCGAGCGAATTCGCGCCAGCGCTTTCGGCGTCACCTGAATGCCCTTGGCTGGGGCCTTGGGTGCGGGTGCCGTCGGCTGCGCTGTGACCGCTTCGTCTTTTACGGCTTGATCCATAGGTCTAAACTGTCAATCAATAACGCGATTACCCCGCCGCGGGAGACGGAGCAAGCCCCCGTCTCTACAACAAGAATTACTGCGCTGCCTGCACTTCCACCGGTTTCGCGGATTCCTGCTTCTTCTTCCAGTCGCCGATCGCGGCTCGGATGGCGTCTTCCGCCAACACAGAGCAGTGAATCTTTACCGGCGGCAACGCCAGTTCTTTCACGATCTCGGTGTTCTTGATCGCGAGCGCTTCGTCGATGGTCTTGCCCTTGACCCACTCGGTCGCCAGCGAAGACGATGCGATCGCCGAGCCGCATCCGAAGGTCTTGAACTTGGCATCTTCGATGACGTTGGTCTGCGGATTCACTTTGATCTGCAGCTTCATCACGTCGCCGCACTCCGGTGCGCCGACCAGGCCCGTGCCTACGTCCGAATCCTTCTTGTCCATGGAGCCGACGTTGCGCGGATTGTTGTAGTGGTCGATTACCTTATCGCTATATGACATCTTTCACCCCTTAAGATTTCAAAGTTGCATCTTTCAAACATCCCATCTTTCAAACATCCAATGACCTTCCAACAAAGTCATCAGATTTAGTGCGCTTCTGCCGCCCACTTCACACTCTTCAAATCCACGCCCTCTTTCGCCATTTCATAGAGCGGCGAAAGTTCGCGCAGACGCAACACTGTTTCAACTACGCGGTCGCCCACGTAATCAACTTCAGCCTCGGTGTTGAAGCGTCCAATGCCGAAACGAATCGAACTGTGCGCCAGATCGTCCCCGGTGCCCAGAGCCTTCAATACATAAGATGGCTCAAGCGTCGCCGAGGTGCATGCCGAACCGCTCGAAACCGCGATATCGTTGATGCCCATCAGCAGCGACTCGCCTTCCACATAGGCAAAGCTGATATTCAGATTGCCGGGCAGTCGATGCTCCATGGTGCCGTTGATGTAGACCTCGTCCAGCCGACTCATGATGCTGTCTTTCAAGCGATTCCGCAGGCCCGCCATTTTGCAGGATTCCTGCGCCATCTCTTCCTGCGCAATTGCGCACGCCTTACCCAGGCCGGCGATGCCGGGAACATTCAGCGTGCCGGATCGCATTCCGCGCTCGTGGCCGCCGCCATCGATCAGCGGCACAATCTGTACCCGCGGATTCTTGCGTCGAACATATAAAGCGCCCGCGCCCTTCGGCCCATAGAGCTTGTGCGCCGTGATGGACGCGACGTCGATGTTCATCTTGTTCACATCGACCGGCACTTTGCCGATAGCCTGAACCGCATCGGTATGGAAGATGACGCCGCGCTCGCGACAGAGCTTGCCGATTTCCGCGATCGGCTGCAACACGCCAATTTCGTTATTGGCCGCCATGATCGTGACTAGAATTGTCTTGTCGTCAATGGCGCGCTTCAAATCGTCAAGGTCTACAAGCCCGTTTTTCTGCACGGGCAAGTAAGTCACTCGGAAGCCGTACTTCTCCAGATGCTTGCAAGTATCAAGCACGGCTTTGTGTTCCGTAACCGCGGTGATGATGTGATTGCCCTTTTCGCGGTACATCGCCGCCACGCCCTTGATGGCGAGATTATCGCTTTCGGTGGCGCCGGAAGTGAAGATGATTTCTTTTGGCGTCGCCCCGATCAGCTTGGCAATGCGCTCGCGCGAGATCTCGACCGCTTCTTCCGCAGCCCATCCGAAAGGATGATTACGGCTGGCGGGATTGCCGAACTTCTCCATGAAGTAGGGCAGCATCTCTTCGAGGACGCGCGGATCCATTGGCGTCGTCGCGTGATTATCCATATAGATGGGCAGCTTGATGCCATTGGGAGCATGGTGCTGTCCGAAAGTCTGACTGGCTGGGGTCGCCGTCTTCGTGCTCATGATTGCTGTCTCCTTAACTTCCATTCAGCCCTAAAGGGCTTCAAACATCGGCCTGCTTCGGCCTCGCTAAAGCGATGCCCTGATCCGAAACCTTTTCTAAGAACGCTCTACGAAATCGTTACCAGTTCGGCCGACTTTTTCGGCTCGGGCCTTGCTTCTTTATCCAATCCGAAAACTTCGGGCTCTTCCTGCATCTGTGAAATTTTGATGTTCTTCAGCACCTGCTCGATGCTTTCATTCACCTTGCGCAGCGGCTCTCGAATCGTGCAACGATCGCTTTGGCCGCACTCCCCGCGAACCGTAACGCACGAGGTAATAAATAACGGCCCATCAATCGCCTTAATCACTTCAAACGCCGAAATCGTCTTTGGATCGCGCGTCAACGTGTATCCGCCGTTCACGCCATGCTGCGACCGCACCAAACCAATCTTTGCCAGGCGCTGCAGAATCTTGGCTAGTGCCTCTTGCGGAATGCCATAAGCCTCCGCTATATCCTTGGCGCTGCAGGAGCCCTCCACCACATGCTCCGCCAAATGCTTCATGGCCATCAGCCCGTAATCCGCTTTTTTTGTCAGTTTGAGCATCCGCGAAAGCCGACCTTTATGGTCGGGTACAATTACGACTGTTTAAGTCGTATTTCAATACTATTCCTGCACAGGCCTTTCGTGCAAGGCCAAGCAGGCAGCGGTTAAATTCGAGTAGCGAACGGTAAGTTTCGGCACGCAAAAGGGTTAGTACCTGCAGCGCGGGGGCTAAAAAAAGACTCGGGTTAGAGACGGGCGACGCTAGACGCGTGAGAATTGCCCACAGGTGGCGCATGGGCCGAGTGATTTAGCGGGTTATTCGTGTAATCGGGATGTTACGTCAGACTCGCGAACATAAGGAATACAATGAGGCCGACTGCATGAATCCATGATCGATTCCTCAAGCAATTCCAGTTTCGAGCAGATCCTACGGTGGGCGTACAGCACTCTGCCGGAGGATGTCAGGAACCTTCCAGATTCTCCTGGCGTTCAGATAGCCGATGAGCCACCCGAGGAGATTTTCGCGAAGATGTCGAAGAGAAGTAATTGGCCTGGGGGTACTGAACTGTTGGGGTGCTACAGCGGAGTAGGCAGAACCGAGCGCCAACACAATCTAATGCAAACTGCCCCCGATTTAATATTTGTTTTTCGAGGTCCGATTCTGCGGTGTTCAAAGGGAAACCTGCCCGCCGAGGTGAAACAAGTCGTTTGGCATGAAGTTGCGCACTGGCTGGGTCATGATGAGGGGGAAGTGAAGGAACTAGGTCTTTCACTTACCTTCAACGACATAGCGCGTCACCCGCTCGACAACGAATTGCCGGAGGCAGTCTTACAACCGACGCTCACTGAAACTGTTGAGAAGGAAGAGGAAGAAAACCAAAAACTGCGCTGCATAAAGTGCTACTCCGCCGACGTCACCTGCCATGAAGGCGAAAAGCCTTTGGGCTATGCTGGAGCGAACCTGTTCGATCCCATTACTATTCATGTGAGAAACTGCACGTGCAAATCCTGCGGCTATGAATGGGACGACGAGGATACCTTTTAAGGTAGCGTGCGTGGGGAACACGGGATTTCGCTCATGAGCAGGGTCGGCGAGTCTGGTTCAGCGTTTCGGCCGGGTTCCTAAACCTTTCAGCACCAGCGTGCATACTTCGTCGGCGAAGCTTTCTTCCAGTTTTACGTGACGAATCAGAAAGCGCATCAGGATGGGTCCATAGAGGGAGTCCAGGATGAGGTCGAAGTCGCTGCCGGCGGACAGTTCGCTACGCTCGACTCCGCGCTGCAGGGTTTCGTAGGCTTGCCTGCGTCTCGGCCACAGAAATCGGTCGCGATACGCTTCGAGCAACTCGGGATCGGATTGGCCTCCGGCGAGGAGCGCTGCTACCACTTTGCCGCGCTGTGAGCGGAAGATCCTAATCAGTCCCCTCATCTGGATGTTGATGTCTGTGTAAACGGAGCCGGTGTTCGGGAAGCGCAGTTCGTTTTCGGCGCTGGCGGAGAACGCGTCGGCTACCAAAGCCGCTTTAGTGGGCCACCAGCGATACACAGTCGTCTTCCCCACTCCCGCGTCGGCTGCGATCGCCTCAATACTAAGGTCCGCGAATCCGCCATTTTGCTTCAGCAACTTCAAAGTACTATTCAAAATCGACTGCCGCGACTCTTCACTGCGCGGACGCCCCGGGGCACGCTTCTCGGCATTACCGTTGTTGCCGCTGGCTCCATTGCTGCCATTGCGGTTGGCGTGCCGAATTTGATTTTGAATCATAACTCAGTCTAATATAATTTAAATCCGAAACGTAGTGTTTTGAATCTTAGATAAACGTTACACTCGCCGTGTCTGGGGCTGGCTCGTAATTTTCGCTCATCTTTATGTGGATAGTCGCATTAGCTCTTCGTCGTCCTTATACGTTTGTGGTGATGGCTCTGCTCATCATCATTCTTACGATCGTCACTATCCCGCGTACTCCAGTCGATATTTTTCCCGACATCAATATTCCCGTCGTCAGCGTGGTATGGAACTACAACGGATTTTCACCGAGCGATATGGCGGACCGCATCGTGACCAACTCCGAGCGCGGCTTCACCGTCACCGTCAACGACATTGAGCATCAGGAATCGCAGTCGCTAAGCGGAATCGCGGTAATCAAGATTTTCTTCCGCCCCAATGTCAACATCGCTATGGCGGTAACGCAGGTAACGGCGATCTGCCAGACGGTGTTGCGCGGATTGCCCGCCGGAACAACGCCGCCGCTCGTCATTACTTACACGGCGTCATCCACGCCCATCGTGCAGCTCGGCTTGAGCAGCAAGACTCTTCCCGAACAGCAGTTGTTTGACTTGGGACAAAACTTTTTGCGCACGCAGTTGACCACCGTGCAGGGAGCCGGCACTCCCTATCCGTTCGGCGGAAAGCCGCGCCAGGTGCAGGTTGATCTGGATACCGCCAAGTTGCAGGCCTATGGCCTGGCGCCCGCTGATATCGTAAATGCAGTGGCCGCGCAGAACCTTATCTTGCCGGCGGGCACGGCAAAAATCGGCCCGACCGAATACAACGTGGAGATGAACGGAACTCCGCAGACCATCGCGCAACTCAACGACCTGCCGGTGAAGACCTCGAATTCCTCCACGCTTTATCTGCGCGATGTCGCCCACGTGCGCGACGGCTTCGCCCCGCAAACTAACATCGTGCGGCAGGATGGCGTCCGCGGCGTGCTCATGGCAATTTTTAAACTCGGCGGCTCTTCGACGCTGACGGTTGTCGACGCCGTGAAAGCAATGGTGCCCCTTGCCGCTCAGTCTTTGCCGCCAGAAATGAGCATCAAGGCTCTGTTCGATCAATCGCTTTTCGTGCGCGCATCGATCCAGGGAGTCATCCGGGAAGGCATAATTGCGGCGAGCCTCACCGCCGCCATGATCCTCCTATTTTTGGGTGACTGGCGCCCCACGCTCATCATCGCAGTATCAATTCCGCTCTCTATCTTCGTTTCGATTCTGCTTCTAGCCGCGCTGGGCGAGACCATCAACATCATGACGCTCGGAGGACTCGCGCTCGCCGTCGGCATCCTTGTCGACGATGCCACCGTAGAAATCGAAAATATCGAGCGCAACCTTGCCATGGGCAAGGAGATGAAGCAAGCCATTCTCGACGGCGCACAACAGATCGCCGTTCCCGCACTGGTTTCAACGCTTTGTATCTGCATCGTGTTTGTGCCGATGTTCTTTTTAGCTGGCGTCGCGAAATTTCTATTCGTCCCGCTGGCGGAAGCCGTTTCCTTCGCTATGCTCGCGTCCTACCTTCTGTCGCGAACTTTAATTCCGACCATGGTGATGTTCATCATGCGCGGACACGAGCATCGCGCTGCCGAACCAAAAAGTTTCATCGGCAAGTTTCAGCGCGGCTTCGAGCGCAGCTTCGAAAGATTCCGCGGCAACTACCAGCGCTTGCTGGAAACGACGCTCGAACATCGTGGCCTCTTCGCCACCGCGTTTGTAATTTTCTGCGTGCTCTCTCTAGGATTGGTTTTTTTCCTCGGGCAAGATTTCTTTCCCCAAGTAGATGCCGGCTTAATTCGTCTGCACTTCCGCGCTAGGTCTGGCTTGCGCGTCGAAGAGACCGCGCGTTTGTGCGACGAAGTGGAGAAGGTCCTGCGCAGCGATATTCCGAAGGGCGAACTGGAGACGATGCTGGATAACATCGGCGTCCCTTATTCCGGTATCAATCTTTCTTACAGCAGTTCCGGAGTGATTGGCACGAGCGACGCCGAGATTCTGATTTCCTTGAATCCCGAACACCACCATCCTACGGCCGGCTACATCCGGCGCTTGCGTCGCGAACTGCCGGCGCGTTTCCCCGGCGTCGAATTCTTTTTCCAACCCGCCGACATCGTTTCGCAAATTCTTAATTTTGGATTGCCCGCACCGGTCGATGTCCAAATCATGGGTGCCGATATGCGCTCCAACTATGAAATCGGGCAGAAGATTGCCAATCGCATGCGCGACATTCCCGGAGCCGCCGACGTCCACGTGCAACAGATGCTCAATCTGCCCACGCTCTATCTCGACATGGATCGCACGAAAATTAATCAAGTCGGATTAACTGCGCAAAACGTAGCGCAAAGTGTGTTGATCAGTTTGAGCGGCAGCTTCCAGACGGCTCCCAATTTCTGGCTCAATCCTAAGAATGGCGTCACTTATCCCATCGCCATTCAGTCGCCACAATATCGCGAAACCTCGCTTCAGGACTTGATGAATACTCCGGTTACGAGCGCGTCTACGCAGACTTCCCAAGTGCTCGGCAACCTGGCGCAAGTCACGCCAGTGGCGCGGCCCGCAGTAGTCAACCACTACAACGTGCAGCCCGTCATCGATGTCTACGCAAGCACGCAAGGGCGGGACTTGGGCGGAGTTGCCTCCGACATTATGAAGGCGCTCAAGCCCTTTCAGGATCACCTGCCGCGCGGAACACGCATCATTGTTCGCGGGCAGATCGAAACTATGCGCTCCTCGTTCTTCGGATTAGGCGTCGGTCTGCTTGGCGCGATCGTTCTTGTCTACCTGTTGATCGTGGTGAACTTTCAATCCTGGCTCGATCCATTCATCATTATCACTGCGCTGCCCGGAGCGCTGGCTGGAATCTGCTGGATCCTGCTGATCACGCGCACTACGCTCAGTGTTCCGTCCTTGACCGGAGCGGTTATGTGCATGGGAGTGGCCACTGCGAATTCAATTTTGATGGTTTCATTTGCCCGCGATCGAATGGATACTGGAGTTCCCGCCCTGGAAGCCGCCCTGGAAGCAGGTTACACGCGCATGCGTCCGGTACTTATGACGGCTCTGGCGATGATCATCGGCATGGTGCCGATGGCGTTAGGATTTGGCGAAGGCGGCGAACAAAACGCGCCGTTGGGCCGAGCGGTGGTTGGCGGTCTTCTGTTCGCAACTGTAGCAACGCTATTTTTCGTGCCCAGCGTCTTTACGATTATTCATGGTCGCAGGCAGGCGCGCCTGCAGGCGGATCAGAAATAGAATCGCGGCAAATGGCAAGGCGATCAAAAACTTATCCGCTCCTGTCACGACGGGTAATACGCCTAGCGTGATACAAGAAAGTTTTGTTGGAGACTGACATTATGGCTGTGCAACAACCACCACAAGTCGCCGAACGCGAAAGGCAGGAAGTTCACTCCCAGCCAGCACACTCGCAGAACGCCTCCTCATACACCGGTCCGCACAATGTCGAGCCCGCGTCTCCCGGCGTCGCGAAGATGTTGATTGGCGCGATCTTGCTGGTGCTGATTACCGCCGGGATCATCACGTTCCTCAATCGCAAAAGTGAAACCGACGCCCTGGCGAAAGAGACCGATGCCGTGGCAGTCCCGACAGTAGCGGTGGTGCAGCCTCAATCTGAGGCTGGGAACGACGAGCTCGTATTGCCCGGAAATCTACAGGCCTTTGAAGAGTCTCCAATTTTTGCACGCACGAATGGCTACCTCCTTCGTTGGAATAAGGACATTGGAAGTAAAGTTCAGAAAGGCGAATTGTTAGCCGCCATCGACACCCCAGAAGTCGATCAGGAATTGTCTCAGGCGCGCGCGGCTCGCGATCAAGTGAAGTCGGCCTTGGGATTGGCGAAAATCTCTGCCGACCGCTGGACAAACCTGCGCAAGTCCGACTCCGTTTCTCAACAGGAAGCCGATCAGCAGGCCAGCGGCTACCAGCAGGCGTTAGCGAACTTGGAGGCTGCGGATGCCAACGTTCGCCGCTTGGAACAACTCGAATCATTCAAGAATGTGTACGCGCCTTTTTCGGGCGTGCTAACCCGCCGCAACGTCGATCCTGGCGCGCTCATCAATGCCGGCGCAGGAGTAGCGGGTAAAGAATTGTTTGATATCGCGCGCGTCGATCCCCTCCGAGTTTACGTCAGCGTCCCGCAAGCCTACGCGCCCGCTATGAAGGTTGGAACCAAGGCCCACGTCACGCTGCAGGAGCTTCCCGGTCAAAAATTTACGGGGACCATCGTCCGCACTGCCGACGCCATCGATCAGACTACGCGCACTTTGAATACTGAAGTCGATGTTCCAAATAAAGACGGCAAGTTACTGCCCGGATCTTTTGGCCAAGTGCATTTTGCAACGGGAACAACTGTTCCTCGAATTACGATTCCGGTAAACGCAATGCTGTTTCGCGCCGAGGGACCGCAGGTTGCGGTAGTCGACAAAGATAGTAAAGTGCAGTTGCGTCCGATCGCGATTGGGCGCGACTTTGGAGCCACGCTTGAAATTCTTGGCGGCCTTGAGCCCAGCGATAACATCATCATCAACCCTTCCGACTCGCTCGAAAATGGCCAGAAAGTGAATGTCGCGAAACCAAGCCAGGGAGACGGCCGCTCGTGATCTTAAGTTCCGCGCGCAAAAAAAATAAACTCCTTGGCCTGCTGGTTGCCGCCCTACTCGTGGGCGCGTCTCTAGGATGCACAGTGGGGCCGCGCTACAAGCGCCCGACGGCGGAAGTCCCCAATACCTGGAAGGGCGAAGGCCCGTGGCAGGCCGCCGCTCCGAAGGATGCGATTCCCAAGGGAGCGTGGTGGGGAATCTTTCAAGACGCGACCCTCGATCAGTTAGAGCAACAATTGCTTCAGGCAAACCAATCGCTGGCAGCAGCGCAAGATCGTCTCTCAGAAGCTCGATCGCAGGCGCGCATCGCATCGGCTGCGTATTTCCCCCAAGTCAATGCCGATCCCAGCGGGCAGCGTCAGCTTCTCTCCGGCAACCGTCCGCTCTCTGGCGCCACTGTCCCTTTGTCGCCTGTCACGCAAAATGTCTTTTCGATTCCGTTTTCCGTCAGCTACGAACTCGATTTATTCGGACGCGTTCGCCGCACACTCGAAGCCGCCAACGCCTCGTTGCAGGCAAGCGCCGCCGATTTGGAAAACGTCCGCTTGGTACTGACCGCCGAACTCGCCGCCGATTATTACAACCTTCGCGAACTTGATCGCGAAGCCGCAGTCGTGCGGCAATCCGTTGAGATCGAACAAAAAGGAATGGACTTGGTCAACCACCGCCACGAAGGCGGAGTCGCCAACGGCCTCGAAGTGGCGCAGCAAGCGGCTGTGCTCGACGCGACTGCGACGCAATTGCAGTTGGTGCTGCAACAGCGGGCGCAATACGAACACGCGATTGCGGTTCTGTTGGGAAAGCCAGCATCAATTTTCAGCGTGGCTGAGGCTCCCTTTGAAGCGAAGCCTCCGGCGATCCCTCTCGGCGTTCCGTCCGAAATTCTCGAACGCCGCCCTGATATTGCCACGAGCGAACGGCAAATGGCATTTGAAAACGCGCAGATCGGCATCGCCACGACCGCTTTCTATCCGCATATCACCCTCGGGGGAAGCGGTGGATTTCAGAGTCGCGACATTGCGACATTGGTGAATGCTCCGAGCCTCTTCTGGTCGCTCGGAGGAGATCTGCTGCAGCCCGTAGTCAATGGCGGCCGCAATCGCGCGAACCTCGCACTCAATCGTGCCGCTTACGACGAGTCGGTGGCGAATTACCGTCAGGCCGTGCTGGTTGCGTTTCAGCAGGTGGAAGACGGGTTAACGGGTTTGGCGATGCTCGATCAAGCAGAGAAGACGCAGCAGCAAGCTGTGGCCGATTCACAACGCGCGCTTGATATCGCCAACAATCGCTATGTCGGAGGCGTCACAACTTATCTTGACGTGATTACCGCCCAAACCACGCTGCTCACCAATCAACGCCTTGCGACGCAGCTGCTCGGCGAGCAGATGACAACTGCTGTTTATCTTGTAAAAGCGCTGGGCGGAGCATGGGACGCATCCGACCTGCAGCGCGAACAGGTGAGGCCGGCCTTACATCAGACCTTGCAACAGTAAGCACGCAGCGGCGATTCCCGCGGCTTGCGCTTAAGTGTCTTTTACCTATCTGCGTGTGCCTAGGTACGTCAGGTGTCCGCTTACGCTGACTTGCGATCGCGGCTGTTTCGGCGCGACAGAATCTCGCGTTCCGCAGCGAGCCAGTCCTGATGAGGGTCGCCCGCATCGCCGCCATTGGCCCTGCGCTCCAGGTAGAGTTCGTAGGCGCGATGGCGAATTTCTTCTTCAAGACTCGAACTGGCCGAGTTCTGATTCGCAACCTCATTCCTTGAGTTCTGATTGATGGAATTCTGGTTGATCGGTACCGGCGTGTTGACCGGCTTTCCGTTTCTAACTTCTTTGAGACCTTCGTTCTTGGAAACGTTGTTCGAAAATTCCGCGGAAACATCGGACCCACCCTGCATCTCCACCGGTTGAAGGGGAGTTTCAGTTTTCTTCCGGCGAGTAGTGGTAACGCCGTTTCCAGTTGTCTTGCGAGCCATGCTGTACTCCTTACAGATACCTAAGTTTAGGAATGGTTTTACGAAATGAATGAGCGACATTTGCGTACCCCTGCCAGTCGCTATCCTACTATTTTTGTTGGTTATTATTAATATAGCGCGATTCGTTGTGGAAGAACGCCGCAAAGTTCTTCTTCATCCAAGAAAAAATAGTGTTACCGCTAACATGAAGTGGGCCGCCGCAAAAGTCCCAATCTGCTTGTATGTGCGCAATGGTACTCTCGTAACTTGTCGAAAACTCCGTAGGAACCGCAGGATGTATGAGCACGGCCCTCAGGCTTAACTATGGCACCGACAGGCAATCAACGCGCCGCAACAAAAACTGCGAATATCGCCGAACTGGAGAGCATGCTTTCGGAATCTCCGAGTTCTGATCGCGCCTGCCTCAAGGTCGCCCAGATTCTGAACGTGCGCCGCAATGAAGTCGCACTGATGCGGATCGACAAGGGCAGTTTGCGATTTCTCTATCCACCAGAACTGCGGTCAGCCGGCGTCCTTCCGCTGAGCGGATCGGCGGTAGCGGCGCGCACCGCCTCCACGCGCGCTCCATTGCTCTCGAACGCTTTCATGCGGGTAAAACATGCCGCCCTATTTGAAGCGGTAAAGGTCGGAGCTGAGGCTGAAGATCGCAGCATGGAGCAGTTGCCCATTCAGAAGATCATGTCTGCCCCAGTCGCAGTCTCCGATGGAAACGTGATGGGAGTAGTACAAGTCTCACGCAAAGGTCTGGATCCGGCGGTCGCGGGCGTTGACTTTACCAACGAAGACTTGAAGCAACTCGAGCAGATGGCAGAGATTCTAGCGCGCATGCCCTTTATGAAAGAAGGCGCCGAGTTTTAACTGATACTGAAAACGCTGAGCGTTCACTTCCTGACACTGAAAACGCTAAGCCTTAGTGTTACTTAGTGCCCTTGGTGGTTAAAGCCCTTCTCGCCGCAATTGCCAGACAGACCTTCCAAGGAAATCTCAAACGGTAAGCCCCGCGCAGAATCCAGACGCCCAAGCCCATTGAAAGTTAAAACCGCCGAGTTGTCCGGTGACATCGACCACCTCTCCGATAAAAAAAAGCCCCGGAACCCTTCGCGATTCCATTGTCTTCGCCGATAGTTCGTCCGTATCAACTCCTCCGGCAGTGACCTCGGCTTTTGCGTAACCCTCTTTGGCTTCCGGCTTAACTTCCCAAGTGTGCAACTGATGTTCGGCGTCTGCGCAATTGCGATCTGAATTGCCGGCTAGTGGATAAGCATGCAGCCAGCGATCGGCAAAACGGCGCGGCAGAATTTCCTTGAGCAGCGCTTTCCAACTTTCCTGATCGCGATTGCCCCGCGTTTGAAATTCGGCGATCAGCTTGCGATCGGGCGCCAGATCAAGATAAATCGGCTGCCTTCCGTCCCAGTAAGACGAGATCTGCAGAATCGCCGGGCCGCTTAGGCCGCGATGAGTGAAGAGCATATTCTCGCGGAACGTTATTTTCTCCTTGCCGCTCGCGGTGAGAATCGAAGCGATGACTTCGGTCGAAACCCCCGCGAGATCGCACCAGCGCTTGCGGTCTTGTTCACCGAAGACGAGTGGAACCAGCGCCGCGCGCGCCGGAACAATATTCAGACCGAATTGCCGCGCCAGATCGTATCCAAACGAAGTCGCCCCGATTTTTGCGATAGATAAACCGCCCGTAGCAATCACGAGGCGTTCCGCTGAGAACGTCGCCTCTTCCGTTTGCACAGCGAATGCGCCGTTCTGTTGGGTAGCGATATCTTCCCCGCTAGTCTTCCTAACCTCAGTTACTTTTGCCTTGAGCAGAATCTCGACCCCATTGCCCCGGCATTCTCTTTCCAGCATCGAAGTAATGTCGCTAGCTGCCCGATCGCAAAATAACTGTCCCAACTTTTTCTCGTGATAAGGAATACCGTGCTTCTCCACCAGTCGTATAAAGTCTGCCGGTGTGTAGCGGGCGAGGGCCGACTTCGCGAAGTGAGGATTCGCCGAAAGAAAATTATCCGCGCTGGTGTGCAGGTTAGTAAAGTTACAACGGCCGCCGCCGGAGATCAAAATCTTCTTGCCGATGCGATCGGCACGCTCGAGCACCAGCACGCGCCGTCCGCGCTTGCCCGCTTCGGTGGCGCACATCAGGCCAGCAGCGCCCGCTCCAAGAATGATGACGTCGTATTTTGATTCGCGCTTCTGGTCCACTTTCCGATACGCGCGGATTGATTCCGCTGCAACGACTTTATCAGTCCGCCGCGGAAATTAGATTCATATCGCGAGTCGCTTTCACCTCGTCATCGAACAGAAGCTGGTTGCAGGGTTTTGAACCGTCCGCCCGTGCGTCGATTGGGCGCTGGAGGGCAACTTCTTTTGCGTAGTGCGCCCGCCCGATGAGCTTTCTCTCCGAAGAGGCAGACCCAGAAGAAGTGGCAGCCGAGCGCGGATGGATTGCGGTGAAACTCGAAGGTCCCTTCCCGTTTTCGATGACCGGCGTCCTGGCGTTTTTTGTACAGCCGCTAGCCGAAAGCCGAATCCCTGAGTTCGCCTTCTCTACTACGACACGGATTACGTATTGCTCAAGCTCGAAAACGTTGAACAGGCTGAGGCAGCATTAAATGCCGCTGGACACATTCAACTCGGGAAAGAAGCCGGCTGACGGCCCATTACAGCGCCATTCAACCTCGCTTTTGCCCCGAATACTGTCGTAAATTGGCCTCCGGCCAAGGCAATGTGGTGAAATAGAAATACTGAATGATCACAGAGACTCCAACAGACAAGCCGGTGACGCCCGGTTCAACCAGCCCTCAGCCGGCCGTGCCTCCGTCAACCGTGCTTCGGCGCAAGCTCAAGGCGGCGGAGCGCAACGTGCATGGGTTGTGGCAGATTCTAAAGGCCGTCGCCTCTACCGACCATCCTCTTCTGGCGCACCTGATTCCGATTCGGCGCTGCAATCTCGCTTGCACCTATTGCAACGAGTTCGACAATTTTTCGAAACCCGTTCCGACGGACCAAATGATTCGCCGGGTCGATCAACTCGGAGATCTCGGCACCTCGGTGATCACGATCAGTGGCGGCGAACCGCTCCTCCACCCGCAACTCGATGACATCATCCACCACATGCGGAAGCGAAGAATTGTTTCGGGGCTGATCACCAATGGATATCTGTTGACTCCAGACCGGGTGAAGAAGCTGAATCAAGCCGGCTTGGAATGGCTGCAAATTTCAATTGATAACGTGAACCCCGACGAAGTCTCCAAGAAAAGCCTGAAAGTGCTGGATCGAAAGTTGCAAGTGTTGGCAGAGCACGCCGATTTTCACGTCAATATCAACTCAGTTGTGGGCAGCGGAGTGAGTCACCCGCAGGATGCCTTGACCATCGGCAAGCGCGCGCTGGAGTTGGGTTTCAGCTCTACGATCGGAATTATCCATGACGGCACCGGGCAAGTTCAGCCGCTGAACGACGAGGAACGCAGCGTCTATCACGAGATGAAAAATCTCGAGAAACGCAGCTTCACCCGAGTGAATGCGTTTCAGGACAACATCGCGCTCGGCCGTCCCAATCAGTGGCGCTGTCGCGCTGGCGGTCGCTACCTCTACATTTGCGAAGATGGCCTGGTGCATTACTGCTCGCAGCAGCGCGGCTATCCCGGCATTCCGCTGGAGAAATATACGGTCGCCGATTTGAGGCGCGAGTTCCACACCGAGAAGTCATGCGCTCCGCATTGCACAGTGTCCTGCGTGCACCAGGTATCGGTTCTCGACGCCTGGCGCGCACCGCAGCGCCCTGCCCCCGCATCGAGCGCCAGCGGCCTTATTCAGATCGAGTAGACGGAGAAGCGTGGAGAAATGGGCGTCCCCCGCCCGTCTTGCCGGGCGAGACGCCCGGCGCTCCACTGGTCTGTATCGAACCCGCCCTAGAACGTCGTCGCCACTGAGAACCGGAAAGTTTTTCTCGGTTCCAAAAGCCTGTAAGTGGAGCCGAGCGTCGCAAGGGTAGTGTTGTAGGTATACAACCCCGCCGCGTTCGCCGGGAACATCCCGGGGGTAATGGGCACTGTGGGCGACGCCGTGCCGTCGAGACGCAGCGCATTATAGGCGTAGTAAATACGGAATGGCGCGTTCACGACGGGAAGCATCGTCTGCAATTCGATTCCAGTCGACATGCGCGGTACCCAATTGGTGCCCGGAACCGGGATCAGGTTCGGCGAGAAGGTTCGAATGGTATTCCCCCCCGTGCAGCTATAAGCCGATGTAAGCACCGGACAACCGAATTGCGTGTTGATCAGAGTGTTGTATTGAAAAGGATTGATTTGCAACTGCGACGTGCGCAGGATGGGATCGATCCCCATATCGACATAGGGCGCCACCGCGACCGGTCCCGCGATCGTGATGCGGTATTCAAGATTGCCATGCAAGCTGAGATCGCCACCCGGAGTGACAATTTGCTGGTAGGGCACGGGAATGCTCCAGCAATTGCTGACGCAGGCTCCCGTAGAACCTACTGAGACTGGGAACCGTGGATTGGCTGGAACGAAAGAGCCGTCTGGATTCCTGAGCGCGACCTTCTGCGAGCTCGGCAAATAGGTAATGGGAGAAACAGTGCGAATGTCGAAGCCGCGAAGATCATTCTCACCGCCGAGATACGCGCGCTCAAACGGCGGAGCCACGACCCCGTTATAACCCGTAATGAATGAGCCTTGGACGTTATATCCAAGAGCATTACGCCGTTTTTGCATGGGGAAAAATTGTTTGTACTGCACGATGGGGCGGATCGTGTGAACCGTCCCGCCGATGCCGGAAAATTCACCGCCGATGAAAAGGCTCTTTCCCTTATGCGGAGCGTAAGCGGCATCCAGCGTATTCATCGTGAAGCTGGGAGTAATTTTGCTGGTAATGATGCCATTCAGCGCGTTGGGGCCCGTAATCCCGCTAAAATTTAAATTCTCGAACAAAAGCTTGGAAGCATCGCTGACCGCAACCAGCGACGACCGATCAAACGAATAGCTGATGCCGAAACGCTTAAACGATCGGCGCAACGGATAGCTCAAGTTCAAAGTTATGCCCGTGCTGGATTGCGAGTAATTCTGTAGATTTTGCTGATAAATCGAGGGCAAGTTTAGATTCTGTCCCGTCAAAATAGCATACTGGCGGGCCTGATCGTAAGTGGTCTTGCGAGTGTAGACATTGAAGCCGGCTTGAATGGGCCGGTCGAACAGGTAGGGCTCGGTAAATCCAAGAACTATATCCCGCTGGTAGCTGCCGTAACTAGCCTGTACGGAAAGCGTCTCACCTAATCCAAGAAAATTGTTGGTGCTGTAATTGATGCCGACGAAGGCTCCCGCCAAACCACTGACGCCGCCCTGCAGCCCAATGCTGTTCTTGCCCTTCTCTTTTACCTTTAGCGTCAGATCGACGGTGCCAGATTTTTCGTCGAGGTGGCGTTCGGTAGTGTTGGGATCATCGGGTTTGAGCTGGTCAAAATAACCGAGCTGGTTCAGACGAAGGAGACTGAGTTCCCAGTATCGCGAGTTGTAGATCTGGCCTTCTTCAAGCGCAATTTCGCGGCGTATGACCTTGTCTCGAGTGGTCGTATTGCCCTGGAATTCAATGCGCCGCACATAAAACTGCTTGCCTTCGTCAACGTCAACTTCGAGGTTAACGATTTTCTTTTCATCGTCGAACTTTGTATCTGGGACGGAAGTAAAGTTGATGTAGCCCGCCTCGCCGTAAGCCTTGCGCAGGTTTTCCAGACCCTTAGCAACTTTTTCGCGGCTGAAAATATCTCCATCCTTCATCGGAAAAAGGCTGCGAAGAGCGGCATTGTTCCGGATCGCTACGTTGTTCTTGAAGGTTATTGTCCCCAGCCGGTAGCGGTCGCCTTCCTGAATCGGCATGGTGATATCAACTGATTTTCCTACCCCAGGCTGAATCCACGGAATGTGCATGCCGGTGTGGCCGGTATCATGAATTTCGGTCTTGGGATCATCCACCAATACTTTGAAGTAACCGCGGTTCTGGAACTCGGCCCGCACGCGTTCGGTATCTTCTTCAAGTTTGGTGGCGTCGTAGGTCTTGGCAAAAATGTTTTCGAGGAAGATAGAGTGCGGGACGCCGATCGGCTTGAGGTTTTTCATCGCCGCGCGCAATGTGCGGTCGTTCACGTGTTTATTGCCGCGGAAACGGATTTTCCCAACCTTCACCTTCGGTCCTTCACGAATAACGAAAGTGACTCCCACCGCTGCCGGAGGAATGGGGCGAATTTCGGTACGGATGGTGGCGAACTGACGCCCGTGTTCCGCGAGCAATTCCTTCAACGCAACTTCGGCTTTCTTGATCTTCGTCGGATCGTACTGGCTCTCGACCGAAAGCCCGACTTTGCGCTCTTTGAAGCGGTCGAGCACATCGCTGGTAGAAACTGCATTCAGGCCGGTGTAGTTGATCTCGCGAATCGTGGGCCGTTCTTTTAGGTATATGTGAAGAATCCACCCCTTGTCGCTCTGTTCACGCTCAAAACGGATGTCCTCGAAGTAGCCGGTATTCCAGAGCGCATTAAAGTCCCGTTCAATGGCAGCCTGATCGTAGACGTCTCCGGCCTTGCTGAAAATTCGAGCCTTAACCGTGTCTACAGGAATGCGCCGATTGCCATGAACTTTAATATCGACGATGAGGTCGTTCTGTCCGATGACGGGCGCCGCGAGAAGGAAAATCGCCAATAGCAGCAACAGGTGATTCCAGCGGGAATGGCTCGCCCAAAGTCTTTTATAAGAGGAAGATGGACGGGACACCGAATTTCTCTGCGAACCTATGGAGCGCATGAACCCCCAAGCCCGCACAGGGATAGCCTGATGATGGCGATGAATTGCAACTACCTCGAAAAACTAGAGTTAGGAAAACGGTAATTATACGGTAGAGAGTAAGAACCGTCCAAGGTGGCGGCGATCTTCGGTTGGCCTGTCGCTTGCAACCGACGAGAGAATTTTCTCCGCCATCACTCTGGAAAAGGTCTACCTAAACACAGACGGAATAGAACGTCGCCGCGTTGCCCGGAAGCCAAGTATTTCTGCAACGAACTCCATTTTCGCAATCCGAGCGCGAAGCATCGTCGACTCACTTCTTCAATGTCGCGGCCAGAAACTCCACGGTGCGCTTCCAGGCGTCGGCAGCATCGTCAGCGCGATATCCCTTCTTATTATTCGGATTCTCGAACGCATGACCTGCATCGGGGTAAATCTTGATATCGACCTTCTTCCCCAGCTGCTCCATGGCTTGCCGAAATTTCTTCACATCGTCAGGCGTGATGCCCTGATCCTGCCCACCAAAATTTCCGAGAATCGGAGCATTTATTTTCTTTAGTTCGGACGGGTCAGTCATGAGATGACCGTAATTGATGACCGCTGCCGCCAGTTGTGGCTCTAAGAGCGCGACGTCAAGCGAGTAGCCGCCACCCATGCACCAGCCAATGGAGCCGATACGATCCTTCTTAACATTCGGCTGCGAGCCCAAGAAATCATATGCGGATTGCAAATCACGGTTCGCCCGGTCCTGCGGCACACCGCGCATCAGTTCATGGGCCAGATCCGGATTGTCGGCCACCTTGCCGCGATACAGGTCGATCGCCAACGCCACGTATCCTTGATCGGCGAGTTTACTGGCCTGATCTTTAACCCAATCGTTCAATCCCCAATATTCGTGAATCACGATAAGCGCCGGAAACGGCCCTTTGCCAGCGGGAGCATAGAGCATACCGCTCACGGTGTCGGCGCCCGACTTGTACGAGACAGACTTGCCCTCCGCTGCGAAGCCCGAAGCCGAAAGGGAGAAACACAAAAACATCGATAGAAGAAATTTATTCATCCCATGCTCCCAGTCAGATCACTGCTTCACGGCAAACAGTAAAGAAACTGCTCATTGCCAATTAAGCCGATTTCAATGCGCCGCTGCCTCGGTCGAGCCTATTTCATGGTGGGCCCGCTAGGATTTGAACCTAGAACCAACAGATTATGAGTCCTAATACGGGCCTTGAAAACAAAGAAACTACGCCGATTCTCTCGGCAGAATCCGGCAAAGTCCAGCAAAATCCGCAACCCAGACGCAACAAAAAGGGCCAACAATGAGCGGACCTATGCCCATTCTGACACCGGGAATCGACTTAGGCTCTGTAGGCTTCGCACAGAAAGAGGCCGCCCTTGAGTAGTTCTTGTGCAGCCCACCGCCTTTTTGTGCAGGCCTTATTTGTCGCGGCCATACTCTTGCTTGCCGTGACAGGGCTAGTCTGCATCGCTATCAACCATTTTCCATCCGCTCACTCTCGTGGAAGCTACCCCGGAACTGTTT
>Ga0182024_10010174_pt1 | contig 19250 bp, 24 predicted proteins | sample P32metaG_FD_120480 | JGI IMG/M metagenome (GOLD analysis project Ga0182024, IMG submission 120480) | Permafrost microbial communities from Stordalen Mire, Sweden - P3-2 metaG (Illumina Assembly) | ecosystem: Environmental > Terrestrial > Soil > Wetlands > Permafrost | place: Sweden: Stordalen... | reverse complement strand
AGCCTGTCGCTCTTTGAAAAAATGCCCATTTTACAGGCACTTCAGCCATCGGAGTCCGAAATCGACTTTATCGATCCAGGCAAGCAACTGATTCTGTTCGACTTATAACCGGACAGCAGTGATATTGAACAGACAGCCGGCGGTTTCGACGTTACATTTATTAGCAGGAGAAGATCGAATGCTTTACGCAAATTCCCACGTAAATCAACTCGGGTATTGGCGCGTGGGCGGAAAGGCCTGCGCGTTCGCCGATTCCGAACGACATCTCGGCCACATTCTCAAGGTTGATTCGCAATGGCTCGCTTGGGATGGAACCCGCTTGGGTGAAAGCGGCATCGGCTTCCGGCTTATCGGTGCCTTCACGGATATATCCTCGGCAAGAATCGCCGTTGAATTTGCCTCGATTGGCATGCCAGCCCTCAAAGGACGTGCGGCGGTTGCGTGATTCGCTTGCGGAGCTGGGTTCAGAGCACCGGAATTAGTCGACTTACCGCGGATGCCATTCTCCGGATTTCAGACAGCTGCCTTCAGCTTGACCGCCACTTCCCATGCGATCGGTAATGGCCGCGGCATCGTTGTTCCCGCCTGTGGGCTGTTCCGGCATGTCTTCTATTACCGACACCAGTTTGCCGTTGGGGTTGCCAGCTCGCCGGAGAAAATTGGTTCGCCGACAGGTATTTTGGTTCCGCCAGCAGAATAGACTCCCCCGCGCTGACACTTGGGGTTATACCGCATCGCACCATAACCCCGAGCGTTAGAGACGGGAATCTTTTCTCCCGAATCGTTACAACTCCGTCTTAAGCGATTCCTGATGCATTTTCAGCACTTCTTTATTCCCCCTTCTCCGTCTCAGCTATAGAGCCGCGTTTCACTTACAGCCGATTTCGCCAGCGGGGTTCCCCAAGCTGCCCGGCGAGGGGTTGAAGTTGCCTGACGCGCCGTCCTTATGCCGAGTCATTAAGTTTTTTATCGATCTCATCGAAATAATCACCGCGGATCAGCGTCGTTATCACATTGCTCTTATGCTTTTATTACCTGGCGATTCCTATACTCGACATCACTGCGATCGTTTCATTGCGAGCGGTTGCTTTCGGTTTTCACTCTGAGAATGAGGTTAGACAACAATGAAGAGATACTTCAAGCCGGGTCTGGCAGGAGTTGTTCCGGCAATTTGGGTAGTTACAGCCATAGCCGGAATGAGCGGTCCGCCCGCCGCTCTGGCTCAGGATTCGAACACGCCGGCGGCGTCGGCACAGACGCAGGCTCAGCCCGCGCCGGTACAGCAAAGCTTCGGTGCGATCGCAGGCATCGTCAGGAGCTCCGCGAAGGCTCCAGTCGTGGGCGCGATGGTAACGGCCGCGAGGACCGACGGCAAGGGTATCTGGACAACGATTTCAGGTAGTGATGGCATCTACTCCATTCCCAATATCACGCCTGGTGAGTATCAGGTGACAACCCAAGCTGAGGGCTATCAGGACAGAGCCGTTTCGACACTTCAGGTCACGGCGGGCCGAGCTGCCAGAACCGACATCGCCATGGCCTCCAGCGTCGCGGCACAACCTGTGGTGATTTCGGCTAATCCGAGCAACGCTGATCCGAGCAGGACGACTCTGAGCAACCCAAGTGCGGATGTTACGGCTGCGAACACGCCCCCGGCGTCCAATGATGCCGCTAAAGGTGTGTTGTCCCGATTGGCCAGAGATCTGATGGGGACCAAACCACAGACGGCGGGGCCGGTGAACACCGCGTCACTGAAGGTCCCGCCCGCCTCGGCGTTTGACAGGCCTGTGGTCGATACCCCGAACACTCCACTACCGTCGCCGCAGGGATCGGCCGCCCCTACGCCCCAGGCACCGGAGCCCACTGCCCCGGCCACGGACATCATTACTCCTTTTGCGGATTATGACTGGACATGGCTCAATGGCAACACTCGCCAGCATGACTCTCCGCTGGACGGGAAGTACTTCAGCGGGGAATTCCGGGCGGATACCTTCTTTGGCATTGATGGCAATCAACCGGTTGACCATTCGATGGGCGGGTCGAGCGAAGTCTTCCGGAACGGTGAAGTCCAGGTTGAAGATTTATCCATCGGCGGCGATTTTCACGACGGCAATATGCGCGGCAGAGTTCTGGCTTTGTTCGGCATGTTTTCCGCCACCACGGTGCGCAACGACCCGAGCCCTGCAGTTGGCCAATGGGACGTCCGTTCCGCATACAAGTACGTCTCTGAAGCATATGGCGGATACCACTTTAACGTGCAGCACGGCATCAATGTCGATGCCGGAATTTTCGTTTCGTATGTGGGTCTGTTCAGTTATCACAACTTCGATAACTGGGCGTATCAGCCGTCCTATGTTTCATCCAATACTCCATGGTTCTTCAATGGCGTGCGGATACAATGGTTCCCCACCAATCACTTGAAGATCGAGCCCTGGTTCATCAACGGATGGCAGTCGTACAACAAAATGAACAGTCATCCCGGACTGGGAGGGCAGCTCAGATGGACTCCGAGGCCGTGGCTGAATGTCATCGCGAACCAATACGGCATGGGCGAAGACAACGTCGGTATTCCCAACCGCCAGCGGTACCACACGGACGACAGCGTCGAGGTCATGTACTACAACAAGACGGCGCCGGTTGGCAATGGCATTGACAAGATGGCGTTCACATTCACCGGCGATGCGGGATGCGAAAACGGTGCTGGTGTGACTTGTTGGGGAGGGAAAGCCGGTCCCAGGCAGGACTTCCTTGGCTGGATGGCCTACAACCGCTGGTGGTGGCATAAGGACCTTTTCGCCTTTACCGCCGGCGGCGGGCAGATGGACAATCCCGGCCGCTATCTGACTCTGGTGTTGCCCATCAATGGCGCGGATGCGATTTCCGGTACCCCCTATTTCCCGGCAGGCCCGGGCTTACAACTGCACGCTTACGATGCCACGGCAACGTTCGACTGGATGCCCAGCCAATTTGTAACGTTCCGGACGGAATTTGGTTATCGCCATACGAGTGTTCCGTATTGGTCTGGCCGGCATGGAATTACTCCTCCGGGAGGCAACAACGGTGCTCCGGCAGACTTCGTTTGCGCCACCGGAGCATCGTCCGGGCAGACAAGCCTCGGAGCCGCTGAAACAGCGTGCGGGGGTGGGATCAACAGCGTCTGGTTCCCGGATCTTCGCGAGGGTCAGGCTCTGCTGAGTTTCGCGATAATGGTCAAGCTCTAGGTTTGACATAGCGCCCACGCGCGAGAGCGGTGTGGGCGCTATGCCGGTTGGAACTGGCCCAATCGCCTGTAGTGGGCAAATAGGTTTGTGAATGCTCTACCGGAGGTCGGGAACGATGCAACTGAGGATTGACTCCTGCCGGAAAATGCTCTGGGTGTTTCCCGCTTGCGCAGTCCTGCTTCTTGCAGCGGATCCCTCGTGGAAGAACAAACCGATTCCGAATTGGACCGAAGAGGACGCACGCGGGATCCTCACGGACTCCCCTTGGGCCAAAGTCTCCACGGCAGTGCTCACTCGCCGGCAGAACGAAGATGAACTCAGGGAGAACAGCGGCAATATGGGGCAACCGCACGGCGTCGGCGTCGACGGGGTGGGAGCGAAACAAGTCAGACCAAAGCTGGACATACCCACTGTGCTGAACAAGGTCTATACTCCACCAGCGGCTGAGACCCTTCAGTTGCAGCTCCGATGGGAAACCGCTCTTCCTATCCGCGTGGCAGAGCTTAAGGCCGGAGAACCGGACCCTCCGACTCTGGCAGACGAGGGCTACAAAATCGCCGTCTATGGCATTCCCGGGGGTCATTTCAAAGGCGATCCGAAGAGCTTGGGTGACCCGCTCAAGATGTCGGCCGCGCTCAAGCGCGAAGGGAAAAAAGATGTGAAGCCATCCCGTGTCGAAGTATTCCAACGACAGGACGGTTTGGTCGTGGTCTACCTGTTTCCGCTGTCGGCCGAGGTGAGCAGGAAAGACGCACTCATCGAGTTTAGCGCGCAAATTGGGCGTGTTGTGGTCAAACAACATTTTGACGTTCAGGAGATGCAGTTTCAGGGAAGGCTGGAGCTTTGAATTCGGCGGTTCTATCTTTCGGCGGATAAACGCACCGGCTGTCTAACTGCCCAGGCTGACTTCATCCGAGGCGTACTCGTCGAAGATCTCCTCAAGGAGGTCTCCCGGCGAAGCCTTGTAGTATCTCGTGCCACCGCCCACGCGGGTCTGGTTTCCCGTCTGGGGATCTACCAGAATGAGGCTCACAGTCCGCTTTACCTCGCGGTCGCCCAGCAGTGCGCCCCCCCATCCGCCAGACCTCCTGCAGGCAGTGCACGGACCTGTCCTGAGGGTTCGCGGACAGTTTTCTGCAAATACGGATAATGAAGTTCTTATCAAGCGCAGGGAATTGATCTTCAGCGCGTGAGCTGTCCGGCGGCAAGGCACCCAGCGCTTCGGTTTCGGCATTCCGGACTGAGTCGATCTCCCAATCGGACCGATCCAGCAGTTGAGCCCACTCCGACGCGGAAGGAGTTTCGGAAAGCGACGGTCTCGCCGTCCGATTGGACCAGGCGGCTAAGGGCTCAAGGTCCCGCACAGCCAGTTCGGCCTGCGTTATTGCGTGTCGAACATTGCTTTCCGCCTCGACGACAGCGGGGACGCGAGCCAAGTGGGCGCGGATGGCAAAAAGCGTTTGGCGCATTCCATCCGGCAGCCCGCCGTCCACCACGGGTTCGTTCACCGCTTCACGGAGTCCGTCCTGATGCGCCAGCGTTTCGCGGATTCGGGTCTTGAAGTCTCGAGTGGCGGCGCGTAGCGCCTCGCGCGAGCGCGCTACCTCAGCCAGCGCGGATTCAATCTCTTGGCGCGTGGGTTGAGTCGATTCGTCGGGCGGCTCCAGATACCAGGCGTAATCGCGGTCTCTGTGTTCGTACAGGACATCAAGATCGCCGTGGAGTTCCCGGGGCGGGTATCGCTTTAGAAGGATATGTTCACCAGTTGCAGCTTCCACGGCGACGCGCCAGCGGTACCGAATCACGGACTGACCTCGCTGAACCCACTCCTCCTGATAGAAGATGCGGCGGCCCCGGTCGTCTTCGATTCCCGAATCCGTCACCGCCATGCGGTAGGACGCTTCGTTGACCAGTGTCACGCGCCTGCGACGTTCGAAGCGAATGGGAATCGCCGGCGCCGTTTGTGGCTTGGCGCCGGGAACGGGCCCCTTTTGCGCCAGTGATCCACCATTCAGGAGATCCCAGGCCTTTTCTGCCGTTTCTTCCGGTACGCTTGCATCCGCCTGATCGAGGGGAAGAGCAAGCATGGCTCGTTTGGCCGCCTCTTCCGCCCCAATTCGCGCCTTGAGTAACTGATCGTGCCGGGTTTTTACCACAGCGACATTGTGGGTATCGAAATCCGTCACTGAAACCACGAGGAGCCGGCGCAGGACCGAGGCACTGGCGTCGACGCGCCTCCGCTCCTCAACGATCAGCTGTTGTATATGATCCAAATCGGCAACGGGCGCTGGTGCATACTCCTCGCCGCGGGCGGCCATCATCCGGAAAGAGGTAAATTTCCGGATCGCGCTCCATGTCACGTCGGGTGGCCCAACCTTCAAATCGACATCGGCGCCCTGTACAGCTTGGCCGTTTTCCGACCGGTAGCCGCGATCGAGCCACGCAATCGTTTGATCCAGGTGCATGTAAAATCTCTTAACTGATGCTTTCAGCTCGCTTGAAACCTGCCGGAAGCCTTTGATGACTTCGTCTGTGTCGGACAACGAGGTGGCGCGAGCCGGAGTCTGCCCCATCAGTGCGGGTGCAGCAATAAGCGTCAGGGCGATCGAATTGACCGAATGATGTAACATCGCACGTCGCACCCGCTTCGGGCGCCGATGCAAACAGTCTGTCATAAATGGCAGCCTGTGAGCAGTCTGAATTTAACGCGGTAAAAACGTGAAAATTCCACGTTCATTTGTCCGCGGCAGATTTTCAAGGATTTTCGGCTCGCATTTTTTGGCTGCCCGACCCTCCTTAATGTCCAGCTTTCGGCGGGAATCGATGCCGTTTGCCGATTCTAGGCCCGGGCCGAGATCACAAGGCAGGTAAACGGTCCGAAGCGAGCGCGCACAGTCATAGAAACCAGTTATAGGTCCCATCAAATCTATCAGCGGGACTAACTGCCTTCCGTTATGCGTCCCTCACGCTCGCAATTCTAAACTCGCTGGTACTGGAGAGCGTAACTTGGTCGACTACTTATTGGTATTTGGACTCTTAGTGCTGCTGGTGGTGCTTTCGTTGCCAACGATGATACAACTGTCAGCGGCTCTCGGCATGGACAGAGCGACATCCAGTCGCAGGCCGTTGGTGAAAGGCGTTAACCCACTGTTCGCAAGGGTTTCCTCTCCATCGCGACCCATTTCCGCCCCGGTTGAGCCGGGAATGGTTGGCCGCGCGGCAATCGAACCACGGTTGGCGCACTGAAATTTGACGACGCCGATCGACCCCGAAGAGCGCAAACAAGCTACTGAATCTCGCGACGCGCAGGCCGCTCGGCGGGGTCCGCGAAGCGGTAACCGATGTGGTTCTCGGTGAGCAGATACCGCGGATTGGCCGCATTCTCGCCGAGCTTCTTTCGCAACTGGCGGACGAACGACCGCAAATATTCCACTTGGCCGACGTACTGCGCGCCCCATACAGCATGAAGCAGGCGCGCGTGCGTAATAGGCAAGCCGCGGTTCACCATAAGATAGTAGAGAAGGTCGAATTCCTTCGGTGTCAGATGAATCGCGACGCCGGCCTTTTGCACGAGGCGGCGCGCGGCATTGAGATTTAGATCGCCGATCGTGATGACGTCCTCACGATCGAGGGTAGCTGCCGTCATCCGTGTTCGTCGCAAAGAAGCGCGGATTCGTGCGGTCAGCTCGCGCATGTGGAACGGCTTGGTGACGTAGTCGTCGGCGCCCGCCTCAAGCGCTTTGGCCTTCCGCTCATGATCGTCGGTCACACTTACGATCAGGATGGCCAGCCGGGGCCTCATTGTATCCGGCGGCTAACGCGCGAATGCTCCATTCGGAGATGAGCCTGTGCGCCACTTCCTTAGCCAAGTCGTACCGCGCGCAAATGTCTCGAATTGGCCAGTCCCGCACAAAGTAGAGGTGCGCGATGCGCTGTTGTATGTCGTCTCCCGGCCGCTTCATGAAGGCGGGAAGCTGTGAGGGGAAACTGACCAGATTGCGCTGGATCGCACTCCGCAGAGCTGAATTCCCAATGAGTGAAATATTCATAGCTGCAACTCAGATGCCTGTTCTCCGGGCAAGTGTAAGATGGGTTGAATTAGAAAGTCATGAAAATGCGCTCATAGTTCGATGATTATCACCCTGATAGAAAGAATTGATACGTTCTCATGCGGGCGCGGAGCCGATAGGCTGCTATCGAGGGGCCTCTTGCGCCATATTGGCGCGGTGGACGGCCGCTCGAAGGCGAGTCGCGAGCTCACTCATATGAAACGGCTTGGTGATATAGTCGTCGGCACCGGCCCGGAACGCGTCGAGCTTGTCCTCGTGCCTGTCCCTGACAGTAAGCATGAGGATAGGCAAAAGAGGAAAGCGGCTCCGGATCTCTCGACACGCAGGGACGCCTCCCATCCCCGGCATATCCATATCGAGCAGAACGGCATCGAACAAACACTTTGCCGTCAGCTGAATCGCTTGTTCTCCTGTCGATGCCTCGGCCACCTCGAATCCGAATGCCCTGAGAGTGACCCGCAAAACCTGACGTATCCCCGAATCGTCGTCAACAACCAGAATGTTATGTCGCAGACCAGCGTCGCTGCTTGTTGCCAATGTCCTTGCCAACGCCCCATCGTTGATCGGCATGAAATCCATCCGGCTAAGATTGGTTGCCTGCAAGAGCAGGATAGCCGTCAATCCATCAGGAAGTAAGCAGCAAAATGTGAAAAAATAATGCTGATTTCAGGGTTCCAGTGCAGCGTGAAGTCTCGGCTGCTCATTATGCAGGGATTCCGAGAATAGAGCGCTTCTTCAAGAGCATAGGGCGCGGGAAAATCGCAGGTAGTCATGGCAATCACCGACGCAACCTGCTCTTCGCGAGCGCCATTGCCCTCTTTCTCGCACGGCGCGCCCCGCGGGGCAGACTCAGCCTTTGCGGCAGGAGTGGGATCCGACGTTCACCGTGTGGTGGACCCACAATCCTTCCTTCACCAACCCATACGACTACAACACCGTTGGCGCCAGTATCAGCATCCCGCTGCGTATCTTCGACCGGAACCAGGGAGAGAAAGCGCGGACTCAGGTCGATATCAGCCGGAAATCAGCGGCTGCGGGATGCCGCGGAGGCACAAGTGTTCAACGACGTCGATACCGCTTACTACACGCTGATCCAGAACGTGAATCTTCTGAAGCCGTACAAATCGAAGTATTTGAAGATGGCGACGGATGTTCGTGACAGAATGTCGTTTGCTTATCAGAACGGAGGCGCGTCTTTGCTGGATTATCTGGATGCGGAGAAATCCTACAGGGACGTTCGGTTGGCATATCTCAATTTGATTGCTTCTTACCTGACGGCCGCGGCGCAGATGAATATGGCCGCTGGCCGGGAGATCGCCGAATGAGCGCGCGGTATCTTCGGATCACAGGAGAGTGCCTATGACCAGAGAAGCAGTTCGGGCCGCCATCGCGGAAATCGGTATCATTCCCGCTGTGCGCCTGTCCTCCGCGGAGGACGCCCGGTTCGCCTCTGAGGCTGTCTATTCCAGCGGCATCCCCATTGTCGAAGTCACGATGACGGTGCCAGGCGCGGTCGCCGTGATTTCTCAACTCGCGAAACAGAACAGCGCCCTTGTCGTGGGCGCGGGCACTGTCTTCGACGTGGAAACAGCCCAGCAATGTCTGGATGCCGGCGCGGCATTTCTCACGACTCCGGGTCTCGATCTTGAAATCGTAAACTTCGCGGTGAAACACGGGACCGTGGTATTTCCCGGCGCGATGACGCCAGGCGAAGTCATGGCCGCATCGAAGGCCGGAGCGGACTTCGTCAAAATATTTCCCTGTGCCCAGTTAGGCGGCCCCAACTATATCAGGGCGCTCAAAGCCCCCTTCCCGAAAGTCGCGCTGATCGCTTCCGGCGGCGTCAATCAGGAAACCGCGTCGGATTTCATTCGTGCCGGCGCAGTGGCCCTCGGGATTGGCCGGGACCTCATTCATCCGGACGCGATCAAGCGCCGCGAGGATGGGTGGATTAGGGAGCTATCGCGCCGCTATTTGAGCATGGTCAAGCAGGCTCGCAGCCTGAATTGAGCTGACGGCGATCGGCAGTTTGTTTCCAAGCCCGATTTCAATTCAGCGTCACTCCCGCTTGGGCCTGCCGCGCATCGGCCGATCGTCGGGATCGGCGAAGCGATAACCAATGTGGTTCTCGGTAAGGAGATAACGCGGGTTGGCGGCATCGTCATCGAGCTTTTTTCGTAACTGTCGAATGAACGATCTCAGATACTCCACCTGGCCGACATACTGAGCCCCCCAAACCGCGTGAAGCAGGCGCGCGTGCGTAATAGGTAATCCGCGGTTAGCCATAAGGTAGTGAAGCAGCTCGAATTCCTTCGGCGTCAGATGTATTGTGTACCCCGCCTTTTGCACAAGACGGCGCGCGGGGTGAAGGCTCAGATCGCCGATCGTTATGACGTCTTCGATCTCCAGCGTTCCGCCTGTCGCCCGAGTCCGCCGCAACGCCGCGCGAATACGCGCTGTCAGCTCACGCATGTGGAACGGCTTGATGACATAATCGTCCGCCCCCGCCTCGAGCGCCTTTATCTTTCTTTCATAATCGTCGTTCACGCTCACCATCAGTATGGCCAAACGGGGCCGCATCCTCCGGAGTTCTCCACAGGTATCGATCCCGCTCTTTCCGGGCATATTGATGTCGAGCAGCGCGGCATCGTATTTGATGATCCGGCAGAGTTCGATCGCCTCCTCGCCGCTGGCGGCTTCTCCCGGTTCGAACCCGAGGCTCAGGAGCGCGGTATGAAGGGCGCGTCTCACGGAGGCATCGTCGTCGACGACCAGGACCTTTCCGTCACTCTGGTCCGATGGCGCCGTCTGACCTCCCTGAGTGGGGTCCGAAGAGTACATCAGCACGATGGCGGCCTACATTCGCGTTTGGGAAAACTGGACGCCACTGGTTGCCGGCAGCAACGGCAGATCCTGAACGTGCGCTTCATCGGCGGAGTGCGGCATTTCAGACTCGTCCTTCAGGTGAATCAGAACATCCAGGTCTTCGGGATGAATGTCCTGGATGTAGCCCGCTCCTATCGCACGAATGCGCCATTCGGAAACCAGTCTCTGGACCGTGGCCTTGCTGAGACCATAGCGTGCGCATATGTTGCGAATCCGCCAGCCGCGCGAGAAATAGAGGTGGGCAATGCGCTGCTGTGTGTCGTCCCCCGGACACTTCATTAACGCGGGAATCTGCGAGGGGAAGCTCACCAGATTACGCTGGATCGCGGCGCGCAGAGCGGAATTTCCAATGAGTGAAATATTCATAACTGCAACCGATAAACCTGCTCTCGGGCAAGTCTATGCCGAGCCAAATGAAAAAGTCATCAGTAAGTACTGAGGCGGAAGTGATAATTGTCGGTATAGAAAGAATTGATAACGAGGCTTGGCAGCTCTGAACAGGCGTCATTGTATGAGGAACTAAGAAGCAGGGCGTGAAAAAGACGTGAAGGGCCTGAGGGCTCCACGGAGCGGTGCTGAAGGCGGTGACCATGTTCCTCTGGGCATCGTGTGAGGGCGTTTCTTCAAGAGTGAAGCGCGTGGGAGAATCGCAGGTAGTCATGGCAATCACCCGACGCAACCTGCTGTGCGCCAGCGCCGCTGCCCTCTTTTCCCGCACGGTGCGCTCCGCGGATGAACAGCGCGGCGGAATGATCACCCTGTCGCCGCGCCCAACAGATCTGGAAATGCCCGTCGACGGATTCGTGGACGAGATTACGCCTGTCGAGCACTTCTTCGTGCGCAGCCATACTTACATTCCGGAGGTCAGGGAGCGCGATTGGAAACTCGTGGTCGATGGTCTCGTGGAACGGCCTCTTACTCTGAGCCTTACAGATCTGAAAAGATTTCCCCGCAGCGAATTGGTGGGCGTCCTGGAATGCGCGGGGAACGGCCGCAGCTTCTACAGTCCAACGGTCGCGGGTGCGCAGTGGCGTTTTGGCAGCGTGGGGAATGCCCGCTGGTCGGGTGTGTGTCTGCGCGACGTACTTCAAAAAGCGGGGCTCAAGTCCGGCGCTGCTCAGTTACTGATGGACGGCGCGGACGTCCCGCTTGGCACGATGCCGGATTTTCAGCGGACGCTTCCCATAAACAAGGGGCTTCATGAGGACACGCTGCTGGCATTTGAGATGAATGGAAAGCCGTTGACGGCGCAGCATGGATTCCCTCTGCGCGTGATCGCTCCCGGTTGGGCCGGCGACTCCTGGACTAAGTGGCTTCAGCATATTGAGGTTCTCGATCACGAGTTCGACGGTTTCTGGATGAAGACTGCCTACCGCCATCCGAAGAGCCCTGTCGCCCCCGGTACCGCGGTCGATTTGAAAGACATGGTGCCCGTCACGGATCTCAACGTGAAATCCGTGATCGCGCGCCCCTCGGACTGGACGATGCCGGGTATGGTCGCGGTGCAGGGCGTCGCGTGGTCGAACGCCGCGCCGGTGATCAAAGTGGAAGTTTCCACCGACGCGGGCAAAAGCTGGGAGCCGGCGACTCTGAGCGGAAAAGCCACTAAGTATGGTTTTCGCCGGTGGACCTGGACTTGGCGGGCCGACCAAGGGCAGCATACATTGATTTCGCGCGCCACCAATTCCGCCGCACGGACGCAGCCATTGCAGCAGGAGTGGAACCCGAACGGATATCTGTGGAACGTGGCGCAACAGCGGGCGATACTTGTTGCGAATGTAAGGCCACCAGTCGCGGCTGTTTCACAGCCGGCTGAGCAGACGCCTCCCGACGGCTATAAGACTACCTGCTTCGGATGCCACGACGAACATATGATGCGCCAGCAGCATCTTACTCGCGCGCAATGGGATCGGGAAGTAACTAAGATGTCGGGCTGGGGCGCGGATGTGAAGCCGGAAAGTCGAGATGCGCTGCTCGACTACCTCTCGTCAAATTTCAGGCCCGAATGAAGAAAGACATCGCCAGAGCCGCAGTTGAGATCGGCTTTATCATCTTTCTTTTTTACTCGAATCTTCTGATGGGGGAGTTTTCACACTCGGGTATGGGCCGGGCTAGAGGCTTGGCTTGGGCCATCCACGATATTTTCAGCGAGACCAATTTTGCCATTGCCGTAATCGCCGCGCTCATCGGTTATCTCGTTGTCGAATTTCTTCGGAAGAGACTGTGAGACGGCCCTCACATGCACTTACCGAACCGCGCCTGTCAACAAGCGGCAACGGATAATTCGGTATTCGCTCAGTTTGGAATTGATGAACCGTCCCACATGTGATTTGGGTCCGGGTAAAAAGTGCACGAATAGTCGCGGACTAAGTCGGTTCTGAATTGCTTACAAACTGCCACAAGCCATCCGCCAGGTACCTTCGCCCTTAATACATCAAATTGCCAGGGATGCGCCAGTCCCTTTCGCGGCCCTTCGGAGTCCAGTTTTTCCCAAACGATCATTGCCTCAATCCGTCGATGAAAATAGCTGCACCATTTTCGGACTCAAAGCGGTGATCGCTCAATGGGATTCCATCCAATCGCTCCGCACGAAATGTCCCATCCGATAGTCGGGAGATGTAACCCATGACGCAGGACACACCAGGTTGCTCGCCAACAGCAATTTTTCCATCAGGGCAAATCATGAATCGACGATCCATGCCCATAAGCCCATCCTGCCAACCTGCTCAGGCGCAAAGTAATCAGGTTGGTAAGTGCTTAAGTTGAGGATGAATCGGGTCTCCCGTTCGTTGTGGAACAGGGATGTCACGTTGAGCAATCCAGTCTCAATCGAAGCCATCTGCCTTGCTGAACGTACCGCAGATAATTCTGCTACAGCCGTTAAGGCCGTCCCGCCGGGCCGACAAGGTGTTTCTGGTCCCGGTTGTTTTCCTGACAAATGTACTCCATCAATTCGTCGCCCGGCAGGAGCCGATGTGAAGCCACAAGCGTGAATGGTTGCTTATACGCGCCGGGGTCATCGATGGTGACTTCCTCCGCCAGTGTCGCCAGGGCGGTTCTCGTGTAGCGCTCAACGGTATGGAGCTGCTCCGTGTGCGGGTGGCCGACAAAATCAAACCAGAAAAGGTCGTTGAAACCAACCGTGTCGATAACCAGAGTGTCCCCTTCCCAATGGCCGACGGAGTGCCCATACCAGGTAGGATTCGGATCCGCCGGATGCTTGCGTCCGTCCATGAAAATTTGCCGGTAACTGTGAATATTGCCTTCGAAAAGGAAATAGATATACGGGGGCGACTCGACGATCTTCCATGGATAAGGCGCCTGTCGGGGCACTCCGGTTGGCAGGCAACCACTTTCAGGATCGTCTTTCGACAAGTGCTTCTTCATGATCTCTTCAGTGGCGGGAGTCGGCGTGATCGTGTCGCCTTTTTTCAATCCGAGGGAAATATCTTCGATCAGGAAGATATCGGCGGGACGCCACACCCCCGAGAAATCCACTCTGCCGTTCGCCAGACGAGGCGCGGGCTGAGGCGGGGCCTTCACTGGAGTTTGTGCAAGCGCCGTGGCAGCCAGTAACAAAAGTGCCGTGATTGAAGAAGACATGCTATTTCCCAATCATGTGGACAGAGCTCTTCTCGTTCTCGTTGCACACGTACTCTATCAGTTCCATCCCCGGTCTCCAGGAGACTGTGTTGTTGGTGGTCCACGGTTTGGAATAAGCCCCCGGATCGTCGATGGTGACTTCGTATTTCAACGTCCGCGAATCGCTGCGCGTGTAGCGTTCCACGAGATGTGCCTGTTCGGTTTGCGCATGGCCAGCCTGATCGAGCCACGCCAGCCCATTGAAGCCCACCACGTCGACCACCAGCGTGTCGCCTTCGTAATGGCCCACCGCGTCTCCCATCCATGTCGGGTTCACGTTCTTCGGATGAGTCCTTCCGTCCGTTGGAACGACGCGCCAGGGATAATTGTCGCCCTCGAAAAGGAAGATCACCCGGTCCGCCGTTTGAATCATCTGAAACGCATAAGGATCGAACATGTAGCGAGGGACACCGACCGGCAGGCATTTGGCTTCCGGATCGTCCTTCCCGATGTTCTCCACGCGCTCGTTGAACAGGTTCAGCGCCCAGGGCAGGAATGGAACGTCGACATGATGGTCGGCGCTTTTCACTCCCTTCCATCTCGGCTCCGCGATGTTCCCCGCGAAACCCGGGAACCAAGCCCCTTTACCGCCAAAATCGGGACGGCCATCGGGCAGATGCGGCGCGGGTCCGGCAGGTGGCAGCGGTGGTCGTTTAGCCGGCTCGGACACCGTCGGATCGAAGGCGCCGGGATCTTTGGCGAGAGGAGCTTGCGCGAGAAGAAGACTAAAGCCGGCAACGACAGCACCCGCGACGGCGACTCTGCGCACTGTTGCCCGCATGCTCAAATCACTGGCGATTATATACCGCCGGAACATTCCTGCTTCACCAAAGTACCCGGCTGTAAGCCGACCTGATCCCTCTGTCTTTGCTGATCAGCTTCCCTTTTCCCGCTTTCGCCTGCGACACAATCAACCGGTCAAATGGATCGCGCGTCCAGCTTTCCACGAAAGCGGCGCGAACAACATCATGAAACGGTATGGGGCAAACAGTCAGCCCAAGATCGCGCTGGAGCACCGGCAGTATTTCGTCCGGTCCCGCCTCAATTCTCCCAATTTCCTGCAGCAGGCGAATTTCCAGCAGTACTGCGGGCGAGATCCGCAGCTCCGCGCTCTCGATCTCACCCAGCACCACCGAAGAGAACCGCTCCGGAAGTCCGGCGAACAGCCAGACTGCGGCGTGCGTATCGAGATACGTCACAACTTGGGATTCCAGTCCTTCGACCAGTCGATTTCAACAAGGTCGTCGGGGTCGCCCTGGATAATGTCACGCTTCTTCAGTCGCGCCAATCTCGAGGAGGGCGTATCAGCCACGATTCGCAGTACCCGTCCCTTGCGCACCACCTCGACCGCCTCGCCGGTTTCCAGAACACTGTCCAGTATCCGGTAGACATTTTCCCTAAGTTTGGAAGCAGTCACGGTCATGTATTTATCGTATCGTACGTATCTAATCGATAGCACGTACGTATGGTCACCCGCGCGTTGACTCCGAAAGGGTTTCCAGATAGCATCAATTCGGTCGACTCATAGTTGGGAGCACTCTTGCGAACTTCAGCATTCCTCGGTTTATCTCTATCTTTATTTGGTCCCTTCCTCAACGGCCAGACCGCGGCCTATAAAGGGCCTCGCATGCCGGACGGCCATCCCAATCTAAATGGGATCTACCAGGCGGTGAATACGGCCAACTGGAACCTGCAGGATCATCCGGCCTACCCGGGACCGATGTGGGAACTCGGCGCCATCGCCGCAGTTCCGGCCGGCAAAGGGGTCGTGCAGGGCAATGACATCCCCTACAAGCCCGAAGCCGCCGCGAAGCAGAAAGAGAATTTCAAGAACCGGCGCACCGAAGATCCCGAAGCGAAGTGCTACATGCCGGGAATTCCCCGCGCTAACTACATGCCCTACCCGTTTCAGATCGTGCAGACCTCGAAGGACATTCTGTTCGTCTACGAGTTTGCGACCTCGAACCGCCTCGTCAATATGGGTAAGCCGATGGAAGCCCCTTCCGATACGTGGATGGGAACGAACAACGGGCACTGGGAAGGCGATACGCTGGTGATCGATGTCACGGGTTTGAACGGCCTCGCGTGGTTTGACCGGGCCGGCAATTTCGCCAGCGACAAAGTGCACGTGGTCGAGCGATTTACGCGCACCGACCCCGACCACCTGACCTATCAGGCCACGATCGAAGATCCGTCCGTGTTCACAAAACCGTGGACCATCAGCATGCCGCTATATCGCAGAGTCGAGAAGGATGCACAAATGCTCGAGTTCAAATGTACCGAATTCGCCGAAGATCTCCTCTACGGAAAATACAAGAAAACCGGAGGCTCAAAATGAACTTGCGCTTTGTAGGGCGGCCCTTCGTGGCTGCAGCCGGCTTTCAGCCGCCCAAACTGGCAATATTCCTCACTCTAACGACAGCCTTGGTTTTTGCCCAAAGTTACACGCCCCCGAAAACCCCCTGGGGCGACCCCGACCTTCAAGGCGTCTGGCCAGGCAACATGGGCGTCCCCATGCAGCGGCCCGCGATGTTCGGCGAGCGCACAACCCTCACCGACGAAGAGTTCGCCAAGAAACAGGAGCAAGCGCGCAAGCAAGCCCAAGCCGACTCCGAATCCACCGCGGCCAGCGATACCAGGGTCGGCATCGGACCTCCTTCTTACTGGAACGAACGAGGCAAACCGACCCGGCAAGCCTCGCTCATCGTCGATCCGCCAAACGGCCGTCTCCCACCGCTGACCCCGGAAGCCGAGCACTACCGGAAGGAAGCGAAGCTACCCGGCGAATGGCGCGGTAAGGCCGACTCCTGGGAAGACCTCAATATCTATTACCGCTGCATCACGCGCGGCCTGATGGGTTCGGTGATTCCGGTGGTATACAACAACGGCAACCAGATCATACAGGCTCCGGGCTACGTTGTTTTCCGCAACGAGATGATTCACGAAAGCCGAGTGATTCCGCTGGACGGCCGTCCGCACGTTAGCCCTGCGATCCATCTGTACATGGGAGACTCGCGCGGCCATTGGGAAGGCAACACGCTGGTCGTCGAGACCACGAATTTTACCGACAAGGACGCGATCGGATCGAACGGCGCAGGCTATCCCGGCGACCCCGGCTATCACAGCGACCAGCTCAAGGTGATCGAAAAATTCACGCGCACGGGCGCAAAAGCTCTGGAGTATCGCGCCACCGTGATCGACCCGAAAACATGGACCAAGCCATGGACCATCCTGCTCGAACTGGCACGCGACGATAACTACCAGATTCTCGAATACGCATGCCACGAAGGCAACTACGCGATGAGCGACATTTTAAGCGGCGCCCGCGCTGCCGAACCGCGACGATGACGGAGCGGCGCTCAAAAAGTTCTAACATAGGAGATATCCATATGCGAAACAAACTCACATATACCTTACTCGCTGGAGCGCTGCTTCTCGCAGCTGCGCCGCTCTGGGCTCACCACGCGTTCGAGGCGGAATTCGACCAGAACAAGCCCGTGACCCTCGCAGGCAAAGTGACAGGCATGGAATGGATCAATCCCCACTCCTGGATCCACATTGACGTGGCTGGCCCCGACGGCACGGTAACGAACTGGATGATCGAGTGCGGCAGTCCGAACATCATGCTGCGGCGCGGATTCACGAAGCATTCGCTCGAGGTCGGGACTGAGATTTCGGTGAAGGGCTACCAGGCCAAGAACGGTACCAACCGGGCGAACGGCAGCAGCATCACGTTCAAGGATGGAAGAAAGCTATTCGTCGGCGGGTCGAATCCGGATATACCGGACGACAAGAAGTAGGAGTTAAATATGACTTATAAATCTCTCTGTTTACCAGCCGCGCTGGCCTTGGCCAGTTTACCGGTGGCCGCTCAAACCTCCATTTCCACGTCGCCTGTCTCCGCACCGGCCAAGTCCTCCGGCCCTAAGTCTTCCACCGTAAAACCAAAGCCTCCGGCGACCACGAGGGACTACACGCCGCCCAAGACCGCATGGGGCGATCCCGACCTTCAGGGAGAATGGCCCGCTTACGCGAACATCCCCATGCAGCGCCCCGCCAATTTCGGCACGCGCGCCTTCCTCACGGATGAAGAGTTCGCCCAGCGCGCCAAGAACGCCCAAAGGCAAAGCGAAGCCGACAGCGAGGAGTTCGTGCCGCAATCCGGCACAGTCAATGTCACCATCAATCCGCCCGGCTACTGGCAGGAGCACGGCAAGCCCGACCATCAGGCGTCTCTCGTGGTGGACCCGCCCAACGGCAGAATCCCTCCCATGACTCCCGAAGGCCAGGCGTTCGTCAAGAGTTTGCGTGGTGGGCTTGGACCAGGCAGCCACTTCCCCGAAAAGGTCGACTCCTGGGAAGACTTCGATTTCTACAGCCGCTGCATCACGCGCGGCCTGGTCAGCAGCATGTTGCCGACGCTCTATAACTTCGGCAACCAAATTATGCAGGCCCCCGGCTATGTGGTGATTCGTAACGAAATGATCCACGAGACTCGCGTAGTTCCAACCGACGGCCGTCCGCACGCCGGAAAAGGTCTTACCAGCTACCTGGGCGATTCGCGCGGCCACTGGGAGGGCAACACGCTCGTCGTCGAAACCACCAATTTCAACGACAGGACCGGTGCCGGCGGCGGCTACTTCACCGATGCCGCGGTCCTGACCGAACGCTTCACCCGCACCGGACCGGAAGATCTCAGCTACGATCTCACCGTCAACGATCCCAAGACCTGGACGAAGCCCTGGACCCTCCACATGCCGTATCACTTGGATAAGAGCTATGTCATTTACGAGTACGCCTGCCACGAAGGCAACTACATGATGACCGACGCGCTGACCGGCGCACGCGATCTGGAGAAGCAGGGCAAAGCGACCAAAGTGGATCGTGGTACCGTCGGCAATCCGGGACCATCACCAGCGGCCGCGCAGTAGGCATACGCTGCTTGAGCCGCGTCTATTTAATCGTGACGATTGTAAGTCGAGCAAAGGCCTGCTCCACGATTGTGAGCTGTTGCTTTTCCGAGGTAGAGTAGGCGTTTTCGCCGGCGTTTTCGCCTGCGACTTTGCCAAGCAAGACGCTTTTTCAGCGCCTGCGCAAACGACCTGAACTGGGCTTGCTTGAGTATCGGCGGCGGCCCGCCACAAGTCCGGGCTAGCCACTTCTCGCTCATGTGGGTTCCTTCCGGAACGTCGACCATATGGACAGACCCCAGCGGGCCGCTAACGCGGTTGCATAATTAACGACACTTGTGGAGGCTCAGGTTAGGATTTGAGTATGGTTTTCACGAGCCGAACGTCATTGCTCTGCCTGGCCCTGCTGGCGGCCTCCTGCTCCCACTCGGTTGACGATGAGCGCGCAATACGCGAGCAGGTTGCCAACTACACCAAGGCACTCGATACGGGAGACCTCGGTTTGGCTGCACATGTGTGGT
>Ga0182024_10010173_pt1 | contig 19253 bp, 17 predicted proteins | sample P32metaG_FD_120480 | JGI IMG/M metagenome (GOLD analysis project Ga0182024, IMG submission 120480) | Permafrost microbial communities from Stordalen Mire, Sweden - P3-2 metaG (Illumina Assembly) | ecosystem: Environmental > Terrestrial > Soil > Wetlands > Permafrost | place: Sweden: Stordalen... | reverse complement strand
CACCGATGGCTTGCAGCCTCTTCAGGATGGATTGCCACTGTTCCCAATCGAGCTGGCGTAGGAACGGCCGCAATCCCTGGATGAAAGGATCCTCGAGCAGCGCTTCGCCATTCGATTCGGGAATGAAGAAGCGGTTCAGACCGACGCCGAGCGCTTCGGAGATTTTCTCGAGCGTTCCGAGGCTGGGCGTCATCTGGCCGCTTTCGATGCGCGAGAGATAGGAACGGGACACGCGTGAACGTGCCTGTAGCTGGCTCTGCGTCATCCCGCGGGATTCGCGGAGTTGGCGGATTCGCTGGCCGATGTTCTCGACCGTTTCGCGATTCGGCCACTTTTCAAAGAGCTGACGGTCGTCGCCGGGGAGCTCCTCCTGTGGCACCGGAGGCGGGATTAAAAATTCCACCTTCGGTGGCAGCAGGCGCAGGCAGCGACGGCAATTGCCCACGCGGGTGCGATATTGCACCAGCCCGCAAACCTTGCATCGGATGACTTCGCGATCTTGTTCTACTGTCGTGCTCGTGCTGTGGCTATTGCCGTTGTTTTCCGACACCGGGGCTCCTCACTTCGTTATTCCGGCATGCGGATAGGCAAATCGAGAGTGGTTCAGGGGAAGGCAGAAACCGGCGCGACACGCATCATGCGCTGAGCGCGAGAAGTTGTCAACACCAATTTTTCGATGCGAACGATTATTCATTCGCAGCAATGTCCTTCATACCCTTGCGCCGGGGCTTTTACGTGTTTTACGCGGGCTGCAAGTACAGCCCGCACCCGTTTTACGCGGGGGCGTACCGCACGCAGCCGTTTTTTAGCCGTAAGGGCGGGCAATGCCCCCCGCCTCTACACGAAAACACGCGGCGTGGCCGGAAGTTGCGGCTCAAAAGGTTACAATTTAGGATGCACGATACATAAATCACGAGAGCGGGAGTGAAACATGCCGACACGAGAGGATGCTTGGGCCTTACTTTGCGAGTACACCGCTAACGAGAGCCTGCGGAAACATGCGCTGGCGGTGGAGGCGTGTGTCCGCGCTTATGCTCGCGCGGCTGCGGCCGATGAAGAACTGTGGGGTCTGACCGCGCTGCTGCACGATTTCGATTACGAGCGGTGGCCGAACCAGGAGCACCATCCGAATGAGGGGCATCCGGCGTCGGGAGCGTCCCTGCTGCGCGCGGCGGGCTATCCCGAGGAGATGATTCACGCGATCCTGGCGCACGCCCACTATACGGGCGTGGCGCGCGAGACGCCGCCGGACCACGCGCTATTCGCGTGCGATGAAATGGCGGGATTTCTGACGGCATGCTCGCTGGTGAAACCGGGGAAAACGATCTTCGAGGTCGAGCCGGGTTCGGTGAAGCGAAAGATGAAGGATAAGGCGTTTGCGCGAGGCGTCAGCCGCGAGGATTTGGTGCTGGGCGCGCAGGAGTTGGGCGTGCCGATCGAGGAGCATATCGCGTTTTGCATTGCGGCGATGAGTGGGGTGGCGGAGGTGTTGGGGCTGGAAAGGAAGGCCGGGGCTTGATGGGGACGGGCTGAGCTACGGGAGGAAAAAGAAAAAGCACAAAGAGACCCCTCCGCTCCGTGGTGGCTCGGCGCCAATCATTCCGGGAGTTCCTTGTGCCGCCCCTGTGCCGGGGCTCCATCTTACTGTGCTGATCGGTTCCCACAGCTTTCGCTGTGGGCTACGTTGTTTCGTCCCTGGCGGGACTGGCTGGAACTCAGAGAGGACCGCGGGTTGCTTGTGGGGGTGGTGTTTGGTAGCACCAACTTGGAAAGTTGAACGGAGACAACACAGGAAGAGGCAAAACCTCAGAGAGATCCCTCCGCTCCGTGGTGGCTCGGTGCCAATCATTCCGGGAGTTCCTTGTGCCGCCCCTGTGCCGGGGCTCCGTCTTACTGTGCTGATCGGTTCCCACAGCTTCGCTGTGGGCTACGTTGTTTCGTCCCTGGCGGGACTGGCTGGAACTCAGAGATGACCGCGGGTTGCTTGTGGCGGTGGTGTTTGGTAGCACCAACTTGGAAAGTTGAACGGAGACAACACAGGAAGAGGCAAAACCTCAGAGAGATCCCTCCGCTCCGTGGGGCTCGGCGCCAATCGCTCGGGGAGTTCCTTGTGTCGCCCCTGCCGGGGCTCGATCTTATTGTGCTGATCGGTTCCCACAGCTTTCGCTGTGGGCTACGTTGTTTCGTCCCTGGCGGGACTGGCTGGAGCTCAGAACACCGTGGGTTGCTTGTCGCGGCGGTGTTTGGAAGTGCTAGGCCGCGCGCCGCGATTGCGGGGTTGAAGGGACAGGGGCCTCGATCGGCTTCATCGAGCCAACGTGCGTCAAGTATCGCGCTTCGCGATCAGATCAAAAAAGTCACAGGTTCTAGGAATGACCCGCGCCGAGTTGAGGCGGCGCGGTTTTTCGGTCCTGGCAATCGACGTGGACTGGACTTCTGCCGTCGAGAGGAGTGCGCGGGTCAGTTTTGTCCGGGGGCGGGGCGACGCGCGGGGACGGTGGACCAATCGGGCTGGGAGAATTCCATGCCCCAGAAGTGCGGGGCGGGCGTCAGGAATTCGATGCCCACGCGCTGGCCCTTGCCGGAGTCCTCGCCGAGGTAAACGACGCGGGATTCCTGTTCCTCTTGGGTAAAGGGATTGGTGACGACGAGTTGCGCGTCGTCATCGAGCGATTGTGCGAGAACGAGCAGGGCGCCGTGGGCGTTGATGACGATGGTCTCGCAGGCTTCGCGGAAACGCTTGCGGTTGCGATCCTTGCCGGCCACGATCACGCGCAGGCGCATGAAAACGCGCGAACTGCGGCGGTCCTTCGTAAATGTGGTTGTTGGGGTCATTTGCTGACTATGCTGCGGGAGGCCTGCCCCTTCGTCAACGGCCGTGAGGGGTGCGCTTGCCTATGCGTCACCAGCCGGAAGGACAGGGGTGGCTGGGAGGGAACGCCGCGCTGTGCGGGCAGTGGGCACCCGGAGTTAGAATGGCAGCGATGCACGCGCACTCTGACGCACGAGCGCATTCGCACGAGCATGAGCGTGGGCATGGACACGCGCATTCACACGGGCATTCGCATGCACGAGAGGGGCTGGCACCGGGGCTGCTGGCGGGGGCGCTGGCGGCGACGCTGTTCCTGGTTGTGGCGGAACTGGCGGGCGGCTATTTAGGTCACTCGATCGCGCTAACTGGCGACGCGGTGCACAACCTTTCCGATGTGCCAACGATCGTGATCTCGTGGATCGCGGCAAAATTGGCGCAGCGTCCGGCCGATCCGCAGCGAACGTTCGGTTACCGCCGCGCGGGGATTCTGGGTGCGTTCACCAACGCCATCCTGCTGGCGCTGGTGGCCGCGGGGCTGCTTTGGGCAGGGATCGAGCGTTTCCAGCATCCGGTGGCGGTGCATGAAGAATGGATGATCCGCCTTTCGGTGCTGGCGCTGATTATCAACGGCGGCATCACGCTGAGCCTGGCGGGGGGCCGGCGGGACCTGAATTTCTGCGCGTTGCTGCTGCACAACCTGGGCGACGCGCTATCGAACGTGGGCATTCTGGTGGGGGCGCTATTGATTCGATGGACCGGGGCGCTGTGGCTCGATCCGGCGCTGGGGATGATTATCGGATTGCTGGTGCTGTGGTCCAGCGTGGCCATCCTGCGCGAAGCGGGTCACATTTTGCTGGAGGGCTTGCCGCGGGAGATGCAACTTGCGGAAATCGCCAGCGGCATTCTAGGCGTGCATGGCGTGCAGGAAGTGCACGACATTCACGTATGGACGCTGGGCACGGACACGCATGCGCTCTCCTGCCATGTGCGCATCCCGGACATGCACATGGAGGAAAGCGAAAAGATTTTGCTGGCGATTCGCGAACGGCTGGGGCGGGAATTTGGAATTGACCACGCAACGATTCAGTTCGAGCGTGCGGGACTGCCGGAGACGGGCTTTTACATGCCACAACCGTTGCGGACGACGAAGGAGCAGTGACGAAGGGCTAGTCGGGAAGAGAGATCGAAGTGCCGTTGGCATCGTTCATCTGGCGCGTGGCTTGCTTATCTAATTCGGTGACAGGGAACGAGCGCCGGAGGCCTTCGCGGGTGACGTAGGTCAGGCGGCCGTCAACGGCAGTGAAGGCCACGGCGAAGAGAATTTGGCCGTCGAGGCGGACAAGGATGAATTGGCCCTCCTCGGGCGGAGGCGGCTGCAGCTCGTCGCTCGCGGAGTAAGGCTCGCTGGGCGCGAATTGCGGCGGCGGGGCGGCGGCTTGCGGGGGCTGCTGGTCGTCGTAAGGAGGCTGCGGCTGCGGAGCGTCATAGCTATAGTCCGCGTAGGGCGAGTAGAAGGGCGAATACCACAAGAGCGGCGCGACCGATTGTCCGCGACCGCGACGTCCGGTAGCAGCGAGAGACCGGACGTTGAATGCCAGGCCGGGCACGCGAGCGATGGGAGCGAAATTCGGCTGCAGGGGCGTGGGAACTAGCTGAGCAGGACGAATGCCGCCGGCGCGAGTGGGAGCGGCTCGCATTGAGCTTGCGCGAGCGATACCGGCGCCATGCGCCTGAGCCGCGGCGGAATCGGCAACGGGCAGGAAAAGCACCGCGAGAAAAATCGCGGTCCATCGGGCTTTGGCAATCCTGGCCATGTGTTGATTCTTTCTCAGCGTTCTAAAACGTCCCTATGTTAACAGATGCCCACCCGTTAAACCCGGTTGCACCTGTCTTGGCCGGCAGAGGCGTCGAAGTCGTGGGGCTACGTGTCGCCCGCGTTCATGCGGTTTCCCTGCGTTGTGGGATATGGTATAACGCTGACCCGTGCAAGACCCGCTGACGGAGGATGCCGGCCGGAATTCGGAGAGCGCAGCGTTTTCGGCTCGTGAATCATCTGGGGTGCGAGGCGAGGACGCCGAATTGGGTACGCGCGCGCCCGAGCAAACGGAGGAGCACACGCCTTCGAGTTATTGCCCGGTCTGTTCCGCGCGGCTGGAGGCTCACCGGTGCAAGTTGGTATGTGCCGTGTGCGGCTACTACATGTCATGCTCGGACTACTATTGAGCTGCGAGCTTCGCGGGGCCGGAAGCGGAGTGCGCAGCAAATCGCGTTGGTGAAGAAACGAGAGGAGACTCGACCGTGGCACTGAAGATCAGTACGCGAGAAGTGGATGGGGTGGCAGTCCTGGAACTGGAAGGCCGCATCGTGCTCGGCGAGGAGAGCAATTCGCTGCGCGAAACTGTGAAGGGTTTGCTGGCCGCAGGGCAGAAAAAAGTGGTTCTGAACATGGATCGCGTCACGTACATCGACAGCGCTGGACTGGGGGCGCTGGTAGCGGCGCACCACAGCGCGCGCACGCAAGGAGCTTCGCTGAAGCTTTCAAACCTGGGGTCGCGATTTCAAGAGGTTTTGCAGGTCACCAAGTTGCTCACCGTTTTTGAGGTGTACGACTCGGAGGCGGCAGCCATCCACAGCTTCAGCGCGTAAATTTTCTGGACACGGAGCTACTGTGTTCCACGGTGGTGGCGCGAGCGCCACCACCGGCGCAAGGCGAGGATCGCCGACGGGCGTCACTCGCAGACGATCCTTCCTAGACGCTGCTGATGGTCGCCAGGAATGGGCTAATCGAGGCGGTACAAGGTTAGTCCGCTTAGAAGCTTAGGGTAGAAGTCGGTGGACTTTTGGGGCAGGACCTCGCCCGCCAGGGCCATCTCGGAGACCTGCTCGACGCTTACCGGATTGAGCAAAAAGCAGACTTGAGCGATGCCGTCGTCAACCTCGGCGACGGCCGTGTCCATTTGGCGCTCGTAGGTAATGTTGCGTTCGGCTGAGACGGCGGCCGGAGTGATCCCCAACCCTTTTTCGAGCAAAAGGCGATGGAGCAAAACCACGTCCAGGCTGCGCTGCGCCGGGGACAGGTCTGGCAATTCGGAAGCGAGGCCGGCGCCGGGGCGGAGGGTGAAGAGTATGAAGATGCCGGGTATATACATGCCGATGGCCCGTCCCTCGCGCCCGCGGGCAGCGAGGTCGCGGCGAAACTGCGAATAAGCAGCGGCGCGCGCCGAGCCGCTGCCGAACGAGTAGGCCTGCGAGTCGAACGCACCGGAGACGTTCTGGCAAAGCGTCTCGGCGTCGAATTTGGTGAGATTGGCCACGACGCGATGAGTGGGCAGAATCAGCAGCCCTTCGCTACGCGTATTGAAAAACGTCATCATGGATTTCTCGTGCGGGGCGTTTGGATCGTTGCGGCCGCTCTTGGCGCGGCATTCATCGCGATAGGCGAGGGCGGTCTCATAGCGGTGGTGCCCATCGGCGATGACTAGTTTTTGCGGGGCCATTTCGCGGGTGACGGCGGAAATGACGGCGGGGTCGAAGACCGGCCAGAGCCGATGGAGCACGCCGTATTCGTCGCGCACTTCGACGGGCGCAACCGAACTCGCCGCGGTGGCGAGCAGGGTGTCCACGCGGCGATCGGGATCGGCGTACAGCATGAAGAGCTGGCCGGTGTGCGTGCGGGTGTGACGAAGCAATTCGAGGCGGTCGACCTTGGGACCAGACAGGGTTTGCTCGTGGCGGAAGACGACGCCGGCGGCGTAGTCTTCGACGCGGCCTAAGGCGATGAAGCCGCGGCGGGTGAGGCGCTCGGCGCTGCCTGGCACGGTGTACTCCTGGGAATAAACGTAGATGCCGGGGGCGAAATCGCGAAGCAGGATGCCGTCGCGGATCCACGCGGTCAGCGCCTGCTCGGCGCGGGTGTAGACGTTGTCGGAGGGCGAATCGGCGGGCGCGGGCTGCCCCTTTTCGACGGCGATCAAATTGTACGGGCTGGCCTCGACATAGCGTTGCTGCATCGACGGGGTGATTTTGTCGTAGGGCTGGGTGATGACGCGGGGCAGGCTGACGCGGTCAAGATTGTAACGATAGGCGGCGAACGGAAAGATTTCGGCCATGGATTGGCTGGACGCCCTCCCTGGGCGAGGTGCGAAGCAGGAGATTCTAGCAGGCGGAGGCGATCGCGCCAAACGACGTGAGAAAGGACAGAAGCCACCTTTTGAAGGCGGCCACTGTCAATTCCGGAGCTACGAGGTTTCTCGACAGCTGCGAGCAGAACTACTTCGAGGTGAGTTGCTGCACGATGGCCAAGGACTTCTCCACGTGCGCATCGGGCGCGAGGCCGTCGTCTTTTGTGGAGAGGGTGGCGATGATTTTGTGGTCCTTGCCGATGACGAACGTGGTGCGCTCGATAAAGTCATGATCAATCGCGATGCCGCGCACATCGGTGGCACCAGCCTTCACGGCGTTGGTCGCCAGGTTGTAGGAGGCGGCGATCTGGTGGGTGGCGTCGGAGGCCACGGGGAACTTTCCGGCGCAGTAATTGGGGTCCGATGAGAAGGCATCGAGCCGCTCGATGCTATCAGCCGAAACGCCGATGATGGTGGCGCCGGCGGCATCGAACTTGTCTTTGTTCTCGGCAAATGTATGGGCTTCGAGATCGCAGCCCTTGGTGAAGGCAGAGGGATAGAAATAGAGCACAACCGGCCCTTTTTTGAGTGCGTCCTGGAGCGAGAAGTTGAATTCCTTTCCCGCGAGTGAAGCGCGGGCAGAGAAATCGGGTGCGGCATCGCCCATCTTGAGCGCAGCCAAAACAGGCAAGCTAGCCAGCAGCGAAAGGGTAAGACCGAGTAGCAACTGTTTCTTCATGGCAAGTGCCTCCCTAACCGAAGTATGGGGGAAGAATACCACACCCCGATATAAAAGGTCTCAATTCACTTTCGTTGGGAGGTGTCCCCGGCAAGACGACAAGGCAAGCTGTTTTTCGGTGATCCGGCTGGCCTGGATACAGCAAGGAAGCGTGGAAATAAAGCACATGCAGATATGGCCGGGCCGCGGCGAAGCAAGATTTTCCACTATAATGAGCAGTTATTTTTGCGGCTGGAATCACCCGATGCCTTCAGGGAGACCCATGGGCTCTTCTGCATTTCTCCGTGTGCGCGTTCTGGTGTTCGACTTGGACGGCACATTAATCGATTCGGAGAGGGACTTGGCCAACTCGGTCAACGCGACGCTTAGGCACATGGGTCGCGCGCAGTTGCCGCACGGGCAAATAGCGAGCTACGTGGGGCGAGGCGCCCCTCGGTTGATCGAGCAGGCGCTCGGTCCGGGCGCCAAGGCGGAGGAGTGCCGACAGGGGCTAGAGCATTTCCTGGCGTATTACCGGGAACATATGCTGGACCATACCGTGACCTACCCGGGCGTGCGCGAGGGGCTGGCGGCCCTGGAAGGCGTCGCTATGGCCATTCTGACGAATAAACCGGTGCGTTTCAGCCAGCGGATTATCGAAGGGCTTGGCCTGGCGAAGTACTTTCGCTTTATTTACGGCGGAAACAGCTTTGAAACGAAGAAGCCCGACACGGCTGGGATGTGCACGCTTTTACGCGATTTCCAGGCGGAAGCGAAACAGGCGATGCTGGTGGGCGATTCCGATGTGGACGTGCAGACCGCCAGGAATGCCGGTACGTGGGCCTGCGGCGTCACGTACGGGCTCGGCAGCAAGGGCTTGGCTGCTTTGCCCTCCGGACCTGCTCCTGGACAGCCTGACCGAATTGCCGGGGTATTTGGACCTCGAGCGGGCCGCTTGCCGACAGTAGGCTAACGAAGGGGCGAGCGCGCACTTGCGCATAGGAGCGAAAGCAGCCCGACCGCGAGCGGCGGAAACGAATGCGGGCGCAGGGGCCGAATTTCGCCGGGAAGCTTCCTTCTTTGAACGGGCCGTTAAGCCAACGTTCCGAGAACGGAGCGTCTTAATCTCGCCTTAAGGTCACGAATGGTATTTCCCTAGCCACAGGGGAGGGCCGCAAAAGTGGCAGGTAACGACAAAAGGCCAAAGTCGCAAGTTGCAAGCCTGTGCAAAACGGTCGTGAATGCCAAAGACCGCGCATCGTTCCGAAGGGCAATGAAGAAGCTATCGGATTATCTCGCTGTGAAACAGCGAGGTAAAAAATCGCGGCGGTCAACTTCGAGAGTTCGCGCGAAGTGAAGATGAGAGGAAGTAATCATTGCGTGGCGCAGTACCAATCCCAGGTTCGCCGCAATCCGTCTTCAAATCCTACGCGTGGGTCATAGCCAAGCTTCTGGCGAGCAAGCGAAACGTCGGCTTGGGAATCGCGGATGTCGCCCTTGCGCGGCTCGACGTACTGCGCATGGGAGGGGCGCCCGGCAAATTTTTCGAACAACTTGAGGGTGTAGTTGAGGGTGTAACGGCCACCGGTCCCGCCGTTGAAGGCCATTCCGGAAACGCCGGGTGTCTCGCATGCCTGGATATTCAGCTCGGCAACGTTCTGGACGAAGGTAAAGTCGCGGGACTGTTCGCCATCGCCATAGACTTTGGGCGCGGCGCCATCGCGCAGTGCGGCGGCAAACAGGGACAGGACGCCGGAATAGGGCGAGCCGGGATTTTGCCGGGGACCGAAGACATTGAAATAGCGCAAGGCGACGAATTCGATACCGTAGATACGCTGGAAGACCTGGCCGTAGAGTTCGCCCACGAGCTTCGAGACGCCATACGGAGAGATGGGAGCGGGCGGCATGTCTTCACGCTTGGGAAGCGTGGGAGTCTCGCCGTAGACGGAAGAGGAACTGGCGAAAACGACGCGGCGTACGCCAGCATCGCGGGCGGCCAGGAGGACATTGAGGGTGCCGTCGACGTTGACGCGATTGGTCTCGGCTGGATCCTGGACCGAGCGGGGGACGGAGGTGCGCGCGGCCAGGTGCAGAACGTAGTCAGCGCCGTGGCAAGCGCGGTCAAGCGTGGGACGATCGGTGATCGTGCCGATGATCAGCTCAGTTTTGCCGCGCACGGCGGCGAGATTGCTTTCGCTGCCCGTGGAAAGGTCGTCCAGCACGGTCACGTGATGGCCGCGGCGGACCATTTCATCCACAGTGTTCGAGCCGATGAATCCGGCGCCGCCCGTCACCAGGTAGCGCATAAGATGGTCCTCCCATGTATTTTGGGGGCTGGTCCGCGGCAGCGGGCGCACCCCTTTTCGGCGAGCTTCAGTATTTCAATATTTTCAATATTCAATATAGCGTTTAGCCCGAGGGTCGTCATGTCCGAAGCGAGGCGGTGAGTCGGAATGTGCAACCTGCCCCGTCCGGGCGCCTTCGAATCGAATACAATGGAATGCGGATGATCTTCGACCCACGCACGAAGCGCTTGGCCTCCACGGGACGACTGGCCGGCTTGGGCTTATTGGGCGTTACGCTCCTGGCGGCGGGTCAAACGCAACGCAGCCACAAGCCGGCAGCGAACTCCCATCCTGCGGCACCCGCGCAAGCCGACGTACCGTTTCGCGTGGGCGAGAAGCTCTCCTTTCGCGTGATCTGGTCGAAGTTTTCAGTGAATGCAGGCACGGTGGATTTCCTGGTCGCGCAACACGCCACGTTCTTCGGTCGGCTGGCTTGGCACTTTCAAGCGCGCGCGCAGACAGTGGATACGATGCGCCTCGTGTATCCGCTCGACGACCAGTTTGATTCCTACACCGAAGCGGTAAAGCTGGCGTCCATCCAGTACGAGATGTATCTGCATGAGCAGGGAAAGCAGCAGAACGACACCTGGCGGATGACGGTCGACGGCAGTGCGGCACCGTCCGATGCGACTGCGGCACGGGTTTTGCCCGGCACGCGAGATCCCCTCGGGTTCCTGTATGCGTTGCGAGCTACGGACTGGAAGAGCAGGCCGGAGGTTCGCGGGCCAGTTTTCGACGGGCACCACCTCTATGATGTGGACGCGAAGCTGGGGCTCGCGGCGGGACACGTAACGGTGCCGGCAGGCGAGTTCGATGCCTCCCGAGTGGACGTTCGGCTATCCGAACATGGCCAAGAGGTCAGCGACACGAGTTTCTCCGTGTGGATCGCGCAAGACGCGACGCGCACGCCCGTATTGATCGAAGCGAGCGTCCCGCTGGGCACGGCGCGCGTTGAACTGACCGCTCACTAATCCCTTCAATTACTTCTTTTTGGTTTCGGCGAGATCGCTAAGAGGAGAACCGGCCCAATCGTCGGGCGGGAACGTAATGTGCCAGAAATTTGGCGCGGGTTCATTGAACTCAACGCCAAATTGTGTTCGCCCTTCCACTGTGGGACCAACATAGACGACGTGGCAAGAGCGCGAGGTCGATGAAGAATCGCTAATCAGCAGGGTCTGCCCCTGGATCACCTTGGCCGCGAGGGTAATCAGGGCGCCGTGGGCATTGACGACGAGTGTCTGGGTCTTCTCGGTGAACTTTCCCGCAGGAGCTTCACACGAGACGGTGACCGGAACGCTCAGAAGGACGCGACGGCTTCGACGACGGCTTGAGTCCGGGCTGGGACCGGGCGACCAACTGTTCATACGTCCAAACTAGAAGACCGTGGGCCGGGAGGCAAGCCTCGCGAGGGACAGGTAGTCTCTAAGGGTAACGGACTAGGGCTGGGAGAGGCCGAAGCCAATCTGCTCGATCAGCGAGCAGACGATATGACCAATGGTGATGTGGGCTTCCTGAATGCGCTGCGGATCGTCAGAGGGAACGTTCACGAGCAGGTCGACTCGGCGGGCTAGCTCGCCGCCGGTGTCCCCGGTGAGGGCAACGCAGAAGGCGCCTCGGCGAGCGCCAGCTTCCACGCCACGAACCACGTTTGCGCTGTTGCCGCTCGTCGATAACGCCACCAGGACGTCGCCGGGCGCCACCAGCGATTCCACCTGCCGCTCGAAGATGCGGTCAAAGCCGAAATCATTACCGGCGGCGGTGAGTACCGAGGAATTCACCGTCAGCGCCAGCGCAGCGAGGCTGGGCCGGTCGGCGCGCAGCCGGACGGTAAGCTCCGCCGCTAGATGCTGGGCGTCGGCAGCGCTCCCGCCATTGCCGAAAAAGGCGAGCTTGCCGCCTCGCGCGAGGGCCTCGGCGGAACGCTCCGCAAACGACTCGATGCGGGCTAGCAATTCGTCCGAGAAGCTCTGCTTTACACGGCAGCTCTCGCGAAGCTGAGCTTGAATAGTCTGGCGGTGAGCGCCCATTTATGATTCGGCAAGGCGCTCAGCAGAGCACGATTTTGTTGCGATGACGAACGATGCGGCGCGTGGCATTTCGCGTGTCGACAAGCAACTGAGCCGACTCGACAATCGCGGGGTAATCGTAACTGGAATGATCGGTGGCGATGACCACGCAATCATAAGAGCTCAGGTTGGCCGCAGTGAGGTCGACCGAGCGCATGTTGGCGTAGTCGTAGTGGCGCATTTTGTGGAGCTGGGGGAAGTAGGGATCGTTGTACTGGACCGTCGCGCCGCGACCGATGAGGAGTTGCATGATCTTGAGAGTGGGGGATTCGCGCAGGTCGTCCACGTCTTTCTTGTAGGCGACGCCCAAGACCAATACCCGCGAGCCCTTCAGGGCTTTCTGGCGGTCGTTCAGGGCACTGGCGATCGCGTCGACAACATGGTAGGGCATGGCGGTGTTGACCTCGCCGGCGAGCTCAATAAAACGGGTGGCGAAGTCATACTCGCGCGCTTTCCAAGACAGATAGTAAGGGTCAACAGGGATGCAGTGGCCGCCTAGCCCGGGCCCCGGATAGAAGGGCATGAAGCCGAAAGGTTTGGTAGCGGCGGCATCGATCACTTCCCAAATATCGATACCCATGCGCAGGCCCAACAGCTTCAATTCGTTCACCAAGGCAATATTCACGCAGCGAAAGATATTTTCGAGCAGCTTGGTCATCTCGGCGGCGCGTGTTGAACTCACGGGGACGACACGCGACACGACCTGAGCGTACAAGGCTTGCGCGGCGCGGCCACTCGGCGGATTCACACCACCGACGACTTTGGGGATTTGGGCCAAGCCAAACTGCTTATTGCCAGGGTCCTCACGCTCGGGCGAGAAAGCCAGAAAGAAATCGGTCACGATGTGCTCGGCTTCAGGGCCTTGGGCGATCGGGCAATGCAGGCCATTGGCTTCGAGGATGGGAAGGACGAGCTCTTCGGTGGTTCCAGGATAGGTGGTGGACTCGAGCACAATGAGCTGGCCGCGTTGCAAGTGTGGCTGAATGAACTGGGCGGTCTGCTCGATGTAGGAAAGGTCAGGTTCGTGCCGCTGATCGAGCGACGTGGGAACGCAGATGACCACGGCGTCCATTTCGGTCAACCGAGCAAAATCACCGGTCGCGGAGAAATGCTTGGAGCGAACGTACTGCTGGACTCTGGCACCGGCGATGTGTCCGATATAACTCTGGCCCTGATTGAGCTTTTCGACCTTGCCGGGGTCGGTATCGAATCCGACCACACGGTGCCCAGCTTCGGCAAAGCGTAACCCCAACGGCAGGCCCACGTACCCACAACCAATCACTCCGACTTTGAGTTGCGCACCCTTGAAAAATTCCGGCTTCCGTTCGATAGGCATGGCGAATATGAATTTCCGATCTGCCTCGCGGTGAATTGGCAACGAGACGACTGACTATACCAAGAATCGCGGAAAGCGCAGCAGGCACTCGGAAGGCAATGTGCGAAATCCGGCAATCGCGCTTCGGGGGTGTCGCGAAAGGCGCTGGCAGGAAAAACGAGAGGGTCAGGGGCGGGTTTGACGATCCTGATAGCAGAGCAGGATGAGGTCGGCACGGCGGCGCACGTTGAACTTAGCGAGCAGATTGGAAACGTGAAACTTGACGGTGCGCTCGGAGATGTTGAAGCGGCTGGCGATTTCCTTGTTCGCGAGATTTTCCAGGAGCGTGTCGAGAACTTCCTGTTCGCGGCGACTCAACTCCTTGGCGGTGGCGACCTTGAGGCGGCGGCCGTGAGCATCCCCGAGGATGGAATCGACGAATTCCGAAAGAGTGGATCGCGGCACCCAAAATCCGCCGTGGGCGACTTGCGGCAACGCGCGGGCAAGCTGGGCGCTGGCACCGGCGTAGGTCAGCAGGCCCTTCACCCCCAGCCGCAGCAGGTTATTGCTGTCGTCGGTGCTGAACTGTTCGGCGACCACGAGCAGGCGGGCGGAGGGCGAGGTTTCCAGAATATTCGCAATGAGCGCGGCGGAGGCTGGCTGCGAAGCGTGGGCCGCGTCGACGACGTAAACGGCGGCGTTGGGCACGGTCACCTTGCGCAGATCGGGCCCGAGTGTGGATTCGAGCTGCCGCGTGGTCAGATCAAAGGCACGACTGTCCAGAGCACGCGAGAATTCGGCGAGCACTAGGGGGTGCGGGGACAAGATGCAGACTTTAAGTGCCCGCTTGGCGGAGGCGCGTTTCACCATTTTTTCACAGTACATGAAACGATGAGGGTGGGACAAGCGCCGTGGCGGCAGGGCGTCACAGATCAGATAACAAAGCGCAAAAAATAGAGCGATCACTGGAGGCCCCTGGAGAGCCCCTGGACGGATGAATTGCGCCGGCTGGTGGGCGATTCCGACCCGGAACTCATAGTTCCGCGTTCACGACCCGGGGAGGGGGCTCGAAACGGGGTAGCGCTCTGGAGCGGATCGACTATGGTATAGTGAACACGAAGTTGTGGTGACCAACCAACTGCTTGAGCGGAGAGAACTAAAATGAAGAAATTTGCGATGGGCGTCATTGTATCGGTTCCGTTTTTGGCCGTGCTGACCGCCGTGCTGCCGGCGGCCCCCAAGGTCGAAACGATATCCGGAGAGATCATGGACAGCCAGTGCGCCCTTCTGGGCGGGCACGATAAGATGATCCATGAGGGACAGACTGAGAAGGAATGCACGAATGCATGCGTCGCTATCGGCGGCAAATATGTTTTGTACGATGGCACGAAGAAGATGACCTACCAGCTTGATAATCAGAAGATGCCGGTAAAATTCGCTGGGGCGAAGGTCAAGGTGACTGGGGATTACGACGAGTCCACCAAGACGATCAAGGTCACCAAGATCGAGGCCGGGTCCTAGGTCGTAACGAGGCCGTGAGGCGCGTGGATGCGCCTGGGCTGAGCGACGGTCGCGCAATTTAGGTTGGTTCGCGGATTCCGTAGCTTAAACGCGCGGAATCCGCGAATTTTTTTCGCTGTTCAGTTTCCTACCGACGGATTTCACCTGCCTACAGAACAGAACGATTAACGCGCAGCAGACGACGGGAACCTTCTTAGGTCGGACGCGCCAGCCTGGAGGAACATCTTTTCGATCCTGGCGGCGGAAGCCTCTGGCGGATCGGCGACGCCCACGAGGATTTTCCCTTCCCAGATTTCCGGATCGGTAAGGTGAGATCCGAAAGTCGGGAGGGGGGCGGCGAGGAATAAATAGACGAGAGTGGTCAGAATGGCGCCGAGCATGGTCAACTCGTAAACGATAATGCCGTTTGTCCAGGCGGGCGTGATGGGCATGCCGCCGGTGACGAGCGGGTAGGCCTTCTGCGTAAGTGTTGTAAGGAGGTAGCCGCATGTGCCCCCGACCAGCCCTCCCACCGCCGCTAGGGGGAACATGTACGACTTGGCGTAGCGGTCAGAGAAATCATAGCCTTCGTAGGGCTCACCGGAAACCACCACGATGTGGTTTTCGGTAAAACCCAAGTCTAGGCTGGCGAGACGGAGAGAATCGACCAGATGTTGCGCCGAGTCGGGATCGGGACAAAGAGTGTAGATGGCTCTCATCGCTATACGTTCCCCGGCAGTGGGTTGTCGTCAAGGTCGCTACCGGCGGGCACGGTGATGACTCTGCTGGCATGCGGAGTAGCGGCCGGGTGGTGCAGCCCGGCCTTCATTTCCCACACGGAAATCACGGGCACGAATTTTGCAAACAACAAATAGAGAAGGAACATAAAGCCAAAGGAGGAGGCCATCAAAGTGATTTCCGCCCAGGTCGGGCGGTAATGACCATACGCGTAGGGCAGATACTTGTGCTCGAGCGCGGGCACGATGATCAGGAAGCGTTCGATCCACATGCCGATGACGATGGTGGTGGAGGCGATGCATGTCCCGGTGATGGTGCGCAATTTTTTGATGGCCAGAATCGGCACGGGGATTATGAAATTGCAGACCACCATGGTCCAAAACATGGGCGCGAAATTTTGCCGGATGGTGGTCCAAAACACGGCCATTTCCGAGGGCTCGTTCCCGTACCAGGTGGTGAGGCGCTCGGCGAAGGTGAAATAAAACCAGAGCAAACTCATGGTCAAGAGCAATTTGCCGAGATTCTGAAAGTGAATCGGCTCGAGGTAGTCCTCCAGGTGCAGGAAATGTCGCAACAGGGCCATGGCTAGGATGAGCCCTGCGATGCCGCTGAAAATGGCGCCAACGACGAAGTAGGGACCGAAGATCGTGGAGCGCCACATGGGCACCGGGGTCATGGCGAAGTCCCAGGAGACGATGGTGTGCACAGAGACGGCTACAGGAACGATGGCGATGGCCATGACGTGCATGGCGGTCTCTAGCCTGTGCCACTGGCGTGGGGTGCCCTGCCAGCCCAGGCATAGAGTCCCGTAGATCTTTTTGCGCAGGCCAGTCGCTGTGTCGCGAACCGCGGCCCAATCGGGAATCATGGGAAGAAGCAGGAAGGTGGTGCTTCCCGTCAAATAGGTAATGATGGCAAAGAAGTCCCAGGCCAGCGGCGAGCGGAAGTTTGGCCAGATGTGGCGCTCGCTTGGGTATGGAATCAGGTAATAAGCAAGCCAGGGCCGGCCGATGTGGCAGACGGGTATGATCGCGCCGATGGAGACAGCGAAAACGGTGATGGCCTCAGCGCAGCGCGTGACCGGGCGGCGCCAGGTGGCATTGGCCAGACGCAGGATCGCCGAGATGAGCGTGCCGGCATGGCTGATGCCGATCCAGAAGACGAAATTGGTGATATCGAAAGCCCAGAAAACCGGCGAATTGAGGCCCCAGATGCCGATGCCGGTGTAGACTTGATACAGAAATGTGCAAACGCCTGCCAGCACCAGACAGCTCGCCAAAGCCACCGCGATCCAGTAGCGCTTGCTGGAATGAAACATGGGGCGCAGCAAGTCGTGTTGGATTTGTGTGGGCGTTTTTTCCATGTAATTACACGCCTCGCTGCAAATAGCTTACGTTCGGCAAGGTACCCAATTCGCCCAGCAGCTTGGTGCTGCGACCTGAGTTGGCCCAGCGTGAAACCTCGCTATTCGGATCGTTCAAATCGCCGAAGACCAGGGCTTTGGGCGAGCAGGACTGAACGCAAGCGGGATTGAACTCGCCGTCTTTCAGGTCACGTTTTTCGCCTTCGGCTTGGATTTCGGCGGCGTGAATGCGCTGTACGCAGAAGGTACATTTCTCCATGATGCCGACGCTGCGGACCGAGACGTCTGGGTTAAGTTGCAGGTTCAGAGGCTTTTCCCAGATGGGGTTATAGAAATTAAAGAACCTAACGGTGTAGGGGCAGGCGTTGGCGCAGAATCGCGTGCCAACGCAGCGGTTGTACACTTGGGCATTCAGGCCTTCATCGGTGTGATATGTGGCGTAGACGGGACAGACCGGTTCGCAGGGCGCGTCATTGCATTGCTGGCACATGACTGGCTGGAAGCGCAATTTTGCGTTCGGGTACTCGCCCTCCCAATAGCTCTCGACCCTGATCCAATGTTTGGCGCGGCCACGCTCGGATTGGTCGTCTCCGGCCGTGGGGATGTTGTTTTCGGCGTGACAAGCTATCACGCACGCCTCGCAGCCCGTGCAGCGGTCCAGATCCACCACCATTGCCCATTTGTGCGGCATGCTCGTTTATTAACCCTCTCCCCCAAAAGCACTGGAGGAATCTCCTAAACTCTACCGCGGCTCCTCCGGGTGCGGGAAGCGGCTCAATCCGCCCGAGAAAAGTATCAGCTTGCCCTGTCCGGCTCCTTCGGATTTCGTTAGCTTGACGCGGGTCGCGGCCCAAGCCAGCGATCCTGTTTCGGAATCGGTAAGCGACGCAAGGATCGAGAACGGGTTCGCGCCACGGTCGCTTGCGTACCTGCCGAAATTCTGGTGGCCTTGTCCGATGGGCATGGCGATGATGTCCGGAGCTATGCCCGGCGAGAGCATGACGGGAGCACTTAGCTTTCCGTGCTGCGAGGCAATCTCCACCAGGTCGCCTTGCCCAACACCCAATCGCTCAGCGGTCTTGGGGTTGAGTTCAATCCAACTGGACCACATGGCAGTCGTAAGCACATCCGGCATTTCCTGCAACCACGGCAGGTTGGCCAGCGATCCGTCTCGAAACGACTGAGAAGCATAGGGCAAAAAGTAGAAGGGATAAACGGCGGCGTCGCCATCAAATTGGGGCTCGGCGAGCTTGGCCGGTGGGTGGGCGGGCGCGGGAGATGGCGCTGCCGGCCGGACGGCCTGAACGGATGCCGAGACATTCCACCAACCGCCTTGGTCCTGCACCTTGTCCCAGAAATCGTCGTCATCGTCGGCGCCGGTGATCGAACCGGGATGCTTGCGGAGCGGCACGAAGGCGGCACGCAGCATTTCGTCGTAGGTTTTGTATGGCACCGCAGCGGCAATGTTGCCGCCGAGACCGCTCGCCAACTGGAGAAGGACATCCGGCATGGCGCGCGTATCGTGGAGCGGATGGACCGCGGGCGCCGCGAGGCTCGCCACCATTCCGGCCGCACCGGATTCCGGCACGTCGTCCAGCCAGGACTCGAGCGGAGCATGGTCGGGAAGAATCAGGTCCGCCAGGGCACTTGTCTCGTCCAGAAAGCTGCCGAAACTTACTATGTAAGGAATCCTGGCGATGGCGTCGCGGACCTGGGAAGCTGGCGGAGCGGAAAAAACGGGATTGGCGTTGTAGAGCAGCAGCAGCTTCGGGTTGGCTTTCGTTAAGGCATTGAGGGCGACGAAGCTGTCTTGCGGCTTGCTCGCAGCCGAAGGAGCGTTTCCCAGAGGCGGTTGCGGCATGAAACCGAGCAGCGCTTCGTTGTCTGGGTCAACGAGCGCGGTCAGCGCGTTTACCGCGAGCGCGCTGAACAGGCCGTTGGTCTGAGCCAAAGGCGGTCCGCCAATGATGGCAGTGCCGGGCCCGTTCTGGGCAATTCCACGCGCAAGGCGATCGATGGTCGCGCTGGGGACTCCAGTCCGCTTCTCCACCATGTCCGGGGCATAGTCGGGGAGGCCCTCGGCCCAGCCGGCGATGAGAGAGCCAGCGCGGGGGTGCGTATCGTGCGAAGAGAGCTTCTCGCTCAAAATGACGTGAGCAATTCCGAGCGCGAGCACGCCTTCCATTCCTGGCCGGCAGGGAACCCATTCGTCGGCGTTGGCACCGGTTTGAGACATGCGGGCCTCGACCTGCACGAATCTACCGCGGCGGCCCGT
>Ga0182024_10010172_pt1 | contig 19257 bp, 16 predicted proteins | sample P32metaG_FD_120480 | JGI IMG/M metagenome (GOLD analysis project Ga0182024, IMG submission 120480) | Permafrost microbial communities from Stordalen Mire, Sweden - P3-2 metaG (Illumina Assembly) | ecosystem: Environmental > Terrestrial > Soil > Wetlands > Permafrost | place: Sweden: Stordalen... | reverse complement strand
TTGTTAACGTTTATGAGCATTTGGCCACCAAGCCAAGGAATATTCGGCAGCACCGGGGATCACTAATGAAAAAGATATTTTTGACTGCGATTGCAGCGGTAGCACTATTCGGACTGAGCCCGGCCCTTCGCGCGCAGACCTCCATTACGTTCGTTACACCTGCAAATAGCGAATCCGACAAGCTTCCCGTGGACGCTTCGGCGACGTTCACCGTTTCTGCCGGCAAGATCGTGATCACGTTAACGAACTTGGAGCCCAATACCGTCAGCCAGGAGCAGTTGATCACCGACTTGGCTTTCAAATTGTCGGGACCGGTAGGTTACATCAATTCGTTTTCGAGTTCGTCGCAAGACGTGACGATCAAGAGCAACGGTTCCTACACGCTGGGCAGAACTGGAGTCTCGAGCGGCTGGGGCTACGGTGAATTTGGCAATGGTTTGGTTGTTTGCGTGGTTTGCCCAGAGGGGATGAAGCCAGGCCCGCAGGGCGAAGGCATCATTGGTCCTGGCCCGTATCACAGCGGAAACGGCGGCATCGATAGCAGCCACAATCCGTTCCTGTACGAAACGGCTACGTTCACCATTTACGATAAGAACATTACGCCTGGAACGACGGTAACCTCGGCGGTCTTCTCCTTCGGTACCGATTTCGACCTTGACCTGGTTAACGGCGTGCCCAAGGGAATGCCAACAACTCCAGAGCCGCAATCGATGCTGCTGTTCGGCACAGGATTGCTGGTAGTTGGCGGGCTGCTGCGGCGGCGCCTGGTCTCAGCGAGCTAACTCACGTTCCGGCAGTGGAATTAAACCCTCCCATATTTGAATTGAACCTTTACGCATCCGCGTACTGCTGCGCAATTTCTGACGCCGTCCCAACTGGCGCATCCGTGTTTACGTATGGTCGTGTTGGCGCTTTCCGCGCAACTTTACGTATACCGTGACTTTCGTTACAACGCAACCTCACGGCCTTGCCGGTTCCAAGAAGCCAACGTTACTTTGCGGCTGGGAGTTTCGAGGACGCGCTCTGCGCCTTTTGAAGAGCTTCGGCTACCTCCAAGTTTGTCGGGTCAATCGTTAAGCCCTCTTTGAGCACCTCGGCCGCAGCCGGTGCATCCATTTTAATTTCGAGCAAGGCGCGGCCGAGATTTCGTTGCAGACCGGGCAGGTCCTTGCGAAGCGCCCGGGCCTTCTGCCATTCGGCGATAGCTTCGTCGGTCATGCGAAAATCGAAATACAGCGAGCCCAGGAGCGCGTGGGCGGTGGCGTCGTCGGGATTCTGCTTGAGAGCCGCCTGTAAAATCCGCAGAGAGCCCGGCCGATTCGGAAACACGTACAGAATGGAAAGTTGCGAGGCTGCTCGATAGTCTTCCGTGGATGCAGGCGGGCCGAGCCGTTCGCGGGCGTAGGCGCGATAGTAAGCGACCAGAGGATAGTCCTGGGGCGGTACCGCGCCAGGTTCGACATCCAGGGGATCGGCTGCGGGATATTTGCGGTCCGTGATGGTGAGCGAATCGTCAAAGAAGCCGAGATCGAAAAGATGACTGGCGATGTTCAGAACGCGCTCCGGGTCAGCGGCCAGTTGGCGGAAGAATGCAGGGTTGTTCACGCCCAGGCGAAATGCTTCGAAGCGCAGCAGCAGATCGCTGGGATCGGAGGCCTGCCAGTACTTCAATCTGGATTTCGCCTCGTCCAAACGGCCCAGATGGCGAAGGAAGGCAACTTCCATGGCGCCAGCAGCCGTTTGATCCGGCGAAAAGCCGGGCAGCGTGCGAATGATTTTCAAACCGTCGCCCCAATTCCCAGCACGTGATAGAGCCGCCGCCATTTGGATATTGGCGGCTCGAGCGAAAGGAGAATCGTTTGCGACGGCAGAAAATGCAGCGTGAGCTTTATCCTCCGAACCCAGATTGGTGTAAGCCACGCCCAGGTAGTAAAGAATCTCCGGATCCTCCGCAGATTTTGCGCCCGCTCGCTCCAGACGATCGGCGGCTTCCTGAAAGCGATTCAGCAGGATCGACAGCCGGCCTGCGCCCTTCAGTAATGCGGAGCTCTCGGAAAATTTCTCCAATCCGCGTTGGTAATCCGAATAAGCGGAATCCAGGTGCGCCGTTAGCTCGTCCTGTTTCGCAACATTCAGAAAATCCGTCTCGGTGGTCTGCACGCTGTAATCCGTTGCTTGCTGTTTGCCAATCTTGCATTCGCGCGCCGTCAGGACGTCGTAAGCACCTTCGGTATGCGCCAGCAAGATTTTTCCAGTGGAGTCAGCAATCTGCAGGCGATACCGGTGCGAGGCAGGCAAGCCGCTGAAGTTCCTTTTTACATTGGTGGCAGGATCGAGGTCGGCGGTTTCGTTCAGGAGGACCTTTTCGCCGTCAAGAACGCGGATGGCGGCCTTCGGAGTACGGCGGAAGACCTGAACTTCAAACGTTAGATCAATTTTTCCATCAATTTCCCTGGAGCGCTGAACGTTTACCACGGCAGACAGGTTGGCGCGGGAAATGCCGCCGAGGTTACGCGCGGGCAGCCAGTACTCGGTAAAGGTTCGGGTCTGTTGCGGTTCGAGAAACTGGAAAGTTTCCTGATTCCTGAAAAGACCTGCCTGGATTTCGACATACGTTGTGCCGTTGTCGGAAAGACTCTTGCGTACCCAGGTGTCGCCCTCTGCGCCCCAAGCCCAGACTTTTTTGCCAGGGACCACTGCGGGGTCGGCATAGTGGATGGTGCCGGTACGCGAGGTGGGCTGATATACGGCCAAAAAAGGTTCGCGAGAGCCGTGGGCAAAAAGGCCAAGCTGGGATTTGATATTTCCGACCACGCTGAGGTCCACGCCGGCGGAATTCACGGGCCAGGAATCCACCTCGGCGGAAGCATGTGTAGCTGAAAGCGCCGCGGGCATTACCAACTTCGTGGACGCATCTTCCACTTGCACCGCGGCGTTGGACCACCAGGAGTAGCGGTGGCGAACGCTGGAGCGGTTGTAGAGCGTCACCTTTTGCTCCAAGAAATCGACGCCGGGACGCAGCGTGGCATCGACACGCCATTGCATTCCGGTGACTCGATCGATCGAGCAGATAACCACGGTGGCGCTTCCGTCGCGATTGCGATGGATGGCGGAGTCGACCGGCGACACGGTGGTCCAGCTATGGCCAATGGGAAAGTCAAACTCCACGCCAAGAGCGGCAAATGCGCCACGCAGCGCCGCCCAGTTTTTCTTCACCACTGGATTGGCATAAAGCATGTCTTTGCCGCTCAACTTGTCGAGGCAACTGTATAAATGCCCGCCCAAATCTGGCAGAAAAGTGCAACGGAGATACTCGTTTTCCAGAATGAGGGTACGCCAGGTATGATCGACCTTCTTACCGGTGAAGGAAGTGCGCCACGTGTAGGGATAAATGGGAGCCGTGGAGGGCGGATTAAACTGATCGAACGGAGCGTTGGAATTTGGCAACCCTTCCAGGTATGTAGGAAGGGTCAGTGTTCCTTCAGAGGTGGTAGCTTGCCCTCGCGCTACCCCGGCGATGGAAAGAAGGGACGCCAATGCCAGTAGCGTTAGCTTCGTCATGTGGATATTCAAACTGATCGTTACTTGGCGACTTAACGGCGAGCCTATAACTGATTGAAACTTGACGCAATGGCTCCGCGCGTTTAACGCGGGTGTTACTTGCGGTTCGAGTCCTGGCCGGTTGAAGACTTCTTTGGGCCGTCCGCGCTGGCAGCGTCTGCTGAATTGCCGGCGTTGTTGTCTTCCTTTTTGGCGGGTTCTTTGTTGGCCTTCGGGCTTTCGTTCTGGCTTTTCTCGTCTGCCGGTTTCTCGGACTGTTTCTCGGACTGTTTGTCAGGCTGCTTCTCTTCGTGCTTCTCCGCTTGTGCCTCCGGTTGTTTCTCTTTGTCCTTGGGTTTTTCGATGGGCGAGAGAAGATATTCCATGCGCACACGAGCGGCGCGCCACTTTACGCTGCTGGCATTCCCAGCTTGCTCCAGGTAGGGCTTCAATGCGTCGTCGGTGGCGATGCCCTTGTCTTTCACGAATTGCATGATGGCCAAACTTTGAGTTTCCAGCGATTCAAGCAACGAAAACAGTTCGCCAAGTATTTCTTTTATCGGATTAACATTGGTGTCCATGAAAGCTCATTCCTGACTGCTTCGGCTGGTTTTCCTCAAGCGGTTAGATGGTAAATACCGCGCGAAGAAAAGAGGCGAATTGCGAAAGACTATCACGTTGCGGTGGCAGGTGAAACGCATTCAGCCGATTCGAATCCCGTCTCCGGCAAAGACTGTATTCCTGGCGACGGTCCTATCTGCGGCTTCTATGGCGCTTTTAGCGCACGGTCTGCCCGCGCAAAAGTCGCGCGCGCGAGAGTCTGATCTGGCAGCAGGCAAAGATACGTTCACTAAATACTGCGCTTCCTGTCACGGCGTGAGTGGAAAAGGCGACGGCCCCGCGGCGGCGGCGTTCAAGCCTCCGCCCATGGACTTAACGGCATTAAGCAAAACTCATGACGGGAAATTTCCGACGAGCTACGTAGCTGCGGTCTTGAAATTTGGCCGGAATGTACTCGCCCACGGGGATGTAGATATGCCCGTTTGGGGCTCACGCTTCAAGGCCATTGATCCAGCAGGCGATCCGACCGGCCAACACCATATCGATGACGTGGTCGCTTACGTCGAATCCCTTCAACTGAAATAGGCGCAACCTAAATAAGCGATACGATGTGTGGCCGAGCCGCAATGCGGCCGCAGCAAGTTAGAAGTGGCAGGATGGCGCTCCACGTTTCTGTAGATACTTCTGGTGATATTCCTCGGCGCGATAAAACGGCCCCGCGGCGGTAATTTCCGTGGCGATAGGGCGCTTGAACTTACCGCTGGCATCCAGCGCAGCCAAAGATTTTTTCGCGGCTGCTTCCTGTTCGGCCGAATGAAAGAATACGGCGGTCCGATATTGCGCGCCAAAGTCCGGACCCTGGCGGTTTACCTGCGTAGGATCGTGTGCGTTCCAAAAAACATTCAACAATTCTTCGAAGGTCACCTTGGAAGGATCGAACGTCACTTGCACCACTTCAGCGTGCCCGGTTTCGTCGGTGCACACGTCTTTATAGGTGGGATTGACCGTATGGCCGTTGGAGTAACCCACAGCCGTCTCGATTACGTCTGGCACCTGGCGAAACGTCTCTTCCACTCCCCAGAAGCATCCCGCTCCAAAAGTAGCAATCTCGCTCATTTGAGTCTCCGCCCTGCAAAGTACACGCAGCAAGCATTATTCTAACGTAATTCAATTCTAACGTAATTCAGAGCCGCGCAAATCGACTTCCAGTTCAATGGATTTAGATGCGCGGCAGGCCACTTCGGTTTAAAAGCGGAACAGGAGAGTTTTCTTGGTGCGTAGGGATGCCCGGGCACATCGTATCCCCCTGAATCATTCAGGTAGTAATCCAAAAAGACAGGCGGAAGCAAGCAGAGTTCGAGCGGGGAGCGAGGAGCGAGCCGTTCGATGATCTGCCAGGGACTCTGATTTTCTTTGTGGGAGTTGGGGCGGGCGAGGTTGAAGTACAGCTGGTAGGTATGCACTTTGGCGAGGAACTCGCCGCGACTGGAGAAGTCTTCTAGGTCGAAGAACTCGTCTTCTTCCAGACGATGCACGGTTTCCACGTCGCTCTGGTAGGTGTGCGCGGCGGGCGGGATGCGCACATGCTGGCTGTCGCCGAGGGCCTTTGGAAAATCGCCTTTGAACTCGCCGCCATTGTCGGTTTGCCAGACCAAGTCGCGCAGCGAGACGCCGTAGCGATCCAGATGCTGCTGGATGCGCGGCGAATACCGCGCTGGCCGAAGCGCTGCGTGCTTGCGCGAAAGCCCAGAATAATAAGCCGCTGCGGATTTCCCGCGCGGTGTACTGGATCACCGGAAGGTGCAGGCGCGGGGCCTGCTGCCAGTAGCGCGGGAGATCGTCTAAATCCTTGGTATCGGCGCTGATTTGTTGGAACAGTGCCCACTGCGCTTTAATGTGCGCGAGGTCTTGCTTGCGCTGATATTTGCGGCGGCGTTTTTCCATCAGGCCATGCTCGCGCCAGATGCGATCGAGCGCGTTGTGGCCGATGCGCAGATCGAATTCGCGGATCAGGCGGTGGGAGCCGAAGGTTGGCAGAGTTTTGCGAAGCTCGAGCACCTGAGCTTCAACATGGGGAGGAGTCTTGTGGGGCTGACCGTGCCGTGCCCGGCATTGCTCGCACAGGCCGGAAGGGCCGTGCTGCTGGAAGCGGCGCAGCCATTTGCGAACCGTGGGCACGGTGGTGGTGAACGGCCGTGCGGTGGGCTTGATGCCGATCCGCTTGGCGCTCTCCACCAGCCGCAGGCGATGGTTGTAGGCGTCTTTCATCTCACGCACCAGATCGAAATAACGGGCGGGCGTAGCCATGACCTGCCGATTTTACTCGTCGCGCGCCGCCCGGCTCACCCCCCAGCCGGGCGGCCATCTCCTTCCGCCTCTTCTCGCTTAAACACTTCAACCTCGCCAGGGGGATACGATGTGACAGGGCTATTCCAGTTTTCTTGATGCGTTGACGCTGAAAAGGTTTAAGGAGACGATGGAGGATTGGAGAGCTGCATGGATTTGGGACTGAAGGGCCGGGTTGCCATTGTTGCCGCTGCGAGCACCGGGCTGGGTTTCGCAGTGGCGCAGGAGCTGGCTCGCGAAGGCGCGGATGTAGCGATTTGCGCGCGAACGGCGAGCGATCTGCAAGCGGCGGCGGAAAAGATCAAAAACGCCAGCGGACGCGACGCCTTTCGTCAGGTAGTCGACGTGACGGACGCACAGGCTGTAGCGAAATTTGTTGCCGACGTGGAAACGCGCTTTGGACGCGTGGATATCTGCGTCACCAATTCCGGCGGCCCGCCGTCTAAGTTATTTGAAGAGACGCGCGACGAAGAGTGGCGAGCGGCTATCGACCAATTGTTGATGAGTTGCGTTGCTTTTGCTCGCGAGGCGCTTCCCCGCATGAAGAAAAATAAATGGGGCCGCTTTATTACCATCACCAGTTATACCGTCAAGCAACCCGTGGACGGCTTGCTGCTTTCCAACTCGATTCGCTCGGCGGTGACGGGATTGGCGAAGACATTGGCCAATGAATATGGCCCGCACGGCATTACGATTAACAATGTCTGCCCGGGCTACACACGCACGGACCGATTGGGCGATCTAGCCACGGCGATATCGAAGCGGACCGGCGCAAAGCCTGAGGAAGTGTTTGCGGGTTGGGAGAAACAAATCCCGCTCGGACGCGTCGGGAGTCCGGAAGAATTCGCCGCAATGGTAACTTTTCTCGCTTCCGAGCGAGCCAGCTACGTGAACGGCACATCCATCGCAGTGGATGGCGGCATTGTCAGGAGCCTTCTATAGTTTCCGATTCTCAACCCGCGCTCGAGCTTTCGCTACTCCCGAAATTTTTTACCATCTGCAAACTGGCGGCTGACGCGGGTGTGCCGAAATGGGCTCTATCGGGAAGACCGGCGGAAACATTTATTTCGATTACGCGCACCGCTGAGGAACTTTCGATTGTGGCCGAAATGGATGTGGTGCCCGAACCACTGCGAGCGAAGACAAACTGGCGAGTGATCAAGGTTCACGGGCCCTTTGATTTGTCGACCGTCGGAGTGCTGGCGTCGATAGTGACGCCGATAGCTGGCGCAGAAATCAGCCTATTCACCATTTCCACTTTCAACACGGACTACGTGCTTGTGCAGGTAGAACAGTTGCAGGCGGCCATAGCGGCACTGCGCAAAGCCGGACACATAATTCATGAATGTGATGGATAACTTTTTCGCTTTATTAGAGAGGGATCGATGATCAGGGATGTGGCTCCGATGGGAAACCGGAGATGGAAGGAAAGCCGGAGGTTGTTTTCAGCGACGGCCAGCGTTTTGGTGCTTGTATTCGTCACGCTGACGCTGCGCGCCGACGAACCGTACGCACGCAGCAAGGATTATGACCTGCAGCATTCGAAGATTATGCTGCGGTTTGACGTCGATCACAGAAAAGTGATTGGCGAAGTCATACACACGGTTTCGACTCTTCGCGAAAACACTTCCAGCATTGCGTTTGATTCCGTGGGGCTGACCATACAAAGCGTCACGGTGAATAAGTCTCCCGCAAAGTTTGAGAGCACTGCCGAGAAATTGATCGTTCCCGTGCCAAACGGCAAAGTGGGAGACAAATTCGACATTGATATCCGTTACGAGGGGAAGCCCACCAAGGGTCTGTATTTCATTTTGCCCGACAAGGATTATCCGGACCGTCCGATACAGATATGGACGCAGGGGGAATCAGAAGACACGCGAAACTACCTGCCCACCTACGACTATCCTAACGACCGGCTCACCACGGAAACGGTGGTGACGGTGCCGGCTTCGTGGCTGACCATCGCCAACGGCAAGCTGATGGGCGTCACAAACGCGCCCAACAACATGAAGACGTGGACATGGAAAGAGTCCGTGCCCAGCTCCACGTATCTCATCACCGTGGTGGCGGGAGAACTCGACGAGGTGAAAGATAGTTTGCGGGGTTTGCCGGTGGATTATTACGCCCCGAAAGGCCGCGGCGACCGTTTAGCGCCGACTTACGGGCGAACACCTCGGATGATCGAGCTGTTCAACAAAAAGTACGGCGTGGATTACCCGTGGGAAAAATACGCGCAGGTCATGGTGGATGAATTTGTGGCCGGCGGAATGGAAAATTCCAGCGCCACGACCAACACCAGCTCTTCGCTTGTGAATCCCAAGCTAGTTCCTGAATACGTCACCGGGCAGGACGATCTTATCTCTCACGAATTGACGCACCAGTGGTTCGGCGATTATGTGACCTGCAAAGACTGGGCCAATATCTGGCTGAACGAAGGATTCGCGACGTTTGGTGAAACAGTTTGGGCGGAACATTACTTTCCCAAAGATCAATCCGAATATCAACGCTGGAACGATGCGCGGCACTGGTTTCAAACCACCAGCCTCTATAAGAAACCCATCGTCCGCTACGATTTTGAGGATTCCAGTGAATTCGACGGGAACGCGTACACCAAGGGCGGCTGGGTGCTGACCATGTTGCGGCACCAACTGGGTGAAGACGTTTTTAATCGCGGGATCCAGCACTATCTGGAAGTAAATCACGGCAAGAACGTGGTGACCGCGGACCTGGTCAAAGCTTTCGATGAATCGACGCACGTCGATGTCGACCAGTTTTTTAACCAGTGGGTTTACGGCGCCGGCGCACCCAAGTTTGATGTCAGCTACAAATACGACGACGACAAGCACCAGGTGGTACTGACCGTAAAGCAGACTCAAAAAGTGGAAGGGCGCGTGGGGATTTTCCGCGTGCCGGTCGACGTGGAAATTACCACGGCTTCAGGGGCGCACCTTTATCCGGTCGTAGTGTCGAAATCGGTAGACACGTTTACTTTGCCGTCGAGCGCCGCGCCGCTGATGGTGTTGTTTGACAAGGGCGGGCACGTTCTAAAGACAGCGGACGTGCATAAGGAAAAAAAGGAGTGGATTTACCAGCTTAAGAATGCCAGCGAATTTTCCGATCGCGCGGATGCCGCCGTGGCCTTGAAAAGCGTGAAAGAGGAAGGCGGACATTCCAACGCCAAGGAAGGAGCAGCGGCAGGAGAAGCAAAAAACGAAGACATAATCGCGGCACTTGGAGAAGCCGCCAGCAGCGACAAAGCGTGGGCCGTGCGCGCTATTGCGGCGGACAGCCTGGGCGACCTCGGAGGGCCTGCGGCTGCAAAGAAAGTTCTCGACGCCTACCATGCCGCCAAGGAGCCGTGGTTGAAAGCACGCATCGCGACGTCGTTGGGAAATTTCAAAGACGACAAGGCAGTGATTGCCAAGCTCAAAAACATCGCGAGTCAGGATGATTCCTACCGCGCCAAGGCGGCGGCTCTGCAAACGCTGGCCAAATTGAAAGCTCCGGATACGTTCTCGATTCTGAATGCGGCTATCGCGGGAAATTCTCCTGACGATTTTCTGCGCAATGCGGCACTGCGCGGGCTTGGACCCCTAGGGGACGATAAAGCGGTACCCACATTGCGAGAGTGGGTAGTGTCCGGAAAGCGCCTGGAGACGCGCGAAGCGGCCATCGCAAGCCTAGGCCAGTTGGACAAAGACAACAAGGAAATCACGCAGCAGATCGCGTCATACCTGTCCGAGCCGCGCTTTTCCATTCGCATGGCGGCGTTGTTTGCTCTGGGTGCCCGCGGAGACGCCTCCGCCGTGCCGGCACTGGAGGCGTTTCTGAAAAGTGATGACCTGAGCATTGAGATGGCTCCGATGATCAAGGCACAAATTGCGCGGCTAAAGTCGGCCAAAGGAAAACAGAATGCTCATGCGGAAGCCGCCGGCGGCGACGACGATGAAGATGAGCCTGCGGACAGCAATCCAAGCGATGAAAGCGGACGCGCCAACTCCCAGGCTGCTGTGGTTGCCGAGCGGCTCGACAACCTGGAGCATTTGATCGAAGAAATGAATGAACGGCTGAAGAGTATCGAGACCAGGCTGCCGCCGAAACACTAACATTGCGTTGAAAGCGCGGTGCCACGCGTTGGCGCTTATGGCTCCGCGATCAAAATTCGAAAATCGCGCAAATTATTGCCCGTCGGGCCCGTGATGACGGCGTCGCCCAGCCGATCGAAAAATGTGTAGGCGTCGCTGTTTTGAAATGCGTCACGAGGGTCCAGCCCGGCCGCTGTAGCGCGCGCAACCGTGTCTCCATCGGCAACGGCGCCGGCGGCGGGACTGTTCCCGTCGATACCATCTGTGCCCGCGCTGAGCACCGTGATCTTTTTGCCTGCGATTTTTTCCACGCACGAGAGGACGAACGTGGAATTTCGTCCACCAACTCCGTTTCCAGTTACCGGGCAGCTCAATTCGCCGTCCGCAATTACAGCGACGCGCCTGGAAGGATGGAGTGCGCGTAAATCTTCAAGCTGCGCGAGTAGATATTCCGCGGCGCGCTCGACCGGCCAGTCGTCGGTGGCGTTGTCGCAGCAGGTCATGCAGCCGGTGGCTTCGGCAGCGCCGTGGGCGGGATGAAACAGCGCGTCGAGTCCGAGGAGCAGACAAAAATGGGATTTGCGGAACGCCGGATCGCCGGGTTTGGGCGTTTCCAGCATGGTCGTTTGTGAAATGTAGCGGTGAAAAGCGTCAGGAATTTTGTCGTGTAACGAATGCTCATCAAGGATTTTGCGTACATCGCTCACAGTAGAGGGATCCGGCAAGGTGGGCCCGCTGGCCAGGGCCCATTCTTTGCCGGCAGGCACGTCGCTCACCGCGAATGTGATTTTCGTAGCGTGCGGCGCGGCAGCCGCGAGCCGGCCGCCTTTCACCGCGGAAATGTGCTTGCGAATGGTGTTGATGGCCTCGATGGAAGCTCCGCAGCCTACCAACGCCCGATGCATGTGCTGCACGTCAGGCAGAAGGATTCGGGGATCCAGCGGAAGCTCCACGAGCGCGGAACCTCCGCCCGACAAAAGAAAAATGACCAGCGTGTGCTGGTCGCAATCCGCCAGCATCTGGAGGATCGCTTCCGCGGCTTTCCAACTTTCTTCGTTGGGTATCGGATGGCCACCGGCCAAATACTGCACGCCAGCATGAGGACTCGCGGGCGCTGCCGGCGCGCAAGCGATTCCTTCGAATCGCACGCCTGAAGGCAAACAAAGTTTGAGCCCATCTAACATTGCGTGGGCGGCCTTGCCAATAGCAACCACGCGGATTTTCTGAAATTGACGCAGGTCGACGATCTCATCGCAACAATGCAGCAGCGAGCCCTGGGGGGCCAACTGGCGTTGCATGGTCAGGGGAATATCGATGGCCGCTAAAGTGTCGCGGAAAATCCGGCGGGCGAGTTGCTTTAAATCCGCCATTTCATGATGTCCGGCACGCTCAGGTGGTCTTTATAACTTCCGGGTTCAAAACATTCGGGGGACGCTTGCCATCAAAAAAAGCTTTCACGTTTTCGGCGGCGATCACCGACATCTTGGTGCGCGTTTCGAGCGAGGCGGACGCGATATGGGGAGCCAGCACCACGTTTGGCCGCTTCAATCCAGGATGAATGAAGGGCTCGTTCTCGTACACGTCCAAAGCTGCCCCCGCAATTTTCTTGCTTTCCAGCGCGTGAACCAGCGCGGCTTCGTCGACTACCTGGCCGCGCGAGGTGTTGATGAGGAAAGCGGTCGGCTTCATTCTGAAAAACTTTGCCGCTTCGAACAATCCCTGAGTCTCGGAGGACAGTGGCACATGCACGCTGACACAATCCGATTCCGCCAGCAAGGTATTGAAATCGCGATACTCCGCGTTGCATTCCTTTTCCACGTCCTCAGGAGCCCGCTGCACATCGGTGTACAAAACTTTCATTTTGAAGCCGCTGGCTCTGCGGGCCATGGCTCGTCCGATGCGCCCGAAACCAACCAAACCTAATGTTTTTCCCCAGACATCCGTGCCGACCAACTGATCGAGATCCCAGCCTTTCCAATTGCCGGAACGCGCCAGAGCTTCGCCTTCGCCGAGGCGGCGCGCCACGGCCATCATCAACGTCCAGGCAAAATCCGCAGTGGTCTCATCCAGAACGCCGGGAGTATTGGTGACCGCTACGCTCCGCTTCGTGCATGCAGGAACATCGATGTTGTCGAATCCCACGGCCACGTTGGCCACGATGCGCAATTTGGTGGCGCCTTGCAAAAGACCGTCATCCACGCGCTCGGTCAACAGACAAACCAGCCCCTGCTTGTCCTTCACGCGGCGAAAAAGTTCTTCTCTGGTGATACGCTCTGGCTGATGCCAGTACTCCACTTCGCATTTTTCCTGCAGGATTTGGCGCGCAGCGTCGAAGAGCGGCCTGGTGGCAAAAATCTTTGGTCGGGGCATCCCTCTCCTTTTTGGCGGCTGGAAAAATTACACTAACACAGGTGACGGGCCGCTGTGCATGGCGGTGTTGCGCGCGCAACGCAAGTCTCACTATAGTTGCATTGGTTAGTCCAAAGACACAGTAACCCGAAGGCGAAGAGGCGCTTCCCAGACGAATGGATCGCAAGGTTATTCAGGGACTTGAAGGGATACTCGGGCCAAGTCCGGTGCTTCACCGACCGGAAGACCTGCTGCTGTACGAGTATGACGGCTCGGTGGAAAAAGGCCAGCCCGGGGCGGTGGTTTTTCCCACGACTACCCAGGAGGTGGCGCGGGTCGTAAGGCTAGCGGGCGAGCATAACGTTCCGGTGATTGGCCGCGGAGCCGGCACGGGACTTTCGGGCGGAGCACTGGCTCGCACGGGCGGAATCATGATTGTTTTTGCGCGCATGAACCGCATTCTGGAGCTGGATATCGCAAACCAGCGCGCCGTGGTGCAACCCGGCGTGGTTAACTATGAGCTGACCCGTGCAGTGGAGCATGCCGGGCTGTACTTCGCGCCCGATCCATCCAGCCAGAAATCGTGCACCATCGGCGGCAATGTTTCAGAAAACGCCGGAGGGCCGCACACGCTGGCGTATGGCGTCACCTCCAATCATGTGACAGCGCTGGAGATGGTGCTCCCCGACGGGCAGATTCATCGTGTGGGCAGCAAACATGGAGACGCGCTCGGCTACGATCTAACCGGACTTCTGGTCGGCTCGGAAGGCACGCTTGCGCTGGTTACGGAAATTACCGTGAAGCTGGTGCGTAAGCCGGAAGACGTAAAAACTTTGCTCGCTATTTTTGATCACGTGGACGACGCCTCGGAAACCGTTGCGGATTTGACGGCGTGCGCGATCACCCCCGCCGCGTGCGAAATGATGGATGGCTGGACGCTGCGCGCAGTGGAGGATTTTATTCACGCCGGATTTCCGCGGGACAGCGCCGCGGTGTTGCTGATCGAACTGGAAGGCCTTACCGAAGCGGTAGCCGCCCAGACCGCCGCGGTGGATGAAATTTGCCGCACGCACCACGCCCGTGAAGTGCGCATCGCACGCGATCAAAAGGAACGCGAGCTGTTGTGGAAGGGACGCAAGAATGCCTTCGGCGCGCTGGGGCGCCTGGCGCCCTGCAATTACGTGATCGACGGAGTCATTCCACGTTCCAAAATTCCGCAAGCGCTTCGCCGCATCAAGGAAATCGGCGAGCAATATAATTTCGAGATCGGCAACATCTTTCATGCCGGCGACGGCAACCTGCATCCCATCGTGCTTTACGACCCGCGCAACGCCGAGCAATATCAACGGGCCATCGCAGCCTGCACGGAAATTATTCGCTATTGCGTGGAAATTGGCGGCGCGCTCACCGGCGAGCATGGCGTGGGCATGGAGAAAAGCGAGTTGATGCCGCTGCTTTTCTCCGACGCGGATTTTGATCTCATGCGCCGGGTGCATGACGCGTTCAATCCCGATTCCGCGTTGAACCCCGGCAAGATTTTTCCGCTGAACAAGGGTTGCGGGGAGATCACGGCGCGAGGGCAAGCCGCGGTACGAGTTGCTCCGCTGTGAATGTCGCCGGGGCGAATCTCGCGGCACGGCTTGAAGCGGTCATTGGTGCGGCGCAGGTCGACGGCGAACTGCAATCCTGTGAAAAGTACACGGTGGATGGCGTCGTTCCCCCGGTCGTTGCCAGGCCTTCTTGTGCTGCAGAGGTTGTAGAACTGGTGCGCTTCGCAAAAAGCGAAAGGCTGGGAGTGGTTCCCTGCGGCCATCGGACAAAACTTGGCATCGGGATGCCGCCTGCGCGGTACGAACTGGCGATCGATGTGAGCGGGCTCAACCAGATTGCCTATTACGATCCGGGCGATCTGACGCTCAGCGTCGATGCGGGGATGGGTTTGGCGCAGTTGGATGCGGTCCTTCGCGGGCAAAATCAATTTCTGCCGCTTGCGGTTCCTTTTTTTGAAGACTGCACGGTGGGAGGAACGATTGCCTCCGGCGCCGATTCCGCGCTGCGACCCTCCTGCGGATCAGCGCGTGATTTTCTGCTCGGCGCCGAATTTGTGAACGGCGAGGGAGCGTTCACAAAGAGTGGCGGGCGCGTGGTCAAGAACGTAACCGGGTACGACCTGCATAAATTGCTGATCGGCTCGCTGGGAACGCTGGCGGTAATTACACGCCTGAACTTTCGTACGTTTCCGTCTGCGCCGGGTTACGGCTGTATGGTGGCGGCATTTTCATCGGCGGAAGCGGTGATCAGGTTCCAGAGCATGATTTCCAAGTCGCCTTTGGCTCCCAGCACATTTCATATCCTCGCGTCAGAGGCAGCGCAAAGCCTTGCGGAACCAAGCGGGGATGGCGGTGCGGCCACGCCGAAGTGGTTCGAAGCCGGAGTTTGGCATGCATTTGTGGGATTTCAAGGCGCGCCAGAGATTCTGGATCGTTACTCTCGCGACCTGGCGGATTACGCTGAGCAGTCCGGTGCGAAAAAATATTTGCTGGCTGATGAAACTTCGGCAAAATTTAGGCGCGGTAGCTTACAAGAGATGGTTCGTAATTTTCGTGAATCCACGCCGGCGGCGACCATCTTCAAGATCTCGACGCTACCGGTAATCCCCGCGGATATTCTGCGTCTTCGCGCGATCGCTGAAAATCGCTCTATCCCGTGTACGTTCGCCGCCAATGCGGCGGGTCCTCTCTATTTTGTTCTGCAGCCGCCTACCGCGGACGAAGATACCCTCACCGCGATCGCCGATATTGCAGCCGAAGTCTTCGAATACGGCGCCGCGCACGGCGGGCAGTCATCCATTTTGTTTTGTCCCACGGAATTGAAGCGGCGGATCAATGTATGGGGTTCTGCTGCGAAAGACTCACAGCTCATGCGGCGCGTGAAAACAGCTTTTGACCCGCAAAATATCTTTGCTCCAGGAAGATTCGTAGCGGATATCTAAATCGACCAGCGCACATTCGGCAGCAGTTCACCACGTTTGGCTGCGCCGCTCGCGCAGCTTTATCATGGTTCATTGACCCACCGATGGCACCACGCCCTATTCCCGGATTTAAGCCGGTCTACGAAGATTACGCGCGCTGCGTGCACTGTGGCCTTTGCCTGAACGCCTGCCCTACCTACCGGCTGTGGAATCTCGAAGCGGATTCGCCGCGGGGTCGCATTCACCAGATGATTCACGTGGAGCAGGAAAATGTGCCGGTGACGGATTCGTTCGTCGACCACATTGACAAATGCCTTGATTGCCGCGCGTGCGAGACGGCCTGCCCTTCCGGCGTCGAGTACGGAAAGCTTGTCGAATATGCACGAGCGCGCATCGAACGGGATTATCGCCGACCTTTTTTTTCGCGAATGGCGCGTGATGTTGTTTATCATCGCCTGCTGCCGTATCCGAAGCGCATCGCTGCGGTGGCGCACATTTTGCGGTTTTACCAACGCTCAGGTTTGCAAACCATAGCGCGTTCCACCGGTCTTCTCAAACTTTTTGGTTTGGCTGAACGTGAGCGTTTGCTGCCACCGGTCGACAGCCATTTTTTTCATGACCGCCTGGGCAAAACGTTTCCCGCGATCGGCACTCACCGCGCTCGGGTCGCTTTTTTTGCCGGGTGCGTTGCCAACGTAACGTTTGCCGAACTGAACGACGCGACCATCCGCGTATTGACCGCCAACGGCTGCGAGGTGGTCGTCCCCGGAAAGCAGCTTTGTTGCGGAGCGCTTGCGGAGCATGCCGGCATCCGCGAGGTGGCCCGCGATCTTGCGCGACAGAATCTTCGCGCCTTTGCGCTAAACGAAGTGGACGCCATCGTGACCAATGCCGCCGGGTGCGGCTCTACGTTGAAGGAATACGATCACCTGTTCACAGTTGACGAACCCGAATACCCGGAAGCTGCGGCTTTCGCCAAGAAGGCGCGCGACGTTACAGAATTTCTTGCCGCGATTGGATTGTCCGCACCGCTGAAACCTCTGGCGCCAGAGGTTTCAGCGCTACGGGTCACCTACCAGGATTCTTGCCACCTGCTTCACGGGCAAAAAATTCGCGAAGCTCCGCGCAAATTATTGCGATCCATCCCCGGACTTGAACTGGTGGAGCTTCCGTATTCAGAAATATGCTGCGGCTCAGCGGGAGTCTACAACGTGACCGAAACCGAAGCTTCGCTGCAGCTGCTGGCCGAAAAAATGCGCCACGCCCAAGCGACCCATGCGCCCATAATTGCCACCGCCAATCTTGGCTGCCTTTTGCAGCTTCGCGCCGGGGCGCACCTCCACGGCACCAACCAGCGGGTCCTGCATGTTATTGAGGTACTTGATCAGGCCCTGTCAACATGACCAGCAGGAAACCTAAACTCCCGTGGTGCCGTCTAATCTATTGTTGCGATTGAACTTATTTCGAACTACACGGTTCGCTAAGCATCTCAAACAAGCCCGGGAACTTTTCTTCCACCTCCGGGGAAATATCTGATGAAACGCAAACGGCCTGATCCACACGAAATGAAAATTCGAGAGAAAGATCAGGACGAAGCGCTCCTTGGACAGTCAGCTAAGGGTGACGAAGAAGCCTTCACCACCTTGTACCGCAAACATGCGGGCGTTTTGTATCGCTTCGCGCTGCGCATGACCGGCAGCGCCTGGGGAGCCGAAGAGATCGTCCAGGACGTATTCATGACGCTGATCCGCGAACCAGCCAAGTACGACCCTGAGCGAGGCACGCTACCGGCTTTTCTTTTTGGCATCGCGCGCAACAAGGTGATGAAGCACAACGAACGGCTTCCGCGCGAGATTTCCTTGGTGGAGCGCCAGGACGATGGAACCGGCGGCGGAATAACGCTGCGGGACTCCTTTACGCCGGCGATGTGGGCCGAGCAGCGCGAGCGTCTGGAAAAAGTAAGAGCGGCGGTGATGGAGCTGCCTGCGGAATTTCGAGAGACGGTAGTTCTTTGCGAGTTGGAAGAGTTGAGCTATGAGCAAGCCGCACAGGTGCTTGATTGTCCCATCGGGACGATTCGTTCGCGGTTGCATCGCGGACGCGCGCTCTTATTGGCCAAGTTGGAAATGCTTCGTGATGCGCCGCGTCGCTGGCGCTCGGCAGGATAACTTCTATGAATCCTTTTATGAATGCCCCTATGAATGCCCCTATGAACGATAGATCAGGAATGAATTGCGAGGAATTTGAAACCATCGGACTGGACTCGCGGCGCGATTCCATCAGTGACGAGTGCCGCCAGCGGGCCGAGCAGCATGCTCGAGTGTGCGCAAAGTGCTGGGCCCTGCGAGTGTCGTGGAAAGCGGCGCAAACGGAACTGGATGCGTTTGCGGAATCTAACGAGGAGTTGATGCCGCCGGCTCGTGTGGAAACACGGCTGTTGCAACAGTTTCGACTCAAACATCAGGCGCAGCGCGAACGCAGAACGCTAAAATTCGCAACTTGGGCGCTGGCCGCGGCCGCCGTGCTGGTTTGCACGGTCAGCGTCTGGAACTGGCAGAAGTGGCGGCAGGGCCCGACAGGAGGCTCGACGGGAAATGTGCGGGCCGCCGCTGGATCGTCCATCGCGGAAGTGTTGAAACCGGCGACATCCACGCAGAGCACCAGCCAGGCGGGTTCGTCGGCCGAGGTTCTGCTGGCTAGCAATGACACTGGTGACTTCACGCAGCTTCCGGGCAGCTCCTCTCTGGAAATGGAAGACGCGGCCATCGTCCGCGTGGGCATGCAGAGAGCTTCGCTTGCGGCGTTTGGGCTACCAGTGAATGAAGAACGCGCCAGTGACTGGATTCAGGTGGATGTGCTGGTGGGCAGCGACGGCTCGCCGCAAGCGGTGCGCTTGCCGGAGTGAAGGCGCCCTTAAGTAACGGCAGAGTCATGAGTTTATTGCGATCGGGAGAGAAGAGGAGAATTATTTAGATGATGCGAAACGGATGGTTGCATTTGGTTTTGGGTAGCGCTTTGGTGCTGGGTGCAGGAACCGCCCGTGCTCAGGGTCCAGGACCGGGTGGCGAAGGCCATCCGCCTCTGCCCTTCGGCGGTCCCATGGAGCTGATGGGCTTTGAGGGCATGCACGGTGGCAAGGTGGTGAAGGGCGCGCCGTTCTCCGCGACCTCTACTTCCGAAACCACACAAACTTTGCAGGATGGCACGGCCATTCATCGCACCACGCAGGGCGCATTGTATCGCGACAGCCAGGGGCGCTCGCGCCATGAAATGAGCTTCACCGGTGTCGGTCCGCTGGCGGCTGCTGGCGGTACGCATAAGATGGTGGCCATTTCGGATCCTGTGGCCGGCGTCCATTACATGCTGAACGCCGACACCAAGGTCGCCAACAAAATGACCATGCGC